>Ga0247757_10000002_pt1 | contig 171963 bp, 170 predicted proteins | sample UWRJL126311R4_FD_180929 | JGI IMG/M metagenome (GOLD analysis project Ga0247757, IMG submission 180929) | Plant litter microbial communities from Arlington Agricultural Research Station in Wisconsin, United States - UWRJ-L126-311R-4 | ecosystem: Environmental > Terrestrial > Plant litter >...
GTGGAAGGAAACTAAGGAAAGACGCAATGCATCGAGCAGTATGCAAAACAGTACGGTATTGGATCTTGCTGAAACGCCCACCAAGGCTCCTAGAAAGATGGGAAAGGATATTGGTGAAGATTTTCATATGGATGACCTACTTCCCCTTCCTGGCGCCTCCGAGATGTCATTCCGTCTAGACGAAAGCGGGGTCTTCCAGGTTTATGAGACCTCCAAGTCTGCCGAACTCGACACACCCATCGTAGCTATACCTACGTTGCGAGAATACTACATGGATCTTGACACCATCCTGGAAATCTCTTCCGACGGACCCAGCAAGAGCTTTGCTTTCCGTCGGTTGCAATATCTTGAAGGAAAATTCAATCTCTACTACCTTTTGAACGAGTACCAGGAGACAGCCGACACCAAGAAGGTACCCCACAGGGATTTCTACAATGTTCGTAAGGTGGACACTCACGTTCACCATTCTGCTTGTATGAACCAGAAGCACCTTCTTCGCTTTATCAAGTCGAAGATGAAAAAATCGCCTGACGAGGTCGTATTATTCCGTGACGGCAAGCATCTTACTTTAAAGGAGGTGTTCGAGTCGATCAATTTGACTGCGTACGATCTTAGCATAGATACACTGGATATGCATGTATGTTGTGTGGCTCTTCATTTGTGAGTTTGTCTGACGACCGTAGGCACACACAGATTCATTCCATCGATTTGACAAATTCAACTTAAAATACAATCCTGTTGGGGAATCACGCTTGAGGACGATCTTCCTTAAAACAGACAACTTCATCAAGGGCCGGTATCTGGCTGAAATTACTAAAGAAGTCATTGAGGATCTTGAATCAAGCAAGTACCAGTTCGTGGAATGGCGCATTTCCATCTACGGTCGTGATATCGATGAGTGGGATAATCTTGCTGCTTGGGTTATTGATAATAAGCTTTTCTCCCCAAATGTGCGATGGCTAATCCAAGTTCCTCGTTTATTCGATGTATACAAGGCTTCGGATTTGATGGACAATTTCGAGCAAGTTGTCGTCAACGTATTTCAACCTTTATTCGAGGTGACACGAGATCCAAATAGCCACCCTAAACTCCATATATTCTTGCAAAGAGTCATTGGATTTGACAGTGTAGATGACGAAAGCAAAGTGGAGCGTCGGGTCTACAAAAAATTTCCCTTGCCACGTAACTGGTCGACCAAGCAAAATCCACCGTACAGTTATTGGATGTACTATCTCTTTGCGAACATCGCATCCTTAAATGTATGGCGGAAGCAGCGAGGCTTCAATACATTCTTGCTTCGACCACATTGTGGTGAAGCAGGTGATACAGACCATCTAGCAGTGGCGGTTCTCTGCACCCACAGCATCAGCCATGGCCTTCTCCTACGTAAGGTACCATTTTTGCAATACATCTTCTACCTAGAGCAGATTGGTGTTGCAATGTCTCCACTTAGCAACAATGCCCTTTTCCTTGCCTACGAACGTAATCCATTTTTAAACTACTTTAGACGTGGTCTTAACGTCTCCTTATCGACGGACGACCCACTTCAGTTCGCTTTCACTAAGGAACCTCTGATCGAAGAATACTCTGTCGCAGCACAAATTTACAAGCTTAGTGCCGTAGATATGTGTGAGCTGGCAAAACACTCAGTAGAGCAAAGTGGATTTGAGCACGCTATCAAGCAGCGTTTCCTCGGCCAGAATTACCACTTACCAGGAGTTGCTGGCAACGACGTCGCAAAATCCAATGTTCCTAGCATTCGTGAGGCCTTTCGCCACGAGACTCTAATGCAGGAATTGGCTATGATTGAACGATACACTCGAGCATCCCAAACTAGCTCCAATGCTCTCACCACGTCCAATTTACAGCCCACAGCTGTGCATCCACAAACTCCTGTCTCAAACCAAGCCACTCATCCAGGTTCGCCAGTCGCCTCTTTGCATACACATCCTTCTACTGTCAACCTGCAAGACCACTCTCATGGCTTTTCCTCCCTTCCGCCTGCGCACCATGGGCCCATGCTTACAGCCAAGCAAGCACGCATCCCATCATGGCCGGCTGGTGAGCCAGGCACACCGAAGACCCAGCCTACTTCTCCGACGCGCACGAAAGACCTCGAGACCGAACAGCCCCGCTCCTCTACTGGTATGTTCATGCACGGCAGTAATGGACCACCTCCGCAACCCTCCGCTACCACATCCACAAGTGTCCCTATAAGCCAAGCTATCAGGCCGTCGGAAGAGCCATTTGGTATCAAGAAAACGCCCAGTGTGGTCGCGTTAGAGGGTATGGAGCCGAGAATGTTCCCTGGTGTGGTCAGCAGGCGAAGGCGTAGCAGCCTTCGCAGCACCGCCGTTGATGATGGTGAGGTGAGTGCGCCAAATGCAGTTCCAGCTATCGCACAGGCGAAGTCAGGCTTCTTGAAGAGAGATGGAGGATCGGTGGTCGAGGAGCAACATACCGACGACGACGATGACGACGACTAGTAGTGTTGATGCGCTCTGTTGGATCTCTACGTTTTCTACCTTTCTAGCTCAAAAGGAAAAAATATGACGGCCTTAAAAAACAAAGCTTACTCATGACTCTCATAACTCGACGATTTCTTTTCTATTAGATGGGAAGCAGTGAGCAAAATTGAACGTAGACAGAGGACACGACGGGTAACAAGATTCAGATGATAGAAATACGAGAAATAGCACACTCTTTACGCGAATTGTTTTTTCTTTGGCTTTCCCGGGCCTGAGTGAAGTGAAGCGTAGTTTTCACCGCAGTGCGGAAACGGTGAATAGACTGACTGAAACTCCGCCAAACACAACTTTTTCACGAGCAACACGCATTCAAAACACGTGAAGAGATAGCCAAGCTTGCAGTCACTTGATTTCCACGGAAGCGCATGCGTACGTGTATCATCTCCATTCACTACCTCTACCATGTAAATCCAAACGGAAATCATCCCGCAATCCTCCTACCACGTTATCGACCCTCGAACATAAGAGAGTTTCTAGGATTGTTCGTCTCTGACTTGAGTATAGTAGAATAGATATAACCGAAAACACAAGGAGAAGTAGTAATGTAGATAAAGTTTAGATGAACAACCTCACTCCGCGCTTTGCGGCCTTTTTGTTTCCCTAGGGTAGTTAACTAAGATTGAAATTGTCAAGATAGAGGAAATCAAAATCTACACCACTACACCACAGGCAGACGCACATAACCATTTCAAGCCGGGCTAAGTCCGATCAAGACCTTACCATACTTGAAATGCGTTCTCAAACCCCGTTCTCACTTCAGTGATCGTGGCATCATGCACCAGATCCCTAAATCCCTTCTACGGCATGATATGCCGTATTAGCATCCATCCGAACAGCTCGCACCTCCACCCTTTATTTAGCAAAGTGTAAATCATACGCCAGCCACTTCCTTGCGTTGACTTGGTCAACGGTCAATCCAGGCTTGCCGTATGTCAGTGGTGCGAAGAACAGATAGCACCAGCCGACCGCAGCCAGGATGACGCCCGTCGCGATCCAACTACCAAGCAGACTCTGCGTGGTGACACGCTCACGCACGGGCTTAGACAAAGTACGGCGATGACCCTTAACGACTGTAGTAGGTGGGTCTGGGTCGACGGGCTCAATGTTAAAGACAAATTCCACCAATGCACCAGTAACAAGCACAGAGGCGAGGTGAGCAGGAAGGTAGTGGTGTAAGAAAAGCTGACGACCCATAATGTAGAAGGGGATGTAGTGGGCTGCCCAGGTAAGAAAGAAGAAGCCAGTCGAATTGTAGAGGCGAGAGCGGGTGCCTAAATAGTGTAAGGGAAGGGCTTTATGATAGATCAGATGAAGTAAGACTCACGCTCATCAAGGGCTTCGACACCGCGACGGAGAGCCAGTTGGTCGGCACCAATGACACCAACAAACACAGCAAGGAGAGAAGAAGCAATCCACCATCCGATGGGATTTCCAAGGAAGTAGATCTGTTCGCGGGTGTCGTTGTGAGTCCAAAACGAGACACCACGAAGAAGGAAGGGCCAAGAGATAGGAAATGACGAGTACGGATGGGAGCTTGTGAGAGCATTGTTGTGGTAGAACATGGCCCGCTGTAGTTCAATGTACTTCCTTAGGAAAGAAAGGTGCTTGACCTGCTTCACTTCCTTCTTGTTGCGCTCATCCTCGGCGGGCAGGGAAGGTATATCGTCAACATACCACACATTGCTGCTCTGCTGAACGTTCTTGTTGCCATTGATCTCAGCCTGCTTGTATGCCCAGTCAGGGAGTGGTGTAGTGTGAGTCCACATGGCGACCTTCGTAGGTACGTGAATGAGCTTGAAGTGAGATGACATAGTCTTAAAATCCCCCTTACCCTTAGGCTCTACTTTAATTTCGAAGAGAGTATCATTGTAGCGGTTACCATTAGCCTCCTCGAGCCCAACGGTGGTGAACTCTTGATTGGTGGGGTAATACGGAGATGCTACATCGTGGGTCAGGAGAATAGTATCGGTAATTAAGTGACGCAGACGAACGGTATCTCCGATCTTGACGCGCTGGTTCTGGTTGTCAGGAAGCGGCTTCGACGGAAGGATTTGCCAGTGATTGTTAGTGTCATTGTGAGGGTAACCGGTGACCTGTTGTCCTTGTGACGAAATACGACCATCATCATAGCGGAGCGGATAGCGGTCAGCATGGCTATGAAGGTAGACTTTGGTTTCCTTGTGGCGGATTGTAATAGAATCGAAGTAGTTGATGCCGACGGACTGGAGAGTCATGACATTGTCGCTCAACGTTTCCTGAAACTCAGGAGTCATGAAATCGTCGCCCGGCCCCGACCTGGAGAGAATAGAGAAATGCACCTGGAACCAGAAAAGGTAGAGCAAGAAAGGGATGACAATGAGACCGACAACACGAGCAGCAAAGTGTTTTCCAAACTCATACAGTGTCAGGGCGCCCTGGCGTCGGTTGATATTCATCAAGTCCCACAGATCGATCATAACAGGTACGCCGATAGAGAAGAAGGTGAAAAGGCCAACATATTTGGTCGAAATGACGCAGCTCAGGGACACGCCGGTCAAGAGAAGCCATTTCCACCACTTGCGGCTAAAGGGGATATGGCGCAGCTTGTAGAAACGAATGTAGGCAAGCACCGAGAGTGCCATAAAGAAGATGAGTGTGGCATCGAGAAGGATCAAGCGCGTCTGGCCAATGTGAGCATTATCGAACAGCATGAGTCCAGCAGCTGTCACACAGGCGGGCAGAGAGTATCCCGACTCCCACATGATCCAGAAGACAGTTGGAACGGTGAGGGCACCCATAGTTGCGGGCATGGCGCGGTAGGCAACGTACGGCACCTTGTTGGTAACGTACGAATCCCCGATGTTCTCGAACAAAAAGCTGCCATCGTAGCCAACCAACCATCCTGCGAATGCAAAGAGAAGCTTGCCGAAGGGAGGATGGACGTCGAAGAAGTAGGTTCGTTGGAGGTAGTAGGAAGCAAACTTTCCAAAATGCACTTCATCGAACACAACCTGATCTGGGTGTCTGATGCCCCAGAAGCGCGTGACGAAGGCCAGGATGGTGATGATGGTGACAGCAAGCTTGTAGTCCCACTCGCTCCCTTGGTTCGCCTTGAACTCCCGTTTCACCTTTTCAGCAACATTGTCGACTTTATCGGCGATGGTCTCAGGATTCGGCGTGGTCGGTCGCTTTTTGTCTTTGGCGCCGCGATGCCGCACGCCGGCTGGGGAGGACATGGTGGGCTGTAGCTCCGCAAGGCTCCCTAAATATACTCAATTAATATACAGCCGCACGGGTGACTAGATGAAGAAACACATGCAGCAGACTCACCCGAGAAATTGAAAAGAAAAGAGATGTGTGGGCAGTGTGTAGAAAGGAGCGTGGACTGAAAGTGCTCTCAGGCGCGGCGCCCTCTAAGAACACCTAGCCCTAATCTTTTGGCTGGCTGCGCAACACTGCCTGGGCCCCTGGGTACGCGCCAAGCCCGGTCTGTCCAACCGCCTGGCATCACCGAAGCACGTGACTGCGCCGAGAAAAGCCCCTTGCATCAATTGAGTCTGTGTATCGAGTATCGAGTATCGACGAACGGTTCCTAGGTACATGAAAATGCGAGGTTATCCGTCTGCACGGTCTCCGCCTGCACGGTCTCCGCCTGCAAGGCTTTCACTGTGCCTTCTTTGCCTGTTCAGCAGCTGCCTTCTTGCGCTGCGGAATTCTATATGACGTTTCCCACCCATACAGCGCCCCAGCACCAAAAACCATCGCCGCTCCAACCTTCATCAATCCGCTCATTTGATTGCCAAAGAGCCAAATACTAAGTAAGAAACTAACCAGCTTGCGGATGTTGAGCACAATCGTCACTGTGACCGCCGACGTATTAGCGCTGAGGATATTGACTCCAGTGATGCAAAGCAATTGCGTTACCGCATTAGCCGTCAGGTAAATCACGTGCTGTGATGTAGAAGCCAGTGCCTTGTTGACGGTTGGAGGAAGGCTGGCAGCAATCGTGGGAGGCACCTCGAACGGCTGTGATGCTTGCAAACGTGTGAACTGCTGGTACAGCACGGGAGCAAAGTTGAAGAAGAGTGGAAGCGAAAGGAGATGAGAGTAGAAAAGGTTCGCCTTCCAGTGGTTTCCGTGCTGAATGTAGATGTCCTCTACATATGCACCCATGTAGGCCGAGAGCAGCTGCGCGACCAGGAGGATGAGGAGACCCATCTCAAAGGAAGCATTTGTGTAGTCGATGCTTGCAGTGTCCATGGTTTTGCCCTAGTGTTGTCAGCAAGAGCTCGCAATCAAAACACTAGGACACGGGATACTACCTTTGACTTTGCATCGGCCCATGCTGAAACCATAACGCCTATTGTCAAGACCGCCACAGAGAAGATTTGGACAGGCGTGTACTTCTTGCCCCTCAGCCACCCCGCAGCCATAGTAGTCACGCTTCCAAAGCTACGAAGAATAATGTGAACAGGGACAGAAATGTTGAATGCAAAGGCCCAATTGTTCATCATGTTCACCGTAAAAAACAGCGCAGCGCTGATGACCCATTTGCGAAAGGGAACAGGCGAAGGCTTCACAAAATACGGGTATCTGGGATCGAATTGATAGTGCAAAGTTGAAAGGCACGTGAAGATGAACTGAAACAGTGTGATGAGAAGGCCGCTATCAGGCTCATGTCTAACAATATATCAGAGCGAATTGCAGTTTAGGCAAGGTCACACGTACTTGACAATTGCTTCTAAGCAATACACCTATGCAAGTTTAGCGATAAACAAGGATGAAGATATCCTGCTTACATTCGAACAGCATCCACCGAAGATAAGCGCGAAGCTTCCAGCGAGAGGGGCGATCGCGGCCATATAAAACTGAGTTATGCTGAAGATGATTTATACTGGCACGAGAGAAAGAATCAATAATCCTTCAATTATATGCACAAGAGCAAGGAACGAACTGGCATCTGTGAGATAAGCCTGATGTAGAGGAGAGGAAAGAAAAGGTCTGCCCATAAAACAGAAAACATGTCGTGAAGAACGCGAACGAAAGGGCAGCTTACCTAGAACTATGCCGAAAAATTAGTTGGTAAAATCCGGGGTTCAAACTCGTATCATGATCTATCGTGAGAGAGTAAGTGAATAATTTGGGTGTGAAGTGAAGCAATTCGGTTGACGTGGAGACTTGACGCTAGTGGCCGCTTGTCGTAAGGCTGACCCAGGCACACGCACGTCGTGCACTACTTGTCACACATGGGCACCCCGGCTTTTAGAGCTGCAGGCCTGTCACTATGCCGTTTCTTCCTGCTAACATACGTGACTGCAATTTTTGTTTCAATTATGATGGCCTAGCAACCTACTCCGACTATTGTTGCCACGCGACGCTCAAGCAAGCTACATCGAACTTCCAAGCAATCTCCGCGCCCCTCTCGCCATGAGTATCCGTCTAACCAGCCTAGCGCCACTCCCCATGTCCTTGCCATAGTCGAAGGAGCCTTGGAAGAATGAAAGAGCAATGGAGAGTCAATCAAACAGGCCACTGCCTCTAAGTGCAAATACCCGAATGGAAATGCTCACTTCGAGATGTAGATCCTCTACAAAGCGGAGAAGACGAAGAGCTGCTCTTTTGTTAGTTCTGTTGTATATGCTAGTCGACGGTCTGACTTACATTGTTAGTAGCTGCAATGGCAATGCTGTCCTCGTATGGATGCCAACTCATGTGTAAGATCTTCTTGTTGAAATCAATCTGGTCGGCATCTGTTTCCTTCCTCATACGCTGCCCTTGTCCTACTGCACCAGCAGCCGGGCTACCTGCTCTCGACCCACCCTTCTTGCCCGAACCGCTAGTTGGGCTTGTAGAGGAATTCATCGGTGTGGGGATGCCGACTTTCTTGGCTTTGAACGCAGATTTGTCTGCTTGTAGAACCACTTCAGTGTCTTTCTCTGGATCGGAAGGATATATCATGAAGTTGTTGTTGTAGCTTCCGGTCATGACGTTCTTGGCATCGCCAGAGAAAACGACCTCGAATTTGTCGAAGATGCTATCATTCTCATACGTATCGCACAGTCGTGGCCTCAGGTGTTCATGGATCGGGATCGTCTTAATCGGTGTTCGTTCCATGTTCACATCCCATATCTTAACCGTCAGGTAGTCTCGGGAGAGAATATACCGGCCGTCATGCGAGAAGCGCACATCTGATATTGACGATATGATCTCGGAGAAGAACGAACGAGATGAAGGGTCTTCTTCTTGTTCAAACTCTGTAAGGCCAAGATATTAGAAATGAGAACATCAATGAAGAACCAGAACAAACTTACGTTTCGCGTGCTGGTCGCACAAAGCACTTTCACGCATATCCGCCAACTTAATTGTACCCTTAGAGCTTGCATACATGAACCAGTTGCAGCTCTGTGGATGGAACTCGGCAGCTGTTATAACTTCTGTGAGCTCTTCCATGTTTGCTGGCTTGATATCAACAATGTTGAAGCTCTGATCCTGAATGTTCAAGTTCCAGAGATTGATTCGAAGATCGTCACTGCTAATGAAAGTCTCTCCGTCACTATTGACGGATATGCTATTAATGTGATAAGCGTGCGCATTTGCGTACGTCTTGCGAGGTACAGCGGCAACGACAGTATCATGGTGAGTCAATCGTGGGAGCTTGAGGTCGGCAGCGGTTCGGAAATGTACATTGGGATTTCTCACAGGACCGCCTGCACCTGCGACACCCCCACCAGGTGTGAGCTCATGTGAGAGGTTGTTCTCTGCCACCACCTTTAACGACTTCTCGAACACCTTCCATAGTTTTATCGTCTTGTCATTGGTCGAAAGCAGGTAATGTGAAGCATTCTGTCGCCGACACCACTTGATCTTGTTGATTTTTTCTTCTATTTCAAGCGACTTGAGGTAGTCGAACTCGGGCTCGTGTGACTGAAACTCGGTGTGAAATTTGTACTCGCATGTTTTTTTCTAGCGCACCATGTTAGCTCCGTCATCTCGTGAGGGACTTTTAAAGACTCGAGCTTCGGAAGGAGATACGCACGGTTTCGTTCCTCTCGAAGAGCACTACTCGGCCTCCCTTATCACCAGTAGCAAGATAGTTGCCCGTCTGATCGAATTCGACAGTAGAGATGATATCAGCTATAAACCCGAGTTAGTGACTGTCGAAAGCCCGTCTTATACGAAAAGGATTGGGCAGGGTCGGGTAAATTGACTCAATGTGCGTACCTTCTGTTATATCTTCGACGTCACCTTTGTCGCCAAAGCATCTAATGTCATTAGCCTGGTCCAAGACAGAGTAAGAAATGGCGTGGGGCAAACTATGACGGCCAGCAATGCATAGCGAGTGCCCGACGCATGCGGGGCTAGCAAAGAGAGATATAGCCGGGTACGACGTACTGTGTGAACTTCCACGTAGTGGGGTTGCCCTCAGCTTCTACCATGATTCCGGAGCGGTGTGTGGGCGTGCGCAAGAATGGTAGAGCTGACGGAGTGTTCCGGAATCAGACGTGCGGAGCAGATGCTCAGGGTTGGTGGTGGGTGGCGGGGCAGGAGGAGGGGCGGAGGCAGGGTGAGGATGAGGAGCCGCCGACGTCGAGGCTGATTAAGTACGAGAGATGGTGAGGCGGTTGTGGCAGGACCAACCAGCAGCAGCGGTGAGTGTCGGCGCAGAGGCTGGGCAGAGGACGAAAGCACGGCGGTTGGGCAGGCTTGGGGTTGAAGCGGGCGGCGGAAAGGCTGAGGACGGGGTGGGCACAGACAAGCAGGCGAGCGACAGGTACAAGCAACAAAGCGTACGCTGGTTGTACCTCACCGAGCCCTCATGGCATCTGCGCTGGTGGGGGAGGCCGACGTGGCCCGGGCGCAGCGCCAGGCTGCAAGCGGACTAGCGCACACACAATTTAGCGAACTGAAATCGACTTGCGTCTTATAGCGAATTTCCTTTGACCACCTCGATACTAACCAGCAGCACCTCGACGCCCTCGCAATGTCCCACAGGAAATTCGAGGCTCCCCGCCACGGGTCTTTGGCATTCTTGCCGCGAAAGCGTGCCGCCAGGCACAGGGGCAAGGTCAAGAGGTAATTGTCGCCAGCATCGTAACAGCGCACACGCTCACAACAATCGCCAGCTTCCCTAAGGATGACCCGAAGAAGCCCGTCCACCTGACCGCTGCCATGGGCTACAAGGCCGGCATGACTACCATCGTTCGCGATCTCGACCGTCCTGGTGCCAAGCTGCACAAGAAGGAGATCGTGGAGGCTGTCACTGTCATCGAGACTCCTCCGGTACGCATTGCAGGCGGTGGGAAAATGAATGCAGAGACTAATTAGGAATCAGATGATTGCTGTCGGTCTAGTCGGTTACATCGAGACTCCCCGCGGCCTGCGCTCGCTCACTACCGTCTGGGCTGAGCACTTGAGCGACGAGGTCAAGCGCCGCTTCTACAGGAACTGGTACAAGAGCAAGAAGAAGGCTTTCACCAAATACGCCAAGAAGCACTCCGAGAGCAGTGGCCAGTCAATCACTCGCGAGCTCGAGCGCATCAAGAAGTATTGCTCGGTCGTCCGTGTTCTTGCCCACACTCAGATCTCCAAGACCCCTCTCAAGCAAAAGAAGGCCCATCTTATGGAGATCCAGGTCAACGGCGGCAGCATCGCTGACAAGGTCAGCTTCGGTCACGGTCTCTTCGAGAAGCCCATTGAGATCACCTCCATCTTCGAGGACAATGAGATGATCGATGTCATTGCTGTCACCAAGGGTCACGGCTTCAACGGTGTCACTGCTCGATGGGGCACCAAGAAGCTTCCTCGCAAGACGCACAAGGGTCTCCGCAAGGTTGCCTGTATTGGTGCCTGGCATCCTTCCCACGTCCAGTGGACTGTCGCCCGTGCTGGTCAGATGGGATACCACCACCGTACCTCGGTCAACCACAAGATTTATCGCATTGGCAAGGGTGATGACGAGGGCAACGCCTCCACCGACTTTGATGTCTCTAAAAAGCAGATCACCCCGTAAGTCAAGCTTAGGATTTTGTAAGATGCATGCTAACATCGATCTAGTCTTGGTGGCTTTGTCCGCTACGGTGAGGTTAAGAACGACTTCGTCCTACTCAAGGGTGCTTGCCCTGGCGTGAAGAAGAGGGTCATGACTCTCCGCAAGTCCATGTTCGTACACACTAGCAGGAGAGCGCTGGAGAAGGTCGAACTCAAGTGGATCGATACTTCGTCTAAGTTCGGTCATGGAGCGTACCAGACGGCGGCGGAGAAGAAGGCAGGCGTGGGTGTGCTCAAGAAGGATCTCGCTTCATCATAAAGAGTTGGTTGAGACGAGGCATGGCATACTTTCTTCTGGGCTTCTTAGGCGAACGGTATGGTAATCAGTTGCTGTGTCTGATGAGCAACTGAATGATAAAAATCAACGATTCCCACTTTATATTGCATTGGCCTGATGTGCTACAACTATCCATCTCAAATACATGACGTTAAACGGCCCATGTAGAGCTAGAGAGCACGATCACATAAGTGAGCTTGATTCTAAGATGCGGGAACAGTACTAAGAAATAATCCTGATATGGCTGTGGCGCGGCAATATGCTCAAGCTTGGGTGTCACATGCCCGCCAGAGCCCCAGCCCAGCCCCGGTCGGGCAGACAAAAAAGAACTCAATGTCTATGACGTTGGCATTGACAGGTGGCCACCACCAATGGCCGTATTGTGAGTTTTGACAACAATATTCACAGAGTGAGCAGTTAAAGTTGCGTCCGATGCTATTTGTGATGCCATTGCGCCAACAAACAGCATCCAATTGTAGATTTTCTGGATTGCTTGTGCGATCTCGGATGGTGGCGGGGGTTGTATGGTGCAAAGCTCGCCCAGTTCGCAATGCAATGATTCCAGTTTCGTGCACTGTGGAAGAAATCATATGCAATGCCGTCGCCTTTCGCCAAATGAATTATTCATCGAATTTGTTCTCGATCAAGAAGCATCTCCAAGAAGAAAAGCCGGAATGTATATTTCCACTGCTGCGGCCTTGACCGAGGTCTTGGCAGGCGGGTCCAATTAGACTGCAACCATTCTTCAGCGAACCTCACGCACAACCGCCGCCCGAGGTGCTACTCCATCGACCTAAAGGTCCACCCACACATCACCACTCCTTCCCTCCGCCGGTCGTTCATCATGAGCTGTCTCAGGATGCGCAATCTGCAGCTTGCGAGCCAGGTAAGACATCTAGCTGCTCATGTACCTGCGCAACCCAATCATCCTTCCTACCCGGCTTGCTCCGCGCTGTGTGCCACCGTACGCCAGACACCCAGAAGCTTGGCCTCGGAGCTACTGAGCTGCTTGAATGGAATTGGGTGATGGGGCAGCCTGTACCAGACAGATATCATCGCATTGGATACCAGGCATCGGCTAACACGCACCTGGACAGGTCTCGCGAAGCTTCCGTACGCCCTCCCGAGCCTTCTCCTCCACGCGACCTGCCGCACGCATTTTCGCTACCGAACACCTTAAGGCCAAAGAAGCTTCGGGGTTCATTTCCTCCAAGTATCCTGTGATAGATCATGAGTACGATGCTGTCGTCGTTGGCGCTGGTGGATCCGGTCTGCGAGCCGCCTTCGGTCTTGCTGAAGCAGGCTTCAACACGGCCTGTATATCGAAGCTTTTCCCAACGCGATCGCATACTGTAGCAGCCCAGGGAGGCATCAATGCGGCTCTCGGAAAGTGCGTGCGATTTTCCAAATAGAAAAAGATATCGATCGATACTGACAACGCTCTAGCATGCACGAGGACGACTGGCGGTGGCATATGTATGATACCGTCAAGGGCTCTGACTGGCTGGGCGATCAAGATGCCATTCACTACATGACTCGAGAAGCTCCTCAGTCTGTCATTGAGCTCGAGAACTACGGCTGCCCCTTCTCTAGAACCGATGATGGTCGAATGTACGTCCTGACTACCCGAGTCAAAGGGATAACGGTCTAACACATGGCTAGTTACCAACGTGCGTTTGGTGGCCAATCGCAACAATACGGCAAGGGAGGACAAGCCTACCGATGCTGTGCTGCTGCCGATAGGACAGGACACGCTCTCCTCCACACTCTGTACGGACAGTCTCTGCGTCACAACACCAAATACTTCATTGAATTCTTTGCTACCGATCTCATCATGGAAGACGGCGTTTGCAAGGGTGTTGTCGCCTACAATCAGGAGGATGGTACCATTCACAGATTCATTGCAAAGAACACCGTTCTGGCAACTGGTGGATACGGCCGTGCCTACTTTAGCTGCACTTCGGCTCACACCTGTACGGGTGATGGTATGGCCATGGTTGCTCGTGCCGGCCTTCCCAATCAAGATCTCGAATTCGTTCAATTCCACCCAACTGGTATTTACGGTGCTGGATGCCTGATCACGGAGGGTTCTCGTGGTGAAGGCGGGTATCTTCTGAACTCTGAGGGTGAACGATTTATGGAGCGATATGCGCCAACCGCCAAGGATCTTGCTTCTCGCGACGTCGTATCCCGATCAATGACGCTCGAAATCCGTGAAGGCCGTGGTGTTGGGCCTGATAAGGATCATATCTATCTTCAGCTCAGCCATTTGCCTCCTGAGATTTTGCACGACCGTCTTCCTGGTATTTCTGAGACTGCTGCTATCTTCGCAGGTGTGGATGTTACGAAGCAGCCTATCCCAGTTCTACCTACCGTTCACTACAACATGGGTGGTATCCCTACCAAATACACTGGTGAGGTTCTCACAGTTGATGAGCAAGGCAAAGACAAGGTCGTTCCAGGTCTTTTTGCCTGCGGTGAAGCAGCATGTGTGTCAGTTCACGGTGCCAACCGCCTCGGCGCCAATTCACTTCTCGATCTCATCGTCTTTGGCCGTGCTGTTTCACACACCATCCGCGACAATTTCAGCCCAGGCCAGAAGGCCGACCCTATCCAGGCGGACGCTGGTGCGGATTCTATCTCCGTTATCGACCAGATCCGAACAGCGGAGGGACCTAAACCTACCGCTGAAATTCGTGGCAACATGCAGAAGGTTATGCAGACTGACGTCTCTGTCTTCCGTACTCAGGAGTCGCTCGACGAGGGTGTGCGCAAGATTCGCGAGGTCGATGCGACTTACACCGACGTCGGTATCAAGGATCGCAGCATGATCTGGAACTCGGACCTTGTAGAAACTCTAGAACTTCGAAACCTACTCACTTGCGCCGTTCAGACCGCTGAGGCTGCAGCCAACCGCAAAGAATCAAGAGGTGCTCACGCTCGTGAGGACTTCCCCGAACGTGACGATGAGAATTGGATGAAGCACACGCTTACGTGGCAAAAGAAGCCACATAGTAAGGTTGAGATCGGCTACAGGGCAGTTGTTGGTCATACTTTGGATGAGAATGAGTGCAAGGCTGTTCCGCCGTTCAAGCGGACGTACTAGAGCTTGAATGCAATTTGAGGGGAGCAGTAATTGCTGTAATCTATGTACATTGGATGACCTGTCGCATGCATAGGAAAGGGAAGATTGTGCGTGTTTCGTTATGTTCTAGCAAATCGTTTCGAATGTAAATGAGATGATCCCTGGCTGGGTGATGTCATGTTGCTAACCCAGGAACCCAGGCAGCAGCTACAAGTGATTAGTAGTTCAACCCGAAAGCCCTTTATAATTGGACGCTTGAGTGTCGGCACATCATCTAGACTCGTGTCAGTTAAAGGGGACTGCAGACCATGGTATGGGTCACAAACCACTAGTAATGCTTAACCGTAAGCTTGCAAGACTAATCAAAGTACAGGGGGGTGGGGTCTAACGTACCTTTTTCGCTACCCGCGTTGTTACTGAGGAGATGCTAACCATTGGATAAAAGGAATGCTGTTTTCTGAAGGTACATGTAGGGTTTAGGAACACCTATCTCAAAATAAGGGCATACCGTATCGTGTATGCTCTTATTCATCCACTCACAGTTCGGGCAATCCAGTTTCAGCTCGTTTTCCGGTGAATCGAATTCAATGGATGGGCTATCGTCTGCCTGTTCGCTTACCGTACTACGCCCAAGCCTAACAATGAGTTGAACACGTGAGATGTCGCAATCCCAATCTTCCAATCAACAGAAACATCAGCATACAACAACCGCATCTGGAAACGCAGCAGCAACCTGCACTGTAATATTGCCCAACAACCTGGAGGCTAGGCAGCAACCTACCCGCCCTATGCATGAACATGATTCAAACAATATCCCCGTTTTTTGTCCGGTTTCTCATCGAGTGCCGAAATGGAAACCTGGTCACACTGTCGCGTTGATACGACATGCGGTATGAATCCGCCAACCAGTAATCTGATACAATCCTCTTTGGATTCGAATATTTTGCTTATAAATGGTTCATGGGGAGAAGCCGGAACACATCTTTCCGTGATTACCGTCAATGTAGGGAGGGGTTGCAGACCGCCCTTTACCTTCCACGGACCTCCGAGGATGAAGAGCGATCTGGCAAGATCCCAAGACGTTGGAAGATTCCAATATTCCAGGACTTCTTTATAAAGAGCGTCTCAGGTCATCATCACACCCTCAAGCTATCGGCCCACTGCCATTCATCAACGCCCGAACTTACACACTCTTCCCTGCTATTCTTGACCGATCTACACCATGTCTACCTTTGGCACTCTTTACTCTATTACATCCATGCTCCACCCACGGGTTACCGCTATTCTCGCCGCTGCAAACCTCAACAACCTCAACATCCATGTTGACACTACCTTTGACTTTGGCACCACCAACAAGACCCCTGCCTTCCGGGCCAAGTTCCCTCACGGCAAGATACCAGCTCTAGAAACATCTTCTGGCCTCTGTCTTGCCGAGAGCAGTGCCATCATGCGCTACGTATCCGACAGCGGGCCCGCCAGGGAGCAGCTTCTCGGCCGCACGCCCGAAGACCGCGGCCTCGTGTCAATGTGGATGTCCTTTGCCGATACGGAAATCTGGCCCTGCGTCTCGCTTATCGCGAACTCTGCCAATAGTGGAGTTGGTCCGACCTTCCTAGAGAAGAAGAAGGGGGATATTGCGCGCTCCCTGGACCGCTTGGAGCTGCATCTCGCGCAGGAGGGCAAGGTATGGCTGGTACGCGACGATGAGATTAGTCTTGGGGATATAAATGTCGCGTCTACGGTAATGGGCGGGTTTAAAACGTTTATGAACGAGGAGTACAGGAGTAGGTATCCTAAGATTATGGCGTGGTGGGAGAGGTTGATGGCGGTTGAGGGAGTGGGGAAGGCATTCGGGGCCCCGGTCCAGTTGGTCTGAGGAATAGGTGGGGCCTGTGTGTTTTGTAGGAGTTGCACTATCTTGAACCTGCACTTGTTATGCACTTTCAATAAAAAGCTTTTCAATTTAGATGTCCCAAGTGAGATATCCAAGAGCAGTACAATATATTCACACACACTAAGCATTTCCATGCATGTAGAGGTACACTAAGCTTATTCGTTTTGTAAAGCGTAATCTTCTTCAATTCCCAAGAGAAACTTCATTGGGTGGCGATCTGCGAACCGCAGCGACAGTGCTGGTCGAACGAGCTTTAAGATGGTGTATTCTCGTGATTAGGATCACGATCCGCTACACGCTTCGCTGCCCTTTCCTCTTTCTTAACATACTTCACCTCGTCGCTAGAGATAATAGCCTCTTCAGCTCAGCAACTAATCAGATCTTATATCAGTCACACAGCAATGCCACGAGCTTGCTACATCTGCGGGGCCTATGGCCATAACGTGGGGCTCTACCCTAGAAAAAGGAGGTTTCGGACCTCGAAAGGGGCATGCAGCCGCTTGGTGCTGCCCAGGTGTAATTCAATGCATTACTACTCACCTACTTCGACATTTAAAGACTCGGAACTCATTAATTAAACGTCCGCGATTTTGTACCTGTTCTATGTTGATATGTAATAGCGCCGACAATTTAAGACGGATCTACGTCATCGTGAAGCTGCGCGGCGGCGGGGGCCAACCGCTCTAAGGCGTCCTATACAAAAAGTTAGCAAAATCCCGGTACGGAAAAGATATAGAATACATACGGCAATCCTGGAGGTGGTTTGCTCAATAATACCGCGAGGGCCGCAATGGCGGCGAATAGAGAGCCCACGGTGTTGATGATTATTTGATGTCATGATCCAATTCACATCATAGATAATGTAGATGATAGGGCGTGGTGGACGTGGCGGACAGAGTGGCAGCGGTAAGAACTGCCTACTTGCTAGGCACGTCTTCTATACCCCCTTGGGAGGTGGAAGGAAACTATGTATATAGGCTACTCCTATAAGACGTTAATCACTACTTCTACTACTACTAGGTAGCAGGATCAGGTGTTTTTAAGCAGTAAAACTATTGATGTAACGCAATAAATTCTTGCATTTGCATGCGATGAAGCAAGGTAAAAGGAAGTCCCACTTCACTCGAGGAGCTCCGTTCAAAAACTTCTACCTACTTAGACCACCACCCCTAAATTACCACTTTCAGACCACCACCTTTAGACCACCACCTTCACATTAACCACCATCGTCTTCCCTGGAAAACACTATAGCCCTAAAGAAGACAAATACCAGTAGCGCGTTTAGCACGCCCGGGCGAGTCCTCGGCGATAGCAGCGTCGATATCAAAAAGATAAGTAACCTTAAGTTACGCTTCAGAGTTTGTATCGCTAGTAGCGATTTTAACTAATAAATAGGTTTAGGATAACGCCGAGTACCAGCCACTGGAAAATGAGCCGTCAGATAAAAGCGAAGTAGAAGAAGTCGACTTTAAGCTTGATACCGATAATATAGAGCTTATTGACGCAAATAGGAAAGTGATCGAAATTATTAAATACTCAACTACTATCTAGAACGCCGAGGTAGAGGAATCAGTACTTAATAACAAAGCCTTTAAAGAGAATAAAGCTCGTTTTATAGCTCGTAGAGTGAGTCGAATTATACTGCGCTGGAATGGTCCTAGGATTTTTAATTAATAAGAGAACTCAACACATCTTTATCCGGAAGAGGGATTTTTTTTAGCTGTACCAGGTCCTCTAGTTAAGTATGTGTAGGAAGCCCTTAGCGAAGTTTAGAGCACTAAGCAAGAAACCTCTTTTCCTTATCCTGTACCCAGGTTTTTCTCTTTAGCTAGTATTATTCTTATATATCCGCTTCCCGCTCTTTAGCTAGCTCTATACTACGGCCGTTTATCCACTACTATATTCTAAGTTTTTCGGCCTACCACCCCTATGATATTAAAACGCTTGTACTTATCCTATTTATTCAATATTATTACTATTATATCAAGCTATAGCTGGGAAAAGGTCCCTTATAGTTGTCTGGTTGATTAGAAGCCATTTCAATTCAACGGGTATTATTATTATCCTGTTATGTACTTCTGCTTACGCGAACTTGGTATAACCCTTACCAATCCAGTCTCTAGGTGCCTGGAATATTTCTTCATAGTAATAGTAAAAAGATTTATTGATATACCACATTGTCGCATTATAATCCCCAGTATTAAGCAAGACATTACCGACGCGGGATCGGAAACTCATTGTTGATTTATGCTGACATAGAAAGAAAAGGGGGTCTTGGGACCGCAAATACGGGACCCAACAACAGATGAAAATTGGGTATAGACATTGTGACTATTTACCGAAAACCAAGGTAAAGTATCTTTCCATGTGGATTTATCTACCAACAATTGTAGAAATATAACGTATGAAAAACAAAGTTCCTCCAGACCCCTTTATTATTCAAGATAGATAATTTCCTCCCCCTACACTGGCACTTCCAACGCAAGGAAAGAGCATCATCTCCCGAGTCCTTTTCAAGAAACCACCACTCACCAGCTCTCCTTTTACTCACTCACCCACACCCACACCCACACGCAAAAACACACGCCCGCAACCAAAAAAAAAAAAAAAAAAAATGCGGACCGACCCCGACGAAGCCTTAGCGAAACTCGGGCTCGAGTTGGACCTTCTCTCACGCGACCACAGTAATTACCTCATGCGCACCGTGTTCCACACCGACCCGCGCGAGCTGCGATCCGCCTTGCAAGACGAAGGCACCATCAACCTTAGCTACACGACCATGTTCGACGGCGCCGTCGCGGCCATCGTGGCGGTCGCGCCCTCCGTCCAGGCGCGCTCGCGGCTCTTCCAGAGGATTCTGGACTGCTTCGCGGCCGACGCGCGGACGTTCCTGGCGGCGCCGTACACGGTCTGCGTCGCGGTGCGCGAGTATGCGGAAGACAAGGCGGTGGGGTACGCGGGGCGGTATTATGAAGACGGGCGGGGACGGCTGAGGGCCGGGGCGGTGGGCTATGCGCATGTGAGCGCGGCGCAGCGGCGGGGGGAGCCGTGTGCGTACTTCTTCATGCCCGGGGCGGAAAGCAGGTTTCCTGGCGAAACGGCTGAGGGGGACGACGTTGTGCTGCGCGGGCTGAGTGCGCAGCTCACCGTGTATCTCAATCTGGATCCCATGAAGCTGCAATGGAAGCTGGGGGACGTGCCGGAGAAGGATTACCGTGCGTGCTTCGTAACGCTGCTGCGTGAGTTCTGCCACGAGGAGAGGAAGCGGCTTCCAAAGAAAAACCGGCCGGCTTTGTTCGTTGGGATACATGATGCGCCCGTCGAGCAGGTCCTGGACGTCGTCCGCCTGGCACAGATGATGGTTCCTAGTTCTACGGCGCCGGTCGTTCGCTTTTTGGTTACGGGGAAGGGCGCTGATGAAGTCGCTGCTCGGCTTCAGTGCCCGTCTATTGCGTTGAAATATGCGGATGAGGTGGACGATAGCGAGGTGTCGGGGACATCAAGCACGGCAGAGGACTCGGAGAAAGGTTGGTGGCGACGACTGAAAACGATCTTGCATCCACAAGGGAAGAAATGAGCCTTGTTAAAGTCGCTTGGTGTTGAAGGGCGTTTGTTCGACTAGATTGCTTCAGCATCGTTTTGGGATAAACCGCATGCATTGAGATACCCCACGTAGTTTAGATATTGGTTCAATCACTGGAAAACTATTCCACAGCTATGTTTTGAGCCGCTTGAATGTGACCATTTCCTAATCATTATCACAATCACCGAAGTGATTTTACAATGTTTATAGCTAATGAATGCTGACTGGTGAAAGCCATACCACGTACCATGTAGCCCCCCTTAACCCCACATCCGGACACGTGCTTATGTAGAAAGCGTAGACCGCGGGGGAAGCGGTGGAGTCTTCTTTCCATCAGAGGGAGCTGGTGGCACTGGTATCGGCGGCGCATCCTTAAGCGTCCAAACCATGCACGGCTGCCAATCGAACTCCCTCTCACCCCTGTTACACAGGAAGATACGCACGGAGACGGGACGAAGACCAGCTAATTCCGCCTTGTGCTGCACGAGCATGTAGCCGAGGCCTTGGGCCGAGGGAGAGCCTGGGGAAGTAGTCAGTATTGGCATTGGATCCTCTAGGAAGTAGATTTATAATTACCAAGGAGTGCAACTGCTGCTGCTCGGAGGTCATCCTCACTCTCGCGGCCCATGAGGATTTCAACACCAGGCCACGGCTTCAGCACCTCGCCCATGAGCTCGGCGGCGGTGACCATGATTTGTTGCGTGGAGTCGTTGGTGATGCCCGAGACGACGTAATAGCGGAGACTCCTTGCTTTGACGTTGGCCTTCGATGTATGAGCCTTCCACACGCCATACAGGACGTCGGAGCTGCGCTGTAGCTCCGGGAGCTCCGGTTTCTCCAGGTCCTTCCATTCGTCATCTTCGAGTTGCGCCTTCGGCGACTTCAGCGTGAGAGCCATCAGAACCCCCTCCTGGGTATTGACGCCAGATATGTAGTGTCCTTCAGTATATCCGTAGGTCTTGCCATTGTGCTGGTAAGGCTTATTCTTGACGTCTGTATACCGACCGCCCTCGAAAGCAGGCCCATGTTCCATCATCGAGATGAATATGTTGCCCCCCTCTTCCGTCGACTTGTTCGAGACCTTGATACCTTTCAGCGCGTCCGAGAGCCCGAAGCTGTCCTTGCTGCTCGAGCTGAAATCGCGCATGTTGGGCCACATCTTGCCGACGTCGTACTCGAACCATCCCCAGTCTTGGAACGCCCTGGGGAAGTCTTGGAAGGGGCTCTGCACGGTCAGATCCTTGGGCGGCGGGTCGAACTCCTTTATGGCCTCCTTGTCCGATTCGAGAATCGCGCGGATCATGTGGTACCCTTTGCATACGGCCCACTCCCAGTCCTCGTCGCTGGCTCCCGATCTGGGTACCCACCTGGGTTGGTGCCGACGTGAGTGCTTTCCCACCGAGCTGGCATTGGAAAAGGTGCCCATGGGCTCATCATTATCGTTGAAGGCTAGGTGGCCGCGGGAGACTAGCGGATAGGTGTCGAGTCGCTTTCTCTTTAGTAGGTCGCGCTGCATTCGAGTGCGAAGGTAGGCGCTAGCATCGGTTCCCGTGAGACTGCAGAGCAGCAGGGCGCACAAGAACCCAAAGAACGCTATGGCCCTCATGGCAGACAGGTTTGGGATTGAGCGTAATGGATTGGTGCGGAGGAAGTAGAGAGGGAGCACGGGAGAGAGAGCGACCGGGAATGGACGTATGGCATAAGAGGTAGGAGTGGTGCGGCCCAAGTCTGGGTTTCACCGTACGATGCCGGCGTTCATCGTTGTGCTACGGCTGCAGCGAGTGAAAGTCCTATGCTGTGTGAGCATGGTGAGAGAGAAATGCGCCGCGCAGCTGCCATCCAAGTGCCACTGTTGGGAGGGTAGCTGCATAAAGAGATAGTCAGCCAATGCAGGTAGACAGCTAAAGGCTCTGGGCTTCAATTGACCATGCCGCTTGAGGGTAATGTCATCTTCACATTAAGAATGTTGTGCATGGTAGGAAAGCGAAGGTGAAGTGACGAGCATAGAAAACAGAAGTTGAAAAGGGTTCAGAGATTGAAATCGTAATTGATTCAAAGAGGCTCTTGTGCAAAAAAAGTAGGAAAGCCAGACCCGAGTATACCAGTCCCCCTGAACAAAAGAAAATAGGTATATCATCGCAACCACAGCCCACCAATTTCGCTAAAAGTGCAATAAAGGAGAGATGGAGAACCTCCTTGAGCTCCAATGTCTACCCAGACATGCGCGCGCACATTCATTCTTCAGGAAATCCAATCACTGGTTCCGTGTCGTCCCCTTCGCATTACTAGTTTCTTCAATGATTACTACCGACCGTCTTCATCATCTCGGTATGCTTAGCAGCACATCTCAGCGCATTCGCAGCAGTCGGCGCAGCATTCGCATCCTTCCTCGCACACGAAGCAGCAGCACAAGGCTGCCAGGCAAGCGCCCAAGCAGCCGCGGTCCTTGGACTGTTTTGGAGGTGGGCCTTGCTGGTAGCCTTGAGGGGGACCGTAGTACATCTGCTGACCCGGTGGTGGGCCGCCATATCCGCCTTGGGGAGGACCGTAGCTGTGGCGTGGGTCAACGATTGTGCATATGCAGGTGAGGCGCTGCGGCGCTGGAAGTGCGCGAATTGCGCGAATTGCGCGAATTGCGCGAATTGCGAGGGTGTGAAGAATTGAGCGGGCAGGAAGCAGGAGGAAGTGAAGGGTGCATGTGCAGGGCTCGTATGACGTACCTCTGGGGCGGATACTGCGGAGCGCCGCCTTGGTAGTACTGGTTCGCAGACATGATGGATTGGAATTGGACAGAGGGCGGTTTAGGTTCGGGAGGTGGTGTGTAGCAGCAGAAGGTGGGCCGCGCGAGGCGCCTTTATTTTGAAGGGCCGGCTGAGGAATTGGAAACGGAGGACGGGAGGTTTGTCGACGTCAAGGATTCGCTCGCTTGGGAAGGACGAAGGGCGCTACTATAGTGCTGGGTGTGCGGTAACGCTATTGTGTGTATGTGTCTTTCTCTCAGCGACGGCAATGAGGATGGATCAAATCAAGGGGAAGAATGCGATGCAGCAGCAGGACATGGTCGGGCCTTTAAATCACCCACACGGACCTTCAACAAAGCGGGGTCCGAGAGCATACAGTGCTGCACCGTAACATCGAATGGGAGCGCCACCGGCCGACTGCAGGGCCACAGTCGCCATCATTGGGCGCCATCAAGCTTCCGGCTACCCGCCATGACGAAGCTTCCTGGTGATCCTGCTCACCCCCCAGACACCTCCGTTGCCCCTTCGCCGACGCCCCCTGTGCTGTGGCCCGCATCGAGTGGCTGCTGACTGCGCCTCAAGGCCCTACGTGTTTCCCGTCGCTGCCAGCCAGCGCGTCCGCCGTCAACTCCAGCGTCGTCGTCATCAAATCATGGCTTGGCCGCGTGTGAGGCCTGCGCGCCACATTCCAAGGCTAAGCATAGCGCCGAGCCCCGAAAAAGCTTCGCCTTCACATCTGTCTCATGCCCAGACACGCCCCCTGCACTGAAACGAACCCTCGCTAGCCCGCCGTTCTCTGGACATCTCGTTCTCTGCTCTGACCTCTGATGTACTGAGTGCATTACTTTCGCTATCTCCCCTCTCCAATGCAGCCGCCTTCAACCCACCGCCCTGATCCAGTCCTCCACCAGTAATAATAATACCCCACGAGAAAACGAACGCAGCGCCAATGCAGTCAACGTCAGCTAAACCAATGCTACTGCCCAGCAAGCACGCTATGCCCATTACAAAAAAATGATAAAGCTCCCCCTCCCCATCAACTTGACATTATGTACAATCGCCCATGTGCAGTCGCATGCATCGCTCAGTACAGAGCACGCCCCGACCCGATGGCTGGCTGAAAGAGACCCCCAAGTGCGCTAATTAGAATCCAAAAGGATTTTCCGGTGCTACGCGACTGTCAGCTAATTTGCATCAACAATACGGTGCCGCGTTTATACATACTGGCTTTGGCTAAGTTGGCCCGCCCCGTCGGTTGCGGCGTCAGTTTCTTTGCTGGTTGGACGCCGAAGCGCACGGCCGGGGCTGGTCCTGTCTTTTGCGGAACGAGGGGCGCCGCTGTCGGCATCGATGGCATCGGAGGCATCGGTGGCATGGGAGGTGGACTCTGCGCTTGCCCAAACCCTGTCGGCTGCGCTGGGAGCGCCGGAGGCAGGAACCGATTCACTCCAGTCGCCTGCGGGTTTAGAGGTGACGGCGAAAACGTCTGGAAGCCCGTGGGTTGCATCGGAAGAGGCGCATTGCCCTGGAAGCCAGGTTGGAAGCCAGGCTGGAAATTCGCTTGTAGGTTGGGTTGGAACCCCGTCGGTTGTGCCTGCATGGGCATGAAGCCGGTTTGCTGTGGCTGTGGCGGCGGTGGCATCGAGTTGAACCCGGTTGGTTGGGGCATCATCCCGTTCATTCCGCTCTGCTGGAATCCAAATTGGCCTTGCTGTGGGAAGCCCGTCATCTGTTGCTGCATGCGCTGCATGTTGAGATCTTGCAAGCTTTGACCAGGTGGAGCCACCTGAGCATGCATATTGGGATTGAACCCAGTAAGCTGAGGCTGCAATGGTGGGGGAGGTCCAAACGCGCTTTGTTGTGGATTCTGCGGTGCTGATGAAGCTCGCTGGGGTGGAGGGGCAATGAGGCCACCTTGATTCTGCTGCTGGGGCGCTTGCGGTCGCATTCGCGGAGGAGCAAGTTGCTGAGGTGCCATGGCCTTGACCGCTGCTACTTGGTCGAACAAAGACTGATTGGCCCCTTGCGGTTGTGCTGGTGCAGCGGGTTGTATAGGAGCCTGAGCAGCTGCAGGCGTCGGCGCAGATGGCGCAGACTGCGCAGCCGTCTCGGGCTTGAGCGCAGGCATGTCCAGAAGAGACAATTCACCCATAGAGCCGGTGAGGGCTGGCGGAGCCGGTATCGGGGCAGGAGCCGGTGCAGGAGCAGTAGCGGCTGGGGGTGGTGTTGAAGTAGCAGGGGCTGCACGTGCAGATGTAGATGGTCGTCTGGAAGGCTTGATATCCCAAGCATTGTCTTCGAATCCATCAACCTTCTTCTCCGGAGCGGGAACGGACGCCAGAGGCGTTGGTGCCGCATCTGCAGGCTTTTTGACAGTGTCATCCGTTTTCTGTTCGAACGCCTTCGGGTCCACAGTGTCATTAGTCTGCACAGGGGGAGCTGGCCGTCCTTTGCGAGTATTATTTCTCAGAGCTCCTCCTGGTCCGGAGAAAAGACCGCCACCGTCCTCACCATTTTCTATGGTAGATGCACCTCCAAAGCTGACGCTGCGCTTTTCGCGGTCGCCCGTGCGGCTGTACTTGTTGTCCAGGTACTTCATTATTCGAAGAATATCACCTTCTTTCACTCCCAGAGTTCGTAGCAGCTTCTCAGAAATATCTGGCATATTTTCCTCGCCCATCTGGTCTCGAGCAAATGCCTGAGCATAGCGTTCGCAGATTTGAGGGTTCACGCCGCATGACAAAAAGAAGTCGAACCAGTCATATGATGGCTTCTGTTCCACAGTAATGCCAGAAGAGGAACGTGTACTTTTATCCTGCACACGTTGCGTGCTCCTTCTCTTGATTTCCGAGAGAGGCTTGTCATCATCCAGAGATATTCCCGTAACTCTTTCAACGTATTCCAAATCTTCCACTGACATCTTAGGTACTGGTACGGCTATTTTGACACCATTCACCTTATGAAGATGGATTTTACCCTCCTTTATCGTCAAAAACTCGGCTTCGACTTTGAAAGAGCCGGATCGATCGGTCCATGTTCGTACTTTGGTAGAATCTAAACAAGTTAGATATCCGGTCTGAGAAGCTGGTATAAGTTGGTGGTTATGGAGACACTGACTTGGTTTGGAAGCGGGTTTAGAGTCTTTGACTGTACTATCGCGTTTGCTTCTCTGTGACGTACGAGGATGGTCAACTTTTGTACGAAGAAGACTAGAATGACGCGCGGGTAATGACAAGCCAGGTCCTACCTGATCATTCCTGACATCACTCTCTCGTTTCTTGCTTTTCGCAAGTTGGCGTGTAAGCTCTTCCTCCTCGAGCCTGTTTTGTTCAACAACAGACCGTCCTGCATTGGTGCCTGAACGAGCGAGGGCGGCCGCTGGTGCCGATGTGCGGACAGTCTCTGTGATTTCGACATAGTTAGCTGGAACCACACCTTCTTTACCGTTCTTGATTCTTCGCACTTTCCACCATTCGTCGCTAGCAGAATCATCCAAGACCAAGATCTCATCCCCGAGGCCGACAGTGACCTCGTCATCGCCCTGTGCCATGAAATCAAAGAGCATGACCCCTTTTTTTTGCACGTTGGAGTTTCCAGACCCTGCAGCAAGAACCTCCCGAAGACCAGCGCCCTTTGCCGCCCCTGAAAGCTCTCCCAAAGCTGCAACAATCTCCGAGGCCGTATCTTTCGCACCACAGTGGAAGTCAACGCTCTTGCTTGGTTGCTTAAGCTCCATGAACACATGCTTTCCCTCTTGAGAATAGTATTCAAGCTTCTCAGCTGACCATTCTTGCTGGGGCCCATCACGAGTCTTCTCTGGTGCAATCATTATCATGCCTTTGGGGATGTTGATGCCCAGTGTAATTGGCATCTTCTTGTTTTTCCCTGGTTGGGTCAAGTACTCATAGATGTTGTACAGGTGATACCCTGACCCAGACAGAGGCGTTGGTGGGTTTCTGTCTTCGGGAGGGTCATATTGATCAAACGTAACGCTACGAGGAGGCGGAGAGGTGACAGGTGGTGATTCGGGTGAGCGCGGAGACGCATAAGGCATAGGCGGGGGTGATAACTGCTCAGATGGTGGTCTTTGTGGTAGACGCGGAGGGGGTGCTTCCTCGTCAGACTCTTCGGGTGTAAATTGGACGCGTCGTTTTGGAGGAGGATTGGCAACGTCATTTCGCGGGGCGGTTCGCTCGGATTTCTTCTGAATTATACCAGCAAGCGCTGCGGCGGGGCTCTGGTGTACAGGGCTGTCTGGTGTAGGTGGCTGATCCTCGTCTGAATCTGGTGCAGAAACACCAGCAGGAGGTCGAGGCGGGAGCACGGGCGATGCCGGCGGTTCAGGAGCGACGCTCTCCTTCAGTTCAATATAGTTTGCTGGGGCAAAGCCATAATCACCGTCAGACCCAACAAGTGTCCAATCAGGATCCGAAACGTCGTAGACATCAAGAGTCGCATCTTCTTTGAACGAGAGTTCTTCGTCGGTCTGGCGCGTGTAATCGTAGAGGGCTTTGGCTTTAGAGAGGGGTGCCGCCTATATGATAGAGTCAGTCTATCATGGATGATTTGAACAGTGCTTTGACATCATGGTTCGCGATCCATGCTGGCATCGTGGTCACCCGGATGTGATGGTATCATTGAACCACGATATACGACGTACCTCCTCGATGTAGTTATTCGGGATCAAGCCCTCTGGCTCTTCTTCATCATCATCAGATCCCTTCTTTTTGGCTTTCCACCAGTCGTCGTCGGACGACTTCTCCAGCACCATCAGCAAATCGCCCTCAGCAAGGGCGATCTCATTGTGACTTTGGGGGACATAGTCGTAAATAGCACGGTATATGCCTAGGAATACCATGGTGTAAGTCGCGGGTGCAGCACGCCGTTAGGCTACGGCTGCAAACGAGGGCAGGCGTGTGCTACAAAGGATGCGGGATCGTGCTGGGTTGCATAAGCTGGGCGGAGGCCACGGGGGTTGCGTATGCTGCCGAGGGGCTGGCACCAACGCTGGGCTGTAGCTCTCCGAATGCGGGCCCACCAGCAGTGGCGGAAGGCGAGAATGGCGGGGTACAGCGGAGGGAGGAGGAAGTGGAGGCAGAGAAGGCACTGAGCGGCCACTGCAATGGCATGCGAGGGAAGGACTGGCCGCCCACGATGCGAAAGCTGAGGCGCAACCAAGCACGCACGAGCCACGCCTCAGTTCGGCCAAGGTCGGTTGCGGTGATGGAAAACGACGTCAACAGCGCCTGTGCCTGCATCCACCACTTCTAGTTTCTCTTGACCTCACGCTCTCCAGCACAACCACAGCACGCAGGTCTCATGGTCAGCTAAGTTCGTTTTCACTAGCCTTGCCACAAGGGACGCAGAAAACTCGACGGACGTCATCATGTTGACCCACATGACCATGCCGGCAGCATCTTTTATGCCCAACGCATGTACAAAGTGCTGGCAGCATGCCAAAAGCACACGTCCAGTCCCCAGCGTGCTACGCGCCCTGAGTAATCTACCGCATTGCGGATTACCTGATGCTCGTGCAATGCTCCTCCACCATTGGCGGCTTCTTTAGTCAGCCTGCCTCGGTTAATTCTAACGCATGCATACCTCCCTGGTCCACTATCAGATAAGTTTTCGCTCCGCCTCTGTATGCAACCATGACCCCTCCATCGTCCTTACAACATGTCGAAACTGCCCTTGGCGCAAGAGTCGGGAATTTTGGTGAAAGACGTGCCAGAAGACGTCTCAGATGGTCATGAAGAGCAGGAAATCATGCACAAGCTGATGCGTGAGCGAAAAGTCCGGTTAAAGGTCGACTTGCGACTCTGCAGCATAGCCGGCATTTTGTGCAGTCTGAATCTTCTGGACAGCGGCGTCATATCAAGTGCTTCGGTGACATCCATGTTGTCAGATCTGCATCTGGACCAAGGGAACCGCTATTCTGTCTCCATCTTTATATTCACCATTGCCAGCATAGCCTTCCAGCTTCCGTCAACGATTGCTGTTCGCACGTTTGGACCTAGGATCTGGTTTTCCTTTATTACCGTTTGTTTTGGAATCATCACGCTATGCACAGCTTTTGTGCAAACATGGAGACAAATGATTGCCCTTAGAATACTACTTGGCATAGCCATGAGTGGTGTCTATCCTGGTCTAACCTATCTTATCTCCACATGGTACACCCGCAACGAGCAACAGTTGCGATTTGCCCTAATGCAGAGCGGAGAAGTAACAGTACTAGCCACAGGTAGTATTGTCAATTTTGGACTGAATCAGCTCAATGGGAAATCCGGATTGAAAGGCTGGCAGTGGATGTTCATTGTGCAGGGTGCTATCACAGCCTTTATCGGCATCATCACTTTCTGGTGGATGGTGGACTTTCCGGAAAACGCGCACAAAAGCTTCATGTTCTTGAATCCTGAAGAGGCAAAGATCGCAGCTAATCGCATTGAGAAAGACAGAGGAGATGTTGAGCCAGATCCCTTCTCCTGGCCCAAGGTCCTCGTTCACGCAAAAGACCCGAAAGTCTACGGATTCTGCGTTTTGTACTTCCTCCAGAATCTCGTCTCCACAAGCTTGTCATATTTTCTGCCTATAATACTTCAAGGCGGAATGGGGTTTAGTACAAATGCAGCCATTCTACTTTCCGCGCCGCCGTACTACTATTCTGTCATTCCTGCGATCCTCTCGTCACTGGTTGGTGACAAATATCAACTGCGCGGCCCAATCATCACGTTCAATTCGCTATGTCTTATTACGGGCTTCTGTATGCTTGGTTTCAGCGACCAAGTCACTGTTCGATACATTGGCACATACCTTGCAACAGGGGCGTATGTGGCGAACTGGGCTGGCATGGCTACGTACCAAGCAAACAACATCGTAGGACAGTGGAAGCGTGTCTTCACCGCTGCCGCCGTTACTGCGTTCAATGGAGCTGGTGGCATCGCAGGGAGTTTCATAGTACGGCAGCCAGAGGCACCAAGGTATATGACGGCGATTTGGGTTTCAATTGGGTAAGTAAGCTGATTCGACAGTTTGAAACAGTTTGCTGATAATTTTAGGTCACACATACTCATAATTGGATGCATTGCGGCATTCTCAGCGTACTTTTATATGGCGAACCAACGACAGAGAAAGGGCAAGCAAATTCTCGAAATGACCACGGGATTCCGGTTCACATACTGATAATGATTTGACAAGTTGACTATAGCGAACTCTAGTAAATCAAATCCAAAGTCAAAAGCTCCAAATGCAAAAATTATTGATTTGCATGGCCATCTAAGCTGGATGGATGTATTTCTTCACAGTAGAGAATCGACAGCACTTGTAAAGTAAAAGGAAATCTTTATTCGGGATCGATGAGCATTTTATGCATAATGCATAAGAATGACTAGGTTCATCAGGTTCAGAATAGCTTCTCTTGACCTCTCTCTGCGTGCAATGCGTTCTTTCAGATCCCAGTCTACCAGGCAAATTCATCCCCTACCAACTTTTCGCTAATTACCCATAGCTTTTCTGCTTCTTCTTTATCAAGTGCATACGGTGGCACACGAGGGGCGATCTGACAGTCGCTCAAATACATCCCTTGACCATTAAGACCTGGTTTGCCTAACTTCGGGTCCAAAGCAGCGACCAGCGCTGTTGAAGCACCTTGCTCCACCGTCTTGAATCCCGGCTGCCCAGACTTCTTTCTGAATTCGACTTGCTTCGCGAGCCATTCCATATCTGTTGTTCGCTGTAATTCTGTCATAATCTCCCCGGGGTGTAACGCTAAGCTAGACACCCCATACTTTTCGTTGAGCCTTTCATTCAACCCGACAGAATATAGGACATTGGCCGTCTTGCTCTGCCCGTATGCGGCGAACGGGATGTACACAGAGCTGTCATCAACTTCCAACCGAGCCATCTTCAGCATCCCCACATTTGGCCTTTCCTTCTCCGGCAGCTCGGAGATAGGCTTCTCAAAATTAATGTCGCTTGCGCGGAGCGCCGAGACAAAAGTCCCAAAACTGCTCACGTTCACGATACGCCTGTTGGTTCCCTTGAGCACTTTTGACATGGCCAGATTGGTGAAGAGGAAGTGGCCTAGATGGTTTGTCGCAAAATGCATCTCCACACCATCGACGCTGAGAGCTCGCTCCTGGATGTTCATCACACCTGCATTGTTTACGATGATATCGAGCGCGGGGACGTCGTCCCAGGACAGGACCTCGGCCGCGGCATCTCGGACAGATTTCTGGGAGCTGAGGTCGAGGTTCAACGGCTTGAAGATTACGCCGGGATATGTGGATCGAAGTCCCGAGAGGCTTTCTTCGAGTTTAGAGGGAGACCGGCCGGTGATGATGATCAGGCGTGGCGACTGAGAAGCGAATGCAGAGACGGTGGCGTAGCCAAGACCGGTTTTGTTGACGCCTGTAACCAGAATTGTGCGGCCTTTGATGCTATCCGGGAAGGCAGCAGCCACCGTCGAAGCCTCGGTTTCGGCATTAAAGTCTGGATGCGTAGTAGAAGACATCGTAATTCGAAAATTTCAAAGCTAGGGCGCTTTACGTATGGAAAAAGAAGCTACGGTTATATCTAATTCCATATCTTCAGCTTCGGCCTTTTTCAAATTGAATGTGTTTGCGCCGGACGAAGTATTCTCGGAAGGAAGGCTTAGGGATATGCTACTCAGGAAACCGGGCATTTCAAATTGTCGTGGGACGGCCAATCATAGCGTAGAGGTTCCGTGCCGACCAATGACAGCGTTTCGACCCAACCTTCCCTAGATGTCACTCGGCAGTGAGTCGCCCGAGCAGGCCTATGATTGTCCTGCTTTCTCAGAATAACTTCGAGTTTTTTGTCCGAACGTTTTATGAGACGACGGAGTTACCGACGGTTTTTATCTCACGGTGTAGAATTCGTCCATAATAGTGACGTTGGTTTAGTCAGGAATCGTGTTGCCTACAGTAAGGCGATCCAGGTAGATGTGTCTCATCATGAAGAGCAGGCCAGTGACTGCAGCTGCATTCCTGAAAAAGCTACATGTACAAACATAAAAAGAGACAAAGAAGAATCTGACCGCAACCAATATCAAACCTGCACCTATCGAACCTGCACCACTCTGACCAAACCAACCTAAAAGTAGGTCTATGGTTTTATGGCTTGTATGGGACCTTCACGAGCCAACTTCAATTCAGTAAGAGAAAGTTTACAGATACAGTACAAAAATCATGTCGAGTCGTTTTGGAACACAAGATTGACCTAGTTTTACCATTCAACTACTTATAGATCAGTTAATACTAGAGTAAACACTTTCTATTCATCCAATACATGGTCAAGTTTTCGGACAGGAAGTTAGCCCAGCCATAAGATCGTCGTCGATACCCATTGCATTTTATTAAAAGAAAAGCAGTCGTAGTTTCTTTTACACAGTCAAAGGCTTCCACGACTTTGCACGCACCCTGACCACCTGAGTCGAGTTTGGGACCTTATTCTGTCAAAAGTCTACGGTGACTAGCGAAATCGGCTTCCGCCTCGAAGTCTCGTAAAGCTTTTCCCTGCTCTTTGCCAAGCCTTTCTTCGCCTAAGTTTAATATATATGCAGCTGGCCTCGCCTGCGTGAGGCTGTGGAGCTGAAGAGCTGAAAACTTTCGATAAGCCTTTCGTGCCCTACAACTCGCACTTACAATGTTCTACCTTTCACTTGTCCTTTTTTACTCTCAATATCGCTGTTTTTGTCGCAGACGAGCTTCAAATTAAACTCTCTTTTAGTACCGCTACACTGTCATGGCCGGCGTGGAAACCGCAGGCCTTATCTTGGGCTCTATCCCTCTTCTCATCAGTATACCAGAGAGCTACTCACAATTACGAGACTATCGGTTAGTAGCACGCGAGAAAGAATTGGGGCGCATTAAAGAATATGGATTGATCACCACGATCTTCCTACATACTCTGTTTCGAGATGCGTTCTTTGTCATGGAAAAGGTTGAGCAATTTGTCATTCACGCGGAAGATCAGAAAGTCATGGCTTTCATTAAATCCTACACTGCAAACTTTAACATGATAGGCGTAGCTGTAAGGCTTTGTGTAGACGAGTCTTCGCGCCGAGGCTTACAGAGTAATAGGGTGCTATCATTGCTCAGGTTGCTATAACAGCTATTTCTCTTACTCGCCTAGAGGACTCTCATTGGGCTTCGGAGGCCTTCTTTGTTGGCAGCCTAGTAACTGGATCTCTCTCTGTCTTCTTCTCCTGTGCTATTAGTCCAGCTTTTCATGGTCTTCACAGCGCGGACGAGGTTAAAACCTTCCTCACCAAGCCAGCGACTGTTACCAAACAGGTGGGACTCAAAAAGCAGTTTTCAGAGCTCAAGAAGTCACCCTCCCCAACTGTGGAAGATATTGTGGGACTTCGAGGGCAAGTCCATAAGGAGATATGGAAAGTTGCTTCGGCACAAGCTGCAATTATGCTAGTTGTTCCAATGACTCTGCTCAATTTAGCTTTGAACTCATTTCTCATAGGGCTGGGTATATATCTGGGAAAACTGTACACAGCAAACCTTGTGCCCTCATATGGCAAAGGATCGTTGGGAATCCTAATATTCTTTCTTGGATCTGCGGTGCTAGGCATCGGCGCGTTTTATATCCCACAAAGCCTGAAGCAACAGGAAAGTGTTCTTCTCAGAGGCTGGCTACAGATGTTGGACTATAAGAATCAAGTTCCACCAATACAGCCGACGGAGGGCGGTAGGGGCAACGGTCAAGCCAACGGAAGAGACGAAACCCAAAAGCATTTGAATGGTTTCCTACAATCGACCCACAAGCGCAGGAACGGCAAGATCGGATATACTGTTGGAAACGATGTGATAAAGCGAGACAAAGAGGAGATCGAGTTAGATTGCTTGAGCAATAAGTATTTGGTCGGAAGAGAAGATCCAATTCCCTCGGCGAAAAGGCAAGACCATGAATGTCCAGCCAGATATGAGGCCCAGGCTGGGAATGCCGGACAACCATTCACGACTCCGCATTCACAATCCATACGATCGGCTTTGATAGATTTTATCAAGGCCCAGGGGGACAGTTTGCATGCAAGTAACCGAATTCTAGAGGCTTTTGATGCTACGAGCGAGGAAGATTCGCGGCTGTATTCGTAAGCTGTCACTAGGGACCTGTTTCAGGTCATGGGGAATGGGGTGATGGAAAATCAGTCCAGCATGCGGTAGGGATCTGTTGGAAGGAGATCAAGCATGTGGATGGAGAACACGTGATGGACCATATATATTTAGATCCCCTTAGTTGATAGCTCCACATCTAATATATAATCTAACATCCTCAAGTGTATATTTCAATAGAATCGGCCGAGGGAAATGATAGAGAGAATGGTACGTGAAGGTTCTTGATGAGTGCCTGATAGAGTCTTCACTGAGCGAACCTTATCCTAGGTCGGGGTGGTAGCGCATTTGCTGGGCTATGGCACCGATTTCAGTAGGAAAGATGCCTGGATGTTTCGAACAATGTCATAACGGACGGTACGCTTCAGGGTGCCAAGGATAGACAGCAATGGGGTGATCAGGAGATCGAGACACTCCAGCAGAAAGTGGAGAACTACCGGACCCAAATTCACAACCTTCTGGAGCTAGGCCCGAGGAACAGAGAGGAATTTGAGCTGGAGAATGAGCTTAATGACTTGGACGACCAGATGCGGTCGCCTTACTGAGGAAGTTAAGACTTTGGATCGCAACCAAGAAGGAGCTAGAGCATGATAATGGCATCTTAAGGCAGGAGAAGCCCAAGCTCGAGGATGTCAAGGAACGGGATCTCGAAGGTACTCAAGACGCGGTGGACCAAGTTATCGACCGAGACTTTGCAGCTTTCTGTTAGCGGTTTGGCTACGCCTCTACTCGTGATTATGAAGCGTAGCAGGATACAGCGTAGCAAAAGGCCGCCAAGAAGTATGCCGAGTTCCGGAAGCAGCGTGGCACGCTCTAGAATATGCGATCAAACGTCCAGTAGCGTCTCAACGCCGTCAACGAGCGTCTAATGAACGCTGAGGACAAGCTTCAGCGTGACTTAGACTCTCTGCAGCGTCATGATGCTGAGCAAGAAGAGCTGCAGAACTCTATTGATGTACTGAAGGCTGAGCTGGAGAGCTTCTAGGAGCATTTGTTAGAAATGGAAGAGATAAAAATTGAGTGTACTGCTGTAGTCGGGGAGGCGCGTCGCTAGCTTGATCAGCGGCACGACAAGGTTATGCGCGTTTTGAAGACAGTTGCGCCTAATATTCATTGTCATCCGATCACAGTTGTCTTGGGGCACCTCATAGCTACCCCAACAAATCATGTGATATAAATCTGCACCCGGTAGTGTAAAGATAAAGACAGGTAGCTAGAATTATGCTAGTGCGACTTGGTACTGTGGCCTAGTATAAATCTGTGAGTGTGTAGGGCGGAGCCGATTTCGTTAGCGACTGTAACAAATATGAGACGGATCGAAGTTCGATTGCGCAGTGTAAGTCTTTCTGCAGGAACTGCATATCCGTAACTCTTGTGTGAAATAACAATACCCCATAGCCACTTTGGGTATATCATTTTCCCACCTCTACCTAGTTGGTATTGATCTTGAATACGAAACTCTCTCCAAGTAGCGTTCATATTCCAGTGGGCATACAACAAATGGTATCTCGTTGTAACGAGTGTGTGAGTACAAGCTCACTAAGCCCTTATGCCTAGACCCATTGTTATTTTCGAACACGAACCGAGCTACCCGAATGCGGTGAGCGCGAACGATGGAACAATTGGAGGAAGGGCAATAGAACGGATGCTCGGCTATTCAGCCGGGCGATCTCCCCTGGGGGCTCCCCACACCTAAGCCAACCTTATTGTTTCCGCATATGCAACGTAAGATTGCCATCGCAAGCAAGAAATAAGAAGCTATTGCATACAACATATACGAGAACACCGGAGCGGGGGCCCAGACCTGGAAGCCGTCTTCGGTATGTAGACCAATTAAACCTGGGGCTCCCATTGGCGAGGCACGGTTAAGGTTGCGTACTCTATGCAGCCTGATCCCTGTGGACCGCAGTATTGCATAGCATTGTGGGCCGGAAGATGGACGGTTAATAGTTTTCTTGGACAAAGATGTTAGTATGCTTTCAATATGTGATATGAAAAAGTTCCCGTGTCGAGCACACCGCTTGCCGATGCAACTCTACCTCCTTGGACTGGCGTACATAAGTACAGGAGCTTACGAAGATGGATACAAAGTCAAGCCAACAAAATGAAGCACTGGATCCTGCTACTTGCGGAAGCCTTGCTGACTGTAGGATTCCCGCTACAGAACGTCGAACGTGCAACGTGCGCGTCACCTGTCCAGAGAAAAGCATGGTGCGAAATCAGACTTGGACAGGCCAAAGTTGCATTCACTGACTCTTTAAAAGGCATAGCCTTACTCAAGATGAGAAAAAGGCCTACATCACGGCTGAGAAATGCCTAATGACACTCCCCGCGAAGCAAGGGTTTCCAGCTGCTCGAACACGCTTTGATGACCTGCAAATGGTGCACGTCAAACAAACGGCCGACGGTCCCATTCATGGAGTAGGCGGCTTTCTGCCATTCCACCGGTACTACATAAACCTTCACGAAAAGCTCCTACGCACAGAATGCAACTACACAGGTGGTCAGCCTTATTGGAACGAAACAATAGATGCAGGGAGTTTCTCCAAGTCCATATTGTTGACCTCCGACCCCGGCTTTGGAGGGAATGGATCCGGAAGCAAAGGTTGCATTACTGATGGTCCATTTAAAGACTATGTCAATTCCATAGGGCCTGGTCAGACCAACAAGGACCATTGTATCGATAGGAAAATCAATGAAGGCACCAGCGCTGGCGCAAAGAAAGACAATGTTGACTGCTGCATGCAACAGTCTACGTATGTAGATGCATGGCACTGCCTGGAGGGACAGATCCACTCTGCAGGCCATGGCGGCATTGGGGGACAGGTATGCTATTCCAGAAGCTCAAATCTGCGTCTGCTAAACCATGTAGATGTTCAATGTGTACTCGTCACCAGGAGACCCTCTGTTCTATATGCACCACGCATGGATCGACAAACTCTGGACGGATTGGCAGGCCAAAGATCATGCTGCACGAATCTTGGATATGGGAGGCACCAACCAAGGCTTCGTTTTCGGAACTTCTGACACCTTTGAAGTTTTCGCCGATCAAGCTGCATGCAGCGTACCTGGCGGATTCCCGGGGAAGCCTATAGGTCCAGGTGACCCTTCGTTCAAACTGAAGGATGGCGACCCAGCGAATGTCACGACTTTGGCACATGTGATCACGTCGTATGGAACGATACCCAACGTGACTGTCAAAGACGTCATGGATGTCAAGGGAAGCTATTTGTGCTATGAATATATCTAGTGGTTTCAATTGTTACCAGTGTATTGGCGTTCTTTGTTGGGTTTCCCATGCTCACTATGCTAACCTGGAGCTACGTGAGATGATCAAGGCAAGCAAGGTATTACTTCAAGTAGTCGAATTACGATTACTATTCAAACAAAGTGAGAAACATGCTTTCGACTGAGATTCCACAGTCTCATGATTTGGCTGATCTGAACCTGCTCATACAAGTTATTGGACCTATCTTTCTCGACTCGTCGAGTTACCATGCAATGAAATGGTATGTCCCCAAGCCACATGTATCTAGCCATACGCCAGCCTCCCCGAACCCCAACAGCTTAGCCAGACAAGCTCAACCACGATATTCAGGACAAATTACTCTCCATGGAATTGCGCTGTCCCCCGTAGTCGATGGGAACGAAAGACTTTCGTGCAAAACACCATCTGTCCCTTAACCTTCGTCAGCCCGTAGATTCTTACCAAGCACAAATATCTACGGATGCGGTCTTTTGAACCCGTCGCGATGGACTCATCTCACCCGCCCAAACTACCCAACCCCAGCTCCCCCTCGCTGAAGAACCTAGACAACTTTACGAGCACCGAGTAAAAGAATCTTGTCATGAAACATATCTATTAAGTAGGAACCACGCACGTACCGGACCCTCTAAACCAGGTGATGGAGAGAGTACGAGAGATAAAACTACATGCTCTCTTCCCTCGTCTTCGAATTCGAGGGAAAAGAGAAAAGAGAGGAAAAAAAACTCTAAAGAAACAAGTGAAAAAAAAAAAGAAAGAAAGAAGGGAAAAAAAAGAATACTGGATACAAACCAGCCGTTTCCTCCTCATAGGTTCGGCCGCTCGTCTGATATCTAGCCCGATGCACAAACAAAGACAATGAGCAAGAAGAGAAGAAAGAAAGAAAATTTTCGCTCATGCCACAGAAAAAGGACCCTGCAAGGAGAGACGCAGGGAGAGCATTCCGAAAAAAAAAAGAATAAGGAAATAGAAAAATGGAAAACGCCCCTTGTAACACCTTCCACGCACGCATGGAGCAGAACGCTCTACTCATCGCCGTGCAACTGGTCCCGTTCTGAGACCCCCCTTTTTTGTTGAAACCACCCTCTCTTGATTGTAAGCCTCTCATATCGCTGGAGTCCTCACGTTCACCAACAAGTTCGGCTGGTCATCGTGCATCTCTCGTCCACACCGGCGAAGCCGAGCGCGATCGCCGATGCTTACAGAAGCTCCCTCCTTCTCTCTTCCACGAACGTGACTGGCTTTCCGTTCTCGTCATAGCCCTTCCAGCGCCTAATCTCAACCTCTCCACTGCCCTCACTATCGGAGTCGGTAGCATCCTCCCAATCCTCCTGCTTACTCTTGCAAGTCGGGGGTGGAGAGCGGGAGACGGTCCTCTGGACCCTAAGAGTAGCTTTCGCAGTGTTAGGACTGACGGAACGAAATGACTTCCTGACTGGGGAGACTTCGCACGGACGATGTGAACGTCCCCGTTCACGTTCTTCAGCTGGTGGTGGTGTCGAGCGCCGGTAACGAAACTCTTCGAGGCGACGGGGATGATCTGGAGAGACGTGGCGCATGCGAACTTCCTCATAACCACGCGGAGGGGGTGAGGGGGTCCGAATGCACACCCTTTCAAGCCTTTCGACCGGAGGCTCGGGTGCTGGAGGAGGAGGATCACTCCGCTCCCAGCGCTGGTGACGGTGACGATAGTACATGTAATCATCCTCACTAGAACGTCGCGCATGATTTCCCTCACGGTCGGCCACCTTAGGGCCGCGACCGAACTGCACTCGATTACCTCCGACTTCAGGAGTCATACTGTCAAAGCTGTCTTCCATTTCGTGGCGGCTCCGCTGCTCATAAGCCGGGCGACTGTCTTTCAGAATGCCTCGGAGAGGGGCCGGTGAAGCAGGTCGCTCTGGGCGGCAGCTACGGGTGCGCTGTTCCGTCACAACTGTGCGAAAAGGTGCCGGATGTGCTGCGAGACGAGTCCTAGAGTCAGGGGATGGGCTACGGATGGGCTGCTCATAGACTTGATCCCGACTATAGTGAAACTGGGTACCACGGCGAGGTGGGCTGGGAGATGAGAAGCGGACCTCAGTCCTTGTCCGTCTACGCAGCGCTGGTGGAGGGCTCCGCTCTGGACTCGGCTCTCGTACAACACGATAGTCAATGCCCTTGGTGTCTTTGAGCCCGACCCTTACACGACTGGAAGACCTGTAGATCACTCGAGGTGGGGTAGGTGAGGAACGGCTGCGATATACCTCGTACACCTCTCGTGCACGCAGACGTCCCCGGCGTTCACCATCAATCTCAATCCGAATGGTGGCATTGGGGCCATCTTCCTCCTCCTTGGATTTCTTCTCTTTTGCTTTCTTGGCCTTTTTCTTACAACGACGGCAAGCAGTTGGAGTTACCTGATGTCCTGGAATGACCGGATGATGGCGATGAAAGCCGTTCGAGCGCATGCGGCCGCATACGCTGCAGACATGGCACAGCAAGAGAGGAGGAGGAGACTCCATGATGACCTGGGCAGGTGGAGGAGGGGGTGGTGGTGGTCCTGATGGTGGCGAGGGAAGTCTTACCACGTCCGGCGGCGGCCAGACTCCGGTATAGCGTTGGCGATTGTAGTCCCTAGTCGACTCGTAGCTCCAGCTCTGAGGCTCACCAGCCTGTGTGCCAGTCGCCTGTTTCCGTCAGCTTCCATCTCTGCTTCGGTTTGAGGTGCAAAGAGCAGCTATTACCGGCGGCATGATAAGACCGTCCGTAGTCCTCACTTGGGTGTGTGGTGGAAAGGGAGGAGCGTAGTGATATCCAACGTTGTATCCGGCAGAAGGAGGCTGTTGCGACGCATTATAATTGCGCGGGAGGTCTATGTGACCCGAGGGCCGGGATAGCGGTGGCATAGGAGGCCCTGGCGGGACATATGGTTGCACCTGATTACTGGCTGCCTGGGGAGCAAGCACTGCGGAAGGGGACGGGTCCACCGGGGGCGCCTGTGCGTGGCCGGGCTGCTGGTCGTCAGTGGACACTAGAAACGTGTCTTGCACGGATCACGGCTCCGGTGAGCTAGGCTTCTACGTCTGTGGTCAGTTATGGGGTGGTTGGCAAATTAAACGGCTCTGCCGTCAGGCAACCTACACTTGATTGAAGCCGGAATACTGCTGGGTAGCATACGGGTTGACAAAGGGCGTGACACCTGGGCCGAAGCCGGCATAAGGATTGAGCAATCCCTGGCCGGCATAGGGCTGACCGGGTTGCTGCTGCTGTTGTGTAGCATCGCTGGACTTGTTGTTGCTGCCCATATACTCGGCATAAGCCCGTCGTGCTGCCTCCCCCGCTGAAGCCATGTCTATGCACGGAAGGCACGAGCCCAAGCTCAAGCTCAAGCCCAAGCACCCGAGCACCTGAGAGTCGACCCGTGTCAGGCCGCGACCAGACGAGGGCAGTGTAACCACGGAGTTGAAAGCGGGAGTGGGGACGAGGTAGAGAGAGAATCAAGCCACGGGGCGGCGCCGCAATGGAGTGGTCAAGGAAATGAAAGAGAACGGACACGCGAAGCTGGTTGGAGGGGCAGCGGCCACAAGCAGGCGGTGAAGGAGGAAATCACCATGGATACTTTACTGTACTGTCCGCCCCTCGAGCTTCCACTCTGTTGCTGACTTGGCACCATCTCGACACTAGCTTTTTACCTTCACCCATTGACCGCTCTCCTTCCCCCCGCTGGGGCACGCTTTTTCGGGTCCCACATCTCACAACCCAATGACCGAACAAAACGGAAGTAATTTTGCCTTTATTGTCCCCAACGCCCGCACCCGTACGGGCTACCATCCATGAAGATACTTTTACAGCGCGCAAAATATATATCGACAAAAATTCACTTCACGCCTATTTACTCAACCCGCAGCACCCGCGCACCCCTTCTCTTCGGCGTCTTCTTCTTCTTGTGTCCCTTCTCGAACGATGTCGCGCTCTGGTGGTCGCGTCCAAAGTTGTCGGGCTCCTTGACCTTGTAGATTCGGATGATCCAGTTTTCGCTGGTGAAGGCCTCTTCGATGGTGCTGAGTTCAGGTCCTTGCGCCGGGAGTCGGGATCCACGAACACGGTCAGTGGCCTGACCGGCGGGGAAGAGAGACTGGTAGTTGTAGTAAGACATCTTGTACCTATATGGTCATTAGCAAACCTGCCCGCAGCCCACTTCTTTCAATCACTCACATCAAGCTGTTCTTCATGGTCGGCGTGGCCTCGTCATCCACACGGTATTCACCCCGTGCCGTGAAGAAGTTGCGCTCCTTGACCTCCTCGGGCCAGATACCCTCGGCAATGCGCACCATCCACAGAAACTTGTTGATGTCATCTCCAGAGTACCCGAGGAGACCGCCAAAGACAACCAAGACATAGTCGACTTCATGCTGGCGCATAATGGGGTAGCTGACCTCCTCCCTCGAGCTCATGGCCTTTCCTACCGTCGCAATGTGCGTGTTGTTCCACGTGTTGTTATCCACGAGTGTGGGCCTGTCAGCCATGCCACCGATTTGGTAGCCATAGTCCCACCACGACATGATCTTGGCATTTTCTGGTGTGTTCTGGCGGAGCCAATAGTATGCCTCACGGTAATCGTCAATGATGTGTTGGCTGCCATCGGGGAGACGCGAGGCAAGCACCACGGAAGGCGACGAGTAAGCATTAGAAGTAACCCAGGTGCAGTGGAGAACGAAGAGCATCAAGTAGACAACCATGGCTCCCACCACAGTCAGCCTTGAAGCATACGAGTAGATTCCGACCAACGGGCTGCGCGTAGATCGAAGACCGTCAGGGAGCACTGCAGCGGCAGCTACCTTGGCAGTGTCCGAGGATCCATTTTCCTTGGTCTCCTCCTTGGGCGTCCGGGGGTCGAGGTAAGTGTCCAAGATTTGCGAGAAAGCCATGGCAGAGGCAACGCAGACAATGGGAGTCAGCGTGAGCATGAGACGGACCATGACACCGGCGAAGTAGCTAGCAAGTACAGAGTAGATCACAATGAATACTTGCTCATCCGTCAATCGGCGGAAGCACATGTACACACCAGCAGGGAACAGCCAGATCATCATGCTTAGATCGAAGAAGAAAGCTGGCCACGCTGTCGGCTGGTGCTCGGAGACAGAGGCAATGATGGGGATATGAATTTTAGCGTAGCCGGTATCCCAGAGCGAGTAGAAACGACCAGTCCATGGAGCAATGACACCCGAAACTGTGAGGAGTACAAGGCCACCGAATGCAACCACGAAGACGACGAAGACGAGTGCACGGAGAAGCGTTTGGAACTGCTTGCTCGGGAGCTGAGCACGAATATATTCGACACCACCAACCAGCTGGAGGAGGCCGAAGACACCTGTGTCCATTAACATTGCTTCCAATTACATCCACGAGGCGCATTGACTTACCTAGCGCAGACATGTGCTCACTACTCCTTATGGGCAAGAAGCCGACGAAAGGAATCTGCATACTGGCAAGCGTGCCAAGCGCATACCACGATGTATAGCTGACATAAAGCCTTGGGCTGTACCTGCCCATGCAGATCAAAACAAAGGCATGCAGCGGCAGCAAGTTGGTAATGAACACATATCCACCCCAAGCCGATACCATGTATCCATAGAACAGCGCGGTCAACGCGCCCCAGAACATGGATCCATTCTTAACAGCCTTGATCCACAAGAAGAAGGTGAATACAAGCAAGAAGATGGCTATGGCTTCGTTGTCGTAGCTTCCAGCGACTGAACGTGAGATGTAACCAGGGGTGATACCCATGAACGCAGCGGCCAAGAGACCAGCGGACGGAGAGGTGACCATTTCGGAGGTCAGGAGGTATGTGGCCAACGCAGTGAGGCCGGAGAAGCCCGGCGCGAGGAGAACGCAAATGTTTCGAATATCGACCGGTAGAGTAAGGAACCGGAGGACGTGGTAGATGACGCCGCTTGTTACCATCAAGCCAGGATAGAGGGTACCACCGGTGACACGCCCGAGAGGATGCCATGTTCCTGTAATCCGGACGTATCAGCGTGAGTTCGTCAAACACGCAGAGCGTGGAGAAGGAGCGCGGTGCGTGGGTAGGGTGAGGGGTGCATACGGTCGTCGAACCAGTCCCAAAAGCTGTAGAACCCATTCTGAACCAAATACTTAGTCGCGCGAAAGTTGAACCATGGATCGACTGCAATTGAATAAGCTCACTACGCTCTGCAATCCTCGACCCTGTACTCACACTCGTGAATGATGCTCTCGAAGCGGATCACGGAGAACAGGCGGCTGGACACAGCGGCGCCCGCAATCAGGCACAGAATAATTACTCGAAGCAAGCCACGCGTGTTTCGGCTGCTTGCCTGCACAAGGAATTGGCCTTCGTCTGCTTCCGCCATGGTGTTAGAATGTGGTGATCAAGGAATGGAGGACGTTGGTTGCACCCAAAGCCGCGTCACGAAGCTCTCCAAGCTAGCCCGCGACTTCTTGACACCTGGCTTGGGAGCATCGTAGCGGCAAATCATTTTGCCGGATGCCGAGGTGTGCACGTGCATCATCATTCACAATGTGCATCACACCAATCATAGACCCGCTTTTCCATGCTGGGTACGGACTGAAATTACGCTTCACAGTCTGAGTTATTTATTTGGGGACCAACAGTGAACGGCATAATAATTTATATTAAAAAGGGTATCTTAAAGACACAATCACCCATCTGATCCTTCCCTACATTTCATCTAATATGAGGCTAGCGTCCAAATCTGCTGTCGTGGGGATCGCCTGACAATTGCTACATAGATGATGATGACATATAATGCAGTGAACATATCTGGACGCTGCCCAAGGACCATTGCCACAATGACACTATAAATGGAAGTCAGTAAAGGGTAGGTCGCTCGCAGGAAGGGCTTAATACGCAATATCGTTCAACATCTGTTCTCCGACGCTTGAGAGCTGGTTCAGAAATAACGTCCTCTACAGTGTGTTCTCTTTTTTTTGAACTGTTGTGTATATCGGGCTGCTGCCCAAGTGTAGAGGACGACGCAACAATCTCAACGTCTTCAGCCATCTGAGCGCTGTTGTCCGACTCACTACTACCGTCATCAAAGTCTTCGTCAGAGCTGTCTTTTTTCATCTCCTTTAGAATGGCGCCCTTATTTTTCCTCGTCTCTACACACATCCAATCGTCAATGCCTCGCCGTTCTTGGTTGAAGTGTTTATCAATGTGGTCAAACCTCTCATCCCACGCGGCATTGCGTTTTTCCTTTAGCTTAATGATTTTCTTGCAGAAGCCACACCAGAACTGCCCTTGTACATTCTTACCTATTCGCCCTGAATTTACCTGTTCTTGAACCATGGGACCCTCCGTGATTTGGTGTTCGTTCTTGATGTGGTTTTTGAACTCCTCCTCGCGGTGGAAGAACTCGCCACAAGCTGTACTTGCACCTGGCTTTTCCAAAAGGCAACGGAAAGACTCGAGCTGGAAGTGCTGACTGTTCTCATGACGCTTCCAATCCGATTTCGCACCGAAGTTTTTATGGCATCTGGGGTAGGTGCACCCGTATGGCCTGGTGTGGCGTTTCATATGTTTCTTCATATCGCAAGCCCGAGCCGTCGTGGTGTTGCAATGCTGACATTGTATCTTCTCTGGAGGATTTCCTTTGGAAGAACGACGGGAACGAGAGCTGGTTGGTGCGTTTTTCCTCTGCCTTACGATGTTTGAGATTACTTGCGAGAGTTTAACGACATCAGTTTCTGTCATACTTGTATCGGCAACGGGCTCTTCAGGAGACGGTTCCGCTAGTGTGGTGGACGTTTGCTTCGATCCTGTTCTAGAGAGCACCCGCAGAACCGTGTTAGCTAAATCTGGGGTACCGGAGGTGGGATCTGCATGAAGCTCAGCTAGCAAAGCTTGGCCAAATTTTTGAAGAGCCAGTTTATGTTGCTCTGCCTGGGTCATTTGTTGATGTTGTTGCTCGGCCTTGGTTTGAGGTGCACTGGATAGTTTGAGAGCCGAAGCACTAGCCGCGGTAGGTGAAGCAGGCTGGGTGGATGCAATTTCTGTAGGGATCTGAAGCAGGTCTTGTCGAGAACGCATGATGTCTTTTTTATGTGAGATGGAGACCAGAAATTGCCCGGCTGACTTGTTCCGAAAGTGAGGGATGGTGTCGAAAAGATAATTATTTCCGTGTGGATCTTTTGGGTCGATATCTAATGGGTTATCCTGTGAAGTGGGTCCAAAAGACGCCCAGGGATTATGGTCCTGATCTGGGGTTAAGCTTATACCGGACGCGGGATCATCAAGCTCACTACCAGCAACTTGCCTCTCTGTTCCAATACCGGCTAGAGCAATGTTTTGATCCGTCGGTGTCAATACCGATGGCGTGTATGGCTCTTGATACTCAGACCTGTACATGTTAGGCTCTATTAATAGCCAGAGCTAGGGCTCGCAACGTACTTTCGAATCAGCTCTTGTTCATCTTCGCCTTTGTGCATACGGTTGATGTGTTGTTTGAAGTTATCAAGACGTGGCCAGATCTTGCCTCTGTTGCGGCAATGCTCAGAAGCACACTGGTAGGAGCCTTTTTCAACGCCTATGCGATGGACACTCTTCTTATGCCGCTGAAGATCGTTGATAGTGGTGAAGCCCTTGCCTTGAGCAGCTCGACGGCAGCCATAGACATCACAAGTATGAGGCTTATCGTGTTTGAGCATATGCTTCCTACGGGTTGAACCTATTAGCACGCATTCCTGATTCTACCTAGCTGCACATACTTGAAGTCTGAAGGGCACTTTGACACTTCATGGCAACGCGGGCACCTCTGCGCACTCTTGCTCTGACTTGCACTGCGACCACTATATTGTGATACTTGATCAGATTGGAGATTGGTGGACAAGTCAACCGATTCACTGGTTCTCGAACCAACGTTGAGACTATCTATTTGCAATATGCCATGTGGCATATCATGGTCCACGCGCTCCGGTTCGTTGCTGATGACAGATTGGGCTGGATGCGTACAATATCCCGAGTCCGATCTTGGGGCCACGACGCTATCGATGTCGGATGCTGCGTTCTCTCGGTAAGCGCCGAAGCTCAACGGGGGCCCGCGGTTATCCGCCATCCGCATTGGATTCCACGGCTCGTCATGAAGGTCACCATACATGCGCGAGAAGAGAGAATCCGGGGCTTGACCATAAGTTCGGCTAGCTATGTAGTTCATATTCTGCGGAGGATTTGAATTATGGACAGAGCCGGTGGAATTTGACATGTAGACAACATCTTCAGGATAGTGGCTAAACACTGGCGAACTTGTTTGATCTACGCTTGTGGTATTGCTCATGGCCGAGGAAGGACGCCGGGCGTGAGGAACGGCCAACATAGTTGGAAGATTTGGATCTAAGGTACTATCTGCTTGCTGAACATGGCGCTGATTCATGTTTATGTGTTGTGAAAGGTACATGGCAGTGGGGTTCCGACGGACAGATGCCAGAGGACTTGGAGTGTTCGGCATGGATCTGGAATCAGGCTGAGGCCATTGCATAAGTGAGTCACTGTCGATCCTCGGTTCAGGATTCAGATACTGGAAGAATTATTACCGGTGCTAGGGACAAAGGGAAGCGAGTGGACACATACAGAGCCTTCGGCATCTATGAAGCTCAATGCTGGGGGTTGGTTGCTGTTCGGCCGGGACATGTTGGTGCCTGAACAGCGTCAGCGATGGCTGCCGCCTGGGGCGGCCAAGTGCACACACCCTCGCGTTGATGCGAAGACGTGATTCCTCTGGCTTCCTCTGGATCCCTCTGGGAGGCAGAAGATATAATGGTGAGACACGCTCGACGTACCTAGCGTTGGGCTGCAGCCTCGTGCCTGATGGTTCGCCGCCTCAGCAAGATGGGAAATGGCATGGAAGGTCAACTGGGCGCGCGGATGGCATTAGTATACGCTCACGCAGCACACCGCCCCAACCGCGGACGGTCTGTCGCACGTTAGACGAGTGATGGCTCAGATGGGGCTCACAGTGGCGCGCATGGGGAGGGACCTCTAGTCCTGGTCCTGGTCCTACTGTGCGCACGGGCTACCGGTGTAGATGCAAGTCGCTGGTGCATTGCGACAGCCACGACCCAGAGGGCCCGGCTCGCGTTGGCTCCAGTGGACGCATGGCACCGAGCACGGTGAGGCTCTCTAGCTGGTTTGGGCCCAAGTGCTCTTGGGGGGGTGCGTGGAGCTGCGTGGAGCTGCGTGGAGCTGCGGGAAGGCTGCGTGGAGCTGCACGCAGAGGGCGGCCTCTGGTGCATTCGGCGCGCCAGGGCACAAGGCGAAAGCGGTTGCCTTCCTGTTGCCTAGATATTGCTCCACGCGAGAGCGTCCATTCCCAGCACAAGGGCCACCACCATCACCACCACCGCCCGTCACCCTCACCCACCGCGTCCTGCAAGCGTCCCGTGGCGGAGCCCGTCCGTCTACCCCCAGCCCTCAGTCTCCCCACTGATGCTGCCGTGACGTCCGCTCGTGTGACCGTTGGGAGGCTGCTGTTCGTCTGCACTTAATACCGCAATCCGTATCCGGAGTGCGAGCAGCCCCTCTTCTCCCTCTCCCTCGCCAATCTCCCTCCGTCCTCCACGTCCCTCCCACCGTGCCGGCGTCGTCGTCTTCAGCCCTACCACCCAATCGTAGCAGCATCACGACTTCAGAGCCACCAGGGCCACCAGGGCCACCATGGCACTTGCCATTTCCGGCCGTCGGTACGCTCATCAGCTCAGGGCGTCGACCCGCGCCCACTCTAGCCCTCTAGCCAATCGCACGAGCTACTCTAATCTGACCGGTGCCCGCTGCTCATCTATTGCATCCCCATCAGTGCAACGGCTGGGTCCAGCTGCCAGTACAAGGGAAAGGTACCACTTTCGATTCGTTCACTCCTAGACTCTTGGGAATGCAAAAATAGCAAATATAAAGGAAATAAGGGCCAACCCAAGAAGCAACGCCGGCCATGCAGCCTTGGCCATCGCACATGTTCCCATGCCCTGTCCTTTCCGCCCCAGCATGTGTCCGTCCAGTCCATCAACACCGGTGCCGGTCTAACATGAAGAACCCAACCTGCCCTGGGGATATCTAAACGGGAAATCATCATCAATACAACAAAACCAAAAACCTAACATCGTCTCACGTGTGTCACTCGTCCCATCGTATCGCCCTGCCTCAGGTCCCTTCTAATCTCGTCAGCTCACTATCCCTGGTAGTGATAGTTCTGCTGCGGCGTAGTCATGTAGGTCATGTCTTGGTACCCGGCCGCCTGCTGAAACTGCATCGCATTTGTCCCATCGAATCCCATGTCACCCATGCCCGTGCCACCCATGCTCTGCGGCTCTTGCGTGAAATACGTTGACCCCATCGTGTCCGTCGAGAAAGGGGTCGTGTCCACCGGTGACGTGTCGAATACACCCGGCTGCGGCCCTATCGCCGACACGGGCGTCATGGGGAACCGATTCGCTCCGTTCGGCATGCCGCCGTTCAAGTATGGCTGGTTCGGGATTTGTAGACCGTTCATATAACCAACTCTCGCCTTTGCAGGCTCTTGCAGCCCGGGATATGTCCTGCCCACGTAGTTTGCGTTGTTTTCCATGGTATAGTTCGCATAATTACCGTTTTGTGCTGGCTGCTGCTGCTGCTGCTGCTGATTCCTATACGGTACCATCTGTGGGGGCGGATAAGTGTGCATCACATTGGACGCGGATCCAGGCGAATCAGAAGGATATTGACCATACGACGGGTCAATCCCAGGCGCCAGAGTGGACTTTGGGTTGTATCGAGAAGGGTTCTCCACCGGTGATCGGTTCGGCGTGACCGAAAGCTTGCGACTCTCAGGCATCTCGACTACGGGGCTGATGATCGTGTCGGCGTTGATTTGTTTTTGGTCCACAAGCGGCAGGATTGGCATGCTAATTTGTTCCATATGCTTCGCAAGATGAACAGTCAACTTCTTCCAACTAGTGCAGATGTTGCCGCAGAATCGGCACGGCTCATCTCTGGGCTGCTTGGTCGTGTCACGGCGACATTGAGCAACCAGTGCGAGAATATCATCTACACGATATTAGTAATGTAACGTTGTCAGAGTATCCCACGTACCGGTATCTGCGTTCGTAAGTGCATCCTTGTTCGCGCCCTTAGCGGACCGCTGTCGTGGTTCGGCAATCTTATGTTCTCGCACAAGGTGCTGGACAAAATTGTCCTTCCTAAAACATGTGTGGGTACAGTCGGCTATTTTACACGTCCAATACTCCAATTGTCTGTGACGTTCATTTTCATGTCTGACCCAATCGGCTTTGCGTTTGAAAGACTTGGGCTCCCCACAATTAGGAAACGTGCAAGTGAATGGCTGGACATCTTCATGGACATGCTTGGTCCAATCGGATGGCTTGTAAAACTTCTTTACCTTGAAACAGAGCGGGCACTCGAATTCGGCCGGGAGACGCTTGACAGGAGGCAACGGAACGCCTGATGGGAATCCCGCAGCAGCGAGAGTGCCTTCTGCGATGGGCTCATTGTCCTCGTCTGAATCCGGTGCCGTAATCTGGAAACCAAGGAATGGTGCCTCACCCTCCTTATTTCCTGCCTTTGGAGTCAATTGCTTTGGCTCTCCACCGAGCGCTGTGCAGAACTTCTCTGACGAGCAATTATGGTTTTTGACGACGTTTAAATGCTTCACTCTGAATTCGAGTAGGCGCTTGTATCGTCTCGTCTGCTCCTGAGTAATCCTCTCGACCATATAGTCTGACAATCGCGGGTTCAGTTGTCTAGTATGTGTTTTGAAGCCTTCGTATGTTGGAATGATAGGGTCGGAACGAACTTCTAGATTCATCGTTATGGCATCTTGAATGTCATCGTCATCATCGTCCCCTGCTGGACTCGGCTGTGCCGAGACTTTGGTAGCTTCTGTTTCTGCAAGAGGTGAAGCCAGCATCGGCATTGGCGGTCCGCCATGTTGAGTCATGAGCTCAGCGAGACCAGGTGATTTGCCTATGTCACTCCGGCTTCTGCTTCGCCGAATTGCGTTTTTCGCCTCGCGGTACCAAGTTCCAGACGTTGCAGACAACCCTGTCGAACTTGGGGGCCCAATTTCACGCGCATTTGCAACACTAGTGTCCAGCCTAGGAGATTTGGGTCGCCCCCAGCTACTAATGCGCTCCATTTTCTTCGGCTTCTCTGCAGCAGGCTCTTTTGGTCTCTCTGCCTCATTCTCTTGAGGAGGTGTAGGCACAGGTATACTGGGTTTACGTTTGAGCGGGTTGCTAGGGGTACGGGTGGGAGGGAGAGTAGCGAGGAAGCTCGGGCGTCTTTGCCTATCTTTTGGCTTTTTTGAATCCCGTTCGATGGCCTTGATTACACCTGGTGCGGCTCGAATACTCCCGAGGTCAGATTCGCTAAGTCGACGTGACCCCACAGTAGCCGCCAAAGAAGCTGACTCCACATCTTTAGCTCGCACGATAAAACGTCTCATTGCAGCATTTGAAGTCGGTGGTTGATACCGTGTTGAGGAAGGGTTTGGTGAAGTAGGCATATCAGCCCATGGCCTGATTATCGCACCGAGCAAGCCACCATGCTCAAGGGGGGGAGGGTATGAGACCTCATTATCTGTCCGACTAGCAATGATGTTGGCCTCCGCAGGCGGTGAATCAGGTATTGCTTCGTCGTCGTCCTCATCGTCCTCATATTCGTCGTACTCGCTACGTTCGTCAATATAGACTCCAGGGCCTGGTATGCCAGAGTCATCGATATGCCCAAAATTAGTACGTACGCCGAGCCCAAAATCTTGTCTGATGACTTGACGACTATGCACATCGTTGGTGCTTTTGGCCCGGCGACGGTTCGTAAAAGGTTTCAGCAGATTGGTAGACGGAGGTGCATCGCCCGATTCACTGCCCACTTCGCTTTTGGACAGCCAATCCTGGACATTCAGGTTCTTCTCTTCTTTCAACCTATGCTCTGCAATTTCATCGATGGTAGGAACCCATGCATCACCCATTGCCCTACGGTCTTCTGGGGTAAGCCCTAATTGGCCTGATGCAGGACTAGCCATCCATGAACCATCTTCATTACGCTCTGTACTACGAACAACAGGCTGGACTCGAACTGGCTGACGCAAATCATCATCACCATCGTCTGAAGAATCGTTGTTGGGAAAGGGCGAAAGATGGTTACCTGAGCGACGGCTCCCATAGCTCCGTTTGCTCACAGGCCTGCTGGCATCGGAAGGTGACGGAGAATCTTTGCCTCCATAGTTCTCCACTCGAACGATAGGGCTGGTGAGGTGGTGAGCGCGAGGCTGAGGATTAGCAAGAGCCATATTGCCGGGACTGTTAGTCAGGGCAGGACTATGCTGTTGCTGTTTGCGTGGAGTGGACTGATGTTGAGGCATGGTGCGACTTGGCGGCGTGGACGAAGGATTGAACTCGTTCCCACCGTACTGACTGTTCATCACATCAACGTTCCTGGTCGTTTCCTCGGTAACGATGGGGCTAGAATTGTTTGTGGGGCAGGGTGAGAGCAGGTGAGATTGAGAATCTGGTTGAGCGTTGCTTGGGAGAACATGGGGCTGAGCGTTATAAGTGGCAAGTGTATTGCTCGTCAAAATGGATATGTCCACTTCTCCTTGGAACTGAGGAAAGGCCTGAGGTGAGACGTTGTCGGTAAAGGTCATCTGGGAAAACGAATCGTTGAGATATTGGCCGTTTAGGCCGGACGTGGCGTAACTGTGCAAGTCTTGGTAGCTTGGGTCGCTGATGTACCCAGCTTCAGGACTAAGGTGGTCCACGGAATGTGAAGGTGAGATACTCTGCCCACTACGGCTATGGGTGGCAGGCGAAAGACTGTAATTTTGGGTTGGCATGTAGGTGTTTGTAGGAGGATAGGACTGGTTGATGGCATCAGGATGCAACGAAGAATCAAAAGATGAAGCGGTGTTTGGCGTAAAGGCGGATTCTTGGCCGATGGTACCGTTCATGGAGCTATAGTCGAGCATCGATGCCGGCTCCGCAGAAAAGGTGAACTGGCCATGGGAATCTGGTAATAAGAAGTTGGTAGATGCTGCAGGGTGGAAGACGGTTGTGGAGCCATCTCCAGGGTGGCGCTGCTCGCGCCGTTGGCTATTAAAAGCCTGTGGACGGCTGTCGACAGAATCCATCATGGTGACTTGCGCGCAGGTCCTGGAAGGCAGAGCTCAAGGCGGATTCAGCGTTGAGCTGGCGGCGATAGACGAAGGATGCCGCGAAAATCGACTCCACTTGGCCAGGGGCTATAAGATTGGGGAAAACGTGACTGGTAGGGCTGCGGCTTAAGGAGCCATAGTGCCGCCTGGCAGTCTGGCGAAGAAAAGGTCCTACAGTGTCGCAAAGGGCAAGACTAACGGCTGGTGGAGCGTCGCAAAGAGCCAAAGAAGAGAACGAAGTGCGAAGCGTGGCGGAAGACGCGAGGGCCGGGGCAGCGGCTGGTAGTCAAGGAGCAGAGGACCTTGGATGATGAAGGCTCACGATGTGGGATTCGCCTTGCACAGGGGTGGCAGGACGTAGGCTAATGGGCAGTGCTAGTCCCTCATGGGACGGAAAGGCCCGCGATGGTTCGAGATGGAGGGGTGAGGGCGAGCTGTTCAGTCAGACTGGTCTGAAACGCTGGCAAGCGAGGGTCTGGCGATGCGATGGGAGCAGCCGCAGCAGCGAGGGAGACTCGAGGCACCGGTCAAGGCTGACTGCCGAAAAGAGGTCGCCAAGGCCGGGGCTGCGAGCGGCACCAGCGGGGGGGAGGGGGAGGGGGTGCGAGCGGCAACGTTACCTCTCTGGCAGGCTGAAGGGCAGCGGAGGCTTCTGAGCGAGAAGCGCAGCTTGGATCGGAGGACAAGCGCAATGACGAGATGCAAGGTCGAGCTTAACTCGCAACTCGAGGCAGATTCACGCACATGCGACAAGACACAGCCTCAGGCGCTGGGAGGAACGGCGCTAGGGGCGCGGGCGTGCAGTGGCTATGTAAGTTCAGGGCCCTGGTGGGCGGGGGTTTGGGGCGGGCGACCAGCTTCTTGTTATAATGCTGCCACGAGCCCGCTCTGTCGTGTCTGGCCTGGAGAGACGCAGACATGGAGGGCATGGAGGGCGTGCCGTACACGGCCGTAGGCATCCGAACATAGAAGCCAGCGAGTGCGGTTGCACGTATCATCTCAGCGACCGCGCAAGCCGGCGCTTAGAGGTTGGGCAGTCGCGCCGAGATGCTGCTATATAAAGGCGGCCATACTGTAAGGAGTGGTGCGGCCGTACAAGCCCTCCGAACGTGAAAAGCGCCCTGTTGCTCTCGACACGATCGCCGTCATGCTGCTTGTGACTCCGACATAGGCTGCTGGCCAGCCTCTTCAGCTGTCGTCTATGTACTGTGTACATGGGAATAGCCGGCACGGGAAGCCTCCCGAGCACCCATTGCAGTGGGGCACTACTGGGCCCTTGGTCTGTTCGCCGGCTTGCCGTCACTATGAATTACTTACCACGATCAACCTGCCATGCTAGGTTGTCGGCGAGCAGCCGTCTACTTAAAAATAACTGACCCTACCCCTGAAGCTGCCACACGTCATGCAACTCCCCCCAATAGACGCGTGAGCTGACTGTGATTCAACCTACACCTAGTAAGGGAGCTGCTATACATGGGCAGATATTACTGTGTAGACCAATGCTTCCGGGGATGGGCGGACTGGATCGTCTACAAGAACATGCTGCATCTCACGCCAAGTCCGTCCGCTAACGAAAATTGCGTCCAGCTCGATAATGCACGTTCCAGAAATGTGCGCTGGATTGTTTCGAAGTAGCCTTAGGTTCGCTAGAAACGGGAGGCGCGACTAAATTTGCGCTTATGCAGACCACCTGACTGCTTGATCAGTTTGCGATAAATCACGAAACTAGCCGTTTACTGTTTCCTCTCACCTTGATCACACATTCCACCCGTGGACAAGGGTATGGAGGGCCTCCAACAGTGGTGATAAACATCTTATTTCCATCTTTTTGCTTCTGTGAGGGACGCTAGTAGGCGGCTGTCTGAACATCGTATTTATCCTCAACCCTCAACCCTACAAACAGTACCCGATATGATGTATCATTTTTCTTAGGTCGATTACAACTTAATGTTGAATTTCGAATGTGCTTTCGGCCGACCATAATCGCGAACTCCTTCGACTATAGTGGCCACCTGGGGCATGGTACCCGTGCATCCGGTATCCTGTCGGAGAAAACAGCTTCCTCGACTCGTCTTGATTGGTGTCGTAGACGGAGATGGAGTCAACGGGCAAGTATATGCCTCATGCGTACTCCGGCCATGGTGGCAACAACGGGTAGCGCCAGGTCCGATTTTGACGTCATTCGAGTCGCGATGAATTGATGCTTCACCTCGCAAGGTATTGTCAATTGTCAATTTATATCATAGGGCCTCGATAAGAGCATGTGAGAACGTGACAAGGCTACATATCTTATGTAGGTCAGCTACATTCTGACTGGACTATCTCTAGACGTGAAGACAGCACAAGTGTGCAATCGCAGGAGAAATTGCCGATAAGCCAATGGCAGCGAGTGCCCGAACCATGTGCCCGATGCGTCTGCCCGTCAAGCATTGTCGCAGGTACGCGTGGCGATGCAGAAACAAAGCAGTGCTACAGAAGGAGCTAAAGCCAATCGTAAGCGTGTTGGATACTGTTCGTCTGGCATTATCTGCATCCCACGACGCGGAATTTTTTATCCGTCAAAGCGCGAAAGCGCGAAAGCGCGGGCGCACGTGAGCGTGCGGGGAGAAGGAAGTCAACGGAGATACTCTTGGCGCAGGCCCATAAGCACGCCGGACGGAGGGAGACTAGACGGAACGTCGCAGCCATCAGCACCTAAGGCTAGCCGCTATGGACGGACTCCAACAGTTATACCCTCTTCCTAGACCTCCTCTTCTTCTTTCTAAATCTCTTCCCCCTCTTGTTCTACGATCCCCAGTGAAGCAAATCGCGCCTGAAGGCCACTGCGTCACGGTGTCCCCGCGCATTGAACACTAGTCTCGACAGACGTTTTGCATGTGACACTGTCACCCTCACCTCCTGCACCACACTTCTCCCAAATTGCGAGGCAAAGAAGTGACGTACTCGGCCATTAGGATTACCATCGCGCACTGCAAGCTTCCGGCACATCCTAAAATCCCCGAACGCACCCTTGCCATCCTCCAAAAGCTTCTTGCCGACTGCCTGTTTTACTACTCCACACCCCTCAGCCTCTGCGTCCATCCACTGCCATGGCAGGTATAGCCATTCCAACTCCTAACTCGAGAGAGCTCCTCCCGCCGTTGCTTGCATGTCTCGCTGCCGCCAGCGCATCACGGCAGCCGCCTCCAGCGCTCCTTCCCCTGCTCTCGCCCATCCTGCGGCAGCGCGTACAGCTTCTCGCCTCCGAGAACTGGCTGATGCTGCTTTCGTGGGACAAAGAGGCTGCCACCAAACTCCCCAGCGTAGTCGAGAAGCTACACATTGAGCCGCATCCTGCATCGGGCGAGATTGAAGTTGAAGACCCCGACCAAGTCCTCTACAGACGATCAGATGCGGAGACGCTGCATGCGAAACTAATACTTGGCGAATACGGTCTTGTTCCTGTATACCTCTGGTGTACTGGCGGCGACCAGGCAGACCGCTGGGAGTTGTCAGAGTTGAGGGGAATCGCGGACGTCGATGATGGTACAGAGTGGTTCCCAAACATTGGCGAGGCATCCGAAGCAGGGTTTCGCCGAAAGACTATAAAGGCCAATGGAATCACAAATAATATTGCGCCTTTTGTACAGTCTGAACCACAGCCTGTTCAAGCGAACGACGAGGAGGACGACGATGCATACTGGGCTGCCTACGACCGAACCCCGGGACGGACTCCTCAACAAAAGCTTTCTCCTGCACCGCCAACCAACAATCGATTCCAAGTTGGCCCCACGCAGACAGAATTAGAGTATTTTGCTCGGTATGCATCTGAGGTACAACCAGCAATGGATCCTCATGATCCTGATGAAGAGATTGCAGAGGCGGGAGAATCGACACTCAACGGCAACTCATTGGACTACGCTCGACAGGACTATCGGGACTCTTCCCAGCAGTCATCGCCTCTCACATCTGGGTCGAACGGCTTCCATGGGGTTCGCAACGACTCACCCTGCGACGACAACAAGTTAGAACTGGTCCATGACACTAACTACGCTGAAATAAGTCACCCCAGACCATCATCATCCGCATCATCGAACTCTGTGGGGAGACTGGAACGCGAGGCCGAAAACAACAGCCAGGCAGAACTTGCCATCAAGCAGCATATCAGCACAGACCTGAAGAGTCTCTTTCGTCTGGCGAGGGCATCTGGTATTGAGAGGGAGGAATTTGAGCGCATTGTAAAACGAGAGCTCGAGGTTCTGCCCCTATTGGAACAGGATGAATGAGACGATGGCACTGGGTAAAAAGAAACGCACTCCAAGACGTTAGAGTAATCAGACTCGGGAGAAGACTGTATAAGAAAGGAGCGGTATCAGCATGTTTAGAGCATTTCTGGCACAGCGTTTGAATTTGGGCATCAAATGTGGCGTTTGATTCACACTATTAGCATGGAACGATCTCAGTGTTTCATTATTCATTATAGGCGGACACGGGCAAGGCAATAGTTAGGCTGTTTCCCTACTATAATACATTGCTGCAAATTATGAGCGTCCAAAGATGCGGCCTGTGAAAAAGACGGGCAGTACCCGCATACCTGGTTGGCCAGGCAAATCCCTTATGAAGAAGCATCGCAACCCTTAAGGTAGCCAATGCGCCCATCACAGGCAGATTGGAAGAGTCTCTCAGGTTTTCGTGTTCCCTCATGTGAAGCCATGTACATGACCAAACACCATACCAAAACCGTTAATGTAAGCATGTATCTATTCTGGGACCATCGTAAGGAGAGCAATTCACCATAGAGAAGCGATAATCTTCCTACTACCCCCAGCATGCTCATGCTTTCCTCCTTCGGCCGCTGCCTGTCGATACCTTTGCCCCACTAGCCTTGAGCTGGTCAAGGATGTCAAGAGCATTCTGACTACCAGACGCGTTTAGTACTCTCTCAGTCTCGCTGCCGCGACCAATTTCTTCTACAACATTGCTCGGATCAGCTGCGCCAACCACCGGAACCTCAGATGCGAGCCACTGCTGAAATGGCTTCGCGATAAAGTAGCCGTCTGCTGTAAACCACCGAGTAAAAGGTGCTCGGACGTGGATCTTTTGGGAAGGGTTGGAGTTGGTCGGCGCAGGTGTGAAGGTGATATCGCACTCGTAGATTGGGATGTGTTTCTTGGTGGATGTAGCGATTCGAATCTCAGGATAGATGAGCAGGTTACTACAAAGACGCAACCCGGGGCAGCTTACCTTGCCAGTCTTGCCTTCGCCCTCATACACAGTGCCGGCCTCAACATACCATAGCCAGTAGCTGAAGGCAGTGTTCAGAACGAAGTACGCGACGACCGCTGGGGCCGTGTAGGGCTTCGAAGCTTCCCATCCAAATTTCCAATCGAAGTAGAACAGCGCGCCGGCAATAGCTACAGCAGCATACCCGAGTGCTAACCGAACATCGGTTTGTTTATGTATTTGCTTGAATTTGAGGGAGTGGAGATAGTTCGGAAGGGCATCGTCCGTGGTGTTCTTGAGGTCTGCAAGCTGTTAACACCAGAGAAATTTGGCACCTCTGATGCTCCATACCAGACAGCGAGTGGACTGCGATTTTGGTAGTCGCAGACATCATGCACGAGAAAATATCACGAGTCTAGCAAGGCGAAGAAGCGGGGTGCTGTCGTGGAGCTGCGAGCTTGCAAAGTTAAGGTATCGGGCTGTGAGGGAGGGTTAGGTGTTCACAAGGGAAGCCGCGCCCATATCCCTGTCATCTCACATCCACCGAGGAGCCTCCGCCTAGAAGCTTTCATCATCCCCACAACTTCGCTGCATCCACGCAAACATCTTCTCCTCGACCGCCAACCTGTCTGCTGCCGCCACAATGGGACAGCCCGTGGTACAGACCATACATCGCGATCCCGCCTTGTTGTGTGTGCCCCGCCCTACTTCGCAATTTGGTACGAATACTGACACCGACACAGCTGGTGGATTTTGCTTCCCATCACCGTGGTCATGGTATGCCATCTCGCCATTGCCTGCCACTCATCCTCATCGCTTACATGGTCCAGGTACTAACGGGCGTCCTGCGCCATTATGCCATGGTCCTTCTCCAGACTGCGCCGAAGAAACAGACGCTTCCGCAAATCCGGCAACAGCGTGCCCTCGTCCGTGGCATGAATTTGCGTGCCAACGCGAATGTACTATCACCAACCACGTTCCAGGCCAGGAAAGCGTACATGGTGTCAGCGTATCAGGAAGGGAAATTTCTTGCAGACCCAGAATCGCGGGGCAAGCCGAGGCCTAACCCCATGTCAGATCCAGCGGCCATGGAGGGCATGATGGGTATGATGAAAGGGAATATGGCCATGATGATCCCCCAGACTCTGATCATGGGCTGGATCAACGCCTTTTTTTCGGGCTTCGTTATCAGTAAGTCTAGTTTCGGCCCGTGCAATCAGACGGCAAGCACACTTCGGCCGGCCTGGAGCTCCAAGTATAGCAGCAAATCGGTCTGAAGCGGCGCTTGCTCAACATCTCGCCATGGATACTCGCTAACCGCTGCTCGCCGATAGTGAAACTACCCTTTCCCTTAACGCCGCAGTTCAAGTCAATGCTGCAATCAGGTGTGGGTACTCGTGATCTAGACGTGAGATGGGTGTCCAGCTTGTCTTGGTATTTCCTTACTCTTTTCGGGTTACAGCCCGTTTATAATTTCATTCTTGGAAGCAACAATTGTAAGTTTTCTCGACCGCAAGCAGTCAGCGGCATAGGAGTCAGCAGAAGCTGACCATGTACATTCTAGCTGCGAATCAGGTCACACAGCAGATGGCTATGGCTAACCCTGGAGCTGGAATGATGGGGCCTGAACAGGACCCTGATAAATTATTCCTCAACGAAGCGGAGAACTTGGAAGTTCTCGAACATCTCTGGATTATGGATGGGATTGAGGATCGACTGATTGCGAAAATGACGGCGTAGAGGGCCTCGCATTGGGAAACGCCATTTCCACAGCCACCTACTGCAAGGGGACAGAGGCGCAGTGCTTCGAGCTGGAAGGCGCAAATAGCTATCATCCCGCGCTGCCGTTTGCGCCTATGTTGCCCGATGCCCAGAACCAGTCTAACAAGCATTTAAATCGTTTGAATATCTGTTACTTTTTCCCAGCCCCACGGTAGCATTGTTGTGTTATGGCGACATCCCGCGGTAGTGAGAGCATTCTAGGGAAGGACACTGCCGAGGGGGGGTATTGCGACAGGCTGGGACCTGCACGGCAAGACGAGGTGCTGGCCACCAAGATGCTCGCAGAGCCGCCGGATAGTGCGGGCTTCTTCAATACCGAGCACAGGACGTCAGGGCACATCATTCACAGCTCAGCGCCGATGCAGGGGGTGAGCTCGGACAGTGCTTGTAGTCCTCGAGCCTTCCCCGCTCTCAACCGCCCAATCTTGTCACTTCGTGTGGCACGCACCGCCCCCAATGAGCACATGGTTGCGCCCCAAAGCTCCAGGCTCATCCTCTTCTGGCCGTGGAGCGGCAATCGGTCGATAAAGCGTGCGCTGTCCAGACTCCCCCCGGAAAGAAGCGAGACTGCCTGCCAGGCGTCCTTTCAGCCCTTCCCGGTGTGCTCTGGTCTTTGATGGCTCCAAATTGCTTCCACATCCAGTGCCTCTTGACAGCGTGCAATGGATTAGTGCAGGCAAATGATGCACCGCCCTGCCTGTGATGGTGCCTAATCAGAGCAGCGTCGAGGAATGCGCCCCATCTCGGTGAATGTCGTCCTTTGCGCACCAATCACCCAACCCAACGCCAGCCCCTCCACCCATGGCTCTCTCCCGCAGCTGTCCATTCGCTTAAGGGTCGCGCCCGTGCCCAAATCAGGACCCCATGGCTGGCTCCATGCTGCTCCATCAGCTCTGCTTTCCACGCACCGTCGCCAATGCCCCAGACATGCCAGGGCCTGACGCACACCACGCGGGACGACAGATACAGCGTGTGCTCACCACGATGCGCCGCACCACATTGAACACCCTGGTGCGGATGTTATGTTGCAATGTCCCCACCGAGTGCTTCGTCTCGTACATGTTCAGTCGATTGCTGCGTACAGAAGTCCAAGTGACTCGAGAAAGATGGCGCACACTCCCGCATAACACACCTGCTCTGTCTCCCCACACTCGCGAACTGTGCCTCCGTTCCCATCCTCGGCGAGTCACCAACGAGCATCGGGGTGCGACAATTCGGGAACGATCGTCTGCATGCAGAAGGGCTTTACTTTTTCCCTCCATCATCCATGCCATGCGCCCGCGAAAGCCCTGAACAGCTCGCCCACGTCAACAGGGCACCGGTGAGGGCGGGTTGCACGCTAGCAAGGAATCCCCAGTCACTAGAAGCACTTGGACCGCCGGGCTATAACTTTTCTCTGATTGGCTGTTCCGCCGTGCGGCTCTGCTCAGAGTCCTCCATACATAAAGCAGAATAAGCAGAGGGTGCTCGCAGTAGTATACGACTCCAGGATAGTGGGCAGTGCATTCTCCACCAAGTCCTGTCTGGTCTGCCTTCAAGTACACCTACGCACAATCAATGCTTCGCCACTTTTTGTCCTCCAATGTCCATCCCGTCCACTCCTACTTGAACAACACCAAGTGGCTTCGCTTCAGACCCGACCGTGCTCTATAAATCTTGTCAATCCCGCTGAGGAGATATCTTTGTTCGGGGTATTCTACATCGAATGTAGGCTTCCACCTCCATTTCACTTCTTTTTCAATCCTTAATTTCTCGTAGATACATTCAGTACCACCTTCTCCATCCACTCTTCGCTTCACCAACAATCACGCGCCGTTCGGCCGATCTCGTACTAGGTTGTACCCCGGCTTGTGATTTTGAACACACCACTCCATCGTCTGCCATCATGATGACCGCTGGCTATCAGTATGGCGACCTTCCTCAGATCCCCTATCCTGCAGAGGAAATGGCATGGAATCACGATCTACCCTATCGGCCGTATCCAGGCTATGCAGAGGACAACTGCAGGGCATACGGCGGAATTGTTCGGAGCCAGGCCATGGAACGGTATCTCCTCGACCCTTCTTCACCCCTGACCCAAAGCGTGCTTCATGCCAACTTGCATCATAACGGGCCTTTCCCTCGCCACCACTTCGAGCCATATCAGCAGTGGCCGACTCCAGACCTTACTCGTCATGACTCGCCAGACAGGACGTCCATATCGGGGAACTCGAGCTATGCTACTCATACAGAGGCTCTTTCGCCTCATCAATTCCCTTCTGGCTCATATGGGAGCCCGGAGGAACTAGCCCACACTGCTTCGCCTTATCACCACCATGAACAGGTTAAGCAAGAGTCATTCGGTGCCGATTTTCCTAGCATCAGTCTTCGTGATATTGAATACGAACCAGAGCCAGAAATTATCATCGAAGAGGTTGACGCTACAGACATGAAAATGAAAATAGATACCACCTACGAACCCGTACACGAATATATTCCAAAGGTTGAATCTTCCTCCAAAGGTTACAATAACTCTCCAGATTCTACATTGCGAGATGCTGAATCGGTTCAACCCATGGACCCAAGTGAAGAGGAGTCCTCTGACCCCGATTACACACCTCAAGCAACCCGACGGCGACGGTCTTCTGCCTCAGACAGGAGCTACATTTCCAGTCGTCAGACCCAAAGACGTCGCTCTCATCATGGCCGCAAAAACTTGTTGTCGCCGACGACCAGAGTCAATAAAAGGACAGGGAGAAACAGTGCTTCTGCTACCACTGGGAAGCTCTCTGGTGATACTCAACACGGAGATGCACAGCGGCACTTCCCATGTCCTCTTGCCATGTATGGCTGCCTGTCAACCTTCTCGTCAAAGAATGAATGGAAGAGGCATGTCAGCACACAGCACATCAAGCTTGGTTTTTGGCGTTGTGACCTCTGTGCCACTACCATTGATCCTCATGATGAGCAGACATTCTACCACAACGACTTCAATCGTAAAGACCTGTTTACACAGCATCTTCGTCGCATGCACGCTGCGCCTGTGAATCAGTCGAACCGTAATCAGAAGGAGTTCCCCGTGAACGAGGACAATATCGCCGAGCACCAAGCGCGATGCTTCCGAACCCTTCGAGAGACGCCTTCGCAGTCCGCCTGCCTTTATTGCACCGAGACCTTCGCAGGTCCAAACTCATGGGAAAATCGGATGGAACACATTGGAAAACATCTAGAGAAGGACCGCAGGGCGGGCAATGTAATTGCAGATCCTGCTTGCTGGAATCTGGACAAGAATCTCGAGCGATGGCTCCGTGATGAAGGCATCATCGCGTATGACAAGTCAGGCCAGTGGAAGATTGGCGACGGACGCCCAAGGAGGGGCTTGACTGGCGAAGAAGGCTCAGAGTCCGACTCAGATGTTTGAACCCCCCACCACAAGGGAATTGTACACGAGACGAAAAGGTATGGCGCTACATTGGGCTTGGGAGATGGTTGGACCCCAAGCAAACACGAATTTCTTTGCTGATACCCTTTGGCGTCTGGAAGGGGACACGTCTGTCATGATTCTCTCACCATTGTATTGCGACACAATAATGAAACGCAAAAACAAGCTTTTCGTTTGTATCTACCAGTCTCAACTATAGACACTCTAGTTAATAGTTCTATTCTTTACTCGCTCGTGCGATTCGTGCAATTCCTGCTCAGTGACTATGAATATCCCCAGTGCCGACATGACGGCGGTGGAATCGTCAGTAGTCAACACAGCCCCAACGCAACAGCTAGCCACTTCTCCGTCCTCAAGGGCACCACATCCGTTCTACCGACTTAGCCCCCTCCCGCCCAACCCGCCAGCCATCGTCTCAGCCCCCTTTCAATGCATAGCTCGGGCATACCTAACTTTCTCCCTGCATGGCTTGCAACGATGCCATTACTTCACGCTATCGGTGTATCTAGGCGTCGGCGCAACTTCCAAGACAAACATTTGTATCGAGAATAGATAGTGTATACGCTCGGACGCTGATACCGCACGCGCATGCATCAGGAGAATCCTGCGCGGGAGACTGACGGCCTGACATGCCCGTTGGCGGGAGGGTTCGCTTGCGGCTCTGAGTTTGGAAGGGGGAGTTTGCCGCCGTGGGGCGTCAGCACTTTATTCTCCACTCTCCAAGTATCTTCGAGGGGAGGGGTGCCATGAGTGTGGGATGCTACCTATCCGACGCCCCTACACGCGGCGACGAAACGAAAGCATTTAGTCATGCCGATGCTCCCATCGGTGTAGCTTGTTTCTGAACGAGCTGTGAACGAGCGTGCCGCCGAGCTTCCGGCCCCCACTTTGTCTCGCTGCCTCCGAGTCGTCATACCTATCCAACAGGCATCCCGGAAGAAGTCGTTTTGGAACGTTTTCCTCTGCACACCGGCGCGATGCCCACGCGGAAGACGTCCTCTTCCAGCTCGCGTCCGTTTGGCCAGAAAAAAGACATCCGCCAGACGTACATGCTTGACCGTAACACAACCCCACCGCCTCTTTTGTCCCTCTCGCTCGTTGTCACCAAAGTGAGATAGCCAACCCCGCGCGAAGGCCCGTCCTGCTGTGCAACATAGCGCGGGCCCCCCTCCCCTTTTCCCCCTCGACACCTTATTTGCCAGGCACACACGCTTCTCGACGCCTGACACGTCGCAGTGTCGCGCGGTTGCCTTCTTTCCCAACGCCCACGCTGCATTACCACACTATGTGGAGCGGGTGCCGTCGGCGTTCAGGCAGCGGGGGGCGCAAATGGGTGGGCAGGCTCAGGCGATACTGCATACACGAGGTCTGGGCGGTTTTGTCGTCCTGCTCATTCTAGTCACGACCTCCCTTCCATGTCTGTGGGTACAGTGCCGTCCTGCGCTACTGGCGGCGGATCTACGCAGTGCGCCGGGATTGTACGCTCAGTACAGGGTGAGGCGGTGGATGGGACGGCAGGTGGAGACAACTTCACAGCGATGGGAGATGTCGTGACATAGGGCTAGGATTCCCCTGCATTGCGAATGGGCGCTGCTGCTTCCAATGAGGCTTACGTTGGGCGTGCAGCGCGTGCTCGCTCGTCTGAGACAGGCTGAGAGAAGGGACGGCCGGTGAGCGCTGCGGGTGTTGATGTGGTGCTTTGCGTGATGACTGTTGCTGCTGCTACTGCTGCTGCTGTGTCTTGTCGGGCCAATGGCGGCAGGCACATGAGACAGGGCGAAGCTGCTTTGCCTGCACGTCCCTGTACTGCCTGCCGAGTACGTGTGTATATTGTATGCATGCAGTAGACTGTGGAAGGGGATGGGGAAAAGGGAAACGAGGCAAACAAGCTGAACTTCTGCATAGGCGTTGATCATAGACCACTCATGGTCTTCCCCCGAAATGGAGGATGCATGTTTCCAGCGCGTTTAGTGGATCCAGCGCCCGTTCGGTAGTCCTTGAGTACGCCCGGTTCAACCTTATATTAACGGCTCCGGTCACTGTGAAGGATACACAGATCTGCCTATGCGAATCCGAGCCGCAGTCCCTGGACCATGCCTTGGGCTCTTCGGCGACTTCCATCATGCAGTCAGATCTACCTGGCAAATACTGATCATAGATTTTTGACGTGTATCATGACAGGATGTATGATCGCGCAAAACCCTCCCGTGGGGGACGCCTGGACAGCCAGCTGCCCAGCTGGGCGGCATGCGTGTTCCCGTCGGGTCGTATCCGTCACTCCACCACCGAGTCCTACATCGCCATTGACTGGAACGATTGTCCGACAAGCCGTAGGCGCGTAACGGCGCCACAACACATGCTTCGGAAGATCTGCGACGCGAATGTGGCGCTCTAAATCACGGCGTCGAGAGACATGGCGTCGCTCCAGCTTGATTCACTGCGGCTTGCGAATACGATCCAGACGGGCCGAGATTGTGGCCGTACTCGCCGAACATTGCCGCTTCAGGCCTCTTTGCCGTCGTCGTTATGAGAAGTAGTGTACATATTGTTTGCAGGCGATGCCAATTATATCTTTAGTGCCACGGACTGCGAACGGCAGATGCGGGGGCGGGACGGGACGGGAAGAAGCAAGCATTCGGAAGGTCACGTTGAGATGAGCGTATATAGACCCTCCTTTCGTCGCGTTTAGCGAGTACCCACCATGTTCAGCTGATGTCAATAGTTCACATCTCAGATTTCCCACGTGGTCAAGAGATCTGGCAGGAAGCTTGGGGTACATAGCGGATCCGAGCCCCAGCTTCCGCTCTGCACTAACTCATCTCAAGTTAGTGAATGGCTTGCGTTTTGAAATTGTTATTTCCGGTTGTATTGCTTTTTCCCTCCGTTTCTTTTTAGCAGGCGTTGACGGCTTCTGCACAATGCATGATGACTCCTTGTGTCGGTGCTGGAAAGCACGGACGAGAGGAGACCGCCAACAGAAACGCACTATCGGACCGAACTATTGGGATGATCTTTGAGGAAGCTAGACATTGCCCTCGCTCAGACGTTCTACGTATGTGCTCCTCAGGGGTTTTACTCACACAACCAGTCTACGGCGCATTGGTGCATCGAAGCTTAGAGAAGCTATGCGATCAATGCGTAATTCCTTGTCAAACATTCACAGGCCTCGTACTCGCAAGATTATAAGCTTTCTCTTTAACAATTCAACATAGATCAGTTAGATACCCTTTGCCTGCTAAATTTCTAGGTATATAGTATCTTCCTACAATTACTCTACATCCTCTCTGCATGACCGGCACTATGCATGGCTAACACAGGACTCGATTGCTTTTTTGAACTAGTAAGCTGCTCGAAAACTTGTTCCATCTGATGTACGGTGGTTTAAGGTCCAAACTCAATTCGATCATGGGATAGGTCATTCGAGTCCTCCTCGGGCAAGCTCGGAATGACGTCTTAGTCTTGTTTTGGTTAATGGCCAGGGTAGCAACAAGACGTAACCCTGTTTTAAGAAAAACTAGCCAAGAATTTGTCAAAACGAAGAGTCACCTTGAAAAGCCATTTCTGATCTCTCGGCCGTTGAGATTGCGTTTTGTTGCCCTCTCTACACATTCCGATCGTGCCGTTTCACTGAAAGCAAATCCTTTTTTTTCTTGATACTAATGAAAAAAAGAATGAAAAAAACCTCCCTTTGGACATTGATTTGCGTTTCATTTCATTCATAGTAAAGCCCCACCTATGAATGCGATCAAGGATCGCTGTGTCAATTCGGCCAGGTATATTGGTTGTTAGGAACATTATGCCACGGTGATCCTCCAGGTCCTCAGAAACATTTCCAAAGTCATCAAAATGCGATCATTTTGTAGGGCTCAGTGTCATACCTGCGATAAGAGAGTTCTGCTAGAAGCTACTGCCATGTGTCTGGATACTGATATTCACGCCAGCCTCGTTGAAAAGGACTATCGCATTCTAGGTCTCCGCCTATACCAGGTACTCCTCAACCGCTCTTCGACGGCCACCCTATTAGTGTTTGAATGTTCCTAGCCCTGACTCTAGTACTCCATGAAATCTTCAACCTACTAAGCTCGGAGGCGGAGAGAGAGGGTAATAAGTATCCCAAGCACTGCAGTTATTGCTGGAATCGGTGAAACAGTATACGAACGAGTCTCTTTAGTGATCTACTCTGCCACCATCATCGACTTGCTCGTCTTTGTTGGCCTATAGAGTAAGAATATCAAACTCTCACCTTTTTCTTCAATCAGATCGGCAGTGTGAGGCTTGGACGAAGGGTCTTTCGTATATACACTCGGCGTCCTGATAAATATCGTAGTCAGTTTTTTAAATCTAATTCCTAGTTCACTGCGCCCATCCGGAACCTTTCTTCCAGTCTCCTTTCCTTCACCGCGGACCTAAGGTAATGAACTTCCCTTGAGTTAGTCCTTCTACACTAGGTACTGTGTATATAGCAACTCACCTGGACCTAGGTTATGCAACTTCATGATAACTGGCGTGCTTATAGTAGCTGGCTTATATAGATGTGTGAGAGGAAAATTACGTACCCCATTGTCAGGATTTCAGAGCAAATCCTCGAATACTATGATCTAGGATAAAGTACTTGTCTTTATAAAACTCCATTTTCTTCAAAATGGCCAACACTATCTATATTCTTCGCAGCGAAAATTCTTTTAAGGGCTCACATCTATACGTCGATCCTCTGCATCTTGATCATTAGAAGCCGAAATACCTGATAATTTAGCTACCAAATTTTCCACCTTAGACTTTAATCTCGTATCCACCTAGCTGCTGAGATACGGGTACTAACTGTAGTTAGTTTATAGCAATATACAGGGTCTCATGAAAAATAAGCTTACCCACATACCACGATGTGATAGGAGCTACCCTTTAGGGGACATTTAATCATTTCTCTTCCGTGGAATATTATAATACCTTTTCCCTCTTTCAATCAGCCTTCGCTGATAACCATTTCTACAGGCTGTGAGTGTATGGGCAGGTCCGTTATATCATGCCTCTCACCAAATCAGTGTATCTGCTCCTCAGGCGACTTGCATGCCAGTTTTCTTAACAGTCTAAGCTAATGTGTTATGCAAACTATTTTATAAATGACATAACATCAAAACACAGGCGCCGCATATGTGCCGTAACAGTTGTTGGTTCAGGGTCGGTCTCCGCGGCTGATCAGACGAGGATGCGGATTACTACGCTACAATCATGAACATCTATGGTTGTATTAAAAACTGACCAGGATATAGGAAAATGCAAAGCATGTCAAACATGATCTTTTAGCTTGTTTAGCACGAGTCTTTGCTTCGCCAATACTCCCGTTATCACCCAGACACATCTTTCTAAGATGCTCGTGCATTTGTCTACAGAGGGTTTCGTCTTCCGCATCATCATAATATTTTTGGAGTTTTTCTCTGTATGTTTGAAGCATTCGGAGGGACGACCGAATTACCAAAGAGACTTCCTTCACACGTACGCACTCGCGTCTGGCACTGTTGACAGAAGCACATGCTAAACGTTGTCACCATGGCCGCATGTATCCTCAAAGTTGTCAATCTCACCACCAATGAAGCTCCTTTGGCCTGCTATCTTCGGCTAGAAGGCATCACCGGGCGGTCTAACTTCTTTAAAGCTACTGTCAAGAATTGTCACATTGATTCTTCTTCTAGTATGGCAATATACTCTTGGTTTTTTCTGAATATCAAGTAATTCGGACGTTTGTATGTATAGGTTCCACCAGTTAGCGCTACTCCTCAATACGAGCAAGTTGTGTATCTCGTGATTTAAAGGCACTTACTTCGGGAATCCAGAAGGCGGCGCATTCCAATTTCCCAGTAGACCAGGGATTGCCTAAAATGGCTGGGAGTGGGCACATGGCGTTTTGCCACATTAGCTGGGTTTTCCCTATGAATACTCACACCTACAGGGTTCAAGTTGCTCCAAGCATGCAGGCGCTGTACCAAGGAAGGTCCTCGAGGCAAACTGTCGTGATTTAAAATTTCATCTGGCTTCGAAGTCCAGCCCTCTTTTTTTTGGTGACTGAAAAGCAGCCTTAGTCGACCAGTAGCCTGCCAATCTTGCAACAATTGAAAAAACGGATCAACCCAGCTGCGCATACTCGAATGCGGTCAATGGAACAGGAAAACACATATTGCGTCGCCTTCAGAAGAACCAAAAGCTGATCTGAGCTGAGCCATGGCAGACTCAAATGTAAAGCTGAGAGGTGGTTGAGAAAATCCACTCCCAGAACTTTAAGAACCCCCCTACAAGAGCGCGGTGATGTTTTTAAAGTCAACAGAGGGGGTATTATAAAATCAACAAGTACGAATCATTCAAAGCACCCTTTGCAGACCAACGAAAAGGCGCAAAAAAGATAACTACTAGCATTTCATTCGCAAACCAACAAAAGCGTTAATAAGTTTGTTACGGTAAAGGGAAGGAGGAAGGTCTTGTTTACTACTCGGAGCATAAAGAAACATACTGTATAGAATAACGCTTGCCGGAGAGGAAGCAAATCCTGTCATCGTAACGCTTCACCTCACCAAAGCATAGGCCTTACTTCACTGAATTTACACCTATGGAAAGCTTCTCCACACAACAGCTGAGCTGCCACAAGCTGACGGAAATTTACAGGCGGTATAACTGCTCTAGACCTGACATAAAACCTATAGTCCACCGATAAGGCTTATACTAAGTCTAAAGTGCTTGTAAAAGAGCCCTTATAAAGGCACACCGACGGCTGCATCGGTCATCATAACGTTGAAGGATTCATGGTGTTTTCTGAGGCAACTGAGGGGTATCATAAAATCAAAAATTAGACCAATGAAAAGGCGTGAAAAAGATAAGAGGATTCATTTGGTAGCTTGTGAATAGAAAATACCCTCTTACGGAACTGCTCTTTCCCGTTAATGAATAGATACATGCACTGATCAAGGATGATTTTTTTCAGACATCGTCACTGGAGGCTAGTCCAAGAAAGCTATTTCTACTTTTGCCGCTATACCTGTTTAGAAATTACAGCTGGATGGCGAGTTGCATCATTAGTGAGCAAAAAAGAGACATCAAAGTAGCCGTCGCGATTATCAGCTTTCTGACCCGTAAATCACATATGCTCATAAATTGCTATATTGGGGTGCTTAGAGCAAGGGTCCACTTCACCAATCAAAGTAACAAGTTTGGAAATGCATGATATGTACAAGCTAATATGAAATCAGAAGGGTTTTAACTGATCATACCTAATCTACAAATCTTAGTTGACTCTAATGACTTCCGAACAGTTTTTAGAGAGTAAGAACGCTCACATTAAGATGTGCATCCCATTGGAAGCGTTACGTATCCAGTATCTGCGTCCCATATCACCGGTCGTCACTGTTCTAGGACTCGGCTACAAAGGAGCTCTGCTGAATAATGCGCCCGAGATGCAGCATGTAAGGACACTCATCAATCAAACCGCGTCCTTGAGCTGCCGAAGGAATAATTTTCTTGCCAAAATACCTCTCGTACGGAGTATTCTGGAAGTCTTGTTTCATTTGTTTCGTACTAGGATGTGGCCTATACAAGGAGCTGTAAACTAATTCCGAGCAAACTGGAATCTAAAGTAAAAGGCCATGTGCTAGATTCAGCAATAGAAGCCGATAATTCTGATTAGAATCATTATGTATACGAAGTATTTCTACGTTTATCAGGGTGGAGTCATTGATCATTCCAACTGCCGCAGCTCAGCAGTGATTATCAGAGCATTCAAGATGAATAGGTGATACCCTCGGAAAGGTAAAGATTGGTACTCGAACAGGTCCAAAACTTTAAGGTTGTTAAAGACAATACGGGAAAACGTGATGCAGGAACCCTTACTTAGCAATAACCCTATCAAAACAGAGTATTTTAGAGTCTTTAGCATAGTGAATGGATTATATACGGCTTCCGTCTTTTTTATAAGAGGCGAAGCAACGGGGTAGCATAATTGGCGACCTCATTTATCAACATGATGCTCGCCAGGGAGGAGATTTTGAAAACTCCATAGATTACTTAAGGTTCATCTAAATTGGTGCAATTTCCCTTTGAAACCATGTACACCTATTTTTAAAAATAATAAAGAAGCATTAAAGCATAATATATTTGATCATCAAATCGTTCATTGAGCATTAAACAATAAGCTAGTATGCATCATAGTCTAAAAGGCCACCGTAGGAATCCTGGCCGAGCCTTTCGTCCTTTCGTAATAGTGGATAGCGCCTGCAGTCTTTGCGCAGTTCGTGTAATACGTATCTGAAGCGTTGACTGGGATAGTGTCCATCTCCTGAGGTCGTCCATATGCCTTCGCTCTATGTTAGCTCTTAAGCACCTAGCTTCTATAAAGGCATCACTTACGTATTCGTAGTACCAAATCTCAGAAAGAACCGTGTACCCATTATCTGTGCTGTTCTTTCCCGCTGCAGTAGTGTTGAAACGAGGCCCAGAGCATCCAATGAAAGGAAGGCCACCATGGTTCTCGACAAGTGTGTCGCGGATGTGTGTATAACTGTAGGTACTACAATTTGAAGGGACGATGTCTGCCTCCTCCAACCACTTGAAGCTCGGGAAGCGCTTATAATACCTGATGGCGGTCTCAAAGAAATCGACGACTTCCTCGTGTTTACGGTACTGTGGGCCGTAGCAGGGAACGTTGAAGGTGGAATAGCAGGTAGCATGCTTGGAAAACTCGTGGCCCCAGAAGCCAGGGTTATCCTGATTTTGCGCGATCCAGTAGTTGTTCATGTATTGCAACAAGTCGTATTTTCCGAAGGGTTCGAGGAATGTGCCGATGTTGGGACCGGTATAAGCGGGTACTGGGACGCCGTCAGGCTTTCCTGTGGTGGTGTTCGGAGAAGGGATCGGGTCGTATTGGCGAGTTAGATCACAGTATTGGGTATAAGAACCATTGCAAAAATCCGGCCAAAGTCTATGCGCATGTTAGTTAGTGATTTTTTTGCCAAGAAGACTTGCTGTACCCATGGAGAGTCCAAGTGTCTTTAGGGAGCAGCTGTCCTTTCGCCTCTAGGCCGGTGTACGTATTCCAAAATTGCGTAGAGAGAAGAAGGCCTCCGAAAGTCTCAACACAACACGAGTCTACGACCGAGGGATCTTGTGGCGGACATGAGAGCAATGGCTGCTGTAGCTCGCAAGTGTGATTTAGGGAGCTTTGGTTGGGGTACAATTGCGCTGCGGCGACACTTGCGAAGAGCGTGATGGCAGCTGTGGTAGTAGAGCGCATATTGAAGATCAAAGCTGGCTCTAAAACAGCACAGTAGAGTAAAAGACGGAGCGAAGTTCTCAAAAGGCAAATATTTGGCAGCGACCTACCATTTATGATGGGAGATTCTCCAAAAGCTCTTTTCCGTAATGGGAAGGTGATCGGTTACGAGCCAGTAGTAGCTCCATAGCGGCAAGCAGCGATGGTACCTGCAGCGTAAACTAGGATTAAACGGATACCCTCGTGCGCTATCCATTGGATACGTGAGTGATAACAGTGCGGAAATGGAGTCAAGAATGGATGACGGCACCGAGCGCGAAGCCAGATCAGCGGCCAGAGCGAGTACTTACACGACTGTGGCGATTGACGATATCCATGAATAGTTAGTTACAAAATATTAGCTTTGTTCCCATTAACCTGGGATGTGGGAAATCCGCGTGGAGAAGACCCTCTTGGTGGGTGCCATCCAATAAGAACCCTCCAAGGTACACGTGATGCGGAAGCTGAGCTGCTGTCAACTTGATCACCCGTATGCCATTCGGCTGAAATTCCTTCTGCTTGATAAATGGCCGTATGAGGTGTTCGCTAACATCTTAGAATACTTAAACCTTTACAGGCATTGAGCCTTGGTAAAAGTCATGTGATCACCTATTCTGACATCACATTTCGCAAATTTGTTTCACTCCGGTTGCATTCCTGACATCATTTATGCACTTCTATCTAATCCCATTCAGTCACTAAATCACGTCTAGGCTAACGTAGCTCTTCCCTTGCTCAGAAAGATTATAAGCTAAAGGTAGTGCATTGTGAACCAAAATTGTAGTTAAAGTCGGATTGCGGACGAATATTCTTGCCGATTCTCACACGTAGGCTTCCGAAGACCCGCTCTTGCAGCTATATCCCACCATTGCTTCTCTCCGCCATGTCCTTCATACCACCTCTTCAAGAGCTACCAGGACCTTACTTTCTAGAAATATGTCTTCGAAAACTACCGTGACTGCGCTCCAAGCGCGAAGGCCAGACACGTACGAGACAAATCATCATGTTGGAAATCCACCCAAGTCTTTCAAAAATCCATGGCCGTCATACGCCCGGACTGCACTAGGAGACCTCTTCAAGGCCCGATGGGGGAACACCTCTAAGAACTTCGTTCCTGTACCCACTGATCGCACTGGATTGGTTCCCGTTCGCAAGCCAGATTTTGGTCTGGGCCAGGGTGGCCTCAAGGCTACATGGATTGGACATGCAAGCTTCTTGGTCGAAACACCAAAAGCAAGCAGTGCAGAAAGGGGGATGCGAATATTACTGGATCCAGTATGGAGTGACCGCGTGGGACCGTATGGAATAGTTGGACCGATTCGATTTACGCCTCCGCCTTGTTCGCTAGATGACCTTCCAGAAATTGATGCTGTTTGCATTAGCCATGATCACTATGACCATCTGGATTCGGATACTTTGAAGAAGTTGAATGCGAAACTGAACCGGAATTTGAAGTTTCTCTGTCCTCTTGGGATCAAAGCCGTTTTGGTTGGACTTGGTGCTGGGATTAGAGAAGACCAGGTGACAGAACTCGATTGGTGGGACCCAGTGCGTCTACAGAGTGAAGGCCTCAGTGGTGTTGAACTTATCTGCACACCTGCACAGCACCGAAGCGGTCGTGCGCCCTGGAATTTTGATGGGACACTTTGGTGTAGTTGGGTCATTAAAGAGGCAACAGAGGGGGGAAAGAGTCTCTTCTTCGCAGGAGACACTGGGTATTGCCATGTTACATCTGACAACGAACCGTCACACCACAATGCGCTTCATCCACCTTGTCCGGCATTTGCAGAAATTGGAGGCCTGTACGGACCATTTGACTTAGCTTTGTTGCCCATTGGTTGCTACCAGCCTCGCTCTCTTCTTTCTGGCCAACATTCTTCCCCTGAAGATTCGATCGCTATGCACAAAGATGTGAAGAGCAAAAAGAGCATTGGGATGCACTATGAAACATTTAGAGGTGGGGTCAGTATGAACTATGAACCTGTTACTGAGCCTGCAGAGCGGTGGAGAAAGGCGGCTGAGGCGAATGGTTTGCGATGGGGCGACGAAGTTAGCTTATGCGATATTGGGGAGACAGTTATCGTTTGAAGAGTGCGATGTGGCAGGTCCAACCTAGGCAACATTTCTTCGACATCTTTCGTGCATACGGATGTCCTTGTGATATCTTTATTATAATAACCATTCGTTGTTGTTGTTGTAGAAGTAAGCAAACGCCTTGGGGTGATGTCATTCTAGATGCTCAGCCTCGCCTCAACTCCAGGCATCCACTACCCCGCCTAACTAGCGAAGTCTGGCTATTCGCTCAATACTGGTGGATGTTCAGCTCCGTCAGGCAGAAGCTTGCGCCTCACTATGGTGAAATGCTAAGATTAAGTATAAGTCTGGACAGATTTGATTCAGTTTTTTAAATCATCTTCTCCTCAGTCAGCTCTCAGCATCAACGTACATGACGCCCTCTGCCGATCACGAAGCTTGGGATATCATCGACAGCCCAACAACAATGGCCTCCACCGAACAGCAGTCTACTGTCTCTGCTCCAGAGTCCACAGTTGAGGTCACTATCAATACCAAACCTACTGATACCGTAACTCCTGAAAACAAGAATGAAACTCCGGCCCTGAGTCGTAATGATACTATGGACTCTGAATATCAGGACAACATGGAACCGACTCCACGTGTATATCGCCGTCCTCTCGACGTCGACGATGAGTTTATCGCTCCTCGTAACACACGCCATTACCCACGCGTCGTGAGGGTACACAGACGTAACAGGTCTCTATCCCCTGGGATTTACGACTCTACAGCACCCAAGGCACGGTTGTTGAATTCGTCGGCCGAGCTACTAGATTGCCTCGATCATGATGGCATCGCTGATCTTCCCGTTCCAGCAAAGGGAAGCATCTACGTAACCAACTTTCCCTTCGGGAAGAAGGATGTGAAGAAGTGGAGTTGGCTTTTCACGCAAGGGACTGAAGACGAGTATTTCGACACTTGGGAGGACAACGACGGCCTCGCAGATCGAGGACGTGCTGGTCGCCCTATCCCTATTCGCATCCATGGGCGTCGCGACCGCCGCGACCGCTCACCTTACTACTACGACGATCGCCAGCCAACGGAGATCCCCATGGTGTGCCTCTCCCGCGCATTGGATACATCTGTCGTCCCTGAGTCATCTGGGCACGACTTTACCTTTCTTATTGTGGTTCGTATGCGGGGTGGCCATGACAGTGGCGTAAAGCTGCTGACGGCGGAAAGTCGCAAGGCCGCTGGTACGCTCATGTACTATGAGGCGTTGGTTGGGAATTCTGTAGTCTTCGTTGGAGCTAGTCTTGGGACGAATAAGAAAAAGAAGACTTTCAGGAAAGTAGGAAGTGTGTCGGAGGCGGTCCAAGTCAGCGGTGAGGGTGTTACGGCGATCATTTGTTGAGTAATGACATACAGATGAAGATGTTGAGGGCTTGGTAACACAACCAACATGCACGGCTCATTTTCTTTTCCAGTTGTATCACTTCACAATCGCTTTGGCAGGCCAAGGACTGGCGTCTCGACAGTGCATATTCACTGACTTTAGCGTAAATGGTTTACGAATGAAAGCCCGTATTCACTCATCCCTTGCTTAAGAACTGAATCGTGACTTACCTATCAAAATGTGCATGGTTATGCCACTCAACCAGAAATGGAAAAGAGTATCCACGCACTGCAGCATTGAAGCGTTCTAATTACCGCAGCCACCCGACCAACCAGCTATCTCAGAGAATATGAATATGCGCTTTGTCTTACCACACAAAACACCGGTACCCGTCCGGCACGAAGGACCGCCTGGTTACTATTTACACCGGTCGGTTCTCCAATACGAGGCCTAGGCCATATTGTAGTCATCGTTCGCAGTGGCCCTCCGCCACAGCTATTGCCAATCTCACCCTGAAAATCAATAAATAGCTACCATCCAACAAATGAAAACAAACAGCACCGCATAAACCAGCAGCATGCATATACGGCTCCGACTAGCTCATTATTATCAAACTCTATGTCTCCTTAAATGTTGAATATGCAATGCGCTCTGCAGGCATGCATGCCGAACATGATTAATGTAAGTCTTTCTCTTTCGACCCGAACCCGAGCGTCTACCTCCTCAACCTGTCCGCGTCCCCCGCATGCTGTGGGCCAGCGAGCCCCACAGCACAGGCGCCTATACTCTCCTACCGATGTCGCGCGCCCACTCAACGGCCGCTACGAAAGCGTGAGCGCGCATCAGCACATCCATCGGGAAACACAGCAGGATGTTCACGTGCGAGCCTTGGCAACGTCATCTTATCTCCTTTGGGCCAACACAATCTGTTAAACAAAGGCCCAAACCCATCACGCGGGCGGTGCAAGGGGGGTGGCACATTGTATTTCCTGTTTCGTCGTACACGGCCCGCGCTGATTGGCCGAGGGGGGAAGCGCTGGGACGAGAAACCGTCATGTCGTACGCGAAAGAAATCCCAACATGATTCCTTTGCGTCGTTTGCGGAGATAGGAGAGGGCAAGATGCGACGGTTTCGGTGGGCTTGTTGTGTTGTTGTTGAGAACGGAGTCGGCGTGCCAGCATCTGGATATTAGTTCATATATACGCTTATGCTATGCTTGATATGCTATACACATGTGTATCTTATGTACATACGAGCGCGTATATGTATATATACGTATACATATAGACAATATGATATATATGTGTATGTATCTATTTACTGCATGCGGTCATTTACCCGAGCATCTCCTTCTCGAATGAACGGGGGGGAGGGGGACGGACGGGAATTCTGCAATTATTGTAACAACAACAGGCGTTAGCGAGCCCGCCTGCCCCTTCCGAAACAGGTGAAACCCCACGTTAGAAAGTAAAAACTCCACGCGGATCCCAGTCACATAAGTCGTGATTCGTAATACAATATAGGCGGAATGCGGCAAGTGCCGGGGGTCCTCGTTGCGCAACGCATGTCATATGTCATTATGTATCACCCACACAAGCTTTTTCCAAGCGCCGTTTTGCTCTCCACCCTGCCTACGAGTAGCGAGCGATCCAAGGGAAAAACGAAAAGAGAAAATCTTCACCTTGTCATCGTCCCCACTTTTCGGCATACCTTCTCTCGCAAAAGCCAGATCGCCTAGAGCCGCGCTTTGCGTACTACCGGAAGATGCTTGCTTACCGTGCAACTACGTATCTACTCGTACGTGACTGAGCAGCCCCAAGCTCCGCTCGGAAACTCGTGTTACCTAGACATGGGAGGCGGGAGGAGGAAGAACGGGATGACCAAAAACCTAAATGCCCCAGCCACGCAGCGCTGATTGGAGGCCACGCCATATAGCCTGATGAGGCCCTTATTTTTTTTTCTTTGTTTACGAATCATGCCATTGCACCACCCCCGTTGCTCAGCATCAAAACGGTCTCGAACCTTTCTCCCTCTCGTCGCCGAAAAAAGCCACGTTATGCTAAGAGCAGATTATCGGGATGGGGAATACGAAGGTTGATGACAGGTGGACTAATGGGTACGCTTTTGCTTACGCTTACGAGTTACAGCTTGATAGCGTATTCTATTCCCTGCAAGCAAACCTAGCTGACTCTTCCTTCACTCAACTAAAAAAGGAAATTAAGGTGCTTTCGGAGGGGCGCGGGTAAGTAGGTAATGGATTCCTTCCCTCAGCTTGTGAACACAACGTACCAAGTCCGTTTGCCATGTGTTGCCAATCTCCAACTCGATTTCTCTTCCCTTGCATCCTTCGCATCGTTCCCCAAGAGAAGAAAATACCGTTGCGCACCATTACCCGAAAAGTACCGAGACACACACACACACGCATACATCCACACACCTGCACACACATACACACGCATACAAACACGCATATGCGCAAACCCCACCCGCAAATCACAAAGAGGGAAGAGGCAAGACGAGCTCTGGGACAGGGATGTCGATCCCGCCCGTTCGGACATTTTTGATTGAGATCATCGTAAAACGATGCATGTTGCTGAAATCTTATTTTTCCCTCTCTCTCTGTCTCTCTCTTTTCTCTTCTCGTGTTCGGGGCAGGATCAGCATTACCCGACCTTTCCCCCCCACCCCTTGTCTGTTCCGAGCGCGCGCGCGCGCGTGTGAAACAGAGAAAAGAAATGGGGATCCGAAAACGTAGAAAAATTCCAGGAAAAAATAAATAATAATTTCAAACCAAGATCCCCATAATAACGGGAAGGATTCCTATCGTGAAATGTTGGGCTAAAAACGGTGAGTGTGCGTGTGTGCGTGTGCGTGTGTGTGTGTGTGTGTGTGGGGTGAATCCCCGAGCAAGACATTTAGCTCAGCGTCAGTCATGTGCAGGGAATGATTGCGCGTTGGCGGGGGGTGGGGAGGGAAGGGCGGCGCAGTGTAATTTTTTTCTCTCTGTCTCGCCTTTGTTGAATAATGGAGAAGAGGAAAGAAAAAAAAAAAAGTGCCCCACATGGGTCGATGATTATCTGTTACCTACATGCAACGTACCATCATCTATTTCGATCCCTGTCTGGCCTAGAGAAAGTCAGGGCTAGCTCCCCGAGCGAACATTGAATGGTTCGCGTATCTGAACCGGGGGGCCTGCTTTTCGACCTAGAAAATCGAGACTTCGGGCTTATCGAAACACACCCTTGTCTTGTATAGCCTCCTCGTAATACAATACATACTCTATGTAGATACGCCAAAAGAGAGAGATGCTATTATAGCCTGGGGGCAACGCCGCTATAGCGCACCAAAATCTCACGCACATGCACCCGTATAGAACACCGTAATACATAATCTGAAGATAACACCTTGCACAAGATCGGCACAATATTTATCATGCACGAATTAATATATTATCTGATGTCATAGATTGGAGATGGAGTCTTGCGCATATGGAAAGACAAATCGCTCTGCCCAATAAGGGATTCTGTCTAGGATATCGCCTCAGAGGGATAATCTAACAAACACGCACACACGCCATCGGAGGATAAAGTCCGATACCGTTCCAAGCCGGCAATAAGGTACAGCAAAGGACAAGAATTGAACGAGATAAAAAAAATGCCCGTCCGTGTTATGCGTATGTGCATACGTATGCCCGAAACATTGCGCGTGTCCGATAAGGGAAGGAAAAAAACGAGGATATAGAGCAAACGATAATCATAATACAGTTTAGGCGGGCATTTTATCTGCCTGCTTTTATGCATGTGGGGCAAATCAGCAAGAAAGACCATAAGTCATGCAAACCTTCTGCATTCGCCGGAGAACGCCTTAAAAATCAGGAAAAAAGTACTCGCCCCAAAATACAACTGCCAAGACCGGTATTACACCGAAGTGTCGACCAAAGGAAAAATTGCCGAACCCTGTTGGAGATGAACTTTTTGTGCAAATCTGAAATCATCGAGCAAATGAAACTTCTCCTCCATGCAAAGGTATGAAGATCGTGCCGATTACATAGGATCGGCTTTGACAGTGTGAGAACTGTTCATTGTTGAGTGTGGAGCTGCTGCATGTTCCTTGCGTGCCTCTTGTGGTTGGGGTTCGTTCTCAGCAGCGTCGTGATATTGGCTTTCACGTCCCGAATTATCACTCTGCCCGCTAGGAGTTTGACCCTCGTCGTCAGCATGATCCTCGGGTCGATCCATATCCATATCGCCATCATTCGGCGTGCGGCTCTCGTCAGCATGCTCTCGTTTGTCGCGAGCGTGACCCCGCGGTGCATGGTGATGATGATGTTGTATCCTTGGATGCGCCGTATGGTCTTGATCTTCGTCGAAAACCTTGCGTGCAAAGTCATGTTCCTTGGCGGCCTCGTCGACCCCCCCAGGGAACATTTTGGACATGACATGATTGTGCTTCTTTTGCTGGCTGGCAGAGACATCGTGCGAGCTGTATGCAGTAGGGCTGGGTGTTTCAGCTCCGCTGGCGCTCACGGAGTGCTGAAGATGGGAGGGAGTGGGAGTGTAAGGATGGTCCGAATCTTTGTGCTCCTCCTTGCGTGCGTGAACCTTGCGAAGGTTAGCCGCAGATGACTGAGAGCGCATGTCTGGACGGCCATCCTTGCGGATTAGAACACCATCCGCGTTACGGATCGGTTTTGTGCGTGTCTTTTTCGTATGAGCATATGGGTCAACTGGCATTCCCATTGCGACACCTCCAGTCACGCCTTGTAGACCCAGGCTCACAGACCGACCGCCAGAAGAGCTGGGTCGTCCGCCTCGTGAGGTGCCACCGCCCCCACTACCACGGCGCACAATCCCTCTCGACCGTGCTAGGCCGTAAAATCCATCTGGGCTGGGTTGGGATTCGGGAATGCCGACCCAGTCATCCCTTTCCCATTCAGGCGTACCAAGGGGATGTTGAAGGTGCGTTGCTATGCTCTTGCGAACACGACCGCCACGGCTGCCCGGCCCACCACCGCCACGACCCCGAGCTCGGGGTGTACGAGCATCTGAGATGCGCTGGGATTCAGGTCGCCAGCTATCATCGGAAGGAGCATCTTGTGTGCTGTAAGGAATGAACTGCGAACGCTGAGAAGTCAGGGTAGGTTGTGATGCCGTTCCACCGGGCTGGGAAGGCAACGTGTGGCTGTGTGTGTGCATGCGGGCGGCATCGGAATCATCCGTATCCATATGGTCGTATACATGGAGAGGCTGTGCTTGTGAGCTGGCATATGCACCGCGAGGTTCAATAGGAGCAAGCTTCGGGCGTTTGGGAGAGCCAATTGACTGACCCGTGGAGTCTTGAGGACTATCGATGCCATTGGGGTGAGTTCGCTTCGTACCTGCATTGACCGTGGCCCAACCACTCTGAGCTTGCGGAGGCTCTGCCCTTTGCTGGGCTTCAGGAGTCGCGGCCACAGATTGGCTTCCGTGGGAGTGGAACGATTGCGTTCGTTGCACCGAGGGGACGGGGATATCGATCTGCGGTGCTTGCGAGGGCGGCCCATGGTAGGAGGCGGCATGTGGTGCTTGGAGGACACGCGCAGCAGGCTCCCGTGGCGATGCATACTGGGAGGCTGGCTGTGGGGGTGGAATACCAGCAGCGACGTCCTCGAGACGCTGAATCTTGTTCTTCATTATCTCGATGGTAATCTTCAGCGTGTCCACTTCGTTGGCCTTGTGAGACATGACAGCCATTTGCTGCGCCATTAGCTCGAGTGCAGTATCCTGGCCGCTCAGAGGATGCCCAGGTGTTGCAACTCCTCCCCGAGCTTGGATTTCTCGGGTGGCGTGCACTTCTCGGGAAAGGGTCTCGAGGAGTTCCCGAATACCAAGCATTTCGTGCTGCAGTCTCCCCACTGCTTCGTCAACACGACGAATCTCGTTAGCTTGATGGTGGAACCGTGACAAGGCATCTTGACGAATTGTTTCTCCTTTCTCTTCATAGCTCCGTAGGTCTCGGGTTTGGGCTATCAAAGCGCTGCTGTTTTGGGAAACCTGGGTCTGCAGGCGCTCGATGGCATCCAGCTGGACTTCTTGGGGTGGCCGGGGATAGCTCTGGCTGTTGATGCGTGGCTCTACCGGTGAGTGGGAATGCTGTGGTACTGGGGGGAGCTCTCTCCGACCCGGGACAATGGTAGTAGTCGGCTTGGGAGACTGCTTGGGAGGCTGGACATGGTGGATATCGTGCACCGTCTGCACGGCGGTCGAAGGGGACGGCAATGGTGGGTTACCTGGAGACTTCTGGAGCGGTGCATGCAATGGGAGTGGTGCCGGTGGTGAGCGGGCATTCATGGGAGGCAGCGATGGTTTACTGGATTCGAAATGCCTGTGATGGGCATCGTGGTGGCTGTAGTGGGAGTGGGTCGGGCCCGAGAAGGGTGGTGGTGGGCGTGAGTCAATCTCCATGGTAGGCAGTGGGACGACTACTGGTTCCACGAATTCAAAATGATGTGGATGGACCTTGCATCTCAATCGGAGGTGAGTGAGTTTGAAGAAGTCGCGGCTACTGTGAGGAAAACAGGTCAGCAAGCAAGTCAACGCAGGCAGGTTGTAGGGGGGGAAAGGTTGGTAGATTAAATGGATGCCGTGGTATTGATACCAGCTGCATGTGCATGCATGTGGATATGCCAGGCGAGAAACGCCACAAACTGCGAGGGACAGGATAGTGCAGATCAGGTAAGTTGACGCACCGACAGCGGCAGGGCAGTGCAGGCCAAGGCAAGGCAGCAGGAGATACTCACACGAAGAAGTGGCGCTCTGGGGGGGCGTCGACAACGTGAAAGCCAACGATGGCGTTGCAATTGGGACAGGCGAGGGGCTGGATCAGACTGGGGACCGAATCAGCAAGCTGGCTTGTTGGAAGCACTCAGCAAAAGGGAGAAGACGACGGAGCCAAGGGCGGCGTGCTAGGCGGGCATGCGGGTTTAATAGGTGATGATCCGTATAGTGTGAAATTGAATGGCAAAACGACTAGCGGGGGCGTGCTTAGAAAAAATTAAAATGCCAGCGGCGGTGATTGGGCGCGGTCGGGGGTGGTATATGCTAAGGGAATATCGAATGCTCGACTCGGAAGGGAAAGTGTGCGACGGCGGCGAAATGGGTTGGGCCCTGCAACAGCAACGCGTTATTGTCGGAGCCAAGAGCAATGCTTACCATCCGCTTAATTCGTTAGCTTTGGCACCTTTTGTGCGCCCCTCTGGCCGTAGCAGGCTGCTGTAGGACCCCAGCAGGGCCGGCAGGTAGTACGAGTTGGTGATTCTGTGCCACGAGTTGAAGAAGTCGCCCGCCGAGGCATCGCAGCGGGTGCATACGGCTGTCGTCGTGCCGGGCGCAGGCGCTGGGGAGGAGCGCGGCGAGCCGGCGTCAACGCTCTCTGCAATCTCGACGACGTCGACGTGGTGGTCCTCGTCTGCGATAGATGGCGTGCGAGACGCTCCTAGTCTGCTGCGCCGGCTCGGCTGGTCGCTGACACGAGCAAGCTGTCTGGTGTGGGCCATGGCAGGTGGACGGGATGATGGGATGCAAATGGCACAAGACAGCCAATGACGCCGGTCGGCCGCCTATAGATTATGGCGGATCACGGATCACGGATCACGGTCGCTGTTGGGGTGAGAACGAGACAAGCCTGCAGCGGCCAGACAGGGAGCAGGGCGGGCCCAGGGAGAAGAGTTCCAAGTCGAGTCCAGAAATTAGCAGAAGCAATCCCAAGTTTAGTATGGGCTGTTAGCGCCCGCCGTGATGACTATATGCAGCCTATTACGAGCGATAGACGCCATGCGCGCCGAAGGACGCAGGCAGCCCTAACACCGTTGGCCGTCGCCCTGGCGCTGGCCGGCCCTGGAGCTGGAGCTTCCATTGTATTGTAGAGCCTTTCCCTCGTCCAGCAGTATCATTCACCACCCATCACCCACCACTCATCATCTATCATCCATCATCCACCAAAAAAAATAAAGCATCCCCGCGCCCAGACGCCCTGCGTCTCATCGCCGCCAGATTAGCAGTTAATAATAATCCCAATAACGCTCTGGCAATCCTCGCGCTAATCCTCGCACCATGCGTCAAGCCTGCCTGGCTAGCGTACCAGCCAAATGCTAAATCCACCAAAGCCCATCGGTGGGCCCGGTTCGATGACAACTCGCCATGCCAGCAGCATGTCACTTTGGCTATTTTTCCCTTCTTCTTTTCCTGATCGCCCTTGGCCCAAAGCGAGCTAAGGCAAAGGGAAAAACTCCCGTCGGACATGCAGCATCCTCCTTCGGCCTACTCTATCTTGGGAACTAACTGCGTACTACCCATGCCCCGTTATGATGATTTGCCCCCCTCTCGTCAGCCAGCTGCAACGCAATCTTTTTTTTCTTCTCCCTCTCTCCTCGCACAATAGCCGCGCCATCGCTTCCGAGCCGTTTATTATTTTTTTCCTCTATCGAAATCTGTTGCGCTCGCCCTAAATAAACCAGCGTCCGTACTGGGAATGTGCTGCGCCCGCCTAGGGCCATCAAATAAACCTTCCCTCCCCCTGGTCAGGCCACACATTAGCCAACCCGGCCAATCAGACGCATGCTCTAAATCGCAGAGAGGCGTGTACAAGAGACTGCATGTCTCGGCCTTATACGCGCCAAATATATAATACTGTACATTATACACACACGCGCGCACGTATAATCTCACATAGATCGGTGAGGGAAGGGGAGGGAGGGGGCGCCCCCAACCGGATTTAGTAGCACTACTCTTCTCTTACCAAACATTTACCAAAAAAGAAGAAAGATAAGAAAGAAAATAAAGATCAGTCTGGCCATTGTCCGCTCTTCTCCGTCTTCTTTCTTCTCCTCCTTGCTTCGCTCAGATATGCCCTTCTCGCATCGCTTCGCATCGCGCATGCAACACCGTCCAAGATTGTGTGGCGCGGCATACGCCGCCTGCATTTTGCCAGTTTAAACATCTCGCACCCCGGCTGTTTTCGATATCGGCCATGCCTTAGTCTACACGCAAGGGAGGGCGATGTGCCGGCAGGGATTCTTGTCCTGCGTCCCGCATTGGATAATGCTTCGCACATGGCACCGTCACCTTTTTCTGCTCAGTAATAAGCATTTGGCAGCATCCCGACCGCTAGATTGTCATGACAAAATCACTGTAACCGAACCTTCCTTCCCCCCCTTCCCCCCCCCCCTTGCCCCCGGGGGGGCAGCCCAGCCCTTTTCGGATAGATTATGGCATCTCACGCTCACTCTCGCTCGCAAATTCGCTTCCGTGCCTAAAATTTGCCTATTTATCGTCTCGCATTATTCTCGTTATTGCATACAAGGCAACACAACCGTTTGCGCCACGCATTCTGCCGCATAGAATGCCTTAGGGGGCCCCGATCCATGCCTATATTAAGCCAGCGTGTCATTGACGTAACCCTATACCCACACCTCCTACTGAAAAATCTACCTTCAGCTTGAAACGCTGTACCACGCTAATCTTGGCCGGCGTAGTACACACCCTGAGTCACAAATAAACTGCTCACTTGACCTTGATGAACCCTACCCCATCTCGCGCCCGCCACACGGCATTCGAGAGCGCTTGGTCCTCGTTCCGCGCTTGGCTTGCGTGGTCTCGCCTGCGCTCTTGCTGCGCTTTTAGCAGCCGGCGGACCTCTCGAGGGTCGCCGGAACCACTATACACGATGAAGGCCGTGCGCGGGGCTAACGACTCCCAAATCTGAACAATGTGCTCCACCGTTCTGGAAACTTCACCGCCCAGAGCTGCCCCCGTCAGTGGCCCGCCATCAGGCTTCGTGCCCAATGGGAATCCGAGTCGCTTCAGCGCTGCTTGTCGGATGGCTTCCACGTCGTTTGATGTCTTAGCGTCGTCCCACCATCCTCGAACCAACTCAAGTTCTCGTAGACGTGCCCAGACGAAATCCACCTTCTGCGCATTGCCTCTCTTGTCTGCTGCAAGCCCTTGGATGGCCTTTCCGATCCCTTGCACCACATCCTCGTCGCTTTCGCACCCTATACACACCGCCGCATGGGCTCCGTGTCCACGAGACGGGTCTCCCCAATCAATAACTGCCCCGACCCTGTGCTCACTATTTGACTTGGATCGCGTAGTGCGTTCTAATCTCTTGAAAATCGTCTCAGAATTCGTGTCGTTCAAGCCCCAACCAGGCCCTTTTTCGCACTTCTGCTTGACAAGCTGAAGGCATGTGTCAGCATCTTCGATGCTGTCGTGTCCTGCGCTGCCGTTCTGGATCTGCCGGTGGAGGTACTTTTGCGCCAGCCACCTCAACGATTGTTTGAACGGAGGTCCCTTGATGTGAGGAAAGAGGATCCCCGTGTCGACAATGAAGGGATGGGTAAGCTTCAATGCATTAAGATCTGCATTGAGGGAATGTCCCACAAGAATGGTAGTAGGCGTGAGCATTTCCAATAGTCGTTGTTGTATGTCCGAGAGAGTGGTTGTGACGTCCCGAAGCATGGCCTCTGTGATGCCCGAGTACTGTGTAACGTAGTCTTTGATGGGAACATCAGGCTTGACTAGTTCGTCCATCACAACCTTGCCATGCCAATCTGTGATGCTGATTCGAGTAAGCAGCTGCTCATCATTCTGGTCTAAGCACATTTCACAATCCATAGCCAGGATTTGCCTACCCGCAGTCACGCTGCCTTGGTCTACATCGTCCTCGGGAATGTTTCCATCCTCGAGCTTGGATACGTTGCTGTCAACCCATCCATGTTTTGCTGTACGACAAGCGGCCATGCGGGTCTCGTAGGCCTCCTCTCTGGCTTCTCTCGAGGTATAACACGCTGGATGGACAACATATCCATTCTCTTGTAGCTCGCCAACAGTAGCGAGATACTTTGTGATACGAGTGCGCTTGTTGACCCAATGCTTTGCGCTTTGAGGGAGCGGACCTTTATATGACTTGCTGTCCTTCAAACGCTTCTCCTCTTGTGACTTTGGAATTTGCGCAGATAGCATCGAGTGTACAGATGAGTGAAGCCTGGTATGCAGGTTGTTTTTCTTCTCCGTTGGAGAAACAATGGGCCAAACATCGGGGAAGATGTCAGACAAGGGTTTCAATGCAGCTGGCACGCAATCCGGTTTGAGAGACTTTGGATAATAATCATCGGGACTCAAATACAGACGTTTGGGCTTCGAATCCTTGCCAAGATCACCGGGGCTCGACTCAAGAGGCAAGTTTCCGTTGAACATGCCGGGTTCCAGACCTGGAACCATAAGCATGACAACCTGGTCGATGTTGCTACGGTTGCTCACAGACACCCATTGAGGCGCAATGCCATCAGCAAGGATATACAATACCAGGCCTTGAAGGTCAAAGAGCCTAGTGTGACTTTTCAGCCGATGGTTATGGGAATACTTAATCACTGGATAATGACGTTCAATCTTGCGCTGCTGTCGACGCTCCTCTCTACCCTTCACGTTCGTCGAATCTGTGTCATCCACAGCTTCTCGTTTGCGCTCTGATTCTCCGTCCCTTGTGCTAAATGGATTACTGGGCTGTGACAAGCGTCTGCCAGAGCTGCTATCTTTGGGCGCGAATGGATTTTCGAATTGGGAGGTTGCCTCCTTGGAGCGATTGTCAGGTCCGGCATCAGCTTCATCCTCTGCGTCCGATCGTAGAATTGAGGAACGCGATGAAAGCTGGTTGTGCCCTGAATCTCTGTCGGTCGCATCGTTGCAATTGCGCGAATGTGATCCGTTTCGTCTCCTCTTGTTTGACTGAACAACAGTCCAGCCACCATCGCCATCACTGTCATTCAAGGTAGCAGCATTTTGTATGGTTGCTTCTGCCTTTTCCGTTGCACTCGGGCTTGGAAGAGTGGTGCCGAGACCAACATGGTCGCTCGGTGTGTCGGAGCGCTCTCGTTTTCGTTTCGCTCTGCCAGTCATTATGTTAGATTTGCTTCTTAGATTATTTGAGTGGTGATGAAGTTTTTGTGAATTTCTGTTAGTCACAATGTGTCCAAAGAAATTCTTCCAAGTGGAAAAGATTTAGGTCGCGACAACTCCAGAAAATTAAAGTCGAGGCTATTCGCAGGCGTCCGTGCGCTGATATTACGTAAGTCACAGTAGCCGTTCTAGGTTAAGCTTTGCGACTCCATTGCCAGGATGACCCTGACCCTATTGTTGTTGCTTTACGTACCTTTTCTCCCAGAATTTGGTCAGCATATTTCTTAATTTCGAAGAGTAGTGTATTTACAGTAACTGACCAGCATCAACCCTTAAAGCGAGCCGTTTCAATAGCACTATCAACCAAGCTGCCTCCCCTAACCACATTCGTTGAGCAAATGATGATCCTACTGCCCCTACCCTCTCCACCAACTTCTTTGAGTCTGTTACCTATGAACCTAAGTGCAGCTATTTCGGCCCTTGTGACGCCACCAAGGAAGAATACCGCAATCGTCTTTGCGGCGTCGTTGTGACTGCCATTTAACATGCTCCGTGCTTTGATCGCCTTCTCTTCCCCAGTTTGGGTTTCATCAAATGTCGCTCCGCGAACATATTTACTTGCATCGTCGAAAATCCGGAGGCCTTGGGCAAGCGGATTTGCTTGTGCTGCAGCGCGAGGGTCTGAAGGCGGTTTGATGGCATTAGCGAGGGTTTGTTTCTGAATGATGGACTGTATAAGGCGAACAGAGAGTGGAGCATATCCTGAAAACGTATACGAGATGTCGTTTGGTTCCACTTCGTTCACTTCATCGTCCCAGATCTTGAGGGACTTTCTCAGTGGAGTATAATTAGTCACAGAGCCAGGCTTCGCTGCGGGCGTGGCTCCCAGCCCGGATCCACCTCGCGGCTGTAGTAGATTCATCTTCTCAAGAGACGAGAGAGTAAGTATATGCTGAGGGCCATACGCTTGAATCACTGCTCGTTTGAAAGTTTCGAGGTCCTTATGGCGCATCCCAGCATTAGTGGTACTTTCTAAGCAGAGCAGTCGAAGTATCGTAGGCAAAGGAACATCACGGTTGATCAACTCAGTAATAGTTTCATGCTGGGTTGTGGGATCCACACCGCACATGATGTTTTGCTGGACTTCGAGGGAACGAGTAAAAATGTCGGTATGAGTATACTTGATGATTTCTTCGGCCAACGATGTATGAAGTTTAAGGCTTGCTTGTTCGGCCTGATATCCTGGGAGCTTAGCTACAAACTCGCGAAGCTCAGCCGTAGTCTTTGCAGCCAGTTGATTCCGCTCAGTGCTACTTTGCAGACGTCTGGCAGCCTTGTTCAAAAGGTTTCCCACAATGGCAAAATTTGAGTCGCCAAGTGTAGAGTAAAGAGAATCCTTTGGGTCGATCATGATTTTGCGCTTCATACTCGTAGATGCTGACCCGGTTTGTCCGGTTTGTGGTGCAGCTCCTCCGACAACAGAGGAGTCAACTTCTGTTTGGTTGGCTGAGATGTTGAAGACTTCATCAATCAGGCCTTCATATGTCAGCTGGGTGAGAAGCACGGTTGGAAAATCCACCTCCCGATCGATAATAATCAGGCTGTCGACCATTGAGCTAGGGGCGAGACCGAGGGATGAGCCACCAGCTGTACTTGAAACTTCGCCAGCAGTGACCTCAGTTCGCATGCGAATGAGCAAATCGGCGAGGCGTTTGCCGTTATCGCCTTTACCAATAATGCGAGGGAATAGTCCATACTTCTGCTGCTGAAGCATAAGCGCCTTTGCAGCAAGGTATATTGAAGTCGGATCTTTACGCTACATGACGTGAGCACAAGAAAGACGGGGTTATAGTGACATACATACCAAGTAAAGATCTGTCACAACATCCTCAAGCTCCAGCGAGAGAACGTCTTCGGCAAGTGGCACGAAGAATAACGGCCATTCACTTACGCTGGCCTCTCCAAGTACGCCTGCTTCTTCAAGGAGCTGGTCGGAGACTAAAGTACGTCGCGGAACCCAGAAAATGGAGAACTCATGTTCAATCTGACTATCTCGACGAAGACGCTTAATCTGATCTACGACGAATGTTAGCATCGTACAATAGACCTATCTTCACAGAGTGTAGAAGACGATCCAATAAAAATGCTACTGAAAGTTTTGATGTAGGGAGCAAAATTGGCTACACAAAGTGGGGTACTATCTGCGAAGCCTCCTTTTTGTCCCAAATAGATCGACGACCACATCTCTAGGAGATAAGGAAATTGGATCATTAACTCACTAGCAACAGAAATCACCGTCTTCGCTTTCTCTCCTCTGACAAGGAAGACCACGTTCCTCTGGGAAGAATCGACGTTGTCATTTTCTAGGAAGAATGGTTTGTCGACTCCGTATTCCTGCAGCGTCGAGAACTTGACCAACAAGCTCAGAGATCCCGCAAGAGCCTTTTCAAGCACTAAATTTTTCTTCCCTCTAATCTAAAAGTGTATTAGCGAGAGTAACGCATAGCCATGACGATATTACCCTACACCCTCAAGCAGCAGAAGTAAGTCTCGCCGAGCTTTCTCGGATATCTCCGAAGCGTTTAACGGTATGATCGGAGCCATCCTCTCCGTATCTCAAAGAAAAGCGAGTAAGTGGCTAGTTTGTAGGCATGTTATCGAGAAGACTGTTGCCTTACAGGCAGGCTTAAAGGGTGGAGGTTGAAGAGGCATGGCAGAGAGCCGAAGGCACGTGCGTGATTAGTCATGCCGCCAATGGCACCAATCATAACCACCACAGGCAACAGGCAAGTGTTATTTAAAGGCATCTTTTTGTGTCTAGACGGTCTTTACATGAAGTTCGATTTATATACTACCTTGGGGTATACAGCAGTCATGCACAGACATTGAAGCGAAACATCATATCCTACACCAGTCACCCTCGGACATACTAATTTGCACCCAATGCTCTTAGAGCTAGGCGAAGTTCTTTCACGGCGGTATTTACATCTTCAAAATTCAGTGCGGAAATAGCCCATTTAGCGTGCTTAGATGCTTCCACCTGTGCTTCTTCATCCATCCTAAAAGGACCTTGATGTAAAGTTTGAGGTGGTGGTGCTTGTTGTGGATAGTGCTGGGAAGGTTGTTGAACCTGGGGCGGCTCGAATGAGTTGTTGAATTTCGGCTGCTGTGGTGCTTGAAAAATTGGCGATCGCTGAGGAGGCGGCTGAGCATAGGGATTTTGAGTGCCTTGACGAAACACTTGATGTAATGGTGGTGACTGTTGCGAAGGGCGTGGACCTGGAGGAGATACTGGATTCTGATAGAAGTTCTGCGGACTGGGCGGTTGAGGTGCTTGGGGAATCTGAGGTCCTGTAGGCAGCGATGATCCTTCGAACTGGTCATCCATCGTCTCGTCTTCAATCGACGGTGCGGTTGGTAGGCCAGGTGCCGCATTGTCCGCGGTGAAAGTTGGGACACTAACACGAGGGAAGTAGCCACCGCCTTCGGAGACTATCGAGCCCTGTCGAGAATTTCCCGGTTGGGAGATGGGTGAGACATCGCGGTGTGAGGAATAGCCTGTAGGAGCCGAGGGTAAATTAGGCGGAGATACCTTTGGCACAGAGAAAGTTGGAGATGGCTGAGCGGATGTATTGGGCGCGGACTCGACGTAAGGCTGGAATGAGTTTTGCACCGGGGGCTTTTCAATGCTTTGGGTTATGCTCTGGACATCAGGATCGTTCGGATCCAAAGCTGACGGTGAAACAGCCGCTGGAGGCGGCTCGTGAACAGGGTTTGTAAGGTTGGGGTTTTCGCCATTCTGGATAGCTTTGAGGATGCGCACGGCATGGTATTTTGCAAACGTCTGCTTAGACTTAATCTCAGGTTCTGGGTCTCTCTTCCAGATAGCGAGCATCTCAAGGAATGTAGATGCGGCCAACAGCGTGTCAGCCGTGTTTTTAGTCACTGTGTTTGCTGCCATTTCCTTGTCTCCTTTCGTGAATGTCTGTAGCGCGAACTGCTCGCAGTAGGCATAGGCAGCCACCTCGTCGTGCAGTGCATCTTCGTTTGGGTTCTCCGCCTTTGTCTGCTCGAGCTGCTCCATCAGGTCGGTTGTGTAGGTAATGCATTCTGAATCGGCAGTATGCAGGTTTACACTGATAATCTTCTGGACTATATAGAAGCGCACTGGATCGAATTAGCATATACTGAGCATTGGCAGCTCTGCCGACGTACGCCAGTAGGATATTATGGGCTTGAAGCGTTCGAGCTGGGCGGCGCGCTTCGCGAAGGGCAGTATCTGAGCAGCTCTGAGCTTCGCTGGCACGTTGTCCGCCATAGTGTATTGCGGGGTGCGCAAAAGACTGAGGCGGGGTGGTGTTGATGTGGAGGCCTCGCCCCTGCGGCAGTGAGGTCACCCGAAGTGGCAGTGGAAGCTGCACCCCGCGAATCCGTGCTCAAGCTTCCAGCACATAAAGGCCATCTGGCTTCAACATGCCCGCCATGTGAGCCCCGAATACATAAGCGCCCGCCCGAACCCCGAGCTGGCCAGCTCTACACCTCCATTCTCCATCAGACGCCGTGCTCAAACCGCAATCATGGTGCGCTCAACTGCTGTCGCTGCCGCTGTTGTTGCCCTTGCGCTCAACGCCGAAGCTGCTGGCCTCTATCCGAAAAGCTCCAAAGTGTTGCAAATTACGGGAGCAGACTATGACAGGCTCATAGCCAAGTCAAACTACACATCAATCGTCGAGTATGCTCTGTTTGACTTGCCAATATCGTCCTTTCGCTAACATAGTCAGGTTCTACGCGCCATGGTGCGGCCACTGTCAAAACCTCAAGCCCGCATACGAGACCGCAGCCAAGTCGCTCGAAGGAATCGCTAAGGTTGCCGCTGTGAACTGCGATGACGAGATCAACAAGCCATTCTGCGGTCAGATGGGTGTTCAGGGCTTCCCCACCCTCAAGATCGTCCGACCAGGAAAGAAGGTTGGCAAACCCACAGTGGAGGATTACCAGGGGCCACGACAGGCAAAAGCTATTGTTGAGACGGTCAAGGATAAAATTGTAAACAACGTCAAGCGAGTCACAGATACGAAGCTGGATGAGTGGCTTGAAGAAAACAAGGACACCGCGAAGGCCATTTTATTTAGTGACAAGGGTGCCATCAGCGCCACACTGAGGACTCTTGCTATCGATTTCGCTGGCAAAGTCTCGGTTGCTCAGATCAAGAAGAGCGAAGCGGGTGCCGTTGAGAAGTACGGCATCTCAAAATATCCCACATTGATCCTTCTTCCAGCCGGCTCAGATGAGCCCGTCAAATATGATGGTGCGATGGAGAAGAGTGGCTTGGTTGAGTTCCTCTCGCAGATTGCCCCACCGAACCCCGACTGCCCTCCGGCCAAGGCCTCAAAACCAAAAGCCAAGAAGGAAAAGAAGGAGTCGAGTGCATCATCTAAGTTCTCTAAGGCTTCTGCCTCTCACAAATCCTCAGAGGCATCTTCAGCCGCGACTTCCGCAGCACATGAGACAATCGAGGAAGCCAATAAGCCCACTGAGTCTCCTGATGCTAAAATTAAAACCGAGGATACTCCTGAACCCATTATTATCGCCGAAGAGGAGGTTCCGCTCTCGATTCCTGTAGCAGTAGATGCATCAGGCCTTCAAGCATCTTGTCTACACGAGAAGAGCAAGACATGCATTCTCGCTCTACTGCCCAAGGATGAGACGACAGAAGCAGCTACATCAGCTATTTCCTCATTGGCCAAGGTTCATAACAAGCATGATGGCAAACTGTTCCCTTTTTACAGCGTTCCAACATCAAATTCACTTGCAGCATCTCTTCTTCAGGAGTTGAACCTTGGAACCGACAAGGAGGTTCACCTCATTGCTACCCAAGGCAAGCGTGGCTGGTTCAAGAAATACACTGGTACTACTTTCGGGCTTGCCGAAGTGGAGGACTGGGTCGATGCTATCCGCATGGGCGAGGGCAAGAAAGAGAAGCTTCCAGAGTCAGTATTGATCGTGGACACACTGGAAGAAGTCAAAGAAGAGAAACCAGCAGAACAGGAGCCCGTGAAAGTTGAAATAGAGGAGATCGTGGAAGAGTCTGATACGGTCCCGGAACACTCTGAACTTTAAGCAGTAAAACCAGATGGCTGACTGTAAAAAAAATCATTGGATCTTCTTTGTTATGTTCTTAGCGGTGATCTGTATAGTATAGCTTAGGAGTTGCATTTTGATTAGGTGAGGTAACTACCACAATTATTATGTGTGGATTGTGTGCCATGGCGTAAATTCAATCTAAGCATGCAATCTGTGTGGTGTGGTATATCCTACCCATTAGGCATCGGTACAGTGCTTCAAGTAGACATGACAAGACAAATACCTATCGTATCTCTTCGACATCAATACCAAATTCCGGTGGTAGTCGGGCATCCAAATGCACATAGCTTTGTGTCCGGCAATACGAACCAAATTACGACACATATTGACGAGATCCCTGAACACAGAAGAGAAGCTGATATTTGCCCAGACCGTAGGCACATCGGTGAATATCAAACTCGTTTGACTGTAACGTGTACTACTGCTGTGCCAGCAATGGCTGGAAGATATAACATCAGTTTGTATCAAAATAAACAAGCGGATGTTACTAAACCCAGAGTAAAAAATGTGGAACTCTTTAACCTCATTGATTGGTGTACCCAAGATCATCCAAACTCACTCGCTCAGCAGATCCGGTCAAACGCGCACATGTACAACCTTGGCTGGGTCTCAATGAAGGAAGGGGTAGCATTCTCAGACGATTGGGATTTATACACTGGAACCAATTGACTTTGAACCAGGTGGAGTATCAACTAATACTTCCGCTATTCAAACAAGGTATCAGGACAAATGTAATATTCCCCTTAATCCACCCTTCGTATACTATGTTATATTGATTTTTCTTTTCTTTTGATTTCGTACAAGGAACGAGTTTACTTTCTACATGGGAAAAGATCTCAAGATAACAGCGCCTCCCCTGTTATAAACCTCTAAAAGCTTCTTTTTGTATAAGATATAGGTCTAATTTTCTTGTTAAAATTTTTTTTAAAAAAAATTTAAAAAAATTAAATTTTACATACATGTCTGGAAGCAAGAAAGAAACAAAAACAAATTCTCAACTCAACTTTTTTTAGTTTTTGCTGGGGAGTATTTGAACAAATGCTCTACCTAGTATTATAACCAAGGAGCTCTTGTTTTTATCATGAAGTGACGTGACTCACTCAACTAAGTTTTCTTAGGAGTTTTGTCGACTGACCGTCCACTAGACCACTCTGCCATTCGGCGAGGTGTTTTCAGCCATAATCAAATCAACTGATGGGTTGCTAATTGAAAAATTACATGTAGGTCTAGCGTTGACTGAGGTGGGCGGACGTAGCACGTACGTAGAGGTAAAGGGAGTAAACAAATAACACCCAGCGGCACGTAGCCTTTGCCTACAGAAGGCACTCTACCTAACCAACAACCAACACAAGACTTTTGTCGCGGAAGCCTGCGTCCATGCACTATGCTTGTACTTCACGCCATCTTCGCACTATCAACACAATCTACCACTCTCCTCACGCAGACACCCGGTACACAAATATCAAATCAGAGAGCACATAATAGATTCAATATAAAGAAATGGTATCTGAACGCTTCAAGCCTCCCAATGGCTCTCTAAAAAACCAGCTGAAGTACTGATTCCCCCATCCCAAATTCGATACCCTGAAGTTTGCCGAAGCAATGAAGAAATAGCCATACGTCGCCGAAGCGATCTAGCATTTCCATACTCTGAAAACACGCCACATCAATCCCCCAACCAATTTTTACATGACGACGCAAGGAGTGGCCGCAGCATCAAACTTCCTCATCCTCGTCAACTTCCTCATCTTCGTCGCTCCCCGCCAACACCTCATCATCCACCTCCTCATGCAGCAAAGTCCCCACCTCGGCACTCTCCTCCGCAATCCCGCATGCCACACTCCTCCCAACATCCATATCCTCCATGATAAGCATGATCGTCAACTCAGGCACCATAACCGCCTGCACGAAAGCCGCGAAGCCCGACCGCGCAACAACAGGATCTCTGACAGCTGCCTCCCTGATGACGTCCGTGAGCTCCGACGTCATGACCTCCATCATGACGCGTTTGCCCCGAGGACCGTAGTACCCCGTCGACGAAGTAGTCCCTTCGAAGTGATTGAAGACATCGTCCGCAACCTGGCCCTTGGTTTTATTCCTATTTCTTCTTCGCGAGGGGAGGGCAGAGGCTTTGCCTGAAAGCAGCTTCTCGGCGTGTTTGGCGCGGAACGCGCTTTCTACTTCGGTCTCGTTCTTGAGCAGCTTGATAAGTTCTGGGCGGAATTTGGTGATGCGCTGGGGTAGTGCTGTCCAGTCGACTGCTGGGAACCCACTTTCTTTGTATTTTTTATCGGCTCGGCGCCGCTTGTGTTCCTTGCAGAAGAGCGTCTGGTTCCGCACCGTTCGTTCACGGTCTTCCCAGAAGTCCTCGGCGAGGTCGAGCGGAACGTCTTCCTGACACAGCGCGCATTTGTGGTCATCGTCGTCATCTGGGAGGCTCTTTTCAAGCAGTTCGAGACGACTGTCGAAGGCTAGTGCACCTTCTTCAGGGTCGAGGTCAGACGGGTCAGAGGGCTGCACTTTGTATGCGCTTAACGACTCCAGAAGATTCGGCTTTGTACGTTTGGCTGGCGAAGCCTTTCCGGCAGCGAACTTGCTGGAGCCCTTCTTTCCGTTCTTCTCATCCGCATCGTCTCCTCGATCCGCGTCAAGCATCTCGATATGCCCATCTCCCTGAGACTCTTCACGAGTCCTCCGATATTCGACCTTAGATTTCCCATATCCCTTCTTCTGCCTGCCAAACGTTCTCGGACCACCTGCATGTATATTCCTGTACTCATACGCCACCTCCCTCTTTTTCCTTTTCGGGGGTTCGTGCTCCATGCCGAAATCGAAACCCTCATCCGCCCCGGTACTGTCCCCTGACGCCGCCGCAGCGCCCCCAGCATTCTCTTTATCTTCCTGCGTACTATCTCTATCCTTCTGCACCCGTAATTTCCTAAAGGACCCCGACTTTGGCACTTGCATGGCCGGCTGTACCTTTCTCTTCCTCCCCCTGCTGCTGTCCTGCGGCCTCCCCGTCCTCCTCCCCGGCGCAACATCTAATGCCTCAGGACCATCCTCTAAGACCTCCGGAAAGCTCGAAGGAGGCGCCTCGTCATCCGATGATGATATAGGATCCGCATCTATCTGCTCTTGCGTGAGCTCCTCTGGCTTCCTCATCATCTCCTTTCTTTTATCCACCTTCCTCTCCAATTCCTTCCTATCCGCGTCTCCCTCCTCCTCGTGATCCTCGTCTCCCGCATGCGCCTTCCCGCCCACCTGCCTCAGCAGCCTTGGTGTGTCTTTGCGTCTGCTCAGCGTTGGCATCGCTGTGCGCTGCGCTGCACAGACCCCGACTGAACCAGAGCAAAGCGAATTTCCGTGAAACCCCAATAAATAGGAAAATAAAGAGAGGATGAGGTAAGTGCGCAGGCAGAATGAGGTCGTGGATTCTATCGCAGGGAGGGTGAGAAGGTAATTGAGTCTGGCGAATGCGGTCCAGAAAGGTTGATGAGCGAAACGGGTACGCGCGGGGGGACGCGACTTGAGTCGCTCGGAAGTGGGTCCTCGATCCCCGGTTCGCGGCCGCCCCGGGAGCAGTGCTTCTCTCGGTGGTATCTAGGGCGCGAGGGGTAAGGCATTTAGGCTTGCAATGCGACTTGAAAAGACTCTACTACGCATTCCACCATTATCCTCCGGGTTAGGAAGTATAATTCTTGCAGAGGTAGTGAGTCTTAATTGTGGTTTGAGTCAACACGGATACAGTACACGGCGGATAATTTAGACGGGACGAGATTAAACTACGGGTATCATTGAGTATTTTGACTTGGGACCTTACAATGTATCAAGCAACCTTCCTTCCCACGTTGCCCACGCCTCTCCCGACAACGCTGACCACAATTTCGTCCTCTCCATTTTCGGTTTCTTTGCTCCTGAAGCCCCAAGCAGCTCCTGTGAATGACTTTACATCGCGTCCTAACTGCACCACTTCTTCTGTCCCAAGCACGTCTCGTCCCAGACACAAACGCCCGACATCTTCACTGCCCATAGCCATGAGCAGCAGCACCGTTTCTACAGCCGTCACCTCGACACACCCTCCATGACTGATCTTTTCGAGCAGCTGGTATGCGCACTGCTTGCCCAGCTCCTCCGGCGTAACACCACCTTGCGGCGGCGACGCAACATCCGCCGAATACAAGCAATTCGTCGATGATTCTGCCACCAGCGACAGCCCAAAGCCCACCGCCGCCTTCGTCTTCGCATTCGGGTCCGTCTTGGACCACGCGGACACGAACGGCGCCTTCGACACATCCGAAAAGATGTACGTATCCGGCACGAATTTGTTCAGCACGCCTCGCGCCGTCTCAATCATGCGCGCAGTATTCCCTCCACTGACGCCCACCGCATATGCCACGCCGCGTATCCGCTTCACCCTACCCTTGTTCATCAGATGCAGCGTCTTGGGCAACCGCACCTGGTGTCCAAATACCAGCTGCACTTCTCCCCCCGCGCCCTTCCCCGCCGCAGGTGCACAGCTCCGCTTCAGTACCCTCAGCTCGATGTTGCGCTCGATGCCGAAGCTCTTGTACAGCGGGAGAATCGCCGTGCGCACCGAGTCCACGCTGACGTCGCCTGCCGACGTGCTGCTCGTCACGCAGCCCTCTCCATGCAGCACCACGTTGACGTTGCTCTTAGAAAACGGCGCGAGCAGAGCGAGGGGAATCAGCCACCAGCTTGCACCTCGCCGGCTGCACTCGCGGGGAATCTCATGCCGAATGACCCCGCCCATGGCACCCAGGCCCTCGGCGCTTCCCGTTATGAGACCGGGTCGGTAGACGAGCGTTGTGCCCGTCATGGAAAATTGTATCTGAGCGCCGTTCGTGGTCGCATCGAGGAGGCGTATGAAATTCGTTTCGTAGGGCGTGAGACCGGGGCGTGTGGACGAGGGTCGAATTTTCGATATGCGAATCGGACGGCCGGTGAGCGTGGAGAGAAGGAGGCGCGTGGTAAGATGGCGGTGACCCTCAAACTGGAGGAGCTTCTGCACTGTTTCGTCGCTCATGGTGGGCACTTTGTGGTATAGATTTTGAGTCGATCATCACTCGCGCCCTAAGTGTGGATATTGGGGACGGAACTTTTTCTGCCACGCTAGCGTCACCGCCTATACTAACGACGCTCTTGTACAACATCAGATTATTGGCTCGAAGCGACGTCGTCCGTAAAGGGAACATGAGACTTGAATATACCTTATTTAAAATATAAAACCCCCCCGCCTCCCAATGATGATAATGATGATGATGCGAAAAAACAACAACAAGCTCAGCTACTGCCTTTTCCTAATGCGGCTCTACTTGCACAGCAATCTTTAGCCCCCTCGAGCAGGTCGTCGGGGCGGAGTAATAGGCGGATTCTACTGCAATTTTTGGGGAAAAACCACTTCATTGTCACTGGCACTGCAATCTTTAGCCCCCTTGAGCAGGTCGTCAGGGCGGAGTAATAGGCGGATTCCACTACAATTTTTTGGAGAAAAACTACCATTTTTTGGGAAAAGTTACATCTTGGCAGCTGGCATAGCCCCACGCCAATAATGCACTGCAATCTTTAGCCCCCTCGAGCAGTTCGTCGGGGCAAATAGGTGGGTAATAGGCGGATTCGCACTTTTTAGTATAGTTTTTAGGGCAAAGCACCCTCGCACAAAATTAAACGGACATAGACTTAACATTTTTTCTTTTATAAACGCCTCCCAATAATGATACGAAAAAACAACACTCGCGCCCCAAGGGTGGGACGCAACTCTTTCTGCCACGCTAGCGTCACTGCTTATGTTAACGACGCTACTGTAAGAGACATTTCCGTCCCTCCCTCGGGAACCCTACGGGAACCCCTCGGGTCACGTGCGGTCCCCTCTCTCGCTATATAGTCACCCTCGCTTCCTTAGATACTCTCTAGGGATTCGTCTCATATACTACCAGAATACATACTGTTCACGCCTACCTGCTCTTTCCCCTCACAGCTACAGCATCGGTATGAAGCCATGCGGGAATTTTCTCCATTCTCTAAGATATTCAAGGCCTAATCAAACAAAGTAGAATAATAGATTCTGTTTTATAGTTTTATTGTAAGCAGCTAAGGCCATGTCACATGATGGGTTCTCGCTATATAAGGGCGTCAAACATGTCTGCTACACATAGACTTCTACACTGAACTACACAATCAATCAATACATTCAATTCTTCATTCTTGCCACTTCCTTACATTTATACATAGAGAGTAGACCTACGTCTCATATATAGAGAAGAACCGCAATATCATAGTGTTTCCCTCTGTTCCGAAAACCCTAAGGAACGGCAAGGTAGCAGTCTCAAAGAGAGCGGTGAACAACGGATTAATAGAGCTATGTCCCCCCTCCCACCACCACAAGCCTACACCCTACCCAGACGATACCACAGCACGACCACTTGGTAAGAACGCAGAGCCTCAACATGCACTACAATCTTTAGCCCCCTCGAGGAGTTCATTGGCGCGGAGCAACCCGACAGAGCGTTTTGCCCAATGCACGACCATGCGCACGGGCGGCGTTCCCAGCGCCAAGCGTATTGCACTGCACTCTTTAGCCTCCTCGAGCAGTTTTAGGTCAAAGCCACCGCGAAACGTGTTGCAATGCAATCTTTAGTCCTCGAGCAGTTCGTCGGGGCAAAGCACCCCTGCTTGGAGAGCAAATAGCAAACGGCCACTTTCGCTCGCATCTTGCATAATTACACGACAATCTTTAGCCTCCTCGAGCAGTTTTAGGGCAAAGTAACCTTTCCGCCTGCTTACAAGGGAGACTCAGGACCAGGATGCCCCCTCCCCCCCCGTCGGCGCCACCAACGTTGGCAAAAAAGACGTCTGTTTTTCTGAGTTCTTATGAGAATATCTTATGAGAGGTTCTATGTGGTGTTTAAGGGTTCCTGATAACATGGCGAACAGTAGAGCGAGGGATTGAGAGTTTGAAATTGATTTGGGTGCTGAGGGGGTGAAAATTCAGAAAAAACAGGCGTCTTTTTGCCAGAGTTGTGGCGCAGGAGCATGAAAATATCCGTAATTTGCACTGCAATCTTTAGCCCCCTCGAGCAGTTCGTTGATGCGAAGCAACCCCTCCTGTCGCCGCTACCAACCTTAGCAAAAAGACGCCTGTTTTTTCGGACAGCTTAAGCTTAAGATTCTCTACTATTTTATAAGCTACAATATTGGTCTGCAAAGGGTGCTTTGCATGGTTCTTACTTCTGATTTTATGATACCCATGAGTCGATCCAGAAAACACTGTAAGCTACTTAGCTGTAGTTACTACTGGGCGTCTCTCCCTTATACTATATATATATTTCGGGTAGTTTAAGGGATCTGGCTTCTCCCGCTCCTCCTGCGCATACTGTTATACTTATTCCACAGTCTTGGCGGCGGTAACAGGGGGGGAACCGGCGGAAGCGGGGTGGGGCGGAGGACTCGTCCGAAGCCTTCACTGCAATCTTTAGCCCCCTCGAGCAGTTTATCGGAGCGGAGTAATAGGCGGATTCCACTGCAATTTTTAGTCCCCCCCCTCGAACAGTAATCAGGCTGACGCCGGGCCTAACTCAGCCTGACTTGCACTGCAATCTTTAGTTCTCTCAAGCAATTCATTAGGACAAAGCATCCCCACATAAAAATAAAAGGGATATAGGACTTGAAAATATTTTTTATAAACGCCTCCCAATGATGATGATGATAATGATGCTACAAAGAAAACAATCTCAACCTACTCCCTCTTCCCCCCCGAACTTCCACTCGCATTACTCCCCTCCGCATCGCTGCCCTCCGCCGTGCGCGCCTTCTCATCGTAGGGACTAGCAGCACGGTCCCTGTACGGCCCATCGCCGCCGTCCTCGCTCTCGCTCAAAAGATCCTCGTCGCTCTCTCCGGCGAACGCATCATAGAGCTCGCCGCCCCTCCGTGCTCGGCGGTTCCTGCGACCGGCCGCGCCGCCGGCGCCGCCAGCGAGCATGCCTGCATTCTCGTCCTCCTCAGCGTCGTCCAGCACTTCGAATTCGTAGTTGTCGCGGCTGGACCGGAGACGCTTGCGCCGAGCGAGGAAGAGGTAGGTGGCCAGGCTCACGCAGAAGACGAGGATCAGTCCGATACTTCCGTAGATCCAGATTTGCGTGCGCTTAGACACGCCAAAGGTAGGGAAAGGCGAAGGGAGGAAGTTTTCGGGAGAAGCGGTTGCAGAGGCCGGCGAGGTGGAGGAAGAGGTTGGAGTGGCAGCCGTAGGAGTAGGGGAGACGGCTGGCTGCTCCGTGTTAGTAGGCTTTTGATTTACAGGACGTGTGGGTAGGTCTGAGGGGGTGACAGAGGCAGATTGGGTACCAGATGGAATAGAGATGGAGGTAGTGTGGGCCGGGTGGTCGTCAATGACATCGTGGTCATCATCGTCATGCTCGGTGGGCATGGGTCGGAGCTTTTGCTTGGACGCATCAACGCACTCGCCCCAGAGACGGAGTTTCCAGTCGGTAAAGTTGCCAACAATGTCGTTCACTTTGGTATCCTTGACGATGACGGTCCACTTGCCCACTCCTTTCTCGCCGAAGTGCGCCACGCTCATAAACGTCCAATCGACGTAGCCATAGGGCGCCTCGTCGTCGCGACGGGGGGTAGAGAGGTGACTCGTCATGCCTTGGGGGCTGATCAGCTCGACACTAAGATCTCCACGGCGTCCATGTTCGACATTCATTGTCAATGTGATATGTTCCACACGCTCGAAGTTGGCATCCTTGAGCATTTCCTCGGTAACCTCGAAAACGCTCGCCAAGCCCTTGTCGCCCTCCGGTATGGCTTTCTTGACATGCATCCACGGTGAGTAGAACCATGCCTGTGGCTTCACAAGCTTCCATGTCTTGGCTGCTTCGACGATGGCGTACGCGTCGAGCTTCCCGTAGCCAAATTGATGGCTGAAGGTGCGGCCGGTACCGGGAGTTTTGGTCCAATCGCTCGGCTGATCAAAAGGAAGGGCGTTCATGACGGCGAGCCATTGCATGTCACGCCAGGTCAACTCGGGACGAGCCTGCAAAGCAAGAGCGAACACGCCAACTGCAATGGGACCAGCAGCCGACGTACCACCGTGCGAGGCGGTACACTTGTTTGCGCCGACGTCGGTGGTGTGGATGGAATCGCCGCTTCCACTACTGTATGTCACTACAAGTTGGGCAGAGCAGGCCTCGGAATAGTATGGATGCAAATTGTTCTTATCGATTGCGCCGACAGTGATGCTGTAGATGCTGTTGGTGTAGCCGTCAAAGTTGCAGTTGTCGTCACTCGCAGCACCGTTCCCGGCAGCGAAAACGTAGATGGAGCCCTTTCCACCACGACCCTGCTGGATAGCGGTGATCATGGCCTTCTCGATAAGGATTCCGGGTGCCTGCATAGTTTTGCCGTCATCGGGGGGTCCCCAGGAGCATGAGTAGATATCATTCTTCTGCAATTCGTAGTTGATGGCAAGCGACTCATCCATGTCAGAGATGTCACCAGAGAGAATCCGGACTCCCGAAATCTTGGCATCGTAAGCAAGACCTACACCGCAAGCGTTGTTCCTTCCAGCGGCCACTTCGCCTGCACAGCGCGTACCATGGCGGTCGTCCGACAGGCGGGGTTTGGGCAGGTCGACGTGGTCGTTGAAATCGTAAGATCCTTCGGCGAAGAAATTGTCCCTCAGATCATCGCTGTCCATGTCTAGCCCGTCGTCCACGATGCATGCCGTAACATTCTTGCCGGTGATGCCCTGCATCCAGATATCGGTAACGTTGATGTCGTTGCCTGGTGTTACGACGTTGTAAATGTGCCACTGCTCTTCGAATATGGGATCTTTGATATCTAGCGCGTGGGCAATTTCGCGCTGAGCCTTGATTGCAGCGTTCTCCTTCGCCCGGGGGTCTAGAACGGTTGGTATGGTGCTCCGCTTCCAGTGGCGCGGTTTGAGCTTCTGCTTCTGGTTGAAGTGGACGCTGTCGAGTATGCTGTATTCCGTGCCGACCTCTCGCTTCCGCCGCCGGCGCTTGAGTTCCTGCACTGCATCGTCGACGATGTCGTTCGCGTGCTTGGGCGCCTTGAAGACGTGGTGATCCTCGAGCGAACCCAGAGGGCCGTCGTATGTGAGTCCCAGGTGCGCAGCCAGCTCCGCGGGAGAAGTAGAGGAGGTGATGTGAATGGCATAGTAGTCGTGTGTAACGTAGTTTCGTGGGGGGAGGTGGGCGGCGGAGGCCAGCGTGGCCGCTGATAGCAGGCTCCAGAGAGCGAGAAAGCGCATGGCGAATGGGTGGAGGGAGGCTCAGGGGGAGTGTATCTGCGGCCGGAGCATGCGTAGAGGGTGGGTGTGTACGAAGAATGGGCGGCAGGCGATGGAAGATGCAAAGCGCGGTGGGCCTCGGAGGTGTACCGTGTAGAGATTCGTGGCGAAGGGTTAGCGAGGGAAGGCGTCGGGGATTACTGCACACGCAGCTGCATAGGACGGCAGCGCTACTGGACACGGTGTCAAGCACTGGGGGCGCGCAGCGTGCAGAGGTTCGGCGTAGAGATGCTGACGGCGAGGGGGGGTCGCTGGGGGGTGGCGTTGGAGAGGCGGTGTCAAAGGCCTCTCTCCTGCTGCGTCTTCGAAACGGGCACTTGGGGGTTTGGGCCGGGCTGGCGCTTGGCGGACGCGGTCGCGGTTGCGGTCGCAGTCGCGGGTACGGGCCGGGCTCGAATCGGCCTGGTCTCTTATGGGGGCTGGGGCGGCCGGGGCGCTGCAGCGGCGGCGGGCACGTACTGGCAGCAGCGAGTCTGTGTGTCGGCGGTGTCTGGCAGCCTGGCAGGGGAAGAGACCAGACGGGAAGCCTTCCCAGCCTCCTCCAAAAAAGATGCGTTGTCGCTGCTGGTTGATATCCAGCCCCAGCTGCTGCGACCCCATCCTTCCTCTCCCTTCTCCTGCATGTACATAGCCGTCTCTTCCCTGCATCTTGCAATTGATCCTGCGGTTCTTGTCTGTACATACTTGGTGCGCCGTCTCCCGCCCTCGAGTTCCCTGCCGCCTTGACGCCCTGGTGCCGAGTCGCACATACGCCTGCATCTACAGCTTTCCTGCGCCGTCGTCTTGGGTGCTTTTCGTCGTTTTTCGTTCTTTCTTTCTTGCAGCCCATGTCCAATTGGGACAGCATCTGGATGGCTTTCTGTGCATAGTGCAAACCCCACCACGACTTCGCCCGACGACGTCTGCCATCGTCCCCCGCGCCCGAAGAAGCGCACTCGTCCCCGCACCTCTCCCACGGACGGCGACGGGCCGCGTGCGCCCGTGGCAGCATGGAGAATCGCGGTAGCCATGGCTCCTATGCCAACTCGCAGCCACAACTGCCCGATGGGTACTCCAAGAAGGGTGCCAGCTACAGGCGGCCCATCGACGCTCAGCCGACACCCACACATGCCCCAGTCCCCAGCAACTCTGCCCGTCCAGTCGCCGCCGCCTCTGGCGCAAATGGCGTGCCGCGCACCACGTCGCATCGGAGGAGGCATAGCCAGCAGATACCACCTCCCACGACGGGTGCCTCCGTCGAGCCACTGCCAGCTGCCCCGGACGTGCCACGAGCGCCCCCTCCCACGGCTTATAGAGATCCATATGTCCCCAAGAGCATCTCCAGAGCCCCTGCCCGCACCCACTCTGGCCGCTCCCGGGACCCCACCATCTACATGAATGCAGGTAGACAGCAGCCAAATGTCACCATTCCTGCCGAGCGTCTGCAGCAGCTGCGCTCGCCACCCTACTCCCCTGTGCAGCCGCTGTCAGGGACCGTCGATGGCGTCAGTCGGAGGAGCTCTCAGAGTCGCAGACCCTCGGTCCCACACAGATCCCCGCTGCAGAAGCTCGAGGGAAAGCTTGATGACATAAGCAAAGAGGAGAGGAGAGCGAGGATATTGGAAATGGAGCTGGCCGCCCAGGAGAAGGCTGAGGCTGAGATGAGGGCTCGCCGGGCTCGGGAAGCAGCAGTGAAGCAGCAGCGCAACGTCTCTGGTCCTGTGCCCGTCTCGGGCCATGGCCCCGCACGCACCGCAAGCACTAGACGAAATGTTTCCATGCCCGTGCAGAAGCCCCAAACACCCATTGACGACCATCTGAGTGAGTCGGACGGCGACGACTATGGATACGACTTGTCGGACCCGTGGGATCCCTCTGGAAGTGGCGCCAGCTCCGGGCCGCACCGCGTTCCGTCCCAAGCTAAAGCACACCGAATCTTATCCACACCCCATCACCACAGGGATGCCTTGGACCAAGCCGACTCGGCTGTTGGACGCACGTCTAGCGTGAAGGGGAAAGAGCCAATTGGGGTGGCCAGGGGATCAGGCAGCTTTCGAGGTCATACCGGCCCAAGTGCCGTACAGGGAATAAGTGACGCATCTCGAAACGTAGAGCGCAAGCCAGTTACTGTGCCCGCCGGCTTGGGTCTCTACGGCGTGGACGATGCGCCCAATGCTTCACGCCAAGTAGGTGCCAATGTCGCCCGCTACGATAGCAGAAGACTTTCCAAAGACCTACCTCCTACGCCCAGAGATGTTGTCAAAAATGACCGCAAAAGAGACAGTCGCGGTATCTTTGCAGCTCAAATGGAGAGGGAGCAACAGAGCATTGACCAAAAGAACGACGCGAATAAAACTGGCCATCTCCGTCCTCAGCCTGCTACAGAAGTGCCCGAAACACAGCGACGGAGTGTCAGTTTTGTCGAATCCGATCATGAAATCCCTCCTGACGGTTCGCCCGAGTCTCACCGCCACCGCCTACATGATGTTTTCTCCCGTAACCACGACCCAGAGAGACGATACGTGCCACCGCCCATGCTTAACGAATGGAAAGATGGCAAGCTTGCCGTACTATTGGATGAGGATTTAGACCTTGATGTTCCCCAGGTACCGAATAGCTCCAATGCAAACAAGGCTTGGTGGGAAGAGAGCACATCGACACGCAGGCGACGCTCGAGTAGTTATGCCGAACCAACTTACGACGGTTACGTGGATCCTCCAACAACGCAAACCACATTCAATCCTCCATTGCACTTGAAGTGTGGCCCGCTCCTTCGTTATACTGGGCTCCGACGAGATAAGAGCAATGAAAAGGATCGAGAGATCTGGCGTGGCAGCGTCATGATCGTAACAACCGATGTGCAATCCTCATACCAGAAACCACCCACGCTGCGGCTGTTCAAACAGCCAATGGACCTTTTGCCCCATCCGCCCGACGATGTAGACCCTGACAACCTCCACCCTGCTTATGTGGATCCTCTTGAAGGCCAGGTCAAAGTGTCTCGGACCGGAAAGACACTCTATGTGAAAGCTATTGATGAAATTCCCGAAAATGAGGACGTCTCTCGCATCGAAGACGATACAGGCCTTTTCTCAGAGCTGAGAAGCTCCCCAACCCTCCAGAGCACGGGTGCTCAAAAGTCCTCCCGAATTAAAAAGAGGGATGGGGAAAAACTCGGCAGAGTACAGGAGGTGCCCGCGGTGCGCCTTCATGCCGAACGCGGTGTCACTTTTTGGCGTTTTAATCTCGAAGTCGAACTTGGACCGACACAGGCACGAATTGCATACCGCATCAATCGAGGCCCTGCCATTGGTTTCTGGGTGCCTGCCAAGGGCGAGACCATGAACATAATGTTCCACAGCTGCAATGGATTCTCGCTGAGTGTCGATTCGAAAGAGTTTTGCGGTCCTGATCCAATGTGGCGAGATGTGCTGAACAATCATCAAACACGGCCCTTCCACGTCATGATTGGAGGGGGTGACCAGGTCTATAACGATGCAGCAATGCGTGATACGACCTTGTTCAAGCAATGGACGGAAAGCAGGAACCCTTTGCAGAAGCACAATACGCCCTTCTCCGAGGAGCTGCAAAATGAACTAGAGCAGTTCTACCTTGATCGATATTCAATGTGGTTCTCCCAAGGTCTTTTCGGCATGGCTAACTCTCAAATTCCCATGGTCAACATCTGGGATGATCATGATATCATTGATGCAAGTCTCACGTTACCTACCTTGCCCTTCATAGATGCTAACAGAAGTCTAGGGATACGGGTCCTACCCTCATCATTTCATGGAAACACCTGTTTTCACCGGATTGGGTGCTGTCGCATTCAAGTACTACCTCCTCTTCCAACACCAGTCAATCGCAGCCGAGACAACCCAAACGGAGCCGTCTTGGCTTCTTGGCGCCCATCCTGGGCCGTATATCAAGGAGCAGTCTCGCAGTCTTTTCATGCAGCTTGGTAGGGAAGTGGCTTTCCTCGGGTTGGATTGTCGTACCGAGCGCCAAAGAGATGAGATCCTTTCTGAGGATTCATACGACAACATCTTTGATCGGCTCGAAGAAGAAATCATCAAGGGCGAAACCAAACATCTGCTCGTGCTGCTCGGTGTGCCTATCGCTTACCCTAGGCTCGATTTCCTCGAAAGGGTCCTCACCAGCAGACTCATGGACCCAATCAAGGCCCTGGGGCGCAGAGGCCTGTTCGGAAACTTCATCAACAAATTCGATGGGGGCGTGGAGATCTTGGATGACCTCGACGATCACTGGACCGCCAAACACCACAAGGAGGAGCGAAACTGGTTCATTCACGAATTGCAGCACATCGCTCGAACCAAGTCTGTCCGAGTAACCATCCTAGGAGGAGACGTCCATTTAGCAGCTGTTGGCCAGTTCTATTCGAATAAGAAATTAAACATACCGAAGGACAAAGATCACCGGTATATGCCAAACGTCATCTCTTCTGCCATCGTCAACACACCGCCGCCTGAAATGATGGCAGATATTCTCAATAAACGCAATAAAGTGCATCACCTAGATCTGCAGACAGATGAGGATATGATTCCGCTCTTCACCCACGATGTAGATGGGAAGAAACGAAACAATACCCACCTTCTGCAACGCCGTAATTGGTGTAGTTTACGAGCGTACAAGCCTGCAAGTACACCCCCTGATACGCCACCTGGATCACCAGGTGCAGGTGGGCCCAAGATTAGCAGAACGTTCTCCGACTTTACTCCTGGTAAGATGGTGCGGCGTATGAGCGGTACCGGCAGGCGAGATAAGGAACGTGGTCCTCCGGTCTCCTATTATAACAATCCCGCAAACGCTACAGCGGATGAACGGCAGACCGCTCCTCAATCATCATTCTCGCCCGAACGGTCTGAACGTCCTCGCTCTCGACGTAATTCTCTGTCATCGCTTTTCAAACGACGAACCTCCGTCGACAGTGTAGAACGTTCCGGGTCTACCCAAAGTGTTCCTGCATCTCGCCCTTCCATCGCTCGCGACTCAGTCGACCTTCCGCCCAACTTCTATCGCCGTCCCAGTGTACTCGGCAAAAATGGAATGAAGTTCCGTGGAGAACGTATCAACCTGGAGGGCGGCCTGGACATCTGCCTCAACTTGGAGGTTTCACAGCATGATCCCGCAGGTATCACGACACCTTACCGCTTGATTGTGCCTGCTCTGGATTACAGTCCAACCGAGGCAATACCCGAAAAGAAGGAGGGTCGGAAGTCGAGTTTCAGTGGCGTACTGGGGGTATTCAAGGGTGGTCGCCAACGTCGAACCACCGTAGGAGAGGATGGCTATTCGCATTCCGAGGGTTCGGGTGCTGAAAGCGGTGGCGAGGAGGAACTGGATGAAGAGGAGCGCGCGCGCCAAAGGTATAAAGTCGGACCACGAATCCTGATTCCTGGCTTTACAAACCGCAAGCGCGCATCCTCCCAATCCCAGCCCCTTCCTGCAGGCCATGCTAACCCTCAAACTCCCACAGAACCCGCCGCCGTCCAGAACCGTCGCCAGAGCGTCGACGTCGCAAATGCCCGTGCCGGACCTGCGGCCCAACCTTCCTCTGCCTGGGAAGCCGTCGGCGGCCGCCGCCACGTGAGCGCCCCCGTCGCAGCCTACAACGCCAACAACATCAACACGCAGACGTCAGCGGTGGTGCCGACGCGCACCCAGTCCCGCCGCCAGCCCACGCACAACGCATCCCACTCATCACAATTACCGAGCCGAGCGTCGCAGGAGTACCCGCCGCCGGAGCCCGAGCCCAAGGTCTACCGCAAGAGCATGGGCGGCCTCCTCGGCCAGCACCGCGGCGAAAAATTCGAGCTTGACGCCCACGTCCTCGCCCACACGCCCTCGCGCTCTAAGCGCGACTCGTACCCGCCTCACCCGGCCATCGTCGGCGCTGGGCCCGGCAGCCCGTACTCCCGCGGCGCCGTCCAGGCCAGAGACGACACCGGCGCCGCTACCGCCGGAGGAGGAGGAGGAGCTGACGAGTACTTTGCGAGGGGCGGCGGCGGGGGGCATGCGGTGAGCGCGGGCGTGGGCGCGAGGTACCTTGGGCATGGGCGGTATGCGGATAGCGAAGATGAGGAGAGCGACGAGGATGAAGAAGAAGAGGAGGATAGGAGGAGCTTCGCCACGGGGGATGATGGGGGGGTGATGAGTCAGGAGAGCTTCGTGCCGCCGAAGAAGCCCAAGTGGAAGATTTGGAAATGAGGGAATGAGGGGTTTTTAATGATGTTATGGGTTCATGGTTTTTTTTTTTCCTTTTTTTTGTTTGGTTTGGTTTGTGACGCTGGATTGGTGGGTTGGGAAAGAAAAGACGCTTTTTTTTTTCCTTAGCGTTGACGTTTTTTTCATGTTTGTTTGTTTATTGATGATGGCTATGGTGAGATGAAGGGGGAGCGGTTCGGATAAAGAGGTTGTTGGGGACGAATGGGGAAATGAGGGCTTTTTTTTAGACCACTGGTGTTGTATACCTCTTTGAGCGGCTTAATGAGGATGACTTTGTTCTTCGCACTTCTTTAGGCTAGACTTAGTGCCTAGTGAAATTAGGTTTAGACATATCCGTAAGTAATTCGGTCTTGTTCGGAGGTGTGACGTTGGGTGGAAAGTGCGGATCCGTGGCTGGGAAACAGGCCTTTTTCCCTCACGGACTGAGCAGAGGTGCAGATCCGCAAATTAGGGCCGTCGTCGTACCGTTCCCGCACGGTGGAAACTCGTAGCTCCCCGCACGCACCGGAGGCGTATAGGACTATTTCCCGGAGCTGCCAGGGAGGTAGCCAACAGAGTTACCCAATGATCCAGTGCCCTCTCTCTCTTGCGGAAATAAAAAACGGTCAGAAATACTAACACTTCCTTGAGGGCCTTCACAAGGGGTGTTTTGAAATAGCTCGGGGGGTTGGGAAAATGGGGATCGCTGTGGATGGTGAGGATGCATGACCTACCTGTGCCTCATCGGTACGAAGGGCCCTACCTATCGCACCACCTTTACTTCCCTAAACGTGGCGGTATTTCCTCGCTCTGTCGCTTCGACACGCTCTCCCAGCCGCTTAGCATGCGACACATAGAGCTGCACAATCCTCGTCCACCGTTACATGGCGCAGTCGTCCGTAACTCAGGCAAGAAACTGTCCACGTGGAGTATTGCGGCGTAACATCAACCATCCGACGCGGTTGGGGGAAGATTAGGCTTCACATTGGGAGACGGCCTGTGGTTGGGCCAGATTGGGTGGCACGGATGGTGCGAGCCGTGACTAAGAGAAAGCTGAGCTGTAGTGTTACACATCATTGGCCTTCGATAACCAAGAGGTACGCCCGACTTTCTAGCTCGTGGATCGTGGCAAAGTGAGCCAGCGCTGCTAACACATCAAAAGCGAGCGTACAGCTTGAGCATACCGCGGAACTTTTCTATGCTACCTGTCTAATCCACGGTATAGGATGTCCAAGTTTTGATATAACACGGCCAGGTAGCTTGTCTCGGTCGTCAATCACGGAACATAATCAAACAGAGGAGATATGAAGGCTGAGTGAGGCTCATCTGCGAAAGATTTACATTTGCGAAGCAATCTGCCACCCACACGTTAGCAGAGTTTTCAAGACACACTCGTCGATGCGAGGGCAATCTTGCCGCCTCACGGACGCTTTCATATAGATAGAGACGAGTCACTATGGCCTCAGGGACACTTTGAAGACGTGGACGGGTATATAAGGGAGTATCTAGACGCTCTTCTTTTTGGCTTTATTTCCATCACGCACTTCCGCACACAAGCACCGGCTCGGCATACCACTCACATATCAGCGAACTTTGTGAGTTTGAGCTTGCGTTTCCTTTCTGGGGGGAGGCTCTACTAAGAATGTTCTAGCAAGCTACCAGCTCTCCAGACCAATCAACAACACCAGACACATCGAAAAAAAAAAATGTCTTCTCATTCCGCCAGCAGTGGCAAACTCATCTTGAAGGGTGGCGACGAAAGAGATGCTCCCGAGTTCGGCACCTTCAACGAGCTCCACAGAGTCGTCATGCACACCTTGTTCGAGAAGCTCCAGGCCATGGAGAGCACTAAGACACTCCATTTCCCCAACAAAGACCAGCGCTTCGTGGCCAGGTGGTGGATCAAATTCAAATTCCCAGGTAAAGAGCAGCCCATCAAATACACGGCCACCTTGGCCGTCGTCAACTCCAACAAGGCGCCCATCAAGCTGGATTTCGGGAAGGACCCGGACGAGCACATCGCCAGGTACATCAACTACATGTTGGAGGAAGGCATCGAGAGTTCGACTGCTGAATTCGGGAGAAATTGGGTTACCGAGACGGTGATGCTGGTGGACCGCAGGGATTACAACGGTATGTCTACGAATAATATTCAGATTACGGACGGTGATATCGATTTTAATATTTGGTTGAACGGGAAGCCTGTTTCGCCCGAGGGCGAGATTTGGAAGGGCTTCGAAGGTGAGGCTTCGCACAGCGGAAGCGAGGGAGATGATGAAGATTCTGATTAATTTGGATGGGGATGAGGATGAGGCTTGTGGACTCTGTAATGTTGTAATGAAGCTAGCACCCCTCCCTAGCGTTGGGGCATAATATTATAGGTATTTGTCTACTTGCGCTTTCAGTGTGAAATGGTACGTGCGTTGCTCTGGTGCTGGCTACTTTACAATCGTGCAGAAGGAAGTCAATCGGGCGATTCCGTCGATCTATCTGCAGAAACATGTATTTCCTGCTGTTTATCAACGCAGCTAACTTACAGTTTCCTTCATAGCATTCCCCATACAATGAGCGTGGATCTTTTGAGCGACTCACACGTACATATGGTGACCTCATCGGTACGATGCTCCCATACATGCTTCTCTTCCTAGATTTTCATCCCTATTGGAGTCATGCGCTTGTTCTGTCATAATGCAATCTTCCATTGTATTACTCCGCCACACGTGGCCTGTGTTTAAGCACCGATAATTTTGCACGGAGCCTGTGACAAGGTGCATAACACGTACGAAGTTATTGACTCAGTCACGGAGACTTCTACAAAGATGGGGATATGGTGAGTAAATGTACAAAATCGGACGCTCTAACTGGCTTCAATAGACGTTTTCATGTGTAAAGGTGATACGGTCTGATATTACTAGATTTAGTAACCAATGGGCAGCAAAGGCTAATAGGTCCTTTTAATAATTGGTGGATCGTTACAAGAATGAGAAATTAGTATCAGTTTCTATTGGTAATTGAATCTCTGCTAGATGGCTTGTTGCCGCATCGCTGACTCTTTTGAGGTCATCAAACAGTATACAAATATACGGCAAAATAATGACGCGTTGGCACAGACTCGTAGTGGCGGATTGTGTAGCATTCGCAGACTCATCACACTCTTAGCAATCCTAGCATCGACTCATACGTACAGGCATATAAGAGGGCATCAGGGAACCTGCTTTCTTTACTTTCTCTCAGTATCTCAGAATCATTACGGCCACCAAACTCAAATCTTCCTACTGATTGAATATCATTTACTCTGCACATCTGCTTGCTTTGCCTGCCTACAATTTGTTCATCGACCATAACTCGTTCATAAAACCACCATGGAGCCTGTCGCAAGCAGCAATCCACTTTTCCCCCAGGAGGACGAACGAAAAATTGATGAGAAACGAGAGGTGCCATCTTTCGGAATGAACCACCGCGCTATCGCCGTCGATCTTGTCGATGAAATGCACAAAATGCTCAGCGAGCAGAAGCCTTCTTTCCAAATCCCCCCCCAGAACACACGTCAGATCATGGGTCCATACACGGTAGAGTACACCTGGCCACGGTCCAACCCTCCGATCAGCCATGTCTTCTCAATCCAATTGTGTGTTCTAAATGGGACCACTACCGATATGGTGCTCAGCTTCCATGGAGATGACGGACTAGCGGCGGCGATTCTATCATTGTTAGAACAATATGATTATTACGAAGCAAGGCGCATCTTTGACCATGGGAGGTATGATATCGTCGATATGAAGAATTCGAACCGGTCGGTCACGTTCGGGATTGCGTTGACAGGGCCATTCGTCAACTATGAAGGGAATATATTGTCTGAAAAACAGGCAAAGGCCGTGGACCGGGATGAGGACGATTTTGAGAGGTGCAGAGCTTTCAGTGCCTGATAGTATGGAAAGCGAATAGTAGCACATGGTATTATGAACACAACATGCAGAGGTGGAAAATGGGGATATGTATGATAACTTGCGGGGACTATCAAATCAACACATGGCCTGTGACTAGTGTTCGTGGAAGCACCATGCCTTATCATTGCAGCGTGATAACTCTACATAGACTAGCCATTCCAAACCCTGTAATCAGGGTAATTCATTCAGAGGCTTGCTCCATCGACGGATTTCAGCTTCAGCGCCTTCAAATCAACACCGACCAGAGTCCTTACATTCACCGCCAAATAATCCGCAAACGCCCCAGCTTCAGCCTGCGCAAAGCAGCTCACTCCGCATGTTTCGCAGAAATAATGTGCAACCTCATGTTTGGGGGCAAACGTGTACTTCTATACAAGCAGTGGTATTAGCGCCCGCAAGCTCCAAGATAGGTGATCAGTGACTAAAAATAAAATTGCGTACTTTATAGTCACTCTTCGAACCATTGATAAAAGCTACGTCCTTTCCAGGAACGTAAATAAGTAGATATCCGTTGCGCGAGCAGATACTGCAGTTGCAATCCGTGACTTCGCACGAGGGGTCGTCGAGAGGTGGGGACTGCGTGACTGTGTACTTGAAGCGTGCGCAGTGACACGAGCCAGTGTACGTGGCTGTTCGGGGCTCCGGGGTCGACATTGTATGTTTTCTGGACCTATCCTCGGTGTTAGGTCGCGTCGTATGGAATTTGATGGTTGCGACGAACTTTCAAGGCTGAACACGGGTTTTATGTCACACAGCGCAATGCATGCATCTACATCCAACATAGGACCAATAAGTCAAAAATCCCGGTGGGACGACTGGTGCTTGCCCCTCCAAACCATGTTCCGGTTTAAACGGGGAGGCAAAGCCATCTCATCCACCTTGAATTACGTGTCAACGAATCAGAGCGCGACGCGTCGCGCGGGTGACGCGGTGTCATGTGAATGGCGGTGACCAAGTCGCCGACCGCGGCCTCAGGATACGAGGCCTATAAGATAACACCTATTAAAAGATGATAGGAGTAGGATCGAAGGACTGGAGTGGGATGATCTTGCGGTGATTGGTGATTATGTATTAATAAAGTTTTGTGAAGCGACGAATGCGGATGCGATAGCGAGTACGGGTTGATGGTCAGAGATATTACATGTTGTACGGCCACGCCTTCGTCAACAAGATAGCTACTAACCTGTCATGGTGTAGAAGAAGGTACATCGAAGAACAAAATATCATCTTCCCGTCTTGTAGGAGCTGCTAGCATACTCTGCGTCCAAGCTGTGGGCCGGGCTGAGGCATTGTGCAAATGGCATAAGTTCATGGGTTTGTGTGCGTCACGATTTAGTTATAGTCTAACAGTACACTTCTAGGTTTAGTGAAGTTTCTGATCGGATGTTGGCAACGTTGGTGTCTACGAACAACGTAGAGCTTCTTACCGCTTTATTTCTATTACTCTAATTCGTATCTATGCTAAAGAACTCTGTTGTTCGCTGCAGATACGTTTAATATGGTGCTTAGACTGCATCCCCTAAGCCACTGCCGTATCGGAATAAGGTCTTCTAAGAATTAAAATCGCTCAATCTCCTACGGCAAATAGCGAATGCGAGTCGTCATTCGGATCGTACGCCAAGATGCTTCGGATCTGCTCCGGTGTCAGGCTGTCTCCGAAATCAAAGCTATCGTCCAGCACCCTTGCTGTGATATTCCAGTTGTGAAAAACCACCGCAAACTTGATTGTTTTGCCCACAGGTCTCAAAAAGTAATTGGAATCACCACCTTCCAGATTGCCCTGGCGATGAATTGTCGACTTGGCACGCATCTCACCGCGTCCAAGGATCTCGAAAGCATCGAACTCGCCACATCCAGTCGACCAACATGAACAGGGGATATTTTTCCGGTCGTTTCCATATTGGAGGATGCGTGGAATAGCAGCATTGAGGAACCACCATGCGGGGGCGTCGGAGAGCATGCCTTGGTCGGATCCGATGTTGTCATAGTGGTCCATACGAAATTCTATAAGAAAAGCTTTCGAAGGGCCGTCCCAGCCATCTACTGCAGCTTAGTATTTCTTCTTCTGAACAGTACATGGAGTTTACAGTGCGCAGTAGAGTCGGGTCTGGCGTATTCGCAATCTCCATCGCACACTTTATCTGTGAACACCGCAATTTCGCGTTCCGACGTTGCAAGAGTGCCATCAAAAGGGGTAGTGGTTGTAGCGACCTTCCTACCATCACCGATCACATAGCCAAGTGAGTTTCCAAAAGCACTACCATGTCAGCAAGAATATCACGCCCCCTAATGGGATACTATACTAGTCGAATGTTCCTGACTTCTGAGGGTCTCCAAGGTTTGCCAGGAATGCAAAACCTGTCGCCGTCGCGGGAGAAGTTGAAGTATAGTACGCTACTCTGTCCCAGACGCCTGCTCCTGCTCTCTTGGCATTTTTGTTTTCGCGTCTTCGGTCGGGAGGTCTAGTTGGCGTTTGGTTGTTGGCGATGTCAACATTGGATGTATCTTTCCTTACATGCGGAATATCACTTAGTGAAGGTGTGGGCGTAAGACAAGATGAACATGCGATGTGAGCTGTACTGCTTGAGACGGAAATTGCAGTGTCGGAACAAGGCGAGGCCGTTATAGACAGAGTTCTCTGGCTGGGTGTGGTTTTGACAGCACTGGAGCTCAAAGAGGAAAACGCAAGGGTTATACTGTCACTCATGACATGAGTCTTCGCCGTTGAATCGCACAGACACATAGAATCTGGTGGCGATAAAGTTGTAGGGGGGTTGCCGGCATTGGATATGGTGCTCCTGGGACAAATCGTGTCCGTAACATGAACCGTGGTTGTCAACACCAAGGGTGTGGGAGGTAAAGGTATTAGTGTTGGTTGTGGCCTTGGTGGAACTGGAATAGGGGGCGAAACTAACGGTGGTACCGTAGCCGATACTGGGGGGATCGGCAGCGTTGGATGTGGTTGTGAAGATTTGGGATGACCAAGGCTGAGCGCAGATGTTTTAGGGCAAGTGCTTCCCCTAACAAAAACTGTGGTGGTAACTGTAGGCGTGAAAGTGCAAAGCGGTCTTGTTTGAGTAGTCATTTGCGCTACTGTAGAGGAACCTTTTTGTAACTCAGCGCCATTCTCGACTGGCTCATCGGACAATGTTCGACGAGGGACTCACAGGCGGCACATCCTTCCACGCTGGTATCATCTGGATATATCCAGACAGAAGTTGAGTGTACGTCCAGAGCTTCTGTTGTCCATCGCTTAAGCGCTCTGATACTGTTTCTTCGTTTGAGCGCTCGCTTGGAGTAAATCGCGTTGGGTAGCCTGTAAACTGCTAGTTGAGAAACATTCATTGGGCCTCGTAAATGCATGGACAGCTATAAGGTTTATCAGAATGTGGACAGCCGCAAATGATTCACCTCGTATACTTCTCCAATCAATGGCGTAGGCGGCTCAAATCCGGAGTAGTTTATGGGTTCATGATGGCAAAGGCCCGTATTCGGGTCTACCCGTATCGTCCGATTATATTGCCCTGGCTGACTGATATTCTTGTACGTGATTGCTTGTACTTGTGCACAGTACCAATTGCCATCATTAGCCTGAGCAGCGGTCCTGCGACACAGTTGCCCAGAAGTTTTGCCTAGGATGACAGGGATGGAGATGCTCAAGAAAAGGAGAGAGTAGAACATGTTGATGCGTTGTACGATACCTGTGCGGTTTAAACAAGTGTGGTATGCAAAACAGACAACGTGCAAGGTCAAAGATTAGGAAAAATGATCGATTCATGAACGGGTTCTATAAATCGACGGAATGAGCAAGAGGCGCTAACACAGGTAGCTATAATAGAAAGTACGACAAGAAAAGTAGTTCGCCCTAGTATCAACGCTCCTTCTGCCCCAACAACGAATAGCTCAACTTAGGTCTGCAACCAAGTCACGCATACAGTCCCAGCTGTATATTAGGTTCTACTCATTCGTTAGTGGCAGAATGCATCAAAAGCACCAACGTGTGTGAGGAGATGAGGCATTCAGAAGTCCGTTGAGATCATCGACGCCAAAAGACGTCTAAATCAAGACTGCATCATGTCAGCTGATAAGCAAGAATAAAGAAAGATGGGAGCGACTTACGGTACCAGAAAATATAAAGTTATGGAAATATTCATCATTGCAAGAGTGAATGTTGAGATATTTTTGACGTACCTAGTATTTAACAGCACAGAATTCGCGCCGAAGAGCATCGCAGGTGTTAGCAATCACACATAATAACTAACAGCTGTGTCCGCCCTTCTCGCAGCCACATTTGCGTAGTGATATTCGTAGTAGTGTTGTGGTGTTGAGGTCTAAAGGCGAGGGCCTGCAGAAAATTTTAAGACTAGCTCTCTCTTTGCCAAGGCGTCCGTGCACTGCGTAAGCGATCTCGCACACATCGTTAGTGCACACATGAACTTTTGCGACTTCAACCACTGTCCACCTCGCCCACCCGTCCACCCCGTCCGCCTCGTCCTCTGCAGCAATGGGTCGCCTTCACAGCAATGGAAAGGGCATATCGTCCTCGGCTATCCCCTACTCTCGCACTGCTCCAGCATGGTTGAAGACCACTCCGGAGCAAGTGGTCGAGCAGATAACCAAGCTGGCCAGGAAGGGAGCAACACCTTCGCAGATTGGCGAGATCCTTCGTGACTCTCACGGCATTGCCCAAGTCAAGGTCGTCACGGGAAACAAGATCCTGAGAATCCTAAAATCCAACGGTATGGCAGCCTGCCCGGGTTGAAAGCGCGAGTCGATAGCAGCTGTGTCCTTGTCTCTGGGCTCCGGAAAGAATTGCCTACGGGGTCCTAGAGCTTGTATACAGCTGCGCGCTATATAAATACAGCCTCTGTTGGTGCACTGCTGACAGAGGCACACTAGGACTTGCCCCAGATATTCCTGAAGATCTTTACATGCTCATCAAGAAGGCTGTTGCTGTCCGCAAGCACCTTCAGACCAACCGCAAGGATAAAGACTCTAAATTGTATGTGAATCCCAATTTACAGTATTGCAGCCTACTAATAAACCCAGCCGTCTCATTCTCATCGAGTCCCGTATTCACCGCCTTTCCCGCTACTACAAGACCGTCGGTGTCCTTCCCCCAACTTGGAGGTACGAGAGTGCCACTGCCTCTACTCTTGTCGCATAAGGGAGCTTTGATCAGCGTGGGGTGGCTAGAGAGAACAAAACACTCATCTGGAGTTATGGATGCATGGGTGCTTTATGGGTTACATAGCCTCAATCGTCATGGATGGACATGATCTGGAATGAATGAAAGCATCAGCTCTGAAGCTGTAGTCTACTTGATCTTTTGCGCTATTGCTGAAGCAACTATGAGGAACTTTTCATTGTGATTTTTATAAACCACCCCGCCTGGGTATCTTTTTTCCGCTCTTGGCGCACGCCAATGTTTCCATGTACCTGAACGTCTAACCATGCATAAACATGATCTCTCTACGTCGTAGTCGACGGTACTTATTGCATGAATTCAACAATGTCTCCTTTCAACCCTCGATCTCCGCGCTTTTCTGCGCTAGATATTCGCTTAGCCACTTCAGTGGCTTTTCCGGCCTGCGAACTGTTAACTTGTTCTGTCTATTCGTATCGCGATCTGATGTAGGCTCACTCGGTTGTAACAAGATGCTTCATGGCTTCGAGTAGGTACGGTGTGACATGCTGATTCAAGTACACTCTTGTGGGGCTGCCGTGTGGGTGCGCTTGCGTGGGCGTCTGGATTGGCGGGTGTGGTGAGTTGCGCGCAGACGTGACAGGAGGCATCGCGGGCGTAGTGGGTGTGGGTGTTGTTACTGCTGCTGCGTAGGGTGGTGGTGGTTGGGGTGTGGGTTCGGCGACAGTGGGTAGTGCGGAGTCGGTCATTTCTATATCAGCAGGCTGGGTTTGCGGCGTGCCATTTGGTATTGGAGGCGCGGCTACAGTCGGTGAAGGCAGAGGCGCAGACATGAGGGTAGGCGCGGAGGTAGGCACTGATTCTGTGGGCGTGGGAGCTGTGTCTACTTGTTCTGTGGTCTCGGCGGGCGTGGCGAGCACAGGATCGACCATTGTAGACTGTTCGTTGTCCATTTCGAATTTTTAAGTGCGGAAACGCGTGAGGATACGTGAAGATACGGGGTATGCGCGTGTTAAATTCAGAGTTAATGCGCACTATGATGGTGAGTGTTGAGCTTGAGCTTGGTCGATCATCGGTGGGTCGGAGGTTATAATATAGCGCACATATGAAAGTCCTCCCCTAGTGAAAGTAAATAAGTTGAAAATAAGATGTTCAATACCACTATTAGAGGGCTCTTGTATCTTTTTATCTTTAATGTTTTTGCTTATATATAACTTTGTTCTGAAAGCTCCCACTCAGTATATTGTCGACTTCTTCACTTCCACGAGAGGTCCTCAATGTCGTCGCGCATTTTAGAATGCTCATCGTTGTTCACTGCGAAGGAAACAATAAGCCTTATGCTTCAGAGCGAGTGCTAACAATACTTGTCGTGACATTAATTCCTTACTCCTGGTCTTCTGCCTCTAGTTTTACGTACGAGTTTCGCTTGTGATCCTATAGTAATATCTTTAAGTGTGTCATGGTGTGCATTCACCACAATATAGTACGTCAAGACTGTGGCCTCGGCTGCAAAACTAGCTCCAATCGTTTTCCATGCGTAAAAAATAGCGAAGCAGGTAAGTCTGGGTGGTACCCAACAAATAAACCTTAACCCAAACTTGCCATGCTGACAACCCAAACTCACGTACAGTATAAACTTCTCCACTGCCTGAGCTGCATCTTCAGCTCCTAACTAGCTACAATCAACTATCATCTTACGATGCGGTTTCCATATGATGCCAGCCGAATGTTTCCCAACCTCGTCAAGACTCCCGTTGACCCTGAAGCGTATAGAGAGAAAGTGGAGAAAGACTTGCAACGGTGGAATGGTGGATGGAGCCCGGTATGTCATACACTCTTTTTCTTTTATTGCCCACATTGCCTGACGCACATAGTCGCCTGACCCAATACCCGTACGATTTTCGTCACGGATTCGAAAAAAAAAATTCGAAGGGAAATTTCCATTCACGCTTCTACCGTGGGAGCTACGTTCTCAGATCTATTATCACGTTTTGCGTGATTCATGGCCTACAGCATTTTATGTCCCGCGAGCCGTTACCCGATACAATCATCCAAGAGAACTGAAAGTAAAGGACACACCATATATTCTGGACTCGGGGCGCTTTCTGGATGCATACTTTGACAACGAGGAGGATGTAGCTTACCCTGCAGGACGGTATTGTGGGAGGGGGGCCCTATTGAGGACCTGCAAAGCTGTATACTACGAAACGCTGCCGGTACTTTACGCTGAGAACATCCTCGCTTTCGAGGACGCCTATCTGATGGGCGCCATTCTACATGAAATGGGACCTGGCCGATTTTTCATTCGCCAGATCAACCTCGGTAGCATCGTGTTTTTAGGAAACATACTTTATGAATACTTATTGCCGTGCAAGAGCATTCGGACACTGCACATGGATAACTGGATATGGAGTCTCACTTGCACCCAGAAGTGGAAACGCGTCAAAGCTAAACCGGAATTCTTCAGTGACTGGGTGACTAGGGGAGGAACTGAGTTTTTCGACATGATCAGGGGCCGAGAAGGACATTGTGATCCTTTGAAGGTTCTCGAATTCGACGAGCCTGTGTGCCAGGAGGGTAATTGTTATGATTGCGCACGCCCGAAAAGCTCCACAGGATTGTGGACTGGCGAAGAGGTTGAGAGATTCAAGAATTGTTTGGTGGCCAATATCGAAAAGTCGACCAATATGGTCGTAGGAAACTGTGGCTAGGCTTGGAGTAGGTTTGTTTTACCTGCAGCGATTGATATGACCGATGCAGTCTTTAGCTAAAGTAGTTGAATAGAGCGGAGGCCACCTGCAGATGCTTTATGATATGCCGGCTTGTTTCTTTTGTTGAGCACATATGCGGACGAGAATAATACACCGGGATTACATATGCACGATGGGTGAAAGTTGACAGACAGGAAAAAAGCTGCAGGAACATTGAACGAAGCAGAGGCCGTGCCAGACCAGCAATGTTCTATGAGATATGTTCCATTTGCATGAAGTCGAAATGAGATGAGGTTAAAGTCAATAGAATGCGCGTGCACAACGTTGAACGTTGCCGTTGTGGAAGCAAAAAAGTCGGGAATAGGACACTTGATACTACTCTAGAAGAGCTACCATAGGCCTTCATTTCTCTCTATTATATTAGTAACCTCTTGAGAAGGCCCTCAAAGGGGCTATATCCAACTTCTTCGTTCCCACAAGAGCGTTGGGCAGATACATGTACGATCCAATCAACCGCATACATATGGTTAGATAGCTATCACGTGCCCAGGCGCCATGGTGCCGTACTATTCACGTGCAGAGCGCGGAAGGCAGCAGCGGCGGCTGAATAAGCATGGCCCGTGCAGCTACTGCGAGCTCTGGAAACTTTACGCTATTGAACCCCCTCGAAGCCCGTCACTTGTCCGCAACTTATCCACAAAATCGCCACACCCTGCAGCACAATGGCCGGCCCCCGCGCAAGCAAGAAGGCTGCTGCCAACGGCTCTGGCGGCGCCAATACATCGAACAAGCAGTCACTCACTGAGGCGTTCGACAAGGAACTCTACGATGGCAGCAATGGCGTTGACAAGTTTGCAAACTACAACACATCTATCGCTGTCCATGAGGACGAGGAAATGGAGGATGCTGCCGAGATGAACGGCAGGCGGCTAGTTGGACAGTACACTGCTTCAGCTGACATACTGAACGAACACGCGCATGGCGAAGACGACATCATGGAAGACCGCGAGAAGAAGGCTCAGATCGCGTCTCGCGAGACTGACTACCAGCGCCGCCGATTCGACCGCAAACTATCGCCAGACCGCGCAGATCCCTTTGCACAAGGTGGCGATGGGGGCATGTCATACAAGGACGTAATGCAAATGCGCGATCTAGAGCGAGATAAGGCTCGTGTGCAACGAATTATCGAGGAGCGCGAGAAAAACGGCAACGAAGTTCTCGATCATCAGCCCACTTTGAAAGATGGCACAGCTAAAGCTGATGGTAACAAGACCCCACCCATGGAGTCGAAGCGCAAGCGGCGTCGATGGGATATGAGCGCTGCAGAAGATACCACTACAGAACCCGCTGCAGCGATTGAAGATTCCGCAGAGCCACCTGCCTCAAAGAAGAGGTCACGATGGTCCCCAGATCCTGAGGAAAAAACAGAGGAACCCGCTCCTATCACGGAGGCTCGACGCTCACGCTGGGACACCGCGGTTGTTCCATCCAAATCCGGCTCAACGCCTGCTACCACCACTAACGGTACTACGCTCGCTGCGCCTGCCGCATCTCTCTCGTTCGCGTTTGGCTCCGATATATCGGCTCGTAACGCCCCTCTGACCGATGAGCAACTTGACATGATGCTTCCGTCAGAAGGCTATAAGATCCTTGAGCCGCCGCCAGGTCATGAGCCAGCTCGAAGGGTGGCTGGAATGCCTCTGGGATACCAAGGTTATTTGGTGCCGGAAGGAACAAGTGCAAGCTTAGGAATGATGAACAAGCAGTTACCCACTGAGATTCCGGGCGTCGGTGACCTTCAGTTCTTCAAGACTGAAGATATGAAGTACTTTGGGAAGCTGATGGACGGCGCCGACGAAGAGGCAATGAATGTGGAAGAGCTCAAAGAGCGCAAGATCATGAAGTTGCTCTTGAAGGTCAAAAATGGAACACCACCGCAGCGGAAGACTGCTTTACGCCAAATCACTGACAATGCTCGGCAATTCGGAGCAGGAGCTCTCTTCAATCAGATTCTCCCGCTGTTGATGGAGCGGACGCTAGAAGACCAAGAACGTCACTTGCTCGTAAAGGTCATCGACCGCGTGTTGTGGAAGCTCGATGACCTTGTCAGGCCATATGTCCACAAAATTTTGGTTGTTATTGAGCCACTTCTCATCGATCAGGATTACTACGCTCGTGTTGAGGGCCGAGAAGTTATTTCACAGCTTGCCAAAGCTGCTGGGCTTGCGCATATGATTAGTACAATGCGCCCGGATCTCGATCATCAGGATGAATATGTGCGAAACACCACCGCACGAGCTTTCGCAGTCATAGCATCTGCGCTTGGCATTCCAGCTCTACTTCCCTTCCTTCAAGCTGTGTGCGGCAGCAAAAAGTCTTGGCAAGCTAGACACACCGGTGTCAAGATCATACAGCAGATTCCTATCTTAATGGGCTGTGCTATCCTACCACACTTGAAGGGTCTTGTGGCGTGCATTTCTGACAATATCAATGATGAGCAGCCCAAAGTACGCATGGTCACTGCGCTCGCTATTGCAGCTCTCGCTGAAGCTGCTTCTCCGTATGGAATAGAGTCCTTCGATACGGTTCTACACGTTCTTTGGCAGGGAGCCAAGCGGCAACGTGGCAAGGCTTTGGCATCCTTCCTTAAAGCTATTGGCCATGTTGTTCCGCTCATGGATGAGGAGTTCTCCAAATACTATGTTAAAGAAATCATGGAGATTGTCGTGCGCGAGTTCCAGTCCCCCGATGAAGAAATGAAGAAGGTGGTCTTGAAGGTTGTTTCCCAGATGTCTGGTACCAAAGGTGTAACAGGTGAATATCTCGTAGAGACGGTCCTACCAGAGTTTTTCAAGCAGTTCTGGGTCCGGAGGATGGCCTTGGACAAACGAAATTATCGACAAGTTGTTGATACTACTGTTGATATTGCGCAGAAGGTTGGAGTAAGCATTATGGTTGACCGGCTTGTCCACAACCTGAAAGATGAAAATGAGGCATTCCGAAAGATGACCATCGAGACCCTCGACAAGGTTATCAGTGTACTTGGTGCGCATAGCGTTGATGCCCGACAGGAGGAGCTGCTAGTCGACGGCATCCTCGTTGTTTTCCAAGATCAGAGTGTACAGGATCCCATTGTTATCGACGGATTTGCCACGATTGTCAATGCTTTGGGCGAACGGACCAAAGGCTATATACCGCAAATCGTTCAGATAGTTCTGCATCGTATGAACAGCAAATCCGCGGAGGTCCGTCAGCAGGCTGCTGATCTGATTTCACGTATCACGTTTGTCATGCAAAGTTGCGAAGCAGATGAGCATCTCCTTCTGCTTTCTCAGGCACTGTACGAACAGCTAGGCGAAGAGTATCCCGAAGTTCTTGGATCCATTCTTGGCGCACTTAGAGCCATTGTCACGGTGGTTGGATTAGAATCTATGAAACCGCCGATCAGAGATCTTCTTCCTCGACTCACTCCCATCCTCCGCAATCGTCATGAGAAGGTTCAGGAGAACACTATCGATCTGGTCGGTCGAATTGCGGACCGTGATCAAGATTTACTTTTAGTGAATGCACGTGAATGGATGCGCATCTCGTTCGAGCTCCTCGATATGCTCAAGGCCCACAAGAAGGGCATTCGCCGGGCTGCTAACAACACCTTTGGGTATATCGCAAAGGCCATTGGTCCTCAGGATGTTTTAGCGACCCTCCTTGGAAACCTTCGCGTGCAGGAGCGTCAATCGCGTGTTTGTACTGCCGTCGCTATTGGCATCGTGGCAGAAACCTGCGCGCCTTACACAGTTCTGCCGGCTCTTATGAATGAGTATCGTGTTCCCGAGCTCAACGTCCAGAATGGTGTGCTCAAGTCGCTTTCGTTCATGTTTGAATACATTGGGGAGATGGCTAGAGACTACGTTTATGCCATCACACCGTTGCTAGAGGACGCATTGATCGACCGCGACCAAGTCCATCGCCAAACAGCAGCCTCGGTCGTCAAGCACCTCGCGCTTGGATGTGTCGGTTTGGACTGCGAGGATGCTATGATCCACCTTCTGAATCTCTTGTGGCCAAACTTGTTCGAGACGAGTCCCCATGTCATTGACCGTATCGTCGAAGCGATCGAAGGCGTCCGCAATGCCGTTGGCACCCCCCTGGTCATGAACTACCTCTGGGCGGGTCTGTTCCACCCTGCCCGCAAAGTTAGACAACCGTACTGGCGCATCTACAACGACATATACGTGCAGTCTGCCGATTCTATGGTCCCGGCATACCCCGAGTTCGATGACTTCAAGAGGCCGGAGTTGGACATCTTCATCTAAGGTTTTTAGTCTCCATCATCACAGTCATTCATGTTTTTGCTAACATATCAAGCTTGTACTAAACGGTGTTGTTCATTGGCGTGCTCGGCGAATGGGAAAGGCAGGGAGTATCTCGGATTTCCTAGTTTGGCAGGCACTATGAGTCGGTCATGTATATCAGTCTAAGCATTGGGTGGTGGCATCGACGCCATGGGCGTACATCGGCGTCTGGATCTGCAATAGCGACGTCTCGGAACAAAACGGTAGCAAGGGTTGGATGGGTGACAATCTGGCAAACCCTGTACTTTAGCCTCTAGCTACGTTTGTAGGCTCCGTGCAATGATCGACTTTGCCGCATGCAGTTGATGGCCCACAGCCGAGTGCTTAACAAGCTCATCAAGCGCTTTTGTCAGGCTGAGTCTGGCAAAAGGAATAGTTAGCGAAGCCCGAACTTTGTGTGCATACACCGCCACAGTCTCCCTATGGTGGATTGGATATTGGGTAAGAAGGCAACTGTTCCTGTGAACCTCGCCCCATGTCCCGCCCTGTGGCACGAGGCTTCCACTGCTCTACTCTGCACCGTTCTTCTCGCGCGCGCTGGCGAGGCAAAAGATAATGCCGTGGTGCGCGCATGCAATAGTGCGCGTGCGTTGCGCGAACTCCACTCCCCCTCCCAGCGTACTTGGCCCTCTAGCAGCTGCGCCATCGTCGATGGCGTACCCCAATAGAATCCGAGTCCACCATAGGGGTGGCTTGCTCGTCGGAACAAAGGCGTATTTTTTCTTGTAGGCGTAAGCTGATCTATTTCGGGCGCGCGAGCCGTGTGGGGCAATACGTTGATAGGGCGGGCTCATCTAAGCCTCGTACCACGACCCCGAGTGACGAATTATCGATGGCCACCGTCTATGTCACGTCGAGCGATGCCTGCTGTGCAGGTCTGAAACCGCCTTTCGTTTTCGGATGTGCGCATTTCAGTCCCAGCTGGGCGTATTGCGCTTGGAGGACCCCCGCAGGAATGGAGCGCAGCCGTATTTGATATACATACATACCCAGCCATGGGGTCCAGCGTCGTGATTCTGTCTAACGTCACCATCTGCCCCTCACCTGCCCATACCTCCGCTGCCTCCCCTCTTTCGCTTCCTAGACTACTCGCCGTCTTATGTGGTGGACAAAGTATTAGGACTAAAACCTCAAGATGGCGCTCGTAGCACACAGCCACTTGCAACCAGAACAGCTGCCTAGGTCACGATATTACGCTCCGCCAAGCCAGATTCAGCACCAGCAGCCGCCCTTCCTCTACACAGGCCCGAAATTGCAAACCTCTAACGGCTCGCGTAAAGTTAAAAAGGTCCCAGGGCTAGTAGCCCAGTTCGAGAGAAGAGGCTCGCCCGAAGAACCCCAAAACGGTCTAATCAAGGCACAGCGAACTCTAGGTCTTGTTACAGAGTTGCCAAGAGATAGAAGGTCATGGAGAAAATCCAGCAGTGAAGAGTATACTGGCACTCTGGCACAGAAACTGGCACAGGCGGAAAGGGACGTGAGGAGACTGTCGAGGCAACCAGGGGATACTGAACAGTATAGGGACGAAGTAGGCGCCACTGTTGACCATGAATTATCTGATGGGGAGGAGTATGAAAGTAATTTTGAGCCCGACGAGGCCGACGATGCTGACCCGGAGAAAACCATCCTTCTGGGTGTATCGCTCCAGGATTCACCGAAGCAGCTTTCCTTTCCAAAAGCCCCGATAGAATTGGACGCCGGTCCAGATCACGAATTGCTCATGCCACCACCGCGTCCTCGAATCAGGCCTCATTCATACACTGCGCCCCGTTTCAGGGAACGCCCGATGAATAAGATAGCTTCTTCTCGATCACGTGGGCTTCGAGCAAATAGTACACCACCAAACTTCTCTCGGCCACTATCTGGCTTCTCGCAAACACCTATTCCAGGAGAAGACATGGAGCGTGACCCACTCTTTCTCAGATTTCGAGAAATTGAACTGGACCCTCGGTCTCCCATATCGCCCATCGGAGGCACTTCAGTTTCAGACGAAATCAAAGCTGCACGGGAAAGGGTAGAACTGGAAAAGAGCAGACTGAGAGCCATATCACCAATGCCTCCTTCCCCTCAACCACCGCCATCACCGTGGGCGCCCATTCAGAGGAATAAGAAGACGAGATGGAGTTCACTGCCTGTTTCTCTCATCAAATTCGCAGCTAGGAAACGCTCTTCTAAGACCGAGGAAGAAAATATCCAGTTGTACAGACAGCCGACAAAAGAGGCGGCCACGCTCACTGAAGAGAATCTGCAGAGGTGGGAGGATGAGGTTGGCTATGTGCCTAAGATGTATCGACTTGGATACGACCTCCTAAAAAACCCCATCGACGTTGATATGGAGGTTGAGAGGTCGACACCAATCCCACCAATAAGTCCAATTCCCTCACCGCCAATATCAGGTATCTTGACACCGCCTGCATCACCTCCACTTGTAGAGCAGTCGCCTTCGGATGCAAGCACCATACGCGCCTTCGGGTCACCCTCTGTATCAATAGCCACATTCCACGAACATTCATCCTCGCCTTCTGTCGCTATCCGCTCCTCGACCACCAGCACTCTTATCCGCCGCTTCCCTTTCGTCCCCCAGCCTGAGCCCTCGCAACCCACACTGGCCGCCCAAAAGGAAGCGCTCGCCCATAAACCCATCGACATGCTTACCTGCGCCATTTGCAAGGAAGTGGAGCACATTCACGCATTCCCTCCCCAACCCCTGACAGAAACTTGCCTCCACGCCGCTCGCACCTGCAAAGAGTGCGTCCAGCACTGGATCGAAACGTGCGTCAACACAAAGGGCTGGGACAAATGCACGTGTCCCGAGTGCGGTGCAGGCATGTCCTGGGATGACGTCCGCACTCTGGTCCCCGAGCACAAGTTCAAGCGGTGAGTGTCCGCTTTTCACGGTATCTATTTCTGTGTCAGCTTGCATGCACACGCAAGCATCCACATCATTCATCATATCCAATACTATTTCTTCCATCTCTTTAATACCAGCATTTACTTGCCTCCTCCACGTCGCAAAACCTGCCTACTACCACACCGAAATAATCCGTGGGAGGCAAAAGCGACGTTTTCTCAAGTTGGAAGTGAACGCGCGTAATTGACCTTGTTCATATGGTAACACAGCCTCGACGAGCTCGCCACACGATCTTCCCTCTCCCAAATCTCCGATTTCTATTGGTGCCAGCGGACCGATTGCCCATCGGGCCAGCTGCACCCCTCGCCCGCCGCCGATCCCACCTTCGTGTGCGTGGCCTGCGGATACACGTACTGCCTCAATCATCCCACCGTCCCTTTCCACGAACGGCTCTCGTGCGCAGAGTACGACGCGCAAAGCCACTCGCGCTCGCCCTCCCTTCGCGAACGCGAGGCTTCGGAGAAGGAGGGTCAGCGCACTGTGCAGGAGGTCAGTCAGAGGTGTCCGAATGCCATCTGCGGGTGGTGGATACAGAAGAGCGATGGGTGCGACCACATGAAGTGTGCGAAGTGCGGGTACGAGTTTTGCTGGGAGTGTGGAGCGAATTACAAAGCTATTTTTGCGAAGGGAGGAAAGGCTCACAGAAAAACGTGTAAGCTTTGGGGTAATTACGGGTGGTGATGGGGAGTAGGGTTTGGTAGCAAACGTTTTTTTTCCTTTGTTTCGGGAATGAGAAGAGGGCATTAAGGTCTTTTTGGGACTTGGTATATACCCCGCTTAGGATAATAAATAGTCTCAGTCTAGGAAAACACTTTAATTACTTCTACCATGTTATCGAATAGGAATGTGGAAGTTGTTGAACCTAAGGTAAATTAAGCAACCTAGAGTTGTCACGATCTCAAAAAAGTCATTGATACTAAATTTTATGGCAATAACGTTCAAGGCTAGAATTCATGACAAAAGTCTAGGCTGGCTGACTGCATCCCATCTTGCTGATACTTTCTGTAGATTTGCGATGTTGTTTCATTGGCGCGTTTAAAGAGAGAAATCTGCACAACACCAAAAAGCAAAGGGATCGAAGAATATACAAAAACGGAGAAGAGAAAGATTGTGTGCATACAGCGATCAAAAATATTCCAAAAAGAATCAGAATGATCCTGGTGGGGTTCGAACCCACGGCATCCGCATTGCTGAGATGGCAGTCATAAGAATCTGACGAGTCTTATAAGAACGGCGCGCTACCACTGCGCCACAGGATCTGAGTTCTGAAGTCCTGTCGATTGCTTCGGTAGGAATTTTGGGTGATTTTCAAGATTGTAAAATATTTGTAGATAGAGGCGTGCTGTTCTCCACCTAAGTCAGGCTTTTAGCGTCCGATATGGCTCCACAGTGTGAAACAACAGCGATTACGAGGGCCCAGGCTGGTGAGCTTTTGTGGCTTATGGGTGAGTGGGCCCTTACGTCAAGTGGCACGTCAGACAAGGACTCGATCACTCCAATCGCCTTTCTTCCGGTACTTACAGTTCCTACTAGCTTCTGCTGGGTCTGTAAAGAACTGTCCACCGATACTATAATCACTATTCTTCTCTTCCTATTTTTCGCGACATCTTCAAATCCGTTGCTGCGACATACTATTTATACCTGAGGGGTGGTTGGGGTAAGTGAGGGGCAGCCGACCAATCAGTCTGCTGGATCGGCGAGTTCACCACAGCTAGCTCCGAGCTCGACATCACGACACGCAACGTCTGTTCACCTTCATCACATTCCGAATTCTCTTCACTCTTGACTTTGCTACTAGGCTAGCTCGAATTGGTAAGCATGTGTTCTTCTACTCTGTGTTACTTTGCTCGCGCCCAAACTGCGTCCGACTGTTTGTGCAACGCTCTTACTTTCCTGTCTCCACCCACCTCATCCTCGACGGGGTTGCACCACCCCATATTTCCTCAATATGTATTATCTACTCTGACTTGCGGTTCAGGTTTTCGTAGTCTGACTTATCACAGGCGCCTCATTTCCTACTTTTCGCTTACCCTATTGGCAACCATGACCATCCGCGCTGCAAAGTTCACGCCTGAGGTCCTTTTAAGTGCTCCACGCCGCTCTGCAGGTGTTCCAAACTCGGATGCATCCAAGGTTCTTTACAGCGTTTCAACATACAGTTTCGCAAAGCATGCCAAGACATCTGAGATTCACGCGCTTGACGTGAAATCTCAGCAGACATGCCTTATTACTGATGACCAGGGTGCGAGCGACCCCGTCTGGTTGGATGACGAGACAATTGTGTTGCTTATCGGTAGTGATGATGGTACGAGTGTCAAGATTGGACCTGCGGAAGGCTTCAAAAATGGGTAAGATTTCTACCATGCGAGTGTAAGCTTAGCTAAGTTCTTCTCAGAAGCTATACTGCTGGAACCATCCCGGGTCCAGTTGGAAACCTCAAGGTTGTTTCTTACGATAACGGCGAGTATGGTATCGCAGTTACAGGCACTGCCACGCCAGAGGGTGACCTGTATAATGAGAAGAAGGCCAAGAAGCCGCACAGCTCTGGTCGTCTGTACAATTCGCTGTTCGTCCGCCATTGGGACCATTGGGTGACCGAAAACCGCAATGCTATCTTCCTAGCCACTCTCAAGAAAGATGACAAGAAATTTTCGCTTTCGAAGCTAGTCAACGCATTGAAAGGCTCGGGTCTTGAGAGCCCAATTCAACCGTTTGGTGGTACCGATCATTTCGATATTTCTCGCAACGGTTTGGTCTTTACCGCCAAAGACCCAGATTTGAACCCAGCCACGCACACCAAGACGAATATCTATGTCGTAGCGAGCGAGAGCTTCTGGAAAGCCGATGTTGAGAGCGAATATCTAGCCAATATTGTCAAAGTACCAATTTTCGGTTTCGAGGGCGCAAGTACGAGCCCAGTCTGGGACAAGGAGGGAAAATCTATCGCTTTCCTGTCTATGCGAGAAGACGGTTACGAAGCGGACAAGAACCAAGTCTTCATTATTCCTAACTGGAACAATCCGGGTTGGGTCGAGCATCTCTGGGCTACCGAAGATGGCAAAGGTGCTTGGGATCGTAGTCCTCAGTCCATTACCTGGGGTCAGGACCAACAGATCTACCTCACCGCTGAGGAAGCCGGACGCGTCAATATCTTCACAGCGTCCACAGATTTCAAGAAAGACAAGAAACCTACAGTGACTGTGAAGGGTGGCGCAGTCTCGGGCGTTACGTTGTTGAAAGACGGATCTTTATTCCTTTCTTCAACCAGTCTCATAGAGAACAGTCTGTACTCTATCTTGCCTGCTTCCGCATCCCACGAGGTCATTGCGGACGGAAACCATTATGAGCTCCCTCCTGGCTCAACTGACGCCGATGATGTTTCAGTGAACACGTACCCTGCGTACCGCATGACCACTTACGTATCTTCGAATACACATAACGGTTCCACGTTCGGACTATCTCGCCGCCAGATTGATGAGATAAGGTTTGAAGGTGCGAAGAAGAAGACATATGTGCACGCTTGGGTTGTTAAGCCATCCTTCTTCAAGCCAGACAAGAAATATCCCTTGGCATACCTCATCCATGGTGGTCCGCAAGGTGCATGGGAAGATGCCTGGAGCACACGCTGGAACCCTGCCGTCTTCGCTGAGCAAGGCTATGTTGTTGTTGCACCGAACCCTACAGGCAGCACAGGCTATGGTCAGAACTTTACAGACGCGATTCAGGGCGAGTGGGGCGGTCTGCCATACGAAGACCTCGTCAAAGGCTTTGAGTATATCAAGAAAAATGTCGATTATGTTGACACTAACCGTGCAGTTGCTCTTGGTGCATCCTACGGTGGCTACATGATGAATTGGATCCAAGGACACGAGCTTGGCCGCTCTTTCAAAGCTCTCGTCACGCACGACGGTGTGTTCAGCATGACAGCTCAATTAGCATCTGAGGAAATTTACTTTCCATTCCATGATCTCAAAGGCCCTCTTTGGAAAACCCCAGAGACGTGGGCTCAGTGGGATCCCTCGCGCTTTGCAGGAAACTGGGCAACACCCCATTTAATCATCCATTCCGAGCTCGACTACCGACTCACGATAAACGAGGGCCTTGCTGCATTCAACGTGTTGCAGACGAGAGGAGTGGAGAGCCAATTACTAACGTTCCCCGATGAGAATCACTGGGTGCTCAAACCTGAGAACAGTCTAATGTGGCATGAAGTTGTATTGGACTGGATCAATGGGCATGTAGGATTGGAGAAGTATACCGAGGCAAGGAAGAAAGCTCAAGAAGCTGCGGAGAAGAAATAGTTCTCCCAGTCGACCACCTATTGCTGATTTAACTAGTAATCGCTGTGACACAACAACTTGCTGTGTGTTGACTGCATAACAAAAGCTTAGCTACGGGCTCTTGGAGTTAGTGAAAATGAAACCTCGTTCAGATGTTAATTGCGTTTGCCGTGCTGTAGTCGTTTCCGTTGATGCATTTTTATATTTACCTATATTTGATTGTTTCCCCAGTTGCCATCATCAATATCCTAATCAAAAGACTACCACCCAGGAAGGATATTTCTCGTAAATAGAGGCTGGGGGCTTAAGCCAAATACTCCAGCCCGTCGGAGTTACATCCTGGCCGTTCTTTGTCCTGGTCCATTAAATCCGGTAAATCCGTGTATACAACACTAACCAGCAGTTTCCAATACAACATCCATATTCCACTCTAACAAGTTTGCAGCATACTCGGATACTTCATCCAGCATAATGGCTGCATCGGCTACTCTCCCATCCCTCACTCCCCTCGAAGCTGTTGCCGATACACTCCACCGCTGCGTCCTCGGCATCGACACCAATGACCGAGACCTCTTCGCATCGGCCTGCGTCCAGGACGAGACCATGGCCATAATTTTCAGGTCAGGCGCACTCGAGGGCTGGTCCACCATCAGCGCATTCTTCGAGCGCCTCTACACCCTTGTTACTCTGCACATGGTCAGCAATGTGCGTGTGGCTCTGGAGGACGGCGCTGACAAGGCATCCCTGACTGCCCATGCGGTTGCGTACCATGTTAGGCCAGAGGAAGCGCACACGCAAGAAGACACGGCGTATACAGCGGGGAACTTGTATTTTATTGACCTTGTGAAGGATGCTGCGGATGGGTTGTGGAAGATTAAGAGGTGGGAGATTAGGACGCTGTGGACTACGGGGGATAGGGCTGTGTTGTATGGATGAGTATTTAGTGTGTTTGCTCAAACAACAACGAATGATAAGGTGACTATTGTTGAAGTTCTGAGATAAATGTAGCAAGTGAGACTGCTATTGTGTTTGGGCCTCCTGCACCCCCTGCAACATACCCTTCCGAGTCGTACTAATTCTTTCATGGAGTCATGAAGTCGGCTGAATTGTTATTAAATCTTTACCGTAAATGGTTATACATCGAGTAAATCTGAAGATCTAAGTTGAATATAATCCTCATGTGTTTTTCTGGCCGACTGGAACCTGAGTCTGTATGGCTGACCCTGGTTACGATATACTTTGCGTCTCAATGGTGGCTGTGGCAGACGCAAGGATAGTCTCGATTCCCGTTGAGCTATTCTGTAGGGTGCTGCACCGAATGTATATAAGTGCACATGATGCCGTGATAGAGGCGAGGATGCTAGTAATACTGACGGTAGTTGATAGCGGGCTATCCTCTTGGTCATGCGTGGTGACAAAAGGACACCAAGGTATTGGTTATTATCAAAACTGGCCTATTTCTGTGCTTTATTTCAAGAAATCCTAGGATGGGAACAATTGGAGTTGGTCCTTTTGTAGTGTTTCTAGGCTTCCGCTTCTAGGTGTCAGGCAAGCAGGTTAACCCATCCTGTATGATGAGCTTTGTGCAGGTACCTAGCTAATTTAGTTCCATGTTAGCAGTTGTGATAACAGATATAGGAAAGGTATAATAGACAGCTTTAGGCATCCTATACAAAAAAGTGAAGATCTGCTCTGGTAATGGTAGGAGTGATGAATTGTAGGCTTTGACGATATAGCTTTTTTTTCATTTTTTCCACTCCTATGTACCCTTGGTAAACAAAAGCTTCCTCGTCAAATACTATTTATTTTTGAACTATGCAAATGCTATAAATATATGGTGATGCCTGAGGGAGAAGTGTGTACAAGACTGTGAACACTACTTCAAACACCCAGATGCTCTGCTAAAAAAAATGCTAAAAACGCCACCCTCAGAACATCTCTTAAAGCGGTCGCAGATCCGGACCGCTGGAGAACTTCCTCCTCTGCTCCCTCGCCGCGGCTTCCTCCCTTACATTCCTCTCGATCTTGTTTCCCAGGATCTCCATCTGCCTTTCATACTCCCACTTCGGCGTCTCCGCCCCCCTCATTCCGATGAATCGCGCAAACATTCTCATTTTGACCTTCAGCCTCTCCAGGTCACTAAGCTTGCAGTTCTCAGGTAGCGTGGGGTCCGCGGAAAGAAAGGCCCTGTTCCAGTCCATGGTTTCCGGATACGCAAAGGCGAGTGATGTGGGTGTGGGCTCAGGTATCGTTTGTGAGTAATAAGCAGCCATATTATCGAGCTGCTGTTCAGTGAGAAGAAAGAGCTGTAGCATAGTTCTGGGGAAAGGGCTGGGTGCGATGCCCGTTTCTACATGGACTATAGGCGCGATTTTCAGGCGCATTTGCTCGATCTTAGCCCTCAGAGCTGGACGACGTGTGTAGAGTGACATGCTAATGTTGTAGTTGGCGTATATGAAGATGTGCTTTGTGTGATGGCTTCAATGCAAGTTCTCTGAACACCGAACTGTGATGTTTTCTTCTGCGAGTTTGGGCTATAGGTATTGTATTCGGACTACCGATCTGTTAATGTTTGCTCATAAGAATCTCCAAAATTTGAGAAGCGCGTGAGATATGGGACTTTTGATAGAGTGCTGGATAATGCCGTTTCATATATATAAGGGAGACTGAATAGACAAAGATGAAGTGGCTGTCGATCGCTGAGTTGGTGATCAACTCTTTTCTTTGTTGTAGAAAAAGTGGTTCTCTGGTCGAAGTTCTGAAAGACGTGGCCTTTGTTCTTTGGTGACATAAAGTCATCTTCAACAGCTGACTTTGCACAATGTGCCTGAATGAGTCTTATGCTAGTGAATAAGGAACTCTTCTCATGTGACGAACGTATCTATGGGAGCTGTCTTAGCGTATGAGGCCGTGAATACGTTTTCTAGAATCCATCAGATGTTGTTCGTTAAGCAGAATCGCAAACTAGCCTCTTCAATCCACGTATTGTGCTACCGTGAACACTTGTGCCTTGCTAAAAGAGCCATACATAGATGTTTCTGGGGTGAACACCGGGGTCCTGACGAAATTTGAGGCAGGTGGTCGAACCGACCACGTTCACGAACCTAGTATCTTCTCCAAGGATACGTCGTCCTCAGCCCCACCTACTTCTTTGTTGGCCCAGAACTTGCTGAGATGACGTGCGCCGCTATAAAGATTAGAGACACGCCTTAAGTGCGATACATTGAATGTCACCTGTCGCATAGCAAAGTCACTATTCGATGGCCTGGGCCAAGCTGCCTGGCCAGTTTTGCTGCAGCAACGCCTGTGATGTTCAGCATGAACCCAGAGACGATCTCATGCAACTTACAATTCACAGCACTGCTGCTACCAACAAATATACCATCGTTCTCAACCAGCCACCTAGCCATAGCCGTGGCCTGCTCATCTGTGACTCGAATGGCGTCATCTATAAGTTCGCGACCAACTTCAAAGTTATGGGTGACACGGTTGATACCAATCCCTTCCACAATAGTATCTACTTGATGTCTTCTACGAGTTCCTTCTCTTTCTTTGGGGTCAAACATAACTCCATACTTCACTTTGTTATAAAGGCCACTGCCTTGCGGATCTGCGAGAACAACTTTAAGATCTGAGAGCTTGGTCTTTAAGAATAGCGCAACGCCAGATATAGTGCCTCCAGTACCTGCACCGCTAACGAAAGCATTGACGTGGCCGGCCGTTTGTTCATAAATCTCTGGACCAGTTCCAGTGAAGTGTGCGCGCCAGTTCGCTTCTGTCTCAAACTGGTCTGCAAACAATCCTCTTCCTGGCTTGTCTGCGCTCTTGGTGTGCTCTTGTGCTCTCTTTCGAGCTAGATTGACGAACTGATTTTGGTCAACTATTGGCGCAGGCCTGACTCTTTCCACTTCCGCTCCAAGCTTGAGTAGAAGGTCTGACTTCTCAATTGCCATATCGTTTGGCATGCAACTTCACATTGATGTCAGTCATGTGCGAACATTGACCGTAGGCTGCCTTACATGTGAGCCTTGTATCCGCGTGCTCGACATATCGCAGCAAGAGAGATGCCCGTGCTGCCTACTGTGCCTTCGTAGATAGTATCTCCAGAGTGCGGAATTAGCAAACCCTTTTCTTCAGCCTACATACGAATCAAATATAGTCCTCTGTAAGTTCTTAAAAGCTTACCATCTGAATAATACTGAGTGCAACACGGTCTTTTGGACTGTTGCCAGCACCATTGAGAAACTAGATCCTCTATTAGTAGGTCTAGATATGGTAAAAATTACGAGCATATCCCACCTCTGCTTTAGCGAATATTTCACATCCTGTGGCCTCTGAAAGAGACTTGATCTTGATTAATGGGGTATTGCCTATGCATCCTTCTATGCCCTCTTTGACTTGCTCATTTTGTCTTCCTACTAGACTTTCAATACCCGCTAAACTCTTTTTCAAAACATCTAAATCATTGATTTTTGACAGGTTTAATATCACGTCTCGCTGTTGCTTTAGTAAGTGATTGGTGCTCTCTTCAGAGCCACGCTTTTGATACTGTTGAAGAGCAATAGTAACAACTACACCAGCAGCAAAAGCTCCTGCAATATAGTATCTGGATTGGTCGATCATTTTTGCTGGACCAGTAATGGAGTGTGAGTGATGCATGTGAGGGGAGCTTGAGCCAATGAAGCTTTGACTACTTTATGGCTTGGCATCAAGAACCTCACCACGTGCCCGTGAATCAAACCTCCACCCAGCACGTCGGCCCTCCGCAGCCGCCTGTCCACAGGCACCAATGGACTCCCCTCTCGTCAACTCGCTCTTTCGCCAATTATTCTCGCACCGCGCATCGCAATGCCTCGTTCGTGGAGCCCGTCCGGTGCTTGCGCCGGTGTCCGCACGCACCCCGAATATGCAGCACCGTGGGAAGGTTACGAAAACAACAACCAGACAGCCTTCCCGGTTAGATAAAGTAGACATAAAGCAAGATGGTAATATGTGGCAACCTAGACGGAATGCTTTCCCGCACGAAAGAATGGAAGAGTTCGACCGCTATCCCATGGTTACAGCGGACATGATGCGGAATCGAAGAGAAAGACCGAAGAGAGTCAGAATGTTGTTACGTGATTTTATAGAAGGTCAGGAGATTACCAGTTTCTGGAGAGTGGCCGTACAGCGCATACTAACCAGAGCACAGATAGCCTATATAATCCTCAGTATGGTTACTTCTCGAAGCAAGTCGTAATCTTCTCTCCCGGCGAACCCTTTGACTTTCCGGCACTTGCCTCCGAGCATGCCTTCTTCCAATCTCTCCGGCACCGCTACACAGAATTCGAAGACACCCTTGATTATCAGGAGCCAAACGATCTGCGCCAGCTCTGGCATACCCCCACCGAGCTCTTTTCGCCGTACTACGGCGAAGCTATTGCACGCTACCTCGTTGAGGATTACAAGTACAATTCGTACCCTTATCATGATCTCAACATCTTTGAGATGGGTGCAGGAAATGGTACAATGATGTTGAACATACTAGACTACATCAGGGATTGCCATCCGGAGGTATACGAGAGAACAAGTTTCAGGATCATCGAGATTAGTAGCCAGCTTGCAGATCTGCAGCATCAGGGCTTGGGCCAAAGTGTGTATACCAGGGGACACACCGACAAGGTGGAAATTGTGAACAAGTCTATCTTCGACTGGGACCAGTATGTGTCAAACCCATGCTACTTCCTCGCGCTGGAAGTCTTTGACAACTTCGCACATGATGCGCTGAAGTATGACTGGGAAACTGGAGCACCTTACCAGTCGCACGTTGTGATTGACCAGCGTGGCGAGCTTTTTGAATACTATTCTCGGACCCTGGATCCTGTAGCTGCGCAGTTTCTCGAGCGCCGCCACGCAGCCTGCAAATCATATCCACATCCCTTGTCTAGCTCTAGGTTGATGAACCATGTTCGGTCTATATTACCATTCCAAGGGTCACTTACCATGCCGGAATACATACCCACCAGGCTGATGCAGTTCTTCTACAAGCTCTACCAAAAGTTTCCGAATCACAAGCTGATCAGCAGCGACTTCAACCGACTAAGCGATACGGTGAAAGGCTTGAATGCGCCTGTAGTGCAGACGAGGTACAAGCGACAAATGATACCTGTTAGCACACCTCTGGTAAGTTTTCGACTGCTTCATCTTGGGAATAACTGTTAATGTGGTTTCACAGGTCCACCAAGGTTACTTTGATATCCTCTTCCCAACCGACTTCGAAGTTATAGAGCCCATGTATACTGCTATCACAGGCCGATTCGCACGCACGTATTCGCACGAGCAGTTCATGACTGGGCGAGCGGATATCGAAGAAACGCAGACCCAAAATGGAGAGAACCCATTGCTAAGCTGGTACAAGAACGCAAGTGTCATGATCACAGTGTAAATAGGGATGATATACCCGTGTATGTACTATATACAATATCCTATTATTCAGGCACCTGATCCTTCCACTTGTCTCTCACGGCACCAATATCGATGTCGCATAGCTCTGCTCTTTGAAGCACAGCCTTCGCCTTCTTGACCACTGGCACATCAATCATTTTGCCATCCAAGGTCCAAGCACCTCTTCCTTGTTGGCTTGCTTTCTCGTCCGCAATCGCAACCCTTGCAGCCCATTCGACCTCCTGTTCTCCTGGTGCAAACGCGCGCTGACATACTTCAATCTGACTTGGATGTATGACCTGTTTTCCATTGAAGCCTAGCCCCTTACCATTCAAACACTCTTCTTCAAGCGTCTTCAACCCCTCTGGGCCCTTATATGACGTGCACACCAAATCGATAGTAGACGGCAACGATGCAGCCCTTGCCGCTGTCGCAATGGCTGACCTTGCATACAGAAATTCTGTTAACGACGGCGTCCTTGTGATAGACATATCCTTCGCAAAGTCCTCTGCCGCGAATACCAATCCTGACAGGTACGGCGACGCCCTACATATCTCAGCGAGATTCTGCACTGCCTTTGCCGACTCAATCAATGCAATGACGGAGATAGGTGGGCGTTCGCCCTCCCTCTGCACCCCATCTGAGGGGTGTCGCGCGGGCAGCACATGGCGTATCACGTCGTTAACGAAGTGCAGGTCGGCGGCAGACTCGCATTTGGGCAGCATGATGGCATCGAGATGTTCGCCCTGTAGGACCGCGCGTAGGTCATCGAGCGCGAGGCCCGTATCAACGCTGTTTATGCGCACACACGTCTCCTTGATGCCTGCTGGGCGCGGCGTCGAGAGCACCGTCCGCAGGTTCTCACGCGCTTCGAGTTTCTTGTGGGGTGCGACGGAGTCTTCGAGGTCGTATGCTATTGTGTCGACTTGCATAGAGGATGCTTTTTGTAGCATCTTTGGAGAGGAGCCAGGGACTGGAAGAAAAGGTTAGGAGATATATTAGGAAGACGGGATGGATGTGTGTACTGTACCGTACATGACCGCCCGGCGGATTATGGCGCGGGCGGCTGTCATTGTGGATAATTTTGTACACTAAAAAATTCAAATGGGTATTCAGATAGGAGTATGCAGTGCGTTCAGCGCCGCAATTCCACTCTCTGCTATCGTGAGATGTGATGGAAGAGTAGCTCCGGCTAACTGACGCGGGGAAGCTCCGCAGCTCAGCAGCTCCCATCCCAAAACGCCGACGCACCGACCGCCTTCCGCGTCAACTGCCACGTGAAGCACACCGAACAACCTCACCCAACACTCGCAGTCAGCCTATACTCCCACCGCGGCACCGTCTCCCACCCCGCCATGGAGACCGCGCAGCAGACACCCGCCCCAGGCTCGCTGAGCTGGCGCCTAAGCAGCCACCCCATCACGCTGCTCACATTCCTCTTCTTCCGCATCTGTACGCACACCTCCGTCCCACCCATCACTCCCCTAACCCTACTACCCTATCTCTATAGCTAACTCTTCCCACACAGCCTCTCTCCTCGTGTACCTCTTCGGTCTGCAATTCTCCAAAAACTTTGTCCTCATCTTCATCATCACCATCCTGCTCCTGGCCACGGATTTCTACTACCTCAAGAACATCGCGGGACGACGCCTCGTCGGGCTGCGCTGGTGGAACGAAGTAGACACCGCGACGGGCGACTCGCGGTGGGTGTTTGAGAGCGCGGACCCGGAGCAGCGCGGCGAGGTGAATGCGACGGATCGGCGGTTTTTTTGGATTGCGCTGTACGCGCAGCCCGTGCTGTGGATCCTGCTTGCGGTATTTGCGCTCGTGGGGCTGAAGTTTGTGTGGCTGACGCTTGTTGGTATGTCGCTTTTCCGGGGCAGACGGGAGACGTGTTCGGTCGCTAACAAAGGGGGCAGTTATCGCGCTGGTGCTCACGCTCACGAATGCGTTGGCTTATTCGCGGTGCGACAAGTTTAGCCACGCTACGGGCTTTGCGTCGAATGCCGTGTATGGATCCGGGCTGGCGAGGAATTTGGCCAGCGGAATGGTTAGCAATTGGTTCAGTAGGAGGTGATAAAGAGACACGAAGCAGTGATGCCGGCTGGCTGTACGATATGCTAAGGAAATCCCGACGGGATTTAGTTCATGATCAAGTCCGTAGGATGTGGTCTGCAGGAACACCAGGTTTGAGACGAAGGCTTATTAGATGGATATACCAGACATGTGAATTTTCTATAGGCTACCTTGCTCGCCATAAGGCTCAGACGAGCCAAGAACCACCAGGACGGGCGGCTCTTGACTACTCGCCAAGCCCGCATTCTCCTTGTTATGATCATGTTGGCATGTACCTATCCGTCACCATGCTTTGACCATTCGTCCAAGTTTCAAGGGCATTCATCATCCGCAGATGCACCCTCTACCCCGCCAGCATGCGCCACTCAAGCACCCCCCTTGCTCAATAGCCCTTCTTCCTGTTCACCAGGTTCACCAATGGCTTACCATCTCTCTTCCTCCTCAAGTTCTCCCGCACCACTTCGAAGATCCTCACACCCAGCGTGTCCGTGACAGCACTGACATGCGGCGTGATGAGCACATTGGGCGCCTCCCACAGCGGGTCATCCGCTGGCAACGGCTCTGGATCCGTGACATCGAGCGCAGCGCCACTAATCAGCTTACCCTCGAGAGCCTTGACAAGGGCCGGCTGATCGACGATTTGGCCGCGGGCGATATTGGCCAGGTAGGTTCCCGAGGGGTTGGCTGCATGCAGGAGCTCGAATTCCTTAGTCGAGATGAAGTGCGTGGTGGCTTTACTGCGGGGCGTTAGCGGTGGGGTCCGTTTTCGTTCGATGTTGAGGGTGGTGGGTGGGGCAGGGGTGTATGCTGTGCTGTGCTGCGGAGGTAAGGTTGATGCTAGCACTTTGCTGCGCTATCGAAAACTGGTGCGAAGACCGCCTGTCTCGAGACACGTTGACAAGTGTAAAGAAGGATGAAGCTGGATGGTTCATGACTATGCAGCATGCAGAGAACAACGGCTGCCTCGGGCCTACGCAAGCCCGCGAAAAACGAAATGGAAAGGGGAAACATACGTCAATGGCACGGCCAGGACTAGCAGATCGATCTTGAGTTTCAGAAATTCGTGTAGGCTCTCCTTGTCCAGGCCGCTGTACCATGCGCTGGGGAATTCGCCCTCGGGATCGCCGGTGCCAGGGACGATGAAGCCGTCATCGCGACGAGAGTCGGGCGTCTTACGGGGCGAAGCCGTGTATGCAAGGACATTCATGCCCATGGCCTTAGCCACGCGTGCAACTGTGGCTCAGTTAGTAGAAAATCCAGGTGTCATATTACATGCATGTCATAAGAATGAGATCCCAAACGAAATGATTGAACGACGAATGTGAGGAAAGGAAGACCAGCGGGAAAATCCGCATGTCAAGCTTTGAGTAGGATGTCGATCAGCCTTCTGGTATACGGATCTGGAGCACCAAGGCGAGGAAGGATTCCGGCATAGTCGTGCGACGGGAAGGAAGCGATACGGCATCGTATTTGCATGCCTGTGTTGTGCATCCCCAGACGCAGAAGTGTTTCGTGGCGGAAGAAAGTTTAGTTCCACAGCGCCGGTGCGTGTTACGAATGTTCGTATAGCAAAGCCTATCCGGACGTCCCTCTTTCGCAGTTGTCTTCAGAGACAAAATGCAAAGTCCGCCCCGCCGAACCAGAAAGGTCTGCAATAATACTCCTCTTGTTGCTGCAAGCTCCAGGGTAGAGCTTACCGGATACGCATTCGTCGGCCCCGGGGTAAACAGGAAAGTAGGATGACAATAAGACATGCATGCATACACGAAATAGAAACTTACCCTGCCTTCCAATACTTCCGTAGCCTAGAACACCCACGGTGCGACCTACTCTGTCCTTTGCATTCTGGTTGCTCTTCCACACTTTGGCGCGCTGCTGCTCGTACAGTTGGATGTAGCCATGGTGGTGCACAAGATCCATCATGATGACCCATTCGGCAATCTGGGGGCCATGGACTCCATTGGCGCTACAGATGACAATGTCTGAGTCGGTGTAGATGGGATGGTGGGACACATGGTTTATGCCAGCTGAAATGAACTGGATGAACTGGATGTTGGGGATGTCTGCGGCCGTAGGTGGGAGATAGGAAAGGGTGACAAGAACGGCCACGCGCTTGAGGAGATCTGGGACAACAAGTCAGGACAGGAACAGAAGGCAGCAAGGCAGTTGAGGTATATATCGAAGCCAACTAGACAGCAGGGGCGGCCCGTGGAAGGGCTGAGACGCGGGGGCGGGGTAGTGATTAGTATGTAGCAAACTCACCTTTTGGTACGTCTACATGTCCTCCGGGAGCGCTGTTTTTCTTCAACTCGTGCGGCTGCAAGATGAAGTGGTAGTCAAAGTTTGAAAACTCGGACTTGATCTTAGCGGCGATCTCCTTTGCCATGTCCTCCGGGAACGGTAGCACGATAAGTAAAACTTGTTTGTCGTCCATGGCGAGCGTGGGGCAGATACAGAGCTTGAAGTTAAGCAAGAGTGATGGAGGTGGTGTGGGTGGTTGATAATTACAAGGCTGGTTGGGCGTATATACAGTGCAGAAGGCGGGCTATCGCTGGAGTGATAGATTTTTGGACTACAGAGTCACAGAGTGAGTGAATGGCGCCATGGCTGGATTGGCCAACGGATGACGACGTCTGACTTGTTCCTTTTCTCAGTCAGGGCGGGGCATGGCCATTGCTCTCAATTCCACAATCTTCTCTCACTTATCTCACGAATCCTTTGTTCGCCTCACCCAACACCCCAAGGTCAAACGCACCCAGAGAGATAGATAAGTACCGTGCGACGATGCCTCTGCTTATCGATATGACGGCCCGCAGAACCACATAGCGTCGGCAGGCTGGTGTTTCAGAATCTGTCGGCAAAATAGTGCAGCTCCTCACCGCCAGAGCCCGATTATGTACCTCTTTTTCGCCTCGCAGCCAACGTGAAGCTAGAGACAAAAGAGTCGTCATCATCAAACGCGCTAGCACGTTCCACCAAAGCGGTGACATGTTGAGGTTTCAGAGGGTATGCCGGCAACGGCCTGTTCAGTCTACCCACGCGGCTCCCAGCCACATATCCAAAGCGGAGGCAGAGGCCGATGCTGGCTGACGCACCTTGCCGCTGTCTCTTGGACACGAACTTGACATTTCCACCGCATGAAGGACGATGCCACAAAGGCAGAAGGGGGCTGACTGGCCACCCGGCCATGGCTCCAGGCACTGAACGCCTCAAACCCGTGCCGAAGATATGCCAATCAAAAACAATATCGTGATGAGATCAGGCGACGGCTTCACAGTTCTTGAGAAGCACTTACGTAGACGTTGGCGGATCGGTCTCCACAAGTCGCCATTTACCCAGCAAATCGTCACCAGAACGATTGCGGAGCCAGTAGTCCGCCGCACACTCAAGGGTCGAAAAAAGACACTCGGCACTCAGCCCTACAATTTTCCATCCATGCTGCGTTAACTCGAAGCCTCCAACAATATTCGCCCAAGCTGGATAGGTAGAGGCCAGGCCAGACTCGACGGGGCGGCGCCGTGCCCACGCTGTGCCGACGCCACGCGATCCGCACGAGCTCCAGCTCGGGACCTCCCAAAATAACCGAGCCACCATCCTTCGTAACGTCGGCCCTACTTCCACGTGCAGTACGTGACTCCGCGTCCTGTGTTGCAGCGTTGCCTTCTGCCGCACTTCGAGAAGTATCCCTCGTCGTGACTCGCCGAAGTACGAATCGCATCGGGTCGATGCATGTGCTCTCCTGCATCATTTGTACCTGCCCCTTGCTGTTGTGAGACTTCTTGCAGTTCACTACTGCGGCGCGGAACATATAGCATCCCTACGATATGATTGTCGATATAGGGAAAGAATGCTGGGCGGATCGTTCGAGAAGCACCAGCCAGAAAGACACGCGCCGGGTACATACGTACGTTATCTCCCTCGTTGGCGAACGCATGAACGAGTATTTTCCTAGCCAAGTCAAAAGTAATTTGCAAACACAACGTACCTTGGACTGCGGGATTTCCTACATGCCGACCCGCCAACCCGTCAGCACGGCACCCTCCCACCCTCCTATACGGTGTAGTGCTTACCGATAAAAATTTCTCCCCAATCCCAACCCCAACTTCGTAAGAAAAGCGGCTGGCGCTGCTACCATAGCCAATTTGTGCCGGATCATCAACACTGGGGCAAGATTGTCCATCGGTGCCTTGCAGCAGCCACTTGCATGGGGGTTTGGCCTCGCGTGTGCGCGGAAGGGGCTCCGTGCATCCCCATTTCGCTTCTCGTGCGACCCTAGTCTGAGAGGATCCTGCCTTGGACTGGCTGACCAAACGGCCGTTGCCCACAATTTACCCATAGTAGTGGACGGTACCCGTCGCGAGTACTTGTCAACTGTTTGCCGCTTTTGGCTTGTGCCTACTGCAGTTACGAGCTCATCATGGGCATACCACTTGAGCTCATGTTACACAACATATCGATCTGAACGGCATTTCACCTCGCCCAGTCAGGACTGGTACTAGATTCAAGCAAAACGTTTCGGTACTCAAGAGTCTTTATTTGATTCGGTCGTCTGCCGATTTAGCGCAAGGTGTCTGACCAAGCGAGTACTAAGCCTAAGCGAAGTATCTGATGCAATGCAGTGATGCAGGAGCTTTCTATCGCGTGGAAAAAAAAGCGGCTCCTGGTACGCTTGAAGCTTGGAATAATAGAGCCATTATACCATGTAAAGGCGCGACTAATGTCACTAAGTGAAAGTGTGAACAATGGTAACCGACTGGGTCACGACGGGGTATAGAGAAGAAAAGAGCCATTACCCAGATTCATACAACAGACCGGTGGGTGGCCTGATACAGAAGAACTCCAAGGAATGACGGGGAACTTTTGAAAACCCAATGTAACAATGCTGGTTTCATTACCCAGCGATAAATGACCTTGATATAAACAGCAAGTAATACAACCTAGGTTTAAAAAACCATGGTAGTGGCATGGCGAGAGACAAGGCTGTCCTATACAGTCTCCAGAGCTTCCCCAGGCGGATGAAAAAGTTTTTCTAGGCGCCAGAGTCGGGCGACCCATGCTCTTTGGTCATGTCCTTTGACTTCGCGTCACGGAGATGTTTGTAAGAGGATGATCGTAGACTGAGCAGGATAGGGAGGCAAGGCGATGATGGTCTTCCAGTTCCTTGATTTTCTTTTCGAGAGAATGATAGTGTTTGGTCCCAGCTATGCTGCTTCAATCGGACCCAAAACGAGTGTAAGAATCTTGCAACGATTGCGAAAGTGATTTTGCACGCCGTTGATGCTCACGATATGCTCTCAAATGCTTGACAATTCCAGACGATCGCGCTGTGTATGGGCTGTCCTGATGAAAACTACAGGCATCGATCTCTGCGAAATATAGGCCCTGTAATCGAGAAGGCTCAAATGGTTCTATTCGATCTTGAAAATCATATTTTGTTTTCCATATGGTAGTCATCGTCCTGGGATGCCGGAGGATGAAACCCTAAACCACCCCTTGCGTGCGTCGCACGTGGATCCCATTCGACCCGAGTAACAGCCTGCGATGGCGCTCGAGGTGCCGAAAAGCTTAAGTTTGGTGTGGTATAGTCGCGCGTGGCCTCCTTGCTAAAATGATCAGGTGTCTCCGTAGCAGATCGCCGATAGAGATCGAGATCCTCTTTGTCATCCTTAGGACTTATCGGACTCGTCACCGCGCTTTCTGGGAACTTCGCAATATTGGGAGTGACCTTGGACAGTTCGAAATTGTGGTTGCCGACGGTATACTTATGAGCATCTAGGGAAACAAATTCTCGCTTGTTGCCGAATTTGCAGCGGAACAATTCCACCCACCCTGTAAACATAGAAGCTCGAGATAATAGCAGGAAGACTTGAATGCCGGCCAACTATTGTGTTGTAAGCACATGAGAGACGGTCCTAGGAAGTATACATACGGATAACATGATCAATATGGCAATCACCGTCGACTGGTTGACGAACAACATCTGTCCCAATGCAGCACATTTCTCGTGACCAGTCGGATTTGTTATTAGACAGAGCAAGAACGGCATAGCCTTCTCGATATCATCGACGGCATGGGTGGAGACAGAGTTAAGCCAGATAAAAACCACTGAGAAGAAGATAACGTCGACGAGAATGAAGACGACAATGGTGATCCCACGCCATTGGAGCCAAACAACTTTGCGTACACGTCGGTAGATGGCGCGAGGAGAACGGGTTTTGACGCTTGTCGTATAAGATGGCAGACCAGCGCTGCTTTGCGTTTCAGTTCGATCATCACTCCACATACTTTGCAAATAGACCTTGATGCAGTACATGAACCTACCCCTGATCAGCTTATGGAGCCACCAAAATGTCATCGCGAGGAACTTACGTAGCGAGCTGGACGACGGTTGCGGCTCCAGCTATAGCAAGAAGAGGGCCCCAAAAATCTGCAAGTGAATGCGCGGCATTCACGTGGCATATATCTCCGAACCGGAACGAGACGCCGGTTACTGTAATGGTGGCAGTGAAGAAGCCTGCGGCAACAGCCCAGCCCAGACCTTGTGCCCAGTAGAAAAATCTTTTTCCGGGCATTACGTCCCAACAAATCTGAAGATGCATAGAGAGAGCTCGGATAAAGACTAGGAACGTAGTCAGTATGATAGATACTCTAAAGCGATCCGATCACTTACTCCATACGGACATGGACATGCCGCCGGCGATCAAAAAGGCGCCTGAGAATGCACACGTCAAGCTCGAGTACATGTCATGCGGCGTAATCTCATCATAGCATTGAGGGGGCCTGGTGCCGAAGGGAATCACAAAAGCAAGCTACAGAACAGTCAGTGAGCCCTTGATGGGTACCCGAGGAGAAACCTACCGCCATGAAGATTGCAGCAATAATCAAACAGTAACTCAAATAATGTCGCCGGGTTTGTTCGGGCGGCAGGCAGATGAATGACACCAACAAAAACACCAACAGGACCAGGCCCACTAGGTTGAGCGCTTCAGCAGCACGATACCAGGTTTTGAAGTCGGCAGGATATAGATAATCGGTAGCCGGACATGGAAGACAACATGAAAGACCAGGCACCTGAGGAATGGGCGCACAAAACCGGCCATCAATGGCTGCGTTCGTTAGCATCTCAACGTGGCGTAGTTAAGGTAGTGTACGTACAACCACCATTTCCGAACTTTGACGCATCAAAGAAAGGTGCTGGGCACAAGCCTCGCAGAGGTGATGATAGGGTCGCGTTCGCCATGGCCTATTTCACGCGGAACTTCCGAAATCCAACGCCAACATAGAGGTATATTGGACAATCAATCCAGGATCGGCTGGCAACCGTAATGGTAACGTTGCCCAGATGGCGTCGGTGACTGGAAGCTCCCGCTATGTAGTTGCTATGCAAGACGACAAAATTAGGATGGTGATGTGTCCGAGTGATGACAATTTATGCGCAAGGTGAAACTACGAACGGCGTTGAGTATCAGAACGCAAGAAGTTGCGAGCAAAGAGAAACGAAACAACAGTAGGATAGCACTCCAGAGGTGGGCAAAACGTAGCGGGGGGTGAGCAATGTGTAAGGAATGAATTAAAGATATGGTCGGTAGACAGTGCTCACGAGTCCAAAGCGGAGGGGAAGGCGAGCGGGACGTACCACAATAAAGTACATGTAGGTGACGCGCTACGGCAGAGGGTATGGCCGTGGACGGGCTAGTGGGAACTTGAGTTATGGTTGGAGCTCCGCCTTCCTGGTCGTCTGCGCAAACGACGATCCAAGACGTGACTAAAGCAGCCCCTGCAGGTTTATGGATCCCTGTCCCGACTAGGGAGCCAAGATCCAGGGCTGTCTGCATGAGCGGCCGACTAAATTGTGACCATGTCAGGGGAGGGAGTGGGGTGCCAGGAACAGGCCCCTAGAGGTCAAGGCCTCTGGCTCGCTCGACCGCGATCAAGGGTATCGCTCTGCAAAATCTATTGTATGATTCGCGGGCGGCGAACGTGCGCCACGAGCCATGATAGAATGCATTGCTCCTGGCAGCCAGCCCCCAGCTTGAAGCAGTCCAGGATTATTGGTGAGGGCTGTCCAAGGCGGGGGATCGAGCGAGTGCGTATCGAGGCTCCACTGCAGTCCATATTGGCATAGGGTAGGGCTCTCATACGATGCTAATAGTATTACGTGGAGTTTTCTTGAGGCTGACACGGTCGGAGAGATGGTTGCTCAAGCCGGCAGCTGAAGGCTTTGCTTGGCCGTTGCTGGTACGCAGGAATGGCGACGCCATGGAGCCAGGCATTCCGCTCGATGCTCTCCAGATGGGTGAATGGCCCAGGCCCACGAAGTCGGCACGTTTGTCTAACGTCAAGCGTCAACACGCCGTCCAATTGTAGGCCCGCGGCGGAGAGAGGGCCAGCACGGGGGCAGAGCAGTAGCCGCTGCCGCGTATCCAGCTGAGGACGTGCTCTGGGCACAAGGGAAAGAAGAAAACACAGAACGGACCATCATTCCCGTATTAGAGCAGCTGCAGCCGTTTTCCGTCCAGACGTCCAGACATCCAGCCACTGCCGGCGAGCACCTGCTGCAATGCCCGTTGGCGGGTGCCTGCAGCCAGAGATTTCTGGCGTGGCGGACAAGCGAGCTGGTGTTGCTGAGTGGGTGCTGTATCGGCTGACGGCGAGCGGCGTGTGGCGACAAGAGGCCAATCAACACGTCGCAGGCGCGCGTGTCGTCGCTGGTGCTGCTCGAAGAGGCATGGCGAGGGGTGAAAAGTGGTCGGAGGACGAGAGAGGTCGAGGAGGTCCCTCAGAGGCTGTGGGTTCCTGCCCCACGATTGCTTGGGTGCCCCTTCCGCCTTCACATCCGACCTTTCCACAGCCGCCGCGGGCCAGAAGGCAACCAATTTTTGCGTGTCTTATTATTAGTCCTTTCGACCTTTCGACGGCGGCGATAAACCTCGACAGCAGCCTTTGCCATCAGCCTTCGCCATTGCCTCGATGCTGCCCGATGCGTGCGTGCAGTCTCGGGTGCAGGCCGATACGCCCCTACCCGTGCGGCTTCAGGCATCCCGTACCCTCTCTGTTGACGCGTTGGACAAGTTGGGCCGCGCTCCTGCAGCTTGTCGCGCCAGCCTGCAAAGGTATGATTCGAAATAATCCCGCTAGACATGCGCTTCCAGCGACGTCGTGAAGCCTGCAGTAGTCACTGCACCTAGTGGCAACGTTGGGTCTGAAGACTCATGGGTCGTCCGTGCCGGATCACCGTAGCTTCCCGTTGTCTTGTGAATCCGGAGCCATTTCTCCGCACCAGTCTTTAGGCGAACATCGTGGGCACACATCTCTCGAACGCGGCTGGCTATCTTGCTACTACGCGTGGCCGTCGTGGCCGTCGTGGAGCTGCAAGCACGGTCCAGTTCGGCGGACAATATTGGACGCCATCGCGACCATGATGCTGGGAGCCATGATCCAACACATCATCCTACCCCGCGTCCCCCTCGCCAGCAGCTCTAACAAGACGAGCCATCTTCGCTGCCCTTTTGTCTTCTCACTGCCTGCATGCCACCCATCATGCCAGCAGGCATCCATGCAGTCGACACAGCTCCCCCCGTCCACCTCATCCATGGGATCGCCCAAGCTGCTTCCTACTGGAGGAATCCATCATGTCCAGATTGCTTTGCTGGGCCGCAGAGATGCCCAAGTGCTGGCGCAGTGCGGGATCATTTCTATCCCCTCGCAGCTTCCAGAACCGCTCTAAACTCGGCCCTGCATCCTCAAATAGTAGAGCCCGACCAGTGATCCGCGCCTTCATGTCCAGCACCTCCTTACAGCCGCTCAATTTCATAGCTTGTATTCACGAGAGCAGACTCAAGCGCCTTTTGGGCGGGAACGCATATTGTTTTCTTTCAAGGCGCTGGTGTACACAAAAGCAATGCATACCACCTCTCGGTGGAAAAAGCAAGACGACTTCTTTTTACCGACCATGTCCCGGCCCATCAGCACAATCCTGGCATCCATGTTAAAGCGTTCCATTGAGGAGTGCAACCGGTGCTTACTGGAATCCTAAGAAAGCTGGGATTTAGGAAGAGTTGCGCCAATCTACTAAATTTGTCAATCTGTTTAGCTCGACTCTTGACGACTTACTCAGTGGATTGCCCCCTTGAGTGGTGCTTGCACTAAGTTGTTGGATGCTCATCTCAATTCCACAGCAGCAGAACGAAGGAAGAAATGATAACACCTAAAGGGAATGGCGCCATGAGTCTTGTCCATCGCGCTGGATTCTTTCCCCACTCTCAAATGCGCTTGACCCTACGGCCACGTGCTTTTCATTTCCTCAGTGGGTTTTCTTTCTAGCTGAAAGCCGGAGCCGCATTCAGCAGCAGGTGAGCTGCAGTGTCACTATAAGCCATTCTTCGAGGCTGAAGTACTGATGTCTCTATTGTTGCATTTGCTCTCAATTTATCGCCTCTTCTGCACTTCTTTGCTCAAAGACGGCTATGTCCGCGTATCTAGTACTGGTAACCTTGGCTCATTACTAAATAACACCTTGTGGTTCCATAGAATGGCTGACAAGCAAGTAGCAGATATGCATCTTGGTTGTAAAGACGTACAGGGAAGGGAGATGCTGTGCACTAAAGCCATACTATGATTGCAAGGTAACACAAATTAACTGAGGCAATAGGCATTCACTACCGTCATTGCGGCGACGTTCACATATGACTTCGGACCTCGTATCTCCAAGCTTCAGCTATCTTCATAGCCATTCCAGCTTCTGGGTCGTCCATTCCAACCGATGGTGGCATGTTTTCCGCAGCTTAGATCACACAACAGGAATACTAGTCCAATGAAAACGCCGGCATTTGATCGCATACCTCAGCTATATCTAGCTGTGTAAGACGGGCCATCTTAGCAATACCCATGGAAACCAGACATAGCACGCATCTACCGTGCCACACCATTCAGATCGCAGGTCAGGTAATGTGGCCGGCGGCGCATTTGAAACTGCGCGTTATCTCGTGCATCATACCCAGCGCCATACCCGACGCCCTGTTGCCCGACCTCCGCCTTTCTGCTGCTGCGTGCACACCTACTATATCGGGACTGAAGCCTGGCTCGGGCTTCCCGCGTTTACGATACCGACGCGGTGGCTGAACGAGCCCCATCAGGAAGGCGGTCATTATTACGGGTTTTAACATTGATGCTATTTTCATGCATGCTTGGGGCCGGTGCCTGTGGCTGGGGCGAGCACACAAGTACATGGCGAAATGTCCGCCTTGCGGTGTGAGAGCCAGACTGTTGTAGGCGAGTTCATTTCGCCCGCACGAGCCGCGCGGTAGGGAATTACGTACACATGCATACAGATTGTAATTAGCCTAGCCGAGTCTTCAACGGTACAGTACACTTTCAATCCCAAATCAGGCAACCAAGACAATATTCCGTGAACTAAGATCAAGATCTGAATTACGATTCGAGTATTCTGCAGCTGATCGTTCCTAGATTACGATAACACTATGGAATGACGAAGGAAGCAAGATACGAAAAACATTCTGTGTATCGTTGCACGGCAAAAGCATATGAGATACCTACCTGATACTAGAAATCAGCCCGAACGGATCGCCTCCACTTCAACATGCACCTCGTAGTCTCGCATTGAAATCTCACGGTAAGCTTACCCGGCGCCTGCTCCCGAGCACAACACCTCATCCCATCCCAGCACCCTACAACCCCCCTCTCGTAAAAAATTTCTGAACGAACTCCTTGACATCAACCGGATCGCCAAGGAATCTGTCACCAAAGCCCCCACTTTCGTCTTGTTTCAACCTACCCAAGTATGCCTTTTCCGCTGCTTTGTACTCGCTGCGCGCTGCCCCGGCGTCGCCGTTGCTGCCTCCTACGCCACCCTTGATCTGCGGTCCGAGCTCCCCATACGGATCCAGCTCGCCGAGCTGGTCGACGACCTTGTCGAGCTCTGAGCTTGCTTGGTCGACTGACGACGAGGGAAGATCGTCGAACGTCCACGTGTTCAGTTGCCCTGCTGGCCCCGGGAGACCGTTGGGGGACGTGGTGTCAGTTGCTGAGCCGTCTGTAGCGGCAGTTTGGGGACCCAGCATACCATAAGGATCGAGAGTACCATGCTTGCCTAGGATTTTGTCGAGATCCTTCGGTGCGTCAGCGTCAGGGATGACGCCATTATCCGACAACGCGTCAGGAGGTTGCTGAGCATGCCTTCTGTGAAAGCGAGAATGGAGAAGAGCGAGTCTCTCGCGGATAGTAAACGGCATTCCTAAATTCTGGTATGGTGGTGGAACATCCAGAACGGCGCCCTTGAAATTGTGACCGACGATACTCTTAAATGAGTCTGCGATTGCGTTGGTAGGGCTTGGGGTCTTTCTGTCGCTATCCTGTGCCTGATGTACCTTGATAAAGGGACGCTCATCCCCAACCTGAACCCACCGTTTTGCCATTTTTCCATCATCATCATCATCATCACCACCTCGATCGTCACTATCATCATCGACTCCATCCCCTGGAGCAAATCCAGGAGGCACTTCTTCTTCCGGGGTCTCATCACTAGGCATTTGATCGTTCGATGGCACATCACCTGGCAACTTTCCAAACCCCCAACTCTCTTGCGGACCCTGCAGTGCACCTATCAACTGCAGTGCCAGATCCTGAAGCTCCTCCTTACTTTCGCTCGTCCCCTGGGAAAGAGATATGAGAAGTACTTCGTAGACCTTGTGCTGCTCCTCCGGCGTGAGGCTGGCGTACGCAATTCCAGTTGGACCTGTAGCTAACAAATCAACAATATCCACAGGCGAGAGATCTTTGAGCGCAGCAATATCTTGACGGGCTACTAAACCATTCCCACCGCCGTTGACAGTGTATGCACCGTCAGATGCAGGATCAGCAAGCTCCTTGAGCTGCGAAGCGTACGTATTGATCTCGCTGAAGCACGTCTGCAGCTTGGCCATGTACGCCAGGATCTGGCGTTGGAACGCGCTCACATCGGCCTCGAGACTGGTGCTCCCGCTCTCGAGATCGGCGATGAGACCCGCAGGCGAGAAGCCGCCGTCAGGCCCAGGGCACAGTGTGGAGATCTTCTGCTCTAGCAGCCCCTTTACATCATCATAGCTGTAGCCATCGTTCGCAGCAACGGGCTCTTGCCTCACACGCATTCTCGCCGCTCTGAAGCCCCCTCCTAGGATGCTGATGGTGCCTTTACTGCCTTGCCTCCGCAGCAGCTGCCGCAGCGCGAGCCACTGGTTCAGTTTTGTCCAGCAGCCCTGCACCGCAACGTCAAAGTAGGCCTGCAGTTTGCCCTTGAAAGTGTCCAGCGCTGACTCGACGGTCGATGACGGGGAGAGCAGGTCGGCAGCTAGATCGTTGACGGAAGGGAAGTATATGCCAATGAGCGCAGGGCTGGGGCAGAGGGTATAAACGCTCTGTGCAAGGTAGACCTTGTCCTGTGGAGTCCAGCTCGTGGCAGGAGCGATGCTCTGAGCTATACTCTGACGCTTTGTGCTGCGCTTGGATCGGGGATCCGAGGCGCCGCTGAACGACGAGGACGCATCTTTGACCGATTCCATGAAGGAAGCCATGCGTTCGGCGTCCGGGCGCTCAACGTACCACTTCGCCGTGTCGATTACGTCCTGGAAATGAGCTTCCTGAGCCATGCTGTGCGTTCTCTGCAGTGGGGTTGAGTCGTCTAGATGCAGCACTATATTATGCAGGCTGTCTGTGAGCCAGGAGAGGAGCTTTTTCTGGTCAGTTACATTGATGCCATTGATATCATCCTTGATTGGGAGGATCTCTCCAGACCGTAGCGCGTCGAAGAGATTTCCGGTTAGGGGTGCGATGCCGGCTTGGTCGAGGTTTGCGATGCGGTGTACAATGTCATTGAGTTTGGAGTGCGTATCTGGACTCAGTGTGTCTGCTACGGTCTCCCAGTTCGTTTCCGGGTGGGGGTATAGGATCGTATCTGAAACTGCGTCGTTAGACTCGGCATCGTCAGTGTTCGCTTCGAGATCAGTGTGGCGTGCGACGGCCATGGTGGATCCTTCATCCGGGACTAAGAGGTCCACGATCTGTGCTTTCGTATCATCGTCGAGGAACTTGAGCAGCCCACTCATGGCTTGCGTTGTATCTGTGGTGTTCAATGCCGTGACAGGAACGTTAGGGGTTATAGTGAGGTTCAACGGTTGCGGCACGGGGTTCACTACCGGGAGAGTGCCCAATGTACTTGGTGGTGGTACCCCTTGGATTTGAGGAACCGCTAGTGTCAGACCGGCCAGAAGATTGTTCGCAGCTGCTTGCAATTGGCCTGGCAAGGAAGCTGCCGGTGCTATTGGCGGTGCTGCCGGTACAATATTAGCTACAACCCCCGGCAGAGTCAACGCTTGACTAGGAGCAAACAAACTACTTGCTACCACGGTCTTACTAGCGACTGGCACCACGAGAGGTGAATCTACCGCGGGATTTTGCACTTGACCAGGAGGCACTTGCGGCCCTGGAAGTAGATCGAATGCCAGTGGATCGCTCGCCATGGCATACTTGGAAGGTCCCTGGAAAGTACTCAGGCCTGGCGTGGGCTTTAAACCCGTATTTTCCTGTAGAGGTGCATCAAGCCCTTGAGCGGGCTCTGGGACCAAAAGTCCACCGCTCGCTGGAGCGTCTATGGATGCTGTTTCGAAGTCTCCTGGAACTGAATCATCGTTCTTTGGGACTTGTAGTCGACCGACCCCAGGTCCGGTGCTCGTGTCTTCGGGTGGGGTTAATACGAACATATTTCTTAGTTTGTTCCTTGTGGCGGGGTCGAGGAAGCCGAAGAGGCCGGTTGCCGGCTTGGGAACGGTTCCAAGGGATGGTAGTGTTTGTGGATTGGGAAGATTAGGCAAGGGAGTCACAGGAGCTACGGGAACTGGAGCTCCAGGGATAAGGGGTGCGGGAACAGGTACTTCAGGAACAGGAGCCTCGGGAACCTGCACTACGGGTGCGGGAGCTACGGGTACGGGAGCTACGGGTATGGAAGCTGCAGGAACAGGAGCTATGGGCGGAGAAACCGTCCCATCTAGGGGCGCAGCAACCACATTGAGAGGTGCAGGGATTATTGGCTCAGCCGGTAAAGGAGTAGGTACATTCTTCGCAGCAGAAAGAATTTGGTTTTGCAGATTGGCGCCGAAAGTACCCCAAAGATCAGATATAGGATTTTCCTTTGGGCGTGGAGGCACGATTCCTGGGTTACCATTGGGAGGTAAGACAGGGTTGATTGGGAAAGGACTAGTATCTGGGCTCCATGCCGGGAGTGGACGTGGGAGAGTAAATGGAGGGCTGATCCTAGGGAATGGAAGACGGCTGGAGCGCGGGAGTGGCGTGGAGCCAGAGCTCTCCGCTATCGGCACCGGCACGAATGTGCTTGCAACTAGAATATCCACAACGGAAGTCACAGCTGGAGGTGTTAGTACAGTAGTTATGAATGAAGAAACGACGCTGGCACCGACGCCGAAATTCCCATCTGGGACAACTGAACCCAGTCCCGCCTGGGATGGGAAGGCAAATGAGAGGCCGGGAGGGAAAAGGTTTGATTTTCCCTCTGTATTCCACGTCCCGAAAGGAATAGGTACAGGTGTTTCATACGGGTTGCGAACTAAAGTCTTCGTCGATTGCGAGACAGTGACAGTATGTGCTGTCGTCTTTGTACTGAAAACGTCCAGTAATATACTCTTCGGTGTGGACAAGCTCAAAGGACCGAGAACTGCTGTGAACCTTGGTATCGTTGTGGAATCCAGAACTTGGTCATTCTCACCCAATGTGAGCACTCCACCAGTTAAGGGCGATATCCTGAGACCCAATGTACTGGTCGACACAGGTTCTTTTACTAGGGTAGATAATATTTCGAGGACCAGAGACGTTGGCGTCGCTCTGGTATTGGGCTCCGCATATCCTGAAACCTTTTCCCATACCTCTATACTATTGATCTCCCAGTACACGTCAACAAAGTCTTGTGGATTATTTGCAACGTAACTGATACAGCTGTCCACATGACCAAGATCCTGGATCAAAGGGCAGGATGTAGTTCCAGTGCCAAATGTACTTCCGGCCCATCCACCGCAGAAACTAGTATCGATGATGATACTGTGGTTAAAGAACTTTTCTCCAAATGAAGCTGAGCATGATCCCGAGAAACTTGCGCTCGGCGTACCGAACTCAGTCGGATCAGGTGCTTCTCCATCTATTAGGCTAGCGGGCACGGCATCAGGCGGGAAAAACCAGATGCGAATAACTTCAGATGTCCATTCCATCACGTACACGCCGCCGCCGTTGGCGTTGAACTCCACTCCATAGTTGTACGGTTCTGTGAAAGAGGTTCCGCAACCCTGGTTATCATCGTGCAAAATGTTGCAGTTTGTGCTCTTCAATTGGCCGGTTTGAGCGGTGGAGTTGGAAATAGAGCAATTCCCCGTAGCATGCAGAGCAGCGTTGTTAACGCGGGCGTCGTTAACATTTTCGATGATGTCGATTTCTCCGTCAGTAGGCCAGTCTGAGAGACCTGCTGTCCAAAGCGCTATGTTTTAAAGTCAGCTGTAAGCATAACGTGATACAGGCGGTGAATAGAATACCTGGCCAGACTCCGCATCCTATTGGCATGTGAGCTAGATCAATAACGAAGAGTCCTTCAGTGAATGTCATCTTGCTCTCCAACCGAACGCTAGGGCGACCTGGTCCATCAGTTCCATAGATGTTAACACTATCCACACCAAGATAGACAACATCGGATTCATTTTTCACAAGGAAATCCTCTGTGGCTACACCAAGGGGCTCGTACTTGACGAAGCCACCAGTGGGATCGAGTCCCTAATTTGTTACTTCGATAGTCCTGAAGAGAAGAGCGATTACCTACCGTGAAGAAACGGAACTCGTCAAAGAAGTTAGAGGCATTATATTTCTGTATAAGTTGGTAATTTTGTGCTGACACAAATGAGAAGAGACACCAAAACAGCGTGATCGTCGCTGAGAGACACGCCATGTCAAGTGGGACTAGTATGTTAGAAGAAACATCTACGACGTTTAGAACTGGTGGGGCCTCCATGGTTGACATATCGTGAGGGGCATTCCTCGCGTTGCGCGGGCCGACGCGTTGACGTGGGTACATTCCAACAAGCATCACCAATCAGGAAGCTGCTTCTCAAAGTGCAAAAGGGGAAGAGCATGGAATGTGAAAGATGGTGGTATCTTTTACTCATGGCAGCTATATGGTATTGCAGCATCATGGGTTTGTCGAATGAAAGTCACCTAAATTTCGTCCTTCATTAAAGTTGTTGCATGCCGTTTCCTAGGTATTTCTTAGCCACATGCCACGGTGAGAGTCAAAGGGGAGTCATGCCGCTTTCAAGCGAAGATTGATGGGGCTTTAAGATACAAGTTCGAGACCATAAAATACGCTGTCAATGGGCTCCTCCATCTGTGCTTGACTCTGTGGTCGGCTCGTCTGTGTCCATGTCTGTGACCGTGGTATCTGCGCCCGACGCGTCACTCCCCTCACTCCCCTCTTTGGAACTACCAGTATCTAAGAATCAGTGTTTAGTGACGCTCGTAGATCCAAAAGCTCTTCCAAATCTAGTTGCCATGGTGCAACCTGCTGCCCATGATCCGATCTTGCTGGCTACGCTGCTGCTGGGTCGCCGCTTCGGTACTGTTGTTGCGATTACCTTTATCTGGCTCGGTCGATGATCGAGCTCCCGAACTTGAGGACTCGCCTCGGGCCTCAAGCTCTTTCTGCTGCTTGTCCCATTTCTTGCGCTGGCGGTTGTTGTCGTACTGCTCCAGATCCGCAGAGGAGAGAGTGATGGTAGTCAGGGGACGACGGAGCATGGTGGAAGTTGGCTGAGTCTAGTGATTTGTAGAGATAGTGGTATAGAGAAGATATAATAGATATAGTAGTGGTAGAGAGATGTTGAGTAGTTGTGAGTGCGTGTCGGGTGTAGTAGGTTTAACGCAGCGAGACAGCAAGGTACAAAGCTTTATTTATATTGAAGAATCTGCATCACGTGATATACCTTTGGTGAAATCAATTGATGGTGCAATACTTCGGTGTTGATCCAGTAACAACAAATTGGGGGTCAAAATGGGTGTATGAAGGCTCCGCAAGGATCAGCGTTAGCGCGTGAATGAACGGACCCCTGTTGCGCCAAGGCAAGCTTCGCTCACCCAAAAAGTTGACTGACGACGATAGCAACATCCAGCATCCATTGCCGCCATGTCGCAACGCTACGTGCGCCCTTCAATGGGCGCAATGCGACAGCCACTGATGCGCTATGTAGCTGCCGTTCCATCGACCTGCCCCCGCAGCTTTCACGTCTCTGCCCGCCAGCTCGAGGATCAGCCGAGCGATTCGAAGCCATCAGCACCTGGTATGCCCACGACGATATCAAGAACACAGGATCCAGAATCCAGCTAATTGGATATCGAATGTAGCCCCAGAAGCCCAACGTCAACCTCGCCGTCAGCGAAACGCCGCCGTGGTTAACCAAATCCAGAACCTCCGCCACGGACTTGCGGGAGGCGTCTTCCCCAGCGGCGTGACGACCCAAAAGTCTCAAGATGGCGAGAAGCTTTCCTTGCGCCCCAAGGTCATCACCCCCAGGAAGCCCATTGCCCCTGGAGCAGCTGCCGCTCGAGGCCCCGCTCCTCCAGGCACCTTGGTGCGCGCGCCCTCGACCCTCCGCATAAGACGTAACACCCCCGCGGGCGCAAGACCGGCAGGCCCCAACTTAGGGGGACGTGTTAGTGGTGATCATCGCCCCTCTAATCGTAGTGGCGAGCGTCTTAAACGACGCGAAAAGGTCGCAAAAGACGCAGCTGCCTCGAAGGCTGCACCCGTTGTCGACGATGTGTCCATCGACCCCAAGATGTTGGATGATAGTACGGTCCATCATTTAATGCGGCTGCAGCGCCAAGAGTGGGACCGTAAGCCGTACACGCCCAAATACGCTCCGGGCAGTTTCGAAGCGAACGAGTTGATTCATCTGGGAAGGGAGCTGTTTCGAGGAGAGGCACCGCCAGTGAAGATATGGGGAAGAATGGAGAAGACACTCGGGATTGTGGGAATGCATGGTGCTGAGGCGCATCTACAGGTCAGGAGAGTACCTGACGGCGATGCAGCGCCATTTGGAAAGGAAGAGGAGAACTTATATGAAACGGAGAAAGCTAAGGGGACTGCACAAAGGCCAGAGGTACTTGATACATAGAGTGAGGCTTATTTAGACTTGTAACATATGTGTATATGTCTCGTGTATCAATGGATGCATTTGTTCGTTATTAGCAGGCATTTCTAGTGAGGTTACGAATGCTACGCTCATCTTGAGCAATGTACATGAAAAGCAAGAACTTCAAGCCGCTCTTTTAACAACGACGAAATGCTACTTCTTGAACACCACCACATATTTGAACTGCGTCGGGAATGATTTGTCCGTGACCACCATCTCGTCGCCCTCTTCTGTCAACTCCTTCATCTTCTTGTCGAGGTTATGCCTCGTCTGGCGCTCAAGATCTAGAGGCGACTGAATATACAGTGACCTTTCGGTCGTTCGGATCGATGGAGTCTTGAGCTGAGCCTCCGGTCGCTCTGCAAGACTGTCTATGAAATCCTGCAGAGTCGCCTCGGGATCGATCTCGATAGGTCGTGCGATGGCACCTTCGCCGCACACGGGACAGTCCTCCTTCTTCTGATGCTCAAACGTGTAGGTATACACAGATTCATCGCCTGTATACATCATGTAGTTCTCTGTGCCCGGGAAGCCAAGGAAGGGATTAGTGTTTGTTGCGAGCTTGAATGCCTCATTGCAGCAAGAAGCTGCCACAATGGCATTGGTAGATGCTATGGCTGGTATAATGTTCTTGACAACGCCTTGGGTCATGCTATACGTGACACCAGGAATGTTGAACTCTTCGGCACGCTTGAGGGCTTTCTGGAAGAGCCAGGTGATGTGTTCCGGGTCATCTGTGTCCAGCGTGATGTCCTTGCGCTCCTCCTCCCAGGCGATGATATGGGCCCACTCGATACAATGCTGGGGCTGGCGTGGGATGGTAGCCAGTGTACAAAGAGGAACCGCAGCCCGTGGTGCATGCATGTCAAGTTGGCACTCAATACAGCTCGTCATGGTGGGAAAGATGACCCTTGCCTGGCCTTTGAAGCCCTCGGTACCTCCATCGATTAGAGGCTTCATACTATCCGGATTGTTCCCATCAACCATCCCTACTAGCATCGAGTTAATCCAGCGCCGAGCTTCGATACTGTCTAAACCGCATACGATCATGGCGAATTGCATGTAGTACTCTTGGTCCTTGTCTTGGATCTTTCCGCAGTAGGGTGTTATCTTCACACCCTTTACGCGCTTCTCTACGAATGAAGCAGCGACTTCGGCCTTGTATTTGCCGACATCAGCAGCCCTGAAGAGGAATTGACGGTTAAGATTAGAGACGTCGATAGTATCCATGTCGATCACGTGGATGTCTTTGAAACCAGAGAGGGCAAGGTTTTTGAGGATCTCACAGCCTAGGCCACCAGCTCCGCTTGAATACCCAGTTAGCAGTCCAGCCGTTGATGCTGCAGATGCTGGACTTACATAACACTTTGGAGATGTTAGTTTGCACCGTGCCCAGAAGCAGAGAACTCACAGTATCTTTGCTCGGTCTACGCTTTCGAAGTTTCCTGGCACAAAATCGTCTGGATCTGTAAAGGGACCCGCCCGGCCCAGAAACTTGTCCAGATACTTCCTGTGCTGGAGCGTTAGCTTACTCATAGCTTGCTCGATACCTGAATCTACCATTTTGCTCGATTGCCAACTGAGCCACTAGGCAAAGGTGAGCCGGGTGCGTCGGTCATCTTATATGCAAGACTTGAGTGGTTGTGTGCTGGATTCAGGACCAGAAGACGCCCAAATTGTGATCTCACCAGTATGGAGGCGGCGGATGTAGGCAGTCATGATCCAGGTTAGCTTCAATTGGGCGCGCTTGGGCCCGCGCCCATGGCGGGCGTTTGCCAAGACGTGTTGAAGGACGGCAGGAATTGCCGAGTGACTTTTCGGCTGCTGTTACTGGCCGCGGACGTCACTCACTTCTCTTGGACCCTGGACCAAAGCTCGCCTGAAAGTCTACACCTTATGCTCGGCGCCAGGTGACTATGAGTGTAACAAAATGGGCGACTTCCTTACCTCTGTCTCCACCGTCAGATTAAAACCGGCCCAGGACTCGAGCCTTCTTCTACAAGAAACCAAAAGTACAAAATCAACGCCTGGTGCGAGCCTAGTCGACTCTCCAGAAACTGCGCTGAAGGCGCTGAAAGAGCAGCCCGACCCCGCAACTCTCAATGGAGTCTTATCATTTCTCTCCAACGAAGCCGTTCGAAAACATGGCTTTCATCTCATGATTCCGGATCCGGTAGCCGCCAATATTGTGTATCAACTTGTAAATACAACAATACCAGATTACTGGCGGACTTTGCAGCAACCAGGACTTCAAGAAAAACAGCTTGTAGAATGCCTTAGGAATCCATGTGGTGTTGGAAACATCCTCACTCGTCTGCGTCCGCTGATTACGGACTGTCAACAGAAGAAACCTGTTGGGAACGAAAGAGATTCGGCATCGCACATCGAAGACTTACTCGACGTGTTGGGAAAAGCACTGGAAGGTGATGAGTTTTTGAAGAAAATATGGGTCGATGTGGAAGACCATGCAAAGAATGCAGGCCAGGCAAAATTGATTTGGAGGGAGTTGGTCTCACAGGTTGCTTCTGGAAGAATATTATCCGTCGTTGCTGAAGCTGAAGATGTTCTAAAAGAAAGAGATAGGCCTCGAAAGACAGGTTGGCTCGGGGATGGGAAAAAATATGCATCATGGCTAGGACGTAACATTGCTATGCTTATGAAAGGAGCCGGAAACAGCGAACAATCCACTGCAGCAGTGTTGGATATGTGTAGTAAAACTCTAAGTTTGGGCTACACAGGTAAGTCATCTGCCATTTGCATATACCTATGAATTCTGACCGCTCAGATTGTGTTGTGCAATCGATGCTTCTTCCCATGATAGATACCGACTCGATCGACACCTTTAGTCAGTTCTTTCGAACAACAAAAGCTTTCGAACAACGGAAGTATATGAGTGCTATCATAACCTTCCTAGTCAAGCAGTATTTCGGATCGATGGTCGATAAAGATGGTCCTCTGAAAAGCTCTCCGCGCATCTCTGGGGTTGCAAAATTAATCACCGAGCTAGTAAAAGACAGCGACATCCTTTTAGAGCATCTGGTGCATTCTTTAATCAAATCATCTATCCCTATACTGGAGGATTCGCTTGATGCCCGTAGAAGTGTCATTGCTGCAATGGCGCAGTGCGAAGGTTTGTTGCGCTTATGGACATATCCACCCATCCGACGTTGACAGGCTACAGATCAGCTTCATACGCTGCTTGAGATGGGTTTGAAGTTGCTTGGTGACTCATATTACATTAAACACACTCCTATTGTACGGCAAGAAGGTTTGTCTCAGTGCCTATCCGTAAACTTCAGTGACTGACTTTGTAGCTCTGGCCCAAACGCTGGCAATAACATGCGGCTACGTTCAGCGCTCACAGCCAATGTTCCTTATGATGATGGCCAAATCGACCCATCACGTCTCAGGGATGTCGAATCGGATTGGATCGTCTTCGCCACGAGCACGCTTTCTCGGAATCGCAGTTGGCACGGCAATTTCAAAAATGGTCGATAAGCCCGAGTTGCAGCTGAAGTTCGAGCTGGACGACGAAGAAGCCGCTGAAGCAGCATTTTACCAAAGACTAACTGAGGTAAACGATAAACTTGGCAGTATCGATGATTTAAAGATCCAGGAAGAAAAACAGGCAAAGCCCTCGGGTTCGAAGCCTAAAAATGCAATGCCAAAGAGTGCACCCAAACCCAAGCCATCTATCACAGAAGTTAAGGGCCCTCGCATCGTCGAAGTCTTGTCAGATGGAGAGGACGAAGACGCAGACCTCATCCCTTACGCAAAGCCCGACTCTGACCCCGAAGACGACACCGACGATCCCACGGAAATAAACCGCAACAAGCCCACCGCCCCTGTCTACATCCGAGACCTCATCTCTGGCCTCAGGGACACGGAAAACTACGACCGCCACGCGCTGGCCCTCTCCACCGCTGCGCCCCTCATTCGACGCAAAGCAAACTTCGGCACCGAAGTCGTCGACCACATCGAAGAACTCGCCAGCATCCTCGTCGGCCTAAACGACAATTTCGAACTGGAAGACTTCGCCGAGAACCGCCAGCAAGCCCTCATTGCCCTTCTCCTCGCCAAACCAAGCCTCGTGGCCCAATGGCTCGCCCGCACCTTCTTCACGGGCGACTACTCTCTCGCCCAACGCACCGCCATCCTCACCACGCTCGGCCTGGGCGCCCGCGAACTCGCCGGCCTGAAAGATGACACCACCGCCTCCTCCCCATCCCCTTCTTTCCCCAGCCAAAAACTGCCCCCGCACCTCGACGCCCTGTACACCACTACCTCGTCCCTGACCAAGAAAGCACTCACCCCGCTCGCCGCCCACGCCGCAGACACCCTCTCTGGCCCGTCCATCCTCAAAATCCGCACCTTCTCCTCCCGCATGGCCGTCGAAGCGCGCCGCAAGAAACCCACCCCCAACGCCCTCGCCAAGATCGTAGCGGAGGACTTCTTCTTCCCGCTCACGGGACGGTGGTGGATCGCCATGCGCTCCTCCTCCTCGTCGACCACCCTTTCCTCCGACTTCTCCTCCCCCGCCTCCCTCGCGGAATACACCTCCTCCGCAGCCCACGCCACCACCACCACCACCACCACCACCCCCCACCTCGCCGCCTCCGCACCGCACCTCCTCCCGCCCTTCCTGCACACCCTCGCCCTCCTCCTGCACGCCGCGGGCCCCGCGGCTCTCGCCCTGCCGCAGATGACGCGCGAGCTGTGGGACGTGGCGCTCGCCGCGCGCCGCGCCGCGGACGACGGCGACACGCGGGTCCTCGCGGCGCTGCTGTCGGCGCTGGTGGTGCTGCTGGAGACGAATGAGGGCGCTGAAGAGCGGCTGGCGACGGAGCACGGGCGGGAGCTGCTGGAAACGCTGGCGTGGGCGAGGGGCGTGTTTAGCGGGTTGCCTGGAGGCGGGAAGGGAGAGGGGGAGAAGGGGGGCGAGGACGAGAGGGTGCGGGCGCTGGCGGCGGGCGTGGTGGTGCGGTGTCAGGAGGTGGTGGATCGGTATCAGAGGCGGTTGGTGGGGAGTATGATGGATTACTGAGGCGGGCGGTTTGTCTTCGCCTTTTTTCTTCTTCTCGTCCATCTCTCTTGTTCTCTGTGTGTGTATTATAGGCAAGGCGGACGTGGAGATTGAGCGGTATAGCAGGTAGCAGGTAGCAGTAGCACGCATCACCATCATCTCTCGTCAGACAATCCATCGTCACAGTTCTTCACGCCGCGGGGCTTGGCTTTGTGCATAAATACGCACACACGTATCTCTCTCTTCATCCTATGCTGTAAAAGAATCTACCGACTGGCTGGCTGACTGACTGACTGCCTGTTCCACTTCTGTCCTATACACAAAGCCCCTCTGTCCCCTCTTTCCCACCTTCCCCTTCCGAAACAAAAGAAAAAAAAGAGCCGCGAACGAACCGACCAGCCATACTCCTCCTTCCCTATCCCAGGCGCGCACAAACGAAGAAAAAATTCCAGGTAGGCAACCAACCCAAGGCGAAGGAGGGGGAGACAAATCTGATGATCCCACACGGGAGCAGCAGCAGCAGCAATAGCAGCTTTTTCAGTCTCCGAGTCCTTTCCCAGCCACACCAACGCACAGCCAGCCCTAGCACCGGAGAGAGAGAGAGATAGAAAAAAATTAAAATTAAGCTTTGAAAAAGGGGGAGGGAGAGTTTTTTTTTCGCGCGAGGAAAAAAAAAGGGGGGAAGCAAGCAGAAAGGGAATATAATACGCACGTCGTCAATACATGTCGAAGAGAGGTCCCCCCCTCTCTGCCGACGCAAACCAGATGCTTTGATGACAAGGGAAAGGGAAAGGGAAACCAATATGTAAACCAAAACACATAGAGAAAGGAAAAAAAGGAAAACTATAATCAGGTCGAGGATATCGATGTATGCAGTTGGAAACGGGGGGTATGGGGTATATGTGGGGGGCGTATGTACCGAGCCGAGCGCCGGGCAGGTGTTCAGGAGTTAGAAGTTAGTGACGAGAAGCGAACAACAAGATCTGAGGGACCGTGGGTCCCCGAGAAAAGAGCACCAGCAGCGAGTGGCTTTCTTGGCCGCTAGGGTCCGCGTGGAAGTGGGTATATGCAAAATAAGCCAGCCGCCGGAAAAGAGCATGTAGACCGTTAAACACCTTTGTCAACCAGGAAAAGACCGATCGTAGCGCATGTAAGAGGTATGCAAAGTGGTAGGAGACGCTAGGTGGCGGAGCTCTTCTTGCGGCCGAAGATGGTTCTGGTGCGGCTCTTGTCACGCGGCTTCTTCTCTGAAGAGGCTTCCTTCTTGGTCGAACGGCCTGACCGGACAGATCGCGCATCAGAGACGGTTGAGCTGTCTTCCATGTATTTGTCCTTGTAGATCCTGAATAATGTGAGAAACGCCTAAAATAGACCGGAGCCATTACTAACCAGCTGTTGCCGACCATGCTGACGCCCTTAGCCTCGGCGGCACGGTAGAACTTGGCTGCTTTTTTCATGTCTTTCTTGCAGCCCACGCCCTCTGCGTAGCAATAACCAGCCTCCACCAGAGCGTCAGCATCACCCCAGTTACCAGCGATTTCGTAGCAGCGTAGGGCAAGGCCTTTATCCTGCGGCGCGCCCCAGCCGTTCATGTAGCACTTTCCAAGTTCGTAGATGGCCACGCCATACTGGGCCTTGTGCTGCTTCTTCTTGACCACGTCGGTGGGTTGGCCGTGCTTCGTTTGATCTTCATCTTCGGCAACCTCAAGTTGGCCAGAGTCGACAGCGCGGCGCAACCACTGAAATGCTTCGGCCTTGTTCTCACGCATTCCCCAGCCGTGGCGGCAAGCAAGACCGTACCAGAACATGGCCTCGGGCAGACCTGCACGAGCGGCCAGGCGGAAATGATAGGTTGATTTCATGAATTCGCCTGCCTCGTGGAATGCAACGCCTTTGTCGCAATGCTCTTGTGCTGTGATCTGTTCAGAGCCGGCGGGTAGTCCGCGAACGGTGCTGTTGCTCGAGGTGAGTGATGGCGCACCCCGTTCCGTGGAGGCCCCCCTTGTCTCGAGCGATGGCCGCTGCTGTTCGAAAGAACGGGGCGGAGATTCTGGGGATGGCGGGCGTCCAGCCTCTGCCTTGGCCTTCTTGGGCTGATCCCATCTGATCTGACTGTTCAAGAAGTCTTCTATCCCAATAGACTTCCTGTCGAGCTTCCGCCCCCTGGGGAGATCGAACTTGGAGTAGGTGTACGTGGCGGCAGGATTGGAGTAATCGGTCGACCGACGCCAGTCCTCACTGGTCATGCTGACGGGCGTGTGTACCATTTCGTTGGTGTAGTTTGCGGCCGAGCTCTCGGTGGAATTCTGGCGCATCAGATGGCTGTCATAAGACGGCCTTGTAAATGTTGTCTCATCAGAAGCCTGTCGCGAGGGTGCCCGATCCATTGCAGGACGAACGTCGACAGACGGATGCCTGCTCGCGGCACTCCTGGGGCGAGAGAAATTGAAAGCAGGTCGGGGGAGCTGATGGCCGGCAGCAGAATGTTCAGAAGACATGGAAGGAGAGCGAGGAAGCGAAGAATGGGAGAAAGGAGTGAGTGGCGAATGAGATCTAGACAAGCTAGAGCTGGGTGAGAGGTTTCTGGCATGGAGGGAATCGTAAGAGCCGGCAAGCGACATGTCCTCGACCTCGTCTGAGCTGTCACCGGGCGCGGATCCCATGCCTGGCGACATTCTCGGCGATGGCTGGGCGCGCTGCGAGCCTGGGGACCTGGAGGGACGTAGGCTGGACTGAGACTGCTGTCGGTGGGGCGGGACATGGTGAGGCTGTTGCTTTCGCATGGCCTGCTGGAGTGCCTGGGAATTCGACCGAGGTATGGTGGGCGACACGGGCGTCGCCTCTTGCAGTCCGATCCTGGGCTCCGACGAGTCGGGAGACATGCTCCTGGGGATATCAAAGTAGCCTTGGGTGGCCGACATGGGAACGGGCTGCTCGCCAATGGGAGATAGCACGTTTTTGTGGGGCATGGGCATGGGCATGGGCTCGTGCTGGGAGTCGTCATTGCCAAACTGCGGGTAGAAGGATTTGTGCCTGTCAGCAGAGGCCTGCTCGCGCGGCGAGTTCTGAGGCAGTGCTGGACTGATGGGAGGCACGGTCTCGTTGGGAGAAGTAACGGTGGAGCTGGACAGCGAAGAGAAGTAGCCCTGGCGGTTGCCAAACTCGTTCTGGATGGTCAGAGGAGCGAGACGACTGATGCGGCGACCGGCCTTCTCCTCGTTCTCGAAGCGCTTCGCAAGCAGACGGCCCTGCAGAGCGAGTGCATCCAGCGGCGACAGGGCGGGAGGCACCTCGCCGGCGCGCGGGCTGGGCAGGTCGTGCAGCGAGAGACTGGACATGCTGCCGTTGTGCGGAGGGTCGAACGGGTGCGAGCGAAACTCGAGGCCGGCAGGGCGATCGGGGCGCGTCACCATGGCGGGCAGCTCAGCGTGGGCGTGGCGGTCAGGCGCAGAAAGTGTGTCTCATGAAGACAGGACCGGTGGTGACGATGGGAGTCGAGGACGGTCGGGGGTGGTTATGCGGGCTGTGTCGCGGGTGTGCGCTGGCAGGAAACGGTAGGCCGGGGGAAGTGGCAACGGGCGACGGGCGACGGGCGACTGGGACGGGGTCTGCTGGTGGTTTGTATGGTGTGCTGATCAGAGCATGGGGGAGCAACGGCGAAGGAGCGACAGTGACGGAAAGTCGAGTGTGGGTGGTGAAGGGCAGTCAATGGCAGTCGAGTCTTCTCCGCACGCTGCGCCGGGCACAGGCACAGGCTGGGGGAGGGTGAAGCAGCAGCAAAGGCGCAGCGACGGCAGGTGTCGAGACGGGGCTACTTTTTGGGCCATGGACACTCCCGTGGGTCGGGGTCGGGGGTGGTGAGACTTGGGTGCTGCCCCTGAGCCCTTGGCGGGCCGCAGGGCTCAGTCGCAACAACGCCCGTTTTTTTGGCTGGTTTCAGCGGCGCCTGTGCAGATGCTCCGACGCCAGCCAGATGGGCCGTCGCGGCCTCGTCGCCTTCCTCGCCCTCCGCATGCGCTGGTGCTCTCCACAGCAGGGCTGCATGCTTACCCGCGCGATGCCATGCCATGCCCGACACTGCCCCTCGAGCCCGGCAGGCCTCATGTCCAGCCTGCCCGCCCACCGGCCGCTTGCTCTCTTATTCAGCCGTCGTCGTCTTGCAACGAGCACCCCAACGACCCGTTTCACGGCCTGCATCATACCTTCGGCCCACCACCAGTTCGGGCCAGCCGGCACCCGCAGCAGTGACATCTGCTTCGCGTCTCCACGTCCTGACCCCCTCCGCCCGCCGTCCACGCGTGCCACCAGCAGCCTGGCCCCGACAGCTGAACCCCAATGTCCACTCTCCTAGCCCGCCGCCCTCTGCAGCCCTCCGCCCGCTGCGGATTGGACCTCTGGGAGATTGATGCTCTCGTGCCCTCGTGCCCCCGATCCATTCCAAGCCTCGCCTCTTGCTCACTCGGCTCCAGCCCGTGCGTTACCTAACCTCAGACTAATCCGTCCACAGCCTCCGAAAATACGACGCCAAATAGGTGACAAGGCCCGGCCCTGGGCCCACAAACACAGTAAGCGCCTGCATCGTGAGCCCGAATTAAATCTGCCACAAACTTCGTCCGCCTGACCAGTCACCTTCATTTTTCTTTGGTATTGCCCAAATTGGTTACTCCTTCGCGGTTGGGAACAGGTTGGGTTTGCAACTAGTCGATTGCCATTACCCTGACCCAGGGTACATACGAATAGCTAATGGATTGATGTACCTACCAAAAGCTACTCGCCAAAACGCCAACCTACCGGGCACGTGCTACAAACAGTGATGCATCAGCTGGCAGACCAATTTCACTATCGGGTTCAATAATACAGACGGCGTAGAGCATTCGTCTTTCCGCATTCATGGTCTGTGTGCACAGCAAACCGCCGCTCCATGCCAATGGATTCACTTCCAATCTCTCTCCGAAGCCTTCCCTGTCCTTGGCCTCGATTCCTCACCTACAATTCATCATTCACTACCTATATACCCCTTGTGGACGCTAAAAGGTCGTAAACAAGGCACAAGACACCTCTAGTGGTGAGCTCTTAGAAGCACTTAGTTTCCCATGCTATCTGATCTTGGGGAAGGGGGCGGGAAAAAAACGCTCTTATAAGGGCATTCACCCTTTCTAAGGATAGTATGCCCGACTATCCAACTCTTTCCGTTTTCACGAGAGCCATGCCATTGGTTCACTTCCAATTTTTCATGTTTCCCTTCTTCGTTTTGTCCTTCATCTTCGCCAAGGTAGCTGCACCTGTCACTGTCACAGAACGCTTCCCTCCCCCCACCCTTTCCCAAAAACAAAATAGCACAAAAAATAAATAAAAAAAGGCCCGAAATCTCCACAAACAGTGCTAACCTGTCCACTCACAACTCTACATTCCCCCTTCCCCCCC
>Ga0247757_10000003_pt1 | contig 154019 bp, 125 predicted proteins | sample UWRJL126311R4_FD_180929 | JGI IMG/M metagenome (GOLD analysis project Ga0247757, IMG submission 180929) | Plant litter microbial communities from Arlington Agricultural Research Station in Wisconsin, United States - UWRJ-L126-311R-4 | ecosystem: Environmental > Terrestrial > Plant litter >...
CAATCTGTCGACCTGCGGCGAAGCGCGCACCGACAACTACGAAGACGAAGCGATCGACTATTCCGGCCCCGTGCTGTGGTCGTCGGATCCGACCATCTTCGGGGCCGTGCCCAAGCCGGGCCAGAACGGCACGCACCTCGACATGCTGCACGAATCACCGTTTTGCATGGGCATCGCCTACGAGCAAGACAACGCCTATTGGGTGTTCAACGGCAAGCTGGGCGCGCTCGATCGCTATGATTTCCATGTGCCGCACGTGATCGGCGGCGAAGATCACTCCGACGGCGAGCTCCACCGCTACGTCGAGGGTCAGCTCGCACGCGTGCCCGAAGTGCCGAGTCATTTAGTGCTCGATCGCGATCGCGGGCGGCTCTACGTCGCGGACACGGCGGGAGGGCGCATCGTGGCGCTCGACATCGCGAGCGGCGTCCTGGGCGGTGAGGTGCCCACGCTCGATCCCATCCCCGTGCACCGGCGCATGGACGGCGCAACCCTCGAAGAAGTCGTCGCGCCCGGCGTGCTCGATGCTCCGAGTGGCATTGCGCTCTCTGGCGATCGGCTGATCGTGACCGACAACGCGACCAGTCGCATTTGGTGGTTCGAGCTCGATGGCTCGGTCGTCGGCTCGCTCGACACCGGCCTGCCCGCGGGTTCCCTTTCTGGCGTCACCCTGGGGCCAGACGGCAAATTGTACTTGAGTGATTTGCTGACGGGCACCGCGTACCGCGTCGAAACGCAATAGAGCGGTGCAAGGCTAGGCCGCCGTGACGACTGCGGGAGCCTCACCCATAGCGATGAGGACTAGCTCGCCGCGCTCGAAATGAGCGAGGTAAAGCTCGAGGATTGCGATGGTGAGATCGACGCGATGGCGGGCGGAACGCCAGCGCACGCAGACCTCGCCGCGGCCGCGATTTCGGCGGTTGAGCAATGCGTTGCTCGGGCGCGGCCGCGTCTCGAAGTCGGAGCTCGAAGTGCGCACATGATCGCGCCGATGCGTACTCGGTGAGTAGTACTCGTGTCGATGCGTCGCGCGTTTGCGCTGGGCAGCGAGTGAGAACGCCCAATTACTATTGCCGCACCCAGCCGCGGACTGTCAGAGAAGGGACAGGTGCATCCACCGCCGAGCACGCGGGGCTCGGTGACGTCCATCGATGCAAGGGAGAAAAAGATGCGAAAAGTCCTAGCCACGTGGAGTCTAGTTTCTGCATTCACTGTCTCGTGCGCGAGCAGCGCTCCAGATGATTGCGCATTTCGGGCGCAGGACGGCCGCTGCGCGGTCGTGGCTTCGAGCACGGGCGCGCTCGAGTGCCGACTCGAAGACGCTGATTTGTGCGAGACCGTGACGGCATTCGTCGAGCATCGCCAGGACGACGTCGTGAGCTCCCCCTTGATCAACAGCGGCCGCAAGCTGGGCGGGACTTCACTCGTGTGCGAGCCGGACGGCACGTTCATGTGTACGTGCTGCGGCGTCAAAACCGGCTGCTACCCCTGTCCGAAGAAAGCAGAGCTCGCGCGCTGGTAGTGCGCGCGCTGGCAATGCCGCCCCCCGCGGTTAGACCGCGTGCCCGATCGCTTCGATCTCGGCGTCCGTCAGCGAGAGTTCGGCGCCGGCCATGTTCTCTTCCAGGTGCTTCACACTCGAGGTGCCGGGGATTGGCAACATGACCGGCGAGCGGCGCAAGAGCCACGCCAAGGCTAGCTGGGAGGCCGTGGCGTGATGCTTCTCGGCCAGGGCGTGCAGCGGACCACCGGGCTTGGCGAGCGCGCCCGTGGCGAGCGGGAACCAAGGGATGAACGCGACGCCCAGCTTGGCTGAATGATCGAGCAGCGCCTCCGACGAGCGATTGGTCAGATTGAACAAATTCTGGACCGAGACGATCGGGGCGACCTTTCGGCCCGCGTCCAGCTGCGCGACGCTCACTTCACTCAAGCCCAGATGACGGATTTTGCCTTCTTTCTGGAGCTTGACGAGTTCGCCGAGAGATTCGGCGAGGGGTACCTTGGGGTCGACGCGGTGCAACTGCAGCAGATCGATGCGCTCCACACCGAGATGGCGAAGGCTCAGCTCGACTTGCTGACGCAGGTACTCGGGGCGCCCCACCGGTGTCCAAATGTTGGGACCTTGGCGGGTGAGCCCGGCTTTGGTGGCGATGACCAAGCCCTTGGGGTACGGGTGCAGCGCCTTTTTGATCAATAGCTCGGAAACGAAGGGACCATAGGCGTCCGCCGTATCGATGAAATTGACGCCGAGCTCGACCGCTCGCCGAAGCACGCGCACGGCCTCGTCCGGATCTTTCGGATCGCCCCAGACACCCGCACCGGTGAGCTGCATGGCCCCGTAGCCGAGGCGATTGACGATCAAGTCGTCACCGAGGGTGACGGTTCCGGAGGCGTCCGCGGGGCGTTTGGCTTGCGTCATGTGCGTGCGAGTTTTGTAAAACTCGCACGGCGCGTGTCAAGGTGCGGGCGAGGGGCGCTACTTTGCCTGGCGCGAGGAGACATCCGCCCCGAGTCGCAGCTCGTACGTGCCCGATTCGTGCGCGGCGCCCGCGGCAACCGAGGAGATAGCGGCCATCAACGCGGAGCGAGAGGTGGGCTTGCGCAACAAGGGCGGCGTTTGTGCAGCACCCAAGGCTTGGGCGATGCGCTCTAGCTCGCCCTGGGCGTGGATCGGATCCGCGCTGGCGAAGATGAAACGGCCCGCGAGTTCCGGCGAGCGCTCGAAGCAACGCGCGTATAGTTCCGGCCCGCTGATTTCGGGCATCATCACGTCAGACACGATCACGTCGAAGGGGACGGTTTGTAGCACCGCCCACGCTTCATGTGGGCTCGTGGTGATCACGGTCTCGCAGCCGGCCAACATGCGCACCATGCTGCGCAGCATCAGCAAGTGATCATCGATGATCAGCACCTTGAGGCGTTGCCCTTCACGCGGGCGCTCGCGCTGCGGCATGGGGGCGACTAGCTTGCTCAGCCCGCGTGCTACGCTGTCAGCGCGGGTGGAGCACGCTTCACACAGCCAGGCGCGCTCGGCTGCGCCCGGCGGGTTGGTCGCCGGAGCCACGCCCCAGCCCTGGCTCGCGAGCAGCGCGAAACCCCAGACGTGCCCGTCCGCTGATACGCCGCATTGTGAGCACTCGAAATTTCTCATCGTTGGCCGACCCCGTGTTGCAACTTTGATGCCTCAGAGTGCGACGTCAAGGAATAACGTGTTTCGAGTTGGTTAGTACTTTTGCCAGCGGGGCAAAAGGTCCCTCTTACCCGTAAGTTCCTCGGGCAATCAGCGACGAATTGGATTTTAACGCGCGCGCCGTTGCGCCGTCCTGCGCCTGTGTCGTTCCGCAACAGGCGCATGTCCGGTTGTGACCGAGCGCAGCGTGCGCGAGAACCGCTGACTCAACGGGTCACTTCACGAACTTTTGCACCAGCTCGCGCACGACGCTCAGATTGAATGGCTTCTCGATGCGCTCGTTCGGAACGCGGTCCAAGAACGCGCGCGCGCTCGGCGTGAAGGCGCCACCGCTCATGAACACCATTCGTTCGGCCACGCGCGGTCGTTCGCGGGCGACCGCATCGTAGAATTCCATGCCTGACATGCCGGGCATCATCAGGTCCGACAAGATCAAGTCGAAGCTCGTGCCCGCCTCGATTCGTTCGAGCGCCTCTTTGGCGGAGGTGACCGCGGTGACATCGTGGTTGGTCAACGCGCGCCCGAGGATGACCGAAACCGCGCGCTCGTCGTCCACGATCAACACCGCCGCCCGACCGCGCTTGGGCGGGTTCTCGCTCGGCGCGGGGCCGCGCTTTGCCGGTGCACTCTGGGTGCCATTGAGCACCACGCGCAGCCGCGCGCCTCGCCCCTCGCGATTGCTGGCGCTGATCTCGCCGCCCAAGCTAGTGACGATGCTGTGGCAAATCGATAGCCCGAGGCCCGTGCCCACCCCGATCGGCTTCGTCGTATAGAACGGGTCGAAGACGCGTCCCAGCGCGTCGCTGGGAATACCCGGGCCCGTATCCAATACGTCGATCACGGCGCGTCCGAGTGCGTCGGTCGAGGTCACGATGCGAACCTCGTTCCCTTCGCTGTCGCCCTCGGGGATGGCCTGCGCCGCGTTGATGATCAAGTTGATGAACACTTGACCGAGGCGCGCGTCGTCCGCTTCGACTGCGGGCGTCTCGCCGTAGTCTTTCACCAAGCGCGCTCGGTGACGGATCTCGTTGAAGGCCATGTTCACCGACAGCTCCAGCACGGGCCGCAGCTCGATCACCTCGCGCCGCTCTTCTTCGGCGCGCGAAAGGGTCTTCAGCCCGCGCACGATCTTTCGGATGCGATCGCTGCCCTCGCGCGCTTCACGTACCGCCTCCGACCAGTCCTGCAAATTCGGCGCTCGCCGGTCGCTCGCTGCGGTTTTCACTTCCTCCGCCAGCAGGTCCAAGTTGGCGATTACGTAGGCGAGCGGATTGTTGATCTCGTGCGCGACGCCGGCGGCCAGCATGCCGACCGACGCCAAGCGGTCGGACAAGATCAGCTGCCGTTGCATGCGCTCCTGGATTTCTTTGGCTTCACGCAGCACGCGTTCGGCTTCGCGCTGTTCGGTCACATCGCGCGCGGAGGCGTACACCACCTCACGCTCCGAGTGGCCGACCGAGCGCCATTCGAACCAGCGGTAACTTCCGTCCTTGCAGCGGTAGCGGTTGACCAAGCCGATCAGCGGCTTACTTTCCTTCAAGCCTTCGCGCCCGAGCAACGTCGCTTGGCGATCGTCGGGGTGAACGAAGTCGATCAACGGCCGGGCCATCAGCTCGGCTTCGCTCCAGCCGAGTGTTTTCATCCAACTCGGATTGACGCGCTTGAAGAAGCCGTCGAAGCCGCTGATGCACAACAGATCGAGCGACATCTCGAAGAACTCGGCGCCACCCGAGAACTCGTCCAATTCGCGATGGTCGCTATTGTCGAAGCAGTCCGCCAGAAAGCCCGCGAACGCGCCGCTCGGATCCTGGTACGGCGCGGCGCGTAAGAACACGTATCGGAATTTGCCGTCGTGCCGCCGCAGGCGGACCTCGGTCTCGAACTCTTCGCGCCGCTCGAAGTGCGTGGCGTATTGCTCCAAGAAGCGACGCCGATCGCTCGCGTGCACGGTCTCGAGCCAGCCGTCCCCGAGTTCTTCATCCAGCGTGCGTCCAGTGAACGCAAGCCAGGTCGCGTTGCAGTAGTCGCAACGAGCATCGAGCCCGGAGCGCCAGACCATCGAAGGGGCCTGCTCGGACAACGCGCGGTATTGCTCGAGCTCGTCGACCGTCATGGCTGTGCTTTCAAGCATGGCTGCAGACGGCGCAACGCGCTCACCCGATAAGCCCCACGGGTGACTCCCGCTAGGAATTGTGGCGCCGATTGCTTCAGATTGTTTCGTGAAACCGTGGTGTTACCGAGCACGCCTAAAACAGCATGGCATTCGGCGTCACCGTCACCGGCCGCGTCCGCGACGAGGATCAGCCAAACGCGGGTCAATCGTTCGAAGTAAGCGCAGCGCGCTGGTTTCGACTAGCCTGTGGCGCTCGTCAGGCGGATGATGCCCGCGCGCAGGCGCAAATGCGCTTCATTCAGCGGGTGTCGACGCGAGAACAAGAACGCCATGCGCTTCATGCATCCATTGCGCGCTCGTCAGTGAGTAATCTCCGAAGGGCTGCCAGAGCGTCTCGTCGTCCATCGGATTCCTTCGTTGAGTACCATGCCCGCCGCCATGGCCAGCGCGAACACGAACGCGGCCCGGGCGCCCGAGCCAAGCGCGACCAGCGCCGGACCCGGGCAGTACCCGGACAAGCCCCAGCCGACGCCAAACAGAGCCGCCCCGCCCACGAGCGCAGCGTCGATTCGCCCGCCGCCCGTGGACGGGCCTTGGTCCGCCGCCACCGTGCCGCCGCGGGCACCCCAGCGCAGCCACGCTGCGTGCACGGCGATCGCTCCCAGCATCACTCCCGCGAGGTTCGGCGACCAATGGCCGCTCACGTCGAGGAACGCGATGATGTTCGCCGGATCGGTCATGCCCGAGACGCACAAGCCGACGCCGAAGAGCAGGCCCGAGAGCAACGCGGTTGCCAGCGCTTTCACGCTTGCACCCAGAGCTTCAGCACGTGACGCACGACGAACACGGTCAGCGCGGCCGTGAGCATGAACGTCGACACGGCGACCAGAGAGCGCGTGGAGAAACGGCTCAGCCCGCACACCCCGTGACCCGAAGTGCAGCCGCCACTCAAGCGTGTCCCGAAACCGACCAGAAGCCCGGCTCCGGCCAGGGGCAAGAGGGGCAACGCCGGCGCAGGGACTCGGTTCGTGAAGGTCGCGAACACGATGCCAGCGGCGAGGAGTCCGAGTAGGAAGGCCACCCTCACCCAGCGCTCTTGGCCATGATTCAGCAGCGCGCCGGCGAGGATGCCACTGATGCCGGCAACGCGACCATTGAGGGACCAGTACAGCGACGCGCTGACGCCAATCAAGACTCCACCGAGGATGGCGAACAGCATGGGTTTGGCGATTCTAGTGGCGGCGGCACACGGGTCAAGAACGGGCGCGCCACGGGTGGGTGCGTTGCGCACCAGTCGGGGCGACTCGCGGCGGGCACGGCCCGTTCTGAGAAATGGAGCCGTGCGGCGCGTCTCGAAAGCAAAACTCGCGCGGTCATTGGCTCGGAACTCGCTGCAGAAGTGCTCTCAGGCGACGACCCGCAACGAACGGCCTTTGACGACCGGTTCGCGGGGCGGAGTCACGATCAGCGGTTCGGTGCCGGACAGCGCGTTCATCGCGGTGGCCATGGGGTCGAAATCGGCCGCGGAACGGAAGCGCTGCGCGCCGCCGACGATTTTGTACTTCACGAGGCGGTTCTGCATCACGTTCAGCGGCAAGTAGCCGAGCGTCTGGATCCAACTCGAGTTCTTGCGCACCGTCCAGCGATCCCAGATGGCGCGCGGCGAGTAGAAGCGCTGCCAGGCGCGCTGCCACCCCTCACGGAGCTCCTCACGTGACATGCCGGTTGGTTCGAAGTAGGGCGAGCCCGCGTCGTGATCACCGCCCAGCCACCATTGCTCGTTGGTCAGCCGCCGCTCTTCTTTCAGTCGACGGTACAGCTTGGTCGCCGGGTACGGCGTGAGGATCGCGTACAACGCCATGGTCAGCTTCATGTCGATGCCGAACTCGACGGTGCGATCGAACACCTCGCGGTCGTCGGTGTCGAACCCGAACACGAAGCTGCCCCAGGTGGAGATGCCGTGATCGTGCAACATGTCCATCACTTCACGATACTGTGAAGGCCGGTTCTGACGCTTGCCCGTGTGCTGAAGCGTGCTGTCGTCGATGCTCTCGAAACCGATGAACAGGGCCTTGCAGCCGCTCTCGGCCATCAACTTCACGTTCTCGATGCGCTTGACCGCGGCCAGCGAGCATTGCCCAATCCAGTGTTTTTGCAGCGGGATCATGCGCGTGAACAGCTCCGCCGAGTACTTCCGGTGGATCATCACGTTGTCGTCGGCAAATAGGATCAATTTGCCGAGCGTATTCAACTCGTCCAACACTTCTTGCACGGGGCGAAAGCGCATGGTCGTGCCATTGGCGGTCGAGACGCTGCAGAACTCACACGGGTAAGGGCAGCCGCGCATGGTCTGGACCACCTGAAACGGAATGTATTTCTTGGAGCGAAACAAGTCTCGCCGGGGCATCGGCTTCCCGCCTAAATCCGGGAGGGCCCCTTTGTAGATCGGCTTGAGCTGGCCGCGTTTGAAGTCGCGCAACAGCTCGGGCCAGAGTTCTTCCGCTTCGCTCACCACCACCGAGTCGGCAAAGCGCAACGCTTCTTCCGGAACGGCCGTGGGGTGGATGCCGCCCAGGACGACCTTCACGCCGCGTTCACGATAAGCGGCGGCGATCTGGTAGCTGCGGCGGGCCGTCTTGCTGTCCACACTGATGCCGACCAGATCGACGTCCTTCACGTCCTTTTCCAGGTCGAACTGTTTTACCAAGTCATCGGTATAGATGACTTCGTCTTCGGGCGGCGTGAGCGAGGCCAGCACCCCCAGGCCGAGCCGGGGAAGGAACGCCGAATCTTCGCTAGCGGTCGCGATCAGCTCGATCTGCATGCAAAAACCAGCATGCCACAACCGCTGGCCGACGCGAAGCACGGCGCTCCGCGTCAGACGAGTAAAGTCGGCTTCAGAACGAACGCAGTGGCACCCGCTGAGGAGTGACCGCGCCGTTGCCCAGCTGCTGACGATGATTGGCGCCCCAGCACGCCCTTGGCCGTGATCGCACCGGTGGCGCCCGCCAACGGCCACTGCGTGAGTACTCGTGGCAAGTTTGCCGAACTCGCTCTTCGCGTCGAAGCTTTGCACCGGGCTCGCACGATCGACGGGTGGTCTCGTCGCCCACCTCGCCGAACACGTGGGCACCCCAGCAGAACAGGCGATCGCCCAGACGTGCGCAGGCGTGCTCGGACGTTGCACCCGCGAACAGCGCGCCGTCGACGCCGAAGTAAGCAGGCCTGCGAGCACGCTCGGCGCGCCGGAATCCGTGGTGCTCTCGTTGTGCAACCGAAGCGGTCTTGGCAGCGCGACGCCGAGCTGCAACGCGCGATTGCGCCGCTCAGCCGTGTCACTGCTGTACACGGCCGCGCCGCGGCACGTGGTCTGGCCGAGCACGCAGCGCTTGCTGCGGCAGACGCCATCGTAGCGGATCATTGCGACCAGGAGCCGCCATGATCGGACAGCGTGTTGACGACTTGGTGCGTCGAACGCTCGTGGCTCGGCAGGTCTGTAAGTGACCATCCGGTGAGCAAAAGGGCTCGCCGGGCGTGAAGTCGCCGCCGCCCGTGGCGCCGCTCATGCCGGCTTCGCCGTCAGCGTGTGTGCCGGCGCGCAAGGAGCGCGAGCTTGCCTGCTTCCAAGCGATAGCTCTGCGGCGCTGCCGGCGCGGCTACCGGTGACGTCGACGAATAAGTGCAGGGACCGCACGCTGCATCGCGCCGCATGATTCGTGCAGAAAGCGGCTACGCTGGCGCCGAGAGTGCGCGGCCGGGGACTCGATGCGCTTGCACTCCTCGGCGAATCTGTCAGAGTCGCCCTCGCCGCGGGCAGTTGCCCCCGGTTTTCGCCCTAGCGGCGGGCTTGCCCGGCGCGGCTTTCGAGTCCGAAATTTCACATACGACGAAGGGCGGTCGTGCGACGCGGTACTTGCTCATGCAGCAACCCGCGCGCTCCCCATCGTAACGAAGCGTGGCGTCCCGCTGGCTGAGTCGATTTCATCGGCGCACCGGCCGGAGAGCTTCGCCCCCCGGGTTGTCTCGGACAACGCCGGTTTCTCCATACAAAAAGGTCACTTTGCAAAATACGAATCCCGTCGCGGGCATTGCCTCGTCCGACGTTGCTGCGGTTGCTGCTTCCACCACGGTTCCCACGGTCGCAGGCGTAGCGTTCACTGACTTGGGCCTGAGCGACAGCGTGCTCAAGGCGCTCACGGCCGAGGGTTACGTGAACCCGACGCCCATCCAACAAAAAGCCATCCCCGAGGTGCTCGCGGGGCGCGACTTGCTCGGCTGTGCGCAGACCGGCACGGGTAAGACCGCGGCCTTTGCGCTGCCGATGATCGAGCGCCTCATGGCCTCGAATACGCCGCGCGATGCCCGCCGTCCGCGCGCGCTCGTGCTCTCGCCGACGCGTGAACTGTCCGCGCAAATTGCCGATAGCTTCGCCACTTACGGCCGGGGCACGCCGCTCAAGTACGCGGTGATCTTCGGCGGCGTGGGTCAAGGCCCGCAAATCTCCCTGCTCAGCCGCGGCCTCGACGTGCTGGTCGCGACGCCGGGGCGCTTGCTCGACTTGATGAACCAAGGCGCCGCCTTCCTCGACAAGGTCGAAATCCTGGTTTTGGACGAAGCCGATCGCATGCTCGACATGGGCTTCTTGCCCGACGTGAAGCGCATCTTGCAGAAGCTGCCCAAGCAGCGCCAAACGCTGTTTTTCTCGGCCACCATGCCGAGCGACATCGAGCGCCTTTCGCGGGAGATTTTGCAGAATCCGGTGCGCGTCGACGTGGCGCCGGTGTCTTCGACGGCCGAGCGCATCGAACAATCGGTGTACATGGTCGAGGCTTCGGAGAAGCGCCGCGTGCTCGAAAAAGTGCTGCGCGATCCGGCCATGGAGCGCGCCATCGTCTTCACGCGCACGAAGCACGGCGCCAACCGCTTGGTGAAAGAGCTGGAGCGCGGTGAAATCGTGTCCGAGGCCATTCACGGCAACAAATCCCAGGGCGCTCGCCAGCGCGCGCTGGACAATTTCCGCTCTGGTCGGCTCAAAGTGCTGATCGCGACGGACATCGCCGCGCGCGGCATCGACGTCGACGGCATCAGCCACGTCGTGAATTACGATCTGCCGAACATCCCGGAGAGCTACGTGCACCGCATCGGTCGCACCGCGCGCGCCGGTCGTGAAGGCATCGCGATCTCCCTGTGCAGCCGTGAAGAGCGCGGCTACCTGCGCGACATCGAGCGTCTGACGCGCACGCCCATTCGCAAGCTCGACACGCCCGAGCCGAGCGCGGAAGATCTGCGCCCGCGCGCGGCGCGCCCCGAGTCCGACGCGCGCCCGCCCCAGCAAGATCGCCCGCGTTTTCAGGGCAATCGCGGTCCGCGCCCGGACAACCGCGGTCCGCGGCCCGACAACCGCGGTCCGCAATTGCGCATGGACAACCGAGGCCCTCGCCCCGAGCACCAAGGCGCTCCCTTGGCTCCGAGCCAAGATCGCGGCGCGCCGCCGCGCCGCTTCGACGACCGCGCGGCTCCGCGTGCCCCGCAGAGCGCGCCCTCGCGCTTCGACGGCGATCGCGGCCCGTCGCAGCGTCGCTTCGATGGTCCGGCGCGCCCCTTCCAAGGTGGCGGGCAAGGGCGCCCGCAAGGCGTTCCGAGCGGCGGCCAAGCCCCGCGTGACAACCGCGGACCGTCGCGCCAGCAAGCTCCGGCGCAACCGGAAATGTACATTCGCCGCCCGCGCTGATTAGCGCTCGCGCTGAACGCCGATGGCTCCGTCTTTCCGAGGCGGGGCCATCGCCGTTTTGTTGGATAGCGAACTGTCGCCCTGAACGCTCCCTGAGTTTTCACCGCCAAGCAGCCGTGTCTTTCGTCAAGAGCGCCAAGGACAGAAGAGAGTTGGGTTCGTGAATCCCGACTGAGTCTGTCGCGGTGTGATTCAGCCCCTCGCAAACGGCGCCAACTTCGGGTGCGAGGTAGATCGACGACGCAAGGACGCTTCGCTCGGCACTTCATCGTACCGGGTCAACTAAAGTGAGTCGAACGTCGTCCAAAGCAAACCCAATCTCCTCTCCCCCTTTGCCGCTCTTGCCGCTTTGGCGGTGAGTTCAGGGAGACGCGCAAAGCCGAGCTGAGACTTAGGCACTCGGGGGGACGTCCGCGGTGGCTCGCATTTCTGTGAATTGTATCGGCATGAGCACGCAGTGCGTGGATCGGCAGGACGAAGCGCGACGCCGAAGGCCGCGACGACCTTCGACGGGTCGTGTGACCATCAACCCACTAGAGGCCGTCGGTGGGCTGGCGTGAGACGCGCACTTGACCGCGCAAGCGCGGGCTCAGCCAGAGTTTGTTGTTTTTGTCTACGATCACCACGCCCACGCCAGGGGTGGCTTCGGCCAATTTCAGGCCTGCTTCGGGGCCGAGGATGAACACCGCGTCGTCGACGGCGTCGGCGGTGGTGGCGTCGTCGGCCCAGACCGTCACGCTGCGGCTCGCGGTCGCCGGGTAGCCGGTGTGCGGATCGATGATGTGATGATAGCGGCGCTTCCCGATCACGTACGAGCGGGCGTAGTCACCGGCGGTGGAGAAGGCGTGATCGGTGAGCTCGATGGTCGCAAATGACGTGCCCTCGGGGGCGCGTGGATCTTGAATGCCGCTGATCCACGCAGAGCCGTCTGGCTTGCGCCCGGCGCCGTACAGATCCCCGCCGGCTTGCACCAAAAACGCCTGTACGCCGGCCTGTTTCAACACCTCGACCGCGCGGTCGACGATGTAGCCCTTGGCGATTCCGCCGAGCCCAATCTTGTGATTGCGCGGTAACCGCACGGCCTGCGCGGCGGGGTCGAGCTCGACCTTGCGGTAATCGACGAGCGCGCGCCGCCGTTCGATTTCGGCTTTGCTCGGCACTTTGGGCGTGGCATCGGCGGCGCTGCCGAATTTCCATACGTCGCTCATGGCCTGAAAAGTGATGTCGAACGCGCCGCCCGATGCCTTGCCCTCCGCGAGCGCGCGAGAGATCACGCTGAAGGTCTCGGGACCGACGCGCACCCATTGCTCGGCGTTCAGGTTGATCTTGCCGACCTCACTGTCGTCGCGCCATTCGCTGAGCACGGCCTCGAGTCGTTTCATCTCGCTCAGCGCTCGGGTGATGGCCGCGCGCACCTGCACGTCATCGACCTGAGGATTGGTGTAAGCGATGAAGTGCACGTTCGTGCCCATCGCCACGTCTTGAAAGTCGACCTTCTCGATCGGCACTGGCTTCGCCGGCTCGAGGGGCTGGCGCGAGACGGCGGACGCGGTTGCACTCGGCGGCACGGCGACCGGCGTGGGGTGCGGGGCGACGTTCAGCTCCGGGGTCTTTTCGCTGGCGGGGTGGCGGCAGCAAAGGAGCAGCCACGGTAGCGTCATGAACGCCCATTTGCCGATGTTTCGTCGTCGTTTTCGCGGAGCTTGCCCAGGTCCCGTCATCTCTAGGCTATGCTCTTTAGCATGGCACTCGATCGTAAGGCATTGGACCTGTGCGTGGACGAGTTCAGCCAAGAGCTTTCTGCGCTTTCGCGTCGCATCCACGCTCACCCCGAGCTGTGCTTCGAAGAGCGGCAGGCGGCGGCCTGGCTCGGTGATTGTTTGGTGCGTGAGCTCGGAGCCGAGATCGAGCGCGGCGTGGGCGGCCTCGAGACTGCTTTCCGCGCGCGCGTCGGGACGGGCTCACCCAAGATCGCGATCTTGGCCGAGTACGATGCGCTGCCCGAGATCGGACACGCTTGCGGACACAACCTGATCGCCGGTAGCGCCGTCGGTGCATTCCTCGCGCTTGCGCGGCAGGCTCCGAATCTGCCCGGCTCCGTGGAGATCATCGGAACACCAGCGGAGGAAGGCGGCGGCGGCAAAATCAAGCTGATGCAAGCCGGCGTGTTCGAGGGCGTGGATGCCGCGATGATGTTCCACCCATTCGATCGCGATATTTTGGCTCATCCCGCGTTGTGCAGCATGCGCATCTCGATGCACTACCAGGGTGTCCCGGCGCACGCGGCGGCCGCGCCGTTTGCGGGCAAGAGCGCGCTCACGGCGTGCATGGAGACCTTTCGCCTGATCGACTCGCAGCGGGTGCACTTCCGCGATGGCACGCGCGTGCACGGCATCATCACCAACGGCGGCCAAGCCGTGAACGTGATCGTCGAACACGCCGCTTCGGAGTTCACGCTGCGCGCGCCGACCTCAGCCGAGCTCGACCGCGTGAAGGGGATCGTGCTGCGCTGTGCGCGCGCCGCCGCGCTCGCGGGCGACGTCGACGTGTCGTTCAAAGAGAAGATCGGCTACCGCGAAATGCGCAACAATCTGACCATGGCGCGCCGCTTCGGCGCAGCCCTCGAGGCGCTCGGTCGCAACGCGCGCGAGACCGATACGCGCGTCGGTGCGGGCTCGACCGACATGGGTGATTTGAGCCTGTATCTGCCCTCGATTCATCCCTATTTGGCGATTTGCGACGAAGGCGAATCTTTGTGCCACGAGCACCGCTTCGCTGACTGCGCGGCCAGCGAGCGTGGCATGTCGACCATGCTCGTGGCCGCCAAAGCCATGGCTCGCACCACGCTCGACTTGCTCGAAGATCCGAAGCTGTTCGCGGACGTGAAGCGAGAGTTCGCGGCCGCGCACTGATTGCCGTGCGAGCGCGGGCCGGTGTAGTCTGGCCATCATGCGCATCGCTTGCTCCGGGCTCTTGCTCTCGTCGTTGCTCGCCGCCGCTTGCGGTGGTGCTCAGGCCACGCCGCCCGCGGAGGCGCCGGTCGCGGAAGCGCCGGTCGTCGAAGCCAAGCCCGAATCCGCCGCGAGCGCCGAGCCCGCGAAAGCCGCGCCGAGCGAGCCGCCGGCGGAGGACGACGCGGCGCCGCCTGCGCCCAAAGCGGAAGCTGACCCGAACGCCACGCGTGAAGTGACTTATATGGTGGTGCCGGACGGGCTGAAAATCAGCGTGGCGGGCGTGCGCTTCACGGTTTCGGCCAGCGCGGCCCAGGTCGCGTCGGGTTGGGGCGTGAAGCTGAACGTGGTCGCGAGTGCAATCGACGGCAAGCCGCACTCGCTCTCCAGCCCCAAAGCGGGGCCGCTGGCCTTCGCCGGCTCGGTGCTGCGCAAAGGCAAGTCCGAGCCCGAGCCGTTTGGCGACGAACGCGCGGGTGACGGCGAGCAGAGCATCTTCGGTGACGACGCGACGAAATTCAGTCGCACGTGGCCGGCCAAGGGCGTGCGCGTGCTGGGCGCGGGGGATGCACTGGATCTGCAGGTTGCGCTTTGGGGCCTCGGCACCGAGAAGGAAGCGCGGCGCCCCGTGAAGAAGTTTTGTCACGTGCGTATGCAAGTCGACAAAGGCAAGCCGCGCGCGATCCTCGAACCGCCGACGATCTCGAAGTAGCGCGCGGGCTATTTGCCCTGAAACCGCGGCTTCCGCTTCTCGGACAAGGCGAGCAACGCTTCATCGCGATCGGCGCTGTTCAGGCAGCGCTCGTACGCTTCATGTTCGAAGTCGAGACCAGCTTCGAGCGGCAGGCGCCCCGCCGCGCGCACCGCGGCCAGCGCGGCCCGCTGTGCAATGGGCGCACCTTCCGCGACGGGTAGCAGCCACTTCAGGGTGTTTTCCACGAGCGGTTCGTCACTCGGCGCGATGCGATTCACGAGCCCGAGCGCGAGCGCCTCCGTTGCGTCGATGCGTCGTCCGGTGAGTACCAGATCGAGCGCGCGCGATTCGCCGATTAGGCGCGCGATGCGCTGTGTGCCACCCGCGCCGGGGATGATGCCGAGGCTCGTCTCCGGCAAGCCGAAGCTCGCGGTTTCGACGGCGATGCGCAGACTGCAGGTCAGCGCGAGCTCTAGTCCGCCGCCGAGCGCGGCGCCGTTGATCGCAGCCACGCTGACGAACTCCGACTGCGCGAGCCAACCGAGTTCGCTGCGGTACGCGGCGAGCATTTCACGCACTTGGCCGCGGCTCATGCCTTGGCGCTCCTTCAGATCCGCGCCCGCGCAAAAGGCTTTCTCGCCCGCGCCGGTCAGCACGCACACGCGCACGCCGGGGTCCGCCGCCAATTCACGCCCAAGCTCGCCCAGCCGTTGCACCGTGGCCCACGACAGCGCGTTCATGCGCTCGGGACGATCGATGGTCAGGATCGCGACCGCCGCGCGCCGCTCGAGCCGCACCAACTCGGTCATGCGCGGCCTTTGCGCTTCGCCTTGCTCGCGCTCTTCGCGGGCGTGCCTTTCTTGGCTTTGGGCGTCGCGGGCGCCTTCGGCTTGCCGGCCTCGACCTTCGACAAGCGCGCTTTCAGCTCCGCGACTTCGTTGCGCACGCCGTCGAGTTCGTCATTCAGGCGTTTGCGCTCGGCGACCGACTTGTGCTCGCCCATGTCGCGCAGCGCCTCACGCAGGCGACGCACCACGCGGCCGTCCAGTTCGCGCTCCTTGGCGCGATGGAGCGCACCGCGGCTCTTGAGATCGCCCAGGAATTGCAGGGCCGCGACCACGTCGATCTTGAGGTGCGGATCTTTGTCGTCGAGCAGATCTTCCAAATGCTCGCGCACTTTGCGACCTTCCGAGATCGCGGCCAGTGCGGCGATCGCGGCGCGGCGCCCGCGCGTCGGGTAGCCGTACTCGGTGCGCTTCAATACCTCGGGCAGCGCGCGTTCGTCGCGCAGGGCTCCGAGCGCGTCGAGCGCGCCGGCTCGCGATACCTCCGCCCACGATGCCCGATCGAGCAGCGGCACGATCACGCTCAGCGCTTCGGGTCGACGCGTGCGCCCGAGCGCGCGCACCGACTCGGCCTCGACCAAGTAGCTCGGATCGCTCTTGGCGCGTTTCTCCAAGACCTTGGCCGCCTCGGCCGTCTTGAAATTGCCGAGCGCGGAGGCGACCGCGCGCCGCACTTTGGGATGGTCGGTGCCGGCCATCGCCGCCAACGCGGAGAACGCCTCTTCCGAGCGGATTTTGCCGAGAGCTCGCGCGGCTTCCGCCCGCACCATCCAGGCTTCGTCCGTGCTCGCGAGGCTCTTGGCGAGCGCGATGATGGTCGGCGGGTCGTCGCGCCGCGAGAGCGCGTCGGCGGCGCGTGCGCGCGAGATGGCGCGTGTGGCATTGGCCAATTGTGCGCGCAACATGTCGCTCGGCGCGTCGAAGGTCAGGTCGCCGACGACGCGCAGATCCGGATCGAAGACCACGAACGAAGGGCGCTCGGCGAGCTGAATCACGAACGTGTCCGTGGCGGAGGTGACGGCCTTTTTGTGTCGCGTCACCCCACCGCCGCGGGTGCCGATCTCCACCTCGAGCTCGAAATGGAATTCGGCGATCTCTCCGAGCTTCTGCGTTTGCTTGACGGTGATCGACAGCAGGCCGTCGTCCCAGCTGACTTTCACCTTCAGCTCGGGGTGGCCCGGCCGATACACCCACGAGTCGAAGAAGCGCTCGAGCGAGCGCCCCGAGACTTTCTCCAGCGCGCGCTGGAGATCGTTGGTTTCGACCACGCCGTAGGCATGGGCTTCGAGGTAACTGCGAACGCCGGCCCAGAACGTTTCGTCGCCCAGCTCACGGCGCAGCATGTGCAGCACGAGCCCGCCTTTTTCGTACAAATGCCGGTCGAACAGGTCGATCGGCTCGGCGTAGTCACGGCACACGATCGGCCGGGAATAGCGCGCGCTTGCCTCGTGCAAGTAGCTGTCGTTGTCGGACGACACTCCGTAGTCGTACTCGTCACGCCCGATGCGGTCTTCGCGTTCGACGTGCTCCATGAACGTGGCAAAGCCTTCGTTCAGCCACGCGTGCGACCAGTCCCGGCAGGTCACGAAATCACCGAACCATTGGTGGGCGAGTTCGTGCGCAACCAGATCGTTGGAGGAAATGTCGAGCACGGCGCGCTCGTCCAAGAGCACGTGTTCGTACATCGTGGTGGCAGTGGTGTTCTCCATGCCGCCGAAGATGAAATCACTGACCACGATCTGCGAGTAACGTTGCCAGGGGAAGGGCACGCCCGTGAGTCGTGAGAACAGCTCGATCATGCGCGGCGTCTCGCCGAAGCTGCGCGCGGTGTCTTTCTTGCGCGCCGGGGGCACGTAGTACCGCACCGGGATTTGCTTCGATTTGCCGAGATCCGCCGGGCGATCGTCGATGATCGTGAAGTTGCCGGCGACCAGGGTGAGTAGGTAGCTCGGGTGCGGCTTATCCAAGCGAAAGTGGTACGTCCACGGCTTTTTGCCCGCGGGAGTTTGCGACTCGACCAGCTCACCGTTGGACAGCGCGATGAAGCCGTTCGGTACGCTGACGCGCAGCTCGCTCGTCATCTTCACGTGCGGCTTGTCGTGACACGGGATGAAGTGGCGGGCGTCTTCGTCTTGGCACTGCGTCCAGACTTGTTTGGGTCGGTTTTTGACCTTCGCGTCCGGCTCCAGGAAATACATGCCGCGGCGCGGCGTGGCTCGATAACGAACCTCGACCTTGCCGGAGCTCGCGCGCTCCAAGCCACGCACGGTGAGCGTGTCCCCGTCGTAGTCGAACGGCGTGTTCACGAAGCCCTTACCCGCGTTCAGGCGCACGCTGTCGATCTCGAAGCCGACCGCGTCGAGTTCCAACTCGGCCGCGTTCGCCGCCACGCGCTCGAAATCGAGCGTGGCACTACCGGACACGGACTTGGTTTCGAAATCCAAGCTCAGATCCAGAGCCAAGTGCGGGATCGCGAACGGGCGCGAGCGCTCGTATTTGCGTTCGGTACCCGCGAGCGCGAAGGGAGAGCCGGCGCTCGAGCAGGCGCAGCGGGAATGGAGCCGTTGAGCGAGTTTCGACATACTACTCGAACTCTGTAGGCCGCCCCGGCGCCTGTCGCAAGGCCTGCCCGCGTCGGACATTTCCCCGGGCTCGCCGCTCGAACTCTCGGGGCTCACCCGCCCTAGCGAAGGCGCGCTAAGGTTCGCCCGTGCCCACCACCTTGACCGGTGAAGTCGAGCGCGTCACCTATGAAAACGAGGCGACGGGCTTCCGGGTGATCCGCATCGGGTCACTCGAGGGTGGGGGTGCGCGTCGCGGAGCGATGCCTGCGGTCGGTACGTTTCCCGCGGTCGGGCCCGGCACGCGCGTACGCGTCACGGGTGAATTCGTCCAAGACGCGAAGCATGGCGAACAGTTTCGCGTCGAAACGCTGATGCCGATCGCCCCCAGCACCCTGGCGGGCCTCGAGAAGTACCTCGGCTCGGGCTTGATCCCTGGCATCGGGCCCGGTTTCGCCAAGCGCATCGTGGCGACGTTCGGCTTACAAAGCTTGTCGGTGTTGGACGAGCACCCCGAGCGTCTGAGTGAAGTCAGCGGAATCGGGGAACGACGCGTCGAGGAGATCAAGAAAACTTGGGCCTCGCAGCGAGCGATCAGCAACATCATGCTGCTGCTCCAGACGCACGGCGCATCGCCCGCGCTCGCGGCACGCATCTTCAAGCAATACGGCGACAAGGCCGCCAGCATCTTGCAGCGCTACCCGTACCGCCTGGCGCTCGACGTGCGTGGGGTCGGCTTCAAAACTGCGGATCAGCTCGCGCGCTCGATGGGTATCTCGGGAGACCACCCCGAGCGCGCGCAAGCCGGCGTGATGCATGAACTCGGTGAGCTCGCGAACCAAGGGCATGTCGTCGTGCCACGCGAGCTCATCACCCAACGCGCGGCGGAGATGCTGCAAATCGACGAAGCGCATGTGACGGCTGCAATCGACAAATTGTGGGCCTCCGAGCGCGTGGTGGTGGAAGAGGGAGGTGTGTACTTGAGCTGGCTGCACGCGGCCGAAATCGCCGTCGCAACCGGGCTCACACGCTTGCTCGTGAGCCCGGGTGCGGCCCTCGGTGGGTTGGATGCGGCGCTGACCGCGTTCGAACAATCTGCCAAAATCCAACTCGCGCCGGGTCAGCGCGCGGCCGTGGAGGCCGCCGCGCACAACAAAGTCGTCGTGATCACGGGCGGCCCCGGCGTGGGCAAGACCACGATTGTGCGCGCGGTCCTGAACGTGCTCGGCCGTTCGCGCTTGCGCGTGAAGCTCGCCGCACCCACGGGGCGCGCGGCCAAGCGCTTGAGCGAATCGACCGGCATGGAGGCCAGCACGCTGCATCGCCTGCTCGCGTTCGATCCGCGGAGTAACGACTTTCAGCTCGACTCCGACAATCCGATCGAGGCCGATGTCCTGATCGTGGACGAAGCATCGATGATCGACGTGCCCTTGGCGGCTGCGTTGGTGGCGGCTTTGCCGACGGCCGCGCGCTTGATCATCGTGGGCGATTCGGATCAGCTGCCCTCGGTCGGACCAGGTGCCTTTCTGCGCGACCTGATCGACAGCCGCGCCGTGCCGACGGTGCGCCTGAACGACATTTTTCGTCAGGCCGGGGAGAGCCGGATCGTGCTCAATGCGCACCGCATTTTGCACGGAGAAATGCCGGAAAGCGTCGATGCCGACTCGCCCAACGCCGACTTCTTCGTGGTTCCCCGCAAGACGCCGGAAGAGGCGGCGGAGCTCGTGCGCGAGTTGGTCGTCACGCGCATTCCCCGCCGCTTCGGTTTCGATCCCAAGCGCGACATCCAGGTGCTGACACCGATGCATCGCGGGCCCGCGGGCACCATGGCCCTGAACGAGTTGCTCCAGGCCGCATTGAACCCGGAAGGCCCCGCGCTCGAGTCCCGCGGTCAAAAGCTGCGCCTGGGCGACAAGATCATGCAGACCAAAAACGACTACGAGCGCGAAGCCTTCAATGGCGACATTGGTCTCGTCACCGCCGTCGACACCGAGAATCGCACGCTCACCGTGCGCTTCGACAGCGTGACGTCCAATACGACGACCCGAGCTTGGGCTCGCTCACGCTCGCCTACGCGACCAGTATTCACAAGAGCCAAGGCAGTGAATACCCGGCCGTCGTGATTCCACTGCTCACGGCGCACTTCGTGATGCTCTCGCGCAACCTGGTATACACGGCCGTGACGCGCGCCAAGAAATTGTGCGTGCTGGCCGCCGATCCACGAGCAATTCGCATGGCTTTGGCGGAAACGCGGCGCGAAGAGAGGATGACGCGCTTGGCCGAACGCCTCCGGCGCGCTTAAGGCGGGGCGGCCGGTCGCAAGACGCCGAGCAGCAATTCGGCTTCGGTTTTTCGATAGCCGCCATAGTCACCGCGGGCGAACGGTTCGAGGGCCGTGGCCGCTTCGGCTTTGCGTCCGGTTCGGGCGAGCGCGATCGCGCGGTTGTAGCGGGCCTCCGGTGACAAGCTGCCGTTCGGCGCGGCCGCGAGGTAGCGGTCCCATAGCAAGACGGCCTGACTCGGGTCGCCGCCGGAAAACTGCGCCCGATGAGCAGTTCGGTACAGCGTGTCGACCTCGGAAGGCGTGGGGCTGGCGACGGGTCGCGAAGTCGAGTTGGGTTTACGAATCGTCGCTGAGCGCTGCGCGGGTCGTCCGCTCGTCGCCGCCACGGTAGCACTCGATGCACTCGCTTCGGGTATGGGCGCACTCGGGACTGCTATCGGAATGGAGGGAGCGCTCGCGGCGACGTGCTTCGGCATCGTGCCCGTGCTCGGCGTTGGCGTCCCGCTCCAGATCTGGATTAGCGCGTGCAGCTTCTCTGCCACTCGCCCCCAAGCCACTGACCCGAGCAGCGCCGCCACCAACGGGATCGCGATCATCGGTAAGCGCTTGCGCCGACGCGTCTGCGCGAACGCGGAAATCAGCCGGTCTTCCGTGGCCGCCGCCCGCTTTGACTGACCGTCGTAGCGATCACGAACCACGCTCGCGGCGCGCTCCAGCAGATCGTCGCTCATCGGAAGCCACCCTGCTCGAGTCGCTCACGCAGCCGCTTTTTGGCGGACTGAACGCGCGCACGAACGGTGGGCGCCGGTGCACCGATGATTTCGGCCGCCTCGTGCGAAGGTCGTTCTTCTACGACGCACAGCACGAACGCGATGCGTTGTTCGAGCGAGAGCTCATCCAGGGCGCGAAACAAGGCATCTCCCAGCTGCTGGCGTCCCAGTCGTTCGTCCGGCAGTGCGACGGGATACGTGGGCTCGCGTGTCAGCTGCTGAACGTTCCGGCGCCGTCGCGCGGCCGCACGCACGAAGTGGCGCGCTTGGTTGACCGCGACGCCGATCACGAAGCTACGCAGGCTCGTCTCGCCGCGAAAGCGCTGAACGGCACTCGGCAGCGCCAGGAAGGCTTCCTGCACCATGTCTTCCGCGGCCGACTCGTCGCCCAGTAGGCGGCACGCGAACGCGCGCACGTCGCGCTGATGGTCGCGGTAGACACGGGTCAACGCCTGCGCGTCTCCGGCGGCCAGAGCGACCAAGAAGGAATCGCGTACCGGCTCGATCTGCGGCGGTGCGAGCTCCCCGGTCACGAGGCGCGACAAATACCATGGGTTCATCGGAGTGCACGAAATGCGAGCCTGCCCGACGCGGGCTACAGCTGCACACCCCCAAAAAACTCGGACAAAAGCCGAAAGTTTACGACCGTGTCCCCGCCGCGCACCGGATACGTGACCTGACCGGTCACGCCCGTGCCTACGAACAAACTGAGGTGAGGGTAGAGCTCGAAGCGCAGCAGAGCCCGGAGCTTGGCGAGCGATTGATCGTACGCCCGAGAACTGGCGGAAGTGGGCGATTCATCGATGACCGCTGGCTGGGGGTAGTAGGCGTGGCCGTGGAGTCCGGGGGTGCAGCTCGTGGCACTCGTGTTCGCGTTGGCGGGGTAGCCGTTGCCGAAGCCGTCGTCCGTCGCCGTCTCGCCCTCGGCCCGGGGCAGGGTGTATGGCGCGCCAGATCCCGTGGCGGCGGCGGGACGGCACACGTAGCGCGCATCGGCGAACAAATGCAGTGCTTGCACGTCGATTTCCGTCGCGATCTTTTTTGCGATAGGGATGCTCGCGCCAATCGTCAAACCTGCGCCGTATAGCGTGTGTTCGCCGTCGTAGTGCATGGCGCCGCTCACCATGGTGTACGAGTGGCGAGCGGCGAACTTGACGCCCACGTTGACGAACGTGGTGTTGCTGCTCCAAGCCACGGGATGCACGCCGCCCGTCTTCGAGACGCTGATCAAGCCAATCGGAACCCCCTCGACCTCGTCGGAAACGTTGACCAGTCCGATCTGCATGCCGCGCACACGCTTGCCGACGTTCACGATACCAATCTGCACGCCTTCCACGTTTCCAGCGACGTTCACGCCGGACAGTTGCAATCCCTTGGAGAGCGAGCCCGCCAGATTCAACCCTCCCAGTTGCAGGCCCTGCATGGCATGGTCCGCGCGGTTCATGAGCGCGACTTGCACGCCCTCGACCCTGTGTCCGCGATTGAACACGAAGCTGAATTGCCCTGCGCGAACCTGCCCACCGACGAGATTGGTCAGGAGCGATGCTTGCAGCCCCTGCGCATCGCCGCTGACCGTACTCACGGTGCCGACCTCGAGCCCGTTGAGCGCGCCGATGTGCCCGTAAAGCAAATTGATGTCGAAGTGGGTCGTCAGCTCCGGGTGCTTTGCGTTCGTGGCGAGTGGGTAAAAGACCGACGCATTGCCCAACCAATGCGTCGCGGGCGCTGGGGGGTCGGGCGGGGGCATTTCGCTCGGAGAGGGGGGCGCCGGCGCGACCGGTGCCAATTCCGGTCTAGGCAGAGTGAGCGAGTCTGCAACGCCCGCAGCGAGCAGCTCGGCGGTCTGATCCCGAATCAAGTTTCCGGCAACGAGCGCAGCGATGTCCGCTACTTCGACGGCTCGATCCGGAGCGGGCACGACCCGCGTCACGGTGCCCCGCGCGGCGTCGGAATAGCTGACGACGAGCTCCTTGGTTTGCGGCCGATAGGTCACCGTGAGCACGCCCCGCTTGCTCGCGCTTTCAGGCGCGTCCGCCGGCACGACGGGCAGCGCAAGCTCTGCTATCAGCGCCCGCTGAAGGGCTTCCAGAGTCAGCTCTGCGCCCTCACTGTGCAGCACGATCGCAACGGGGGCGGCATCGGGGGCGGCCGCCCGGGCAGTGAACGTCATCAAAAACACCGTATAAACGAGCGAGACTGCCCACCAAGTAGGTCCCCCCCCGCTGAGCCGAGCGCGCTGCATGCCTCCCGTAGTGCCCGGCCGAGTGCACGCTGATGACGCGCAGGGTGAGCTTTTTATGATCTACTCCCGGCCCTCGCTTTTCGGCGGGCAAAGGGTATGACTTCGGTCGAAGGCGGCTGTGGGCCTCGGTTCGTGGAGGATCGCAGCGAGTAGCGAGATGGTGCGGGAAGAATCAAGTTTAGGAGGCGTTCGGGAAGGCGCCCTGGTACTCGTCAGCGGCGTCCGCCTGCGTGACCTGCCAATCGGGCCGACGGAAGCATTCGTGCTTTCGCGCATCGACGGGTCGATCGGCGAAGCGGAGTTGGTGACCGCCACCGGTCTGCCCGCGGAAGAGGTCGCGAATATCGTCTCTCGCCTGATCCTTCTGGGAGCAATCGAACAAGCGGAGCGACTTTCGATGATCGCGCCCGCGCAATCACCGACGCATCGATCCGGCGCGCACGCCATCCCGGTCGCGGCCCGCGCCGAAGCCGAGACCGAGCTGACGGCGGAACAGCAACGCTACCTATTGCAGGTAGATCCGCATCATTCGTCGCTCGATCACTACCAGCTCCTCGGGGTCGAGCCGAGCGCGGACGCGAAGGCCGTCCGCGCGGCTTACTACGAGTTCGTGCGCGTGTTTCACCCGGATCGCTACTTCGGCAAATCGCTCGGTAGCTTCGAAGCGCCGCTATTGCGCGTGTTCGGCAAGTTCAGTGAGGCTTACGAAACGCTGCACCGTGCCGAGTCGCGCGCCGAATACGATCGCTACTTGCACGCGCGTCAGCGCACGGCCCCTTTCGATCATTATTTCCAAAGCTCATCCGCCGAGAGCGTGGCCCCTCTGCCGGCGAGTCCCGCGGCATTCGTGCCCTCGTCCGTCCCTCCCGCCTCGGGCACGCGCGACGTGCGTGCGCCGGATTCACTCCGCCGCCCTTCTGCGTCCCCCGCAAGCGATCCAGATGCGCGACGGAAAGCCTTGGCGCGCAAGCTCGGACATTCGCCATTGCCGTCCAGTGCCTCGTCTTCGCAGCAAATCCCGGCCGTGACGGACGCTGGTCGCGCCGCCGACGAGCTCAAGCGTCGCTACGAGCAACGCATGGCGCAAGCGCGCGACGAACGGATCAGTCACTACGTGGCGCTGTGCGCAGAGGCTACCGCTCGCAACGATCTGGTTGCCGCCGCCAACATGCTGCGCATTGCTTGCTCGCTCGCCCCGGAAAATCGCGAACTCTCGGGAGATTTGGCCGAACTCGAACGGCGCGTCGCCGAGAGCCTGTGGGAGTCGTATCTCGAACGCGCGAAATACGCGGCGGTGGAGGGCAAACACGCGGAGGCGGCCGAATCCTACGAGCGGGCCGCCCTCGGCCAACCGAGCGCCGCCTTGTTCGAACGTGCCGCCCACCACACGCTGGAAGCAAATGGTGATTTGCGCAATGCGAGCCAGCTCGCCAAGCGTGGCGTGGCATTGGCGCCCAACAACGCGAAATGCCGGCTCACCCTGGCGCGCGTTTATTTCGCCGCCAATCTTCGGGAGAGCGCGCTCGCCGAACTCGAACGCGCGCGCGCGTTGGAACCGAATCAGCCCGTCTTGAAAGAGTGGATCGCGCGCGTGAAGCGCGGGGAATAGCCCAACGCGATCAGCGGCGGCTCGGATCCCCGTCCGGTTTTTTCAGACGCGCGTTGGCATCGATTCCGGAGAGAACCTCCACGTTGATGCCGTCGGATAGGCCGAGCTTCACCTCGCGCCGTTCGAAGAGCTGAGGTTTGCCCTCGACTTGCACGAACACGCGCCCATCGTCGAACTCGAGCACGCTCTCGCTGATCGTCAGCACCTTGTCACGACGCTCCAGGATGATGTCGGCGTTGGCGCTGTAGTTTGCGCGGATCGTGACGCCCTCTTTGAGTAGCAACGCCGCCTTCACTTCGAACTCGATGGTGCCGTCTTTCTCCACGCCCTTCGGCGCGATGTATTCGAGCTTGCCTTCGAAGCGCTCGCTGCTCAAGGCGCCGACGGCGATCGCGACCGGCATCCCCACGCGGATCTTACCGACCTCGGATTCGTCCACTCGACCCTGAAAGATCATGTCGCTCATGTCGGCGACGGACGCGATCGTCGTCCCTTCGTTGAAGTTGTTGGCTTCGATCACCGAGGTGCCGACCTTGACCGGTACGTCGAGCACCGTACCCTCGACGGTGGAGATCACTACGTTGGAGACGCGCGTGGACTTCTTGGATGTGCCTTGAATCAGCAAATCGCGATTGCTCTCGGCGGCGTCCAGCTCCGCTTTGCGCAATTGCGCGGCGAGTTGATACTGATTGAACTCGGTCTGCGAGATCAGATTCTGGCTGTAAAGCTGGCGAAATCGCTCGGCCTCGAAGGTTGCACTGGCCACGCTGATTTGCGCCGATCGAACCTTTGCCTCCGCCGCATCGACCTGCACCATGTTGGGCATGATGCGAACCCTGGCCACGAGCGCGCCTTGCTTGAGGTGTTGTCCTGGCTCAATCAGAAGTTTTTCGATCACGCCGGAAACGCGAGGCTTGATCGTCACTTCGCGGCGGGGCACGAGCGCGCCGGGCGCGACCGTCTTTTTTACGATGTCGGCTACGACCGGCAGTACCGTTCGATAGACGGCCGGACGGGCCTGTGACTTCCGGTACAGGAACACCAAGGTCGCCAGAAACGCCATGAACACGCAGGCGCTGATCAGTACGGGTAAGGCGCGGCGGATCATTCGGCCCTCAACGCCTCTACGGGGTGCACGCGTGCGGCCTGGCGCGCAGGGACGATGGCGGCGATCACGCCTGCGACAATCAGCACCAGTACGGCGGTCAGCGCCACTTGCAGGCTGACTCCGGGCTGGCTGAGCGGCGCGTTCGGGATGCGCTCGACCGCCCGCGCGGCAGCTTCCAATCCCAGCACGCCGGCCACCACTCCGCAGTAGCCCGATAGGCTAGTGAGCAGTAGTCCCTCGGCCACGATCAGCGAGACGATCGAGAACGGAGTCGCTCCCAGTGCCTTTCGAATACCGATCTCTTTGGTGCGTTCTTTGACGATGATCAGCAAAATGTTGCTCACCCCTAACATACCGGCGAAGAGCGTGAGCGAACCCACGAACCACACGAACTGGCGAATCCCACGAAATAGTCCCTGAAGCTGCTCGAATTTCTGAGCCGCGTTGAACGAGCCGACCGCTTCGGAATCATTTGCGGCGATGCGATGCCCTTTCATGATCGCGCTCCGCACGCTGGCTTCGACCCGCGCGGCTGGTTGATCACGGCGGGCGGTGAGGGCAAACCAGCCCACCTTGTTCTTGTGATTGAAAACGGTCTGGAAGGTCGAGAACGGCACGTACACGCTGGACAAGATCTTGTCCGCGTCGTCGCCACTCTTTTGCGTGCCGACCACGCCGACGACTTGAAAGTACACGCGCTTGATCTGCACGTATTTGCCGAGCGGGTTTTCCGAGCCGAACAACGCCTTGTGCACCTCCTGACCGAGCACCACCACTTTGCGCTCTTCGGCCATGTCACGCGGATTGATGAAGCGCCCGTAAATCGAGCTGAGCGGCTCGACGAATGCGAATTCCGGACTGTCTCCCATCACCGTGAAATTCGCCTTCTCGGTACCGTATTTCACCGGTTGCGGCCCGCGCCAGCCGCCGAGCTGCAAGCGCGGAGCTACGTGCTCTACGCCCGGCGTGCGAGCGATCGCGCCGATGTCGGCATCGTTCAGCCGCACGTAGCGGCCGGGTTGCAGGCCTTTGTAGGGCAACGACGTGCGCTGCGGCCAAACGTACACGGTGTAGTTGGTCAGTCCGCTCAGGTTGCGGATCACGCCGCGCTCCAGGCCATTGCCGATACCGAGCATGAGGATCAGCATGAACACGCCCCAGAACACGCCGAGCGCGGTCAGGGTTGCGCGCAGCTTGTTGCGCAGGAGGGTCGCCCAGACCTCCTGCCAAGTGTCCCAATCAAGCACGTAATGCCTCCATCGGGCTGATGTTCGCGGCGTGCCGCGCGGGGAAGAACCCCGCCAAAGCCCCGCAGCCCACCAGCATGGCGCTCGCAATCAGCGCGACCGTCAAGTCGACGTCTGGCTCGCGCATGTATGGCACGCCCTGTAGGTGCCGCCCGGCGAGTTCGACCACGGCGACTCCTGCGAGCAAGCCGCCATAGCCGGCGACCGACGTCACCAAGATGGCTTCACCCACCACGAGCGAAATGATCGAGAACGGAGTCGCTCCCAGGGCTTTGCGGATGCCAATCTCGCGCGTCCGCTCTTTGACCGAAATCAGCATGATGTTGCTCACGCCGACTACGCCCGCGAGTAGCGTGCCGATACCGACGATCCACACGAACGCGCGGATCCAAACGAACACGCTATTTACACGCTCGAATTGCTCGACGTTGTTCTGTACACGCAGCGCTTGCCGATCATCGGGCGAAATCCCGTGCCGCTCGGCCATGAAGCGCGTGACCTGTTCGGCGAGCCGCTGGCTATGAGTCAGATCGGTGTTCCCGATCGTGAACATGATTTGATGGATGCGTTTCGGCTGGTTGTAGATCAGCTGGGCCGTGGTGATGGGCACGTAGATCTTCTTCAGCTCCGCTTCTCCGCCCACGTCCTCGAACACACCCACGACTCGGTACGTCAAGCCGCGGATGTTCAGGTACTCGCCGACCGGGTGCTTGTTACCGAACAGGAAGGTCGCCACCTTGCTGCCGATCACACACACCTTGCGCCGCTGCTCGATGTCCGCATCGTTCAGGTAGCGGCCATCACGGATGATCGTCTTTTCCAGAAACTGGTGCCCCGGGTGCGTGCCCCGGATGTCGAACGCGGAGTGCTTGCCGCCGTAGCTGACCATGAACTCACCCCACAGGTAGTAGCGCCCGGAAATGTGGTCGATACTCGGGAAAGTGCGGGTCAGCGCCTCGTAATCGTCGTTGGTCAGCTTGACTTCGCGGCCCGGCCCACGACCCGCGAAGGCACGCGATGTTTTGCCGGGGTGAAGCCAGAGCGAATTCACGGCGTCGTCTCGGAACTCGTAGGCCGCGCCTTTTTCCAGCCCGCGCCCCGCGCCGAGCAGCACGACCAACATCAACATTCCCCAGGCGACGCTGAGCGCAGTCAGCGCGGTGCGTAGCCGATTCCTTTGCAGCGTCGCGAAGATCTCTTGCAGCGCGTCGACCCCGGGTAGCGTCATCTACGCGACCTTGCCGTCTTTCATGCGGATGATGCGGTCGGTGCGCTCCGCGATGTCATGCTCGTGCGTGACGATCACGACCGTCATGCCGGTCTGATTCACGGCGCGGAACAGGTCCATCAATTGATAGGACGTGGCCGTGTCGAGGGCGCCGGTCGGTTCATCCGCGAGGATCAGCTCGGGCTTGGTGATCAATGCCCGCGCCACCGCCACGCGCTGACGTTCACCGCCCGAAAGCTCGTTCGGCAGGTGATGAGCGCGCGCCAATAGCCCCACGCGTTCGAGGTACTCGAGCGCGATGCGGTTGCGCGTGCGGCGCGAGACGCCCTGGTAGTACAGCGGCAAGGCCACGTTTTCCTGGGCGGTTTTGAAGCCGAGCAGGTTGAAGGACTGAAAAACGAAGCCGATGAAGCGGTTCCGGTAGCGCGCGGCCTCGCTCTCCGAGAGCGCCCGAACCAGGCGATCACCCAGGTAGTAAGCGCCCGTGTCGTAGTCGTCGAGGATGCCCAGGATGTTGAGCAACGTGCTCTTGCCCGAGCCGGAGGAGCCCATGATCGAGACCAGCTCGCCGCGCTCGACTCGTAAGTCCACGTCGCGCAGCACGTGCAACACGCCCTCGCCGCCGCGGTACGACTTGTTGAGCTGCTCGAGGCGAATCATCGCCCGAGCAGCATAGCAGCTGCCCGAGCGACGCCAGGCGCGCCGCCTTCGGCTCGCCTGGAGCGCGTTAGTTGATCTGGAAGCTCTTCGAAACGGTGACGGAAGAGCCGCTGAACGGCGGTACGTGCGCGCGGCGGAACGCCGATGCGACGCAACCGCCCACGGCCGTGCCCGGGTACGAACCACCGGCAACGGTGGCCGTCGTGACGCGGCCGCTCGGCGCAAACGTGACCGTCGCTTTGCCGGGCCCCGTCGGGCCCCCCGGCTTCTTACAGCTGCCCGCGCTCGACGCGGCGGCGGTCAAAGCGGAGATCGCCGAAGCCTTGCTGAACGGCTGCGCGTCGGCCGGTGGTGGCGCCTCTTCTTTCGGCTTCTTCGGCAAAGTGTTGGATTGTGCGACAGGGGCGGGCTTGTCCGCCGGTTTGGTTTCGGGTGCCGCGCTTGCGCTGGGCGCGGCGCTCGGTGCCTCGGCAGTTTTCGCGGGCTCTTCGGGCGTCTTGGTTTCGTCCGCGGGTTTTTCCGTGGCGCTCACGGCCGCGGCACTCGCGCTGGGCGCGGCCGTGTTTTCGGCGGTCACGCTGCTCTCACCCTTCTTGCCTAGAAGCAGCGCGAGCAGCAGCCCGACGATCACCACGCCACCGACACCGCCCACGATGTATACGAGCTTGTTGTTCGGCTTCGGCACGTAGGGAGCTGGCATCGCCCCTGCGAACGCCTGAGTCGGTGGTGGCGCGACGGGCGGAGGCGGTGGTGCCGGCGCGGTCATCAACGCTTGGTTGTCCGCTCCGAACAACGCGCCGCCACCACCCAGCGAGCCCGCGGCCGCGCTCATGCCGAAGGGATCATCGGGGTTCGAGGCTTGTTGCGGGCGTGCGGCGCCGGTCTTCGACGGGCTTTTTGGCGCTGATTTGCTTGCGGCCGGCGCGCTCGGGGAAAAGCCCGCTTTCAACGCGTCGAGCGAGAACAAGACGGAGTTCTCGTTGCGTGCGCCGGTCAGCTTGCCGTCGTCATAGGCGCTCGTGCCGGCTTGCGGCACGACGGGCGCGCTCGTGGCGATGTCGTCTTCGGCCCCGGCTGTGGCGAGGCTGCCGAACAAGTCTTGCGTATTGTCGAGTTGGCGCGTGGCCGCGGGGCGCGACGCGGCGGCACTGCCGAACAACGGAACTCCGGCGCGCGCGCCGGAGGCGGCGGCGGCTCTAGGCAAAAGTGGCGCGAGCTCGGAGTCGAGGAGCGGCACCCAATCGGCCATGCCGTCCTTCCAAACGAAGGCGTCCGCCGTGACGACGCCCGAGGCGTACGCGGCGACGATCTCTTCGGTGCTCATCGTGCGCGAGTCGGTATCGCTCAGATTCACGGACCAGGTCACAGGGCCCTCGGCTTCGAGTGCAGCGTCAGTCTCGGCATCTGGAATACTCGGGTCCCCACCATTTTGTCCGTCTACTACGATCGGGGTGCCGCAACCTTTGCAGCGGGTCTTGACTCGTCGTCCCCGAACTTTATCGTCAGCGATCGTGTATTTGGCGCCACACGCCTCGCAGGCTATCTTCATCGCGGCGGGACCTTAGCAAACTCTGCATAGGCGAAGCTACATCGGCGGCTTTCGCCAGGGCTCGCTCCAAGATGCATTCAATTGACCGGGACGAGCGCGGCGCCGCAGGCACCGCAAAATTGACTCTCACCAGTATATTGCTTGCCGCACACCGGGCAGATCTTTTTCGTGGTCGCCGCATCAGCCACGTGAACGCCGGCTTGCATGGCAGCGGGTAGCAACTCTTCACCGTGCTTGGGGCACGTGAGTACGCCTGGGTCGTACCCTTGGCCACAGATGGGGCACACGCCGCCGCTCGGCCCGGTGGGCTCCGCGTTGCCGCGCGCGGCCAGCAGGCGGTTGCCGTCGTTTGGGCAAAATGACGCTTCTGGCGGGTATTCCTCGCGACAAGTCGGGCAAACCTTGCCCAACGGGGGGAGCTGGTTGGGAGTAACGGCGGGCGCCAAGCGCGCTCTGGACGCGCGCGGTTCTGGCTCGAGCGGTTTTCTGCGGCTGTGTTGCACGAGTGCAAAGCCGAGCAGACCGAGCACGAGCGCAGTCCCTCCGACCACCCCGACGAAGATGATACGACGACGCTGGGAGTCATCGCGGGTGACGACGCTGCCGCCGCCCAGCGCCGAGGTGGCGATGCGCGCGGCGGCGACTTCGCTCGATTCGCCCTCGGCGTTCAGCCCCTTCTGCGCGAGCAGGGCCTCGTAGCGGTCTTTCGAGGCAATCTCGACCGTCACTCGTGTCGAGCGGCCCGCAAGCGTGGCCTGAAGTTCGACCGTCGATTCGCTCGCACCGTCCGGGATCTTGACCCGGCCGGGGCCCGTCAGCTCCAGTGAGGCGTGCTCCCCGATTACCTTCCACGCGGGTGAAAGGGCAACGGCGCAGCCGGCCGCGTCGAGCACCGAGGTGTGGAACTCGAAGCTCTCCCCCGGGCGGAGTAGCTTCCGCGCGGGTCGCACTTCGAGTCGTTCCGGCGCTCCAGGCGCCGTGCAAACTTTCGCTGCCGGTGGCGTGGCTTTCGGAGGCGCGCTGGCCGGCACCGCACTCGGCGCAACCGGCACAGGTGGCGGCGCCGCGCTTGCGACGGGCGCAGTGTCCCCTTCGCGCAGCACCAGTGACAGGCTGCGTGTGCGGCGGACGCTCGCGGTGCAGTTCTGCCCGGTGATGATGAACTGATACTGCCCGGTTTCGTCGAACGAGATCTGGCTATCGGTCGCGCTGATGGTGGTGACAATCGTGGCCTGGCGCGGGTCGCCGGTCTTGGTTTTGCAGGTATTTCGCCAGCCGCGCAGCCCGCCGCTGTGACTCGTGCGCGACAACCCAGGGAACTGTTCCCAGCATTCGGTCGTGGAATAGTCGCGCCCGGCGCCGGTCATGCGCAGTTCGTTGCCGCTGCTCGTGATCGTCACCGTGCCGCCCGCGGCTCCACCACCGCTCGGTGCCGGCCCGCACGCTTTGCCCCATTCGCCGACGATCCAATCGGCTCGCATCGGCGTCGCGCTCCAGCTTCCAGCGAGCGTCGGTGATTGTGCGCGAGCGGAGGCCGAGAGCGCACAAAGCAAGCATGCGATTAGAAATTTCAGGAACGGCAATCGGCGCATCGCGGACTTCGAAACCTGCGCGCTCACGCGCTTCCGACGCGCGGCGTATCGCAGGGAGTTCTAGAGTAGCGTCACGAGCGGCGTTCCGCCTAGCGTTGTGTGCGGGCCAAGCGCGAGTGGCGCGCGGTGTGAGTGGCCCGCGGACGAGTGCGCGTCAGCGTCCGAATCGCGTTTCTTTCTGGGCATTTCGTGGTGGTCTCACGTTGACAGGGCAATTTCCAGGATGCTACGGTCGGGCCTCGCTAAAGCTCTAGTAATTCCCCAGACTTCAGCGACACGAAAGGGCTACGAAGCATGCGGCGGATGCGGAACACCAGGCTTCAGCGGGCGGGCTTGCTCCCTGCCGCAACGCTCCTCTTGTCTGCGCTGTCAGCCGCAACGCTAGCTCTAGCCCCCGCCGTCGCCCAGGCTCAGTCCGTTCAAGACACGCGCGCTCCCGGTCTCAACGGTGATGGCATGGACACGCACCTGTTTCGGCCGGCCATCGACTCGAAGGGTTTCTTCTCGGTCAACGGTTCGGACATCTTGGGTGCGGGTAACGTCAGCTTCGGGCTCGTCCTCGACTACGGGCGCAACTTGATGCGCACGCGCGACAAAGCCGTTCCGTCTGGCACCTCCACCAACATCGACGGCATGGAAGTCGTCGGGCAATGCCCGGGTGAGAGCTGCGCGCTGAACGGAAACACCGTGGGCAGTGGCGTCCCCGCGCTCGTGCAGAACTCCTTCCAGGGCACATTCGGCGCCAGCTACGGCATCGCCAACCACGCCATCGTCGGCCTCACCATTCCCGTGAATCTGATGACGGGTGATGCAACTTACGACATCGGTCGTAACGGCAACACCTACAACTCCGCCCGGCTCGACGCGCAGAAGCTCAGCTTCCTCGCCGTGCACGGTAAACTCCGCCTCACCCGCGTCGATCGCGGCATCGGCCTCGCGGTGGTGGTGCAAGCGGGCATCCCGCTCACGGGCGCCCCGCGCGATCTCGGAGCCGATCCCAAGCTCTGGTATTGGCCGCAATTCGTGGTCGAAAACCAATTCGGCGCCGAGCGCCGTTTCAAGGTCGGCCTCAACGTCGGCTACCGCGGCCATGGCGGTTCCAATCCTCGCTTCGAGAATGACCAGAGCGGCCAGTCGCAGCTCAAAGAGGGCATGTTCGAGTACTCGAACCTCGGCACGTACAGCCTCGGCCTCTCCTACCGCGTGCTCGACGCGCTCGATCTAGTCGGTGAGACGTACGCCTCCTATCAACTCGCCGGCAACTCCGACAGCAAGCAAAAGCTGAGTCAAGAATTCTTGGGCGGTATCAAGCTGTTCATCGAAGAGAACAGCTACCTCATGATGGGCGCCGGTAGCCGCGCCTTCTCCAAAGGCTTCGAAGCCGCCGACGTGCGCTTGGTGCTCGGCTTCGTGTACGAGCCCAGCATCGGCGACCGCGATGGGGACGGCTACAAAGACGACCAAGACAAGTGCCCGGACGAGCCGGAAGACTTCGACGGCTTCAAAGACGAAGACGGCTGCCCCGATCCGGACAACGACAACGACGGCATCTTGGACGTCAACGACCGCTGCCCGAACGTTCCGGAAGACTTCGACGGCGATCACGACACCGACGGCTGCCCCGACATCGATCGCGACGGCGACCGTGACGGCGACGGCATTCCGGACAAGAAAGACAAGTGCCCGGACGATCCGGAAGACAAAGACGGCTTCGAAGATCTCGACGGCTGCCCGGAGCCCGACAACGATCACGACGGCATCCCGGACAAGCAAGACAGCTGCCCGGACGACGCCGAAGACAAAGACGGCTTCGAAGACGCTGATGGCTGCCCGGACCCGGACAACGATAAAGATCAAATCCCGGACGTGAAGGACAAGTGCCCGAACGAGCCGGAGACCTACAACGGCTTTCAGGACCAAGACGGCTGCCCCGACAAGGGCAAGGTCATCATCGAGGGCAACGACATCGTGATCCTCGACAAGGTCCAGTTCGAAACCGGCAGCGCCAAAATCCTCCCCGCTTCTGACGGCATCCTCGATGCAGTCGCCGCGACTCTCAAAGGGCACCCGGAGTTCACCGTGCTGGAAGTCGCCGGCCACGCCGACGAACGCTCCACGGACGCCTACAACTTGAACCTCACCCGCCTACGCGCCGCCGCCGTGATGGAAGCGCTCAAGGTTCGCGGAGTGGGCGGCAGTCGCCTCGTCTCGCAAGGCTACGGCGAATATTGCCCGCTCGACCCCGAGTCGAACCCGGTCGCTTGGGAAAAGAACCGCCGCGTCGAATTCAAGGTCGTGAAGACCGAAGAAGGCCTGACCGGCGTCGATCGCGGCTGCGAAACCGCGCGCGCCAAGGGCGTCGTCCCCCCCGTCGTACAGTGAATCAACGCCCGGCGTTGGCAGGGTTGGGGGCGCTCCAAATCCTGCCACGCACCTCGCGGGAGCGAGCCGTGCCCGACACGGGTCGCTTGCACGCGGCGGCAATATCCGTCAAATCCGCACGGTGACGAATCGGCTGCTGTGCAGTTGCTTGGCTTTCGCAGCGGCGCTCTTCGCCGGCCCGCTGCAAGCCGAAGAGCCGCGCATTCCGGGGGTCGTGTCGTTGCGAGCCGATACGCCGGAAGAGTGCGGTGACGATGCGGAGCTCGTGCACCGCATCGAGGCCTTGCTCGGGCGCAGTCTGGCCGGGCGCAGCGCGGAGCCGCTCAGTGTGCGGCTCCGCGTGCTCGGCGATCCGAACCGTGGTTACGTGGCGCAGATCTCGTTTGCCGGCGCGCGGGGCAACGAACAGCGCTCGCTCGAGCACCCGAGCTGCGACAAGCTGATCGAAGCGTCGGCATTGGTGATCGCCCTCGCGATCGATCCCGATGCCGTCCACGAGGTCGAGCGCGCCAAAGCCGCGAACGAGCCGCCTGTGCCCGCCCTGCCTACGCCACCGCTCGCGGCGACCCCTACCCCGGTCGTGAGGTCCGAGCCGGAACCGAAACCGGAAGCGAAGGTCGAACCCGCGCACTCGCCTTTGCGAGGCGCGCGGCTAGGTCTATCGGCAACGCTGGGCGCGGGGCCGCTTCCAGATTTGGGGGGCGGGTTGCAAGTCGCGCTCGGTTTTCAACGCTCTTCGTTGCGCGCGGAGCTGGTCGGCCGCTACTGGATGACGCGCTCGCAGCGCGTGAGCGTCGCGCCCAACACCAATGCGGAATTCGACTTGGTCACGCTCGGCGTTCGCGGCTGTTGGTTGCCGATCGCGAGCGACTGGGCCGTTGCCGCGTGCGCCGGAGTCGACGTCGGCGATCTGCGCGGCACGGGGATCGGACTCGAAGCGGCGCGCTCGAATCACGCGCGCTATTCCGATCTCGCCGGCAGTGTCCGGGTCGCGTATCCGCGCTGGCGAGTAGCGCCGGAGGCGGGTTTCGAGCTTGCCGGCGCGCTCGAACGACCGGGTTTTGGGGTTCGAGACGGCGAAATCAGTCGTGAGACGTACCGGCCGTCAGCCTGGGGCCTGGTCGCGTTTTTCGGGGCCGCCTTCGAGCTGTAAAGATTTTCAAATGAGTTTGCGGCGCTCGGGAAACCATCGGGGGTGAGCGAACCCGAGCGAACTGCGGCCCTGCCGGTCGGCGCGGAAGCGCTGTATCGCGAGCATTTCGCGTTCGTCTGGCGCAACGCGCGGCGTTTGGGTTGTTCCGACGAGTGGGTGGACGACGCCGTACACGAGGTCTTTCTGGTCGCGACTCGGCGCTTGGCGGAATTCGAAGGGCGCTCGAGTTTGCGTACTTGGTTATTCGCCATCACCTTCCGCGTCGTCGGTCGCATGGGCCGCGATCGCGCGCGGCGTCGGGTCCACGACACGCGCTACGCGGCCGAGCAAAGCAAGCCCGCTCATGATGCCGAACGCCAAAACGAGGCCGCGCAATACCTGCGTGTGCTGCTGTCCAAGCTGAGCGAGCCGCAACGCTTGGTACTGATCTTGGCCGAACTCGAGGGCTTCACGTCGGCCGAAATCGCGGAAACGCTGAGCGTGCCCGTGGGCACGGTCGACTCTCGTCTGCGCAGCGCACGCTTGCAGCTCGCGCAGGTATTGAAGCGCGACCGCCTGCGCGCTGAAAGGATCGAACGATGAGCATCGAGCACGAACTAGCCCGTCTGTTCGAGGCAGAACGCGCAGTGCAGCCGCCGCCGAGCGCTCAAGGCGCGGGCTGGAGTCGGCTGGCGCTCGATCTCGCGACGAGTACGAAAGCGCTACCGGTCGCGGCGGGGCCGCTGAAAATGGCTCTCGGCATCGTGCCGAAGTGGTGCGCGGGCGGCTTTGCGATCGGCCTGTTCGGCGTCGGCACGGCGGCCCTCGTCGCTCCCGATGCGCCGCGCCGCCTCGCTCCCGCGAACGTCGTCATTGCCGCGTCCCTCACGGCTCCGCCCGTGGCGCCCGTTCCCGATGCTCCGCTCGCGATTCCTGCGCCAGCGCCGTCCACCGCCCCCGCCCCCAGCGCGAATCGAAATACGGTTGCGGCACCGAGCACGTCGGCCACCCCATCCACGTTCGATGCAGAACTCGCTTTGCTCAAACAGGCCAAAACCGCGCTCGATGCTGGCAGCATTGGTGCTGCGCGGGCATCGCTCGCGCGACACGCCGAATTATTTCCGACCGGCGTGTTCGCGACCGAACGCGACGCGCTGGCGATGATTGCCGAGTGCCAAGCCGGACCGAAGAATCCGACCCTGGGTGCGCGCTTTGCCGCCCTGCATCCCGGCTCCCCGTTGTTGCAACGGGTCGACCGAGCTTGCGCGGTGCGCGCGCCGAGCGCCAACTTCCCAATTTTGCCAAATGGTCCCGGCGAGCCCGAGGAACGAACTAGTGAACCAGGCGAAGAACGATGAGCGGCCGAATCAAAAACTGGGCGTTGGCGGCGTCGATGGCTCTGTTGAGCGTGCAGGCCTGCTCAGGCAAAGTCTTGAACGAGCTCGGCAACGTAAGCCACGCGGGTAGTGCAGGGACGTATGTCGCCTCTGCTGGATCGACTACCGTTGCCGGCGGACCCCCGGGGATCGCGGGCGATCCGGGTGGGGTAGAGAGCGGGGGAGGCTCTGACAGCGGAAGCTCGGGCAGGGCGTCACTCGCCGGGGCTTTGAACGATGCCGGCGCGGCGGGTAGCTACGATCCCGATCCCGAGCAGGCGGGGGGCGGGAACGTGGCACCGGTGCTGCAGTGCCCCACGTGTCAGCTCCTAGTCGAGCGCTCGGACATTCGCGGTATCGCGACCACTCCGAATCAGGTGTATTGGGTCGAGTACGGCACGACCGATGTCCTCGGCAACTACGCCGAGGATGGTCGATTGCTCGCGCGCGATCTGTCAGGCGGGCCGAGCGAAGTATTGGCCTCGGCATTGCCAGGGCCAACGTCGATCGCAGTGTCAGACGCCTACGCTTACATGTTCGTCGATGGCCTAACCACGACGCCCGCGTTGCCCAACGGCGTCGTGCGTGTCCCTTTGTCGGGCGGAGCCGCACAGGTCGTCGCTACGTTTCCCAGCGTGTCGACGACCGTTGGCTTCAACACGTTCGCCAAGGGGCAGGGCTACGAGTATTTCACTTGGGGCGGAGAGCTATCCAGGATCGCAGAGAACGCGGCGCCGATCGTCGAAAGTGTTGTCGTGTCGGGGCTAATCTACCGCGTTTTCAGCGATGATTCGTCGCTCTACTTCGGGGCCGATGACGGTGTTTGGGGAACAACGTTCGGCTCCAGTAAGTACGCGAAGCTCGCGGACGCGCCCCTCCGCGATGTAATGCTGGTCTCCGGCGATTATCTGTATGCCCAAGAGTATCCGGACGCTCACGGCTCGGACAAGAGCTTCTACCTGACGCGCTTACCGAAGGGGGGAGGTGCTTGGCAACGGATCGCGAAGATATCCGACGAGTTCTTTAGTTCGTCTCAGTTCGCCATCGACGGCGACCAATACTTCATCGACCAAGCAGTGGGAGGAGAGCGCTTACTCGTGCAGACCTCCATCAGTGATGCATCGAAACGTACGGTGCTAGCGCGACAAAGGGTTGGCAGTTTCGGTCCCATCTGGTTCGCATGGTCTTACTCGCCCGCGGGCATTTTCCTCGCCACCAGCGCTGGCCTCTATCAAATACCGCCTGCTCAACAGTAGTTGCGCCGATTCTCAACTCGGCGCATGGCGTTTTGAGTCGGGGAAACGAACGCCGGACGGACAAAGGAAACCATGAGAAGCAGAAGAAGAAACTGGGCATTCGCTGGTGCAATGGGGATGGCGGGTGCGCTCTCGTGTTCCGGGAAAGCGATTAACGAACTCGGGAGCGTGAGCCGCGCAGGTAACGCAGGCGCAATCTCCGGCGACGCAGGGGCGCGCGAGTCTGCGGGTGCACCGAGCGTCAATGCCGGGACAGCTGGGGGCTCGCCACGCGCGGGTAGCGCCAATGATGCGGGGGCCGCCGGCAGCGACGAGCCGGACCTGCATTTGGAATGTCCGACGTGCGAGCTGATGGTCGAGCGATCGGACATTCGCGGTGTCGCCACCGATGAACGCAGGGTCTACTGGGTCGAGCACGGCACGACCGATTCGCTCGGGAATTACTTGGATGATGGTCGATTGCTTGCGCGCGACTTATTGGGCGGGCCGATCGACGTACTTGCGGACGGATTGCCCGGTCCCGAATCGGTCGCCGTCTCGAACGAGTATGCGTATCTGTTCGTTACTCAGGTAGCGAGTGCGGGACTGCCGAACGCCGTCGTGCGCGTGCCGCTATCGGGCGGTGCCGCGCAGGTTATAACCGAGCTGCCGAATGAGGACTACGCTGGCTACGATGTATTCGCGAAGGGTGATGGTTGCGAATACTTCGTCTGGGGCGCGGTGCTGTACCGGATCGCGGAAACCGCGACGCCAACCGTCGAGAGCGTACTCACCCCGAGCAAGATGCTCCGCGTCGTGAGCGACGATTCGTCGCTCTACTTCGGTGACAATGCTTTTATTGGCGACGCCCCGGCGATCTGGGTGCTCCCGTTCAGCGGTGGTGAAGCGACGAAGATTGGTTCTGCAGAACTACATGAGCCGATGCTCGTCTCCGGTGAGTACCTGTACGGACAGGCGTATTCGGATCTTCACGGCGCGGACCAGAGCTACTACCTGGCGCGCATGCCCCGCGCCGGTGGCGCTTGGAAACGAGTCGCGAAGCTCTCTACGGAGGGGGCGAGCACCTACCACCTCGCCATCGACGGCGATCGATTCTTCATCGACCAGCTGGGTACGTCGCAGTTGCTCTTGCAGCTGAGCCTCAGCAACGCCACGAAACGGACCGTTCTAGCGCGTCAGGGGAGGGGCGATTTAGGCCCTGGCATTCGATGGCGCACTTGGGCCTACTCGCCGGAGGGTTTGTTCCTCGCAACCGCGAGCGGGCTGTATCGAGTTGCGGTGCCCCAACCGTAGTTCGAACGAACTACGGGATGAAATCGAAACCCGCGACCACGCGCAGACCGAGTTCCCACTCGTCACCCAAGTGTCGACGCATGTTGTGTTCAGTCGTTTCACCCCACAGCCAGCCTGTCTCCGAATAGCTGTACCTCACTTCGCGGCCGCTCAGATCTCGTTGTGCGAACAGCCAGAGGCCGAGGTTGGCGCGCATCGGTCGATGCCATTTGCCGAAGCTCCAGCGCGTGCCCAGGCGCGCGCCCGTGTAGGCGATGTTGCCGCTCGCTCCTGGATCGCCCGTGAGGAAGCCGCCCGACTCGTGCACTCGATTCACGCCCAGTTCACCCAATAGGTCGACCGTCCACGACGGTGAAAGGTCGGTGGCGAAGCCGAGGAGCAGGCCGCAGCCCGTGCGGCTGGAGAGGAGGCCCGAAAACTGACAGCCCGGTCCGGTCTCGAGTGGGCCCACGCGCAGCAGGCCCAGGCCGCCGAAGTTGAAGCCCGTGTTGGAGCCACCCAATCCGCCGTCGAAGTGCAAACGGATCGGGGGCGTCGACTGAAGGTCCGTCTCCTCGTGCGCGCCTCCGTCCGCGGCGGGTGCCGGCCTCACGCAACAGAGCACGACGAGTAGCCCACCGATTGTGCCCCCAACCCTCATGCCTGCTCTCGATGCAGCTTTCGTACCGCCGCGGGATGTTTATATAAAACATAATAATATCGATAATTTGCGGTTGTGCGCCGGCGTGAATGTGCGCCGGCGTGAATCGGTGGCCCGGCGGTGGTGCGCTGCGCCCACGTGTCTCCCGTGCGACAGGGTGGCACCTGATTTCCGCGCGCTCCGGTCACACCTCACCCGGCCGGCGCTAGTACTCGGTATGAAGTTCCTCAGCGATCTCAAAGCCCGTCTACCCCGCCTGTTTCCGACGCTGATTGCTCTGGTTGCCGTCGGGGGCGCCGGTAGCTACGCGGCGTACCAGCATTTCGCCGACGATTGTTGTGAGCTGGGCGCGGCCTGTTGTCACCCGGGCGCCGCCTGTTGCTTGCGTCACCACGCGGCCAAAAAGTGAACGCGCCGCGCGGGCGCTAGGCGTAATCGGTGCCGATGAACGAAGCCGCCCTGGACGCGCTGATGGAGCGTTTGGCTCGCGGCGATCGTTCGGCTTTCGATCCGCTGTTCGTCGAGCTTCAGCCGCGCGCGTTGCGGCTGGCGCAAGCCCGGCTCGGGGCGACGACGGCGGCGGACGTGGCCCAGGCGGCCCTGTTGCGCGTCTTCTCGCGGGCCAGCGCGTTCGAACCAGGCCGACCGTGTCTGCCGTGGTTCTACGCGATTGTTGCCAACGAGATCCGCAGCGTGAAGCGTGGCTCGGCGCGCTACGTGCTCGATTCGAGCGCGGACCAAGACTTGATCGACGACGCGCCGAGCGCCGAGGCCGAGCTCGTCACCCGCGAGCTCGAGCGGGCGCTGCAGCTCGCGATCGACTCGCTCGATGCGGAAGCCGCGAACGCGCTCGCCGCCATGCTCGGTCGGGCGCCCATGCCCGATCTGCAGCCTGCCACCTTTCGCAAACGCGTGTCGCGCGCTTACGCCAAGCTACGGCTGATCTTCGGAGGCCATGATGTCGGTTGAAATGACGACCAATTTTCGCGCAGCACGACGCGCCTACGAGCGTGGGCGGCTGCGTGTCGCGCTCGGGCGCGCGCTGTGGGTCGCCTTACCTGTCGCAGGCTTGGCCCTCCTCACTTCGGGGCGCTCCGCGCTGCTGGTGCTGCCGGTCACGCTCGCGCTGTGGGTGCTCGCGCATTTTCGCGGTGACGAGCTGCTGCGGGGCGCTTGGTACGGGTTGATGGGCGGCCTCGTGACCGCCGTGTTGCCGATGTCCGTGCTCCGGCCATGTTGCGCAATGAACGTGGCTCCGGGTGTCGATTGTTGCACCATGCCGGGCGCTTGCCTCGGCGCGGGCGCGCTGGTCGGTATCGTGCTCGCTGCGGCGGTGCCATTCGGCAAGGCGACCTGGTGGCGAACCGCATTCGGCATCGCACTGGGTATGGCTTCGATTGCGGTCATCAAGTGCACGACATTGTTCGCGGGCGAAGCCGTGGGTCTGATCGGCGGACTGGCCGCGGGCGTCGCGGTGGTGGCGTTCACCAAAGGCGTCCTCGCGCGCCGCGCGCGCCACTTCGGTTGACGCGGCACTCAGCGCCGCGCGATATCGATGACCACGATCTCGGGTGGGCAATAGATGCGCAGCGGTGGATCCTGCACGCCGACTCCCGCCGAAACGAACAGATCGGCCCCGGCAACGCGAAAGTGCCCTGCGTCGAATAGACGGCCAAAACGCGACGGGATCAGCAGCGAACCTAGCCCGGGCAAGCGGATCTGCCCGCCATGGGTGTGACCCGCGAGCACGACCGACGCGCCTTGCTCGGCCAAGCGGTACACGTTGTCGGGTGTGTGGCTGAGCACCAAGTTGAGGTCCATGCGATCGAGGGCCGTAGACAGCGGGGGGCCCCACGGCGCTTCGCTGCCGCACACCGCGACTCGCCCGACCTCGGCCGGTAAATGAAGGCAATTTCCGCTCACTAGGCTCACTCCGCTGGTCTCGAGCACCGCGCGGACGCGCACCGGATCCGTCCACCAATCGTGGTTACCCAACACCGCATAGGCCCCGTAGCGCGCGGGCCAACGCCGACCGAACAACTGGGCCATGAGCTCGATGTTCTCCGGCTTCGACACATAGTCGCCCGTGAGCAAAATGAGATCCGCGCGCTGCGCCGCGACCACGTCGAGTAGATGCTCGTAGTATGCGTAGGGCAGCGCGCGATTGACGTGCAGGTCCGTCAGCGACACGAGCCGAAGCCGTTCGACGCGCAGCCGATCGGAGCCGAGCGCGTAGGAACGAACGACCAGATCCGTGGTCGTGACGGGCTGACTGAGGCCGAGTCTCGAGATGCCGCCCGCACGGCTCACGGGCGCCTCGGCGCGGTACTGCCGACGCAGCGCGTGGTGCCGCCATTCGCGCCCCGCAATCAGAGCCAAGAGCGCGAGCGGAAGAAAGCGCAGCAGACTGCGTCGAAATCGGCGTGCCGCCCAGAGCGACACGCCGACCACGCCCACGCTTCCCAACGCAAGCAGCGCCGCGCGCGGCGCGCCATCGTGGATCTCGAGCAATCGTTCCGTCGCGAACAAGACCCACGCCGTGCCCAACGCGATCAGCCACAACAGCTGTCGCGCGAGGGCTTCGAGCAGGCGCCGGGTGCGAGTCATGCCCGCGAGGATAGTCGCGTTTCGCCGGTCAGTCGGTGATCGTTGGCTTCGGGGCGCGGTAGAGCATCTTTTCGCCGGGAGCGCCCGGCACGGCGCCCGCGCGAGGGCGCCGACCACGGCGACGTACGAACGGTTCACGGCGCGGTCAGAGCCGAGTCAATCACCGGCGCGAGGAAGCTGTCTGGGTGAGCGGTGCGAAATGCATTGGCACGAGCGCGCGCTTCACTCCTACGCCCGCATGCGAGCAATGCGCGGATGGCGAGCGCCTCGCGCTCTTCCGAAAGCTTCCCGTGCGGGAATAGCCGGCCATGCTCTTCCGCTCTCGCAAGTGCGAGTTCGGGTTCGCCACGCGCGGCGTGGGCACGTGCCGTGTCGAGCAGCGCGCGTTCGCGCGCGAGCGGTGAAGGGTCGCCGCTTGCGCGGCTCATCGGTACGGTGGGCCTGCCGAGTGCAGCGTTGGTCTTGGGCAGATCCGTCGCGTCTGGCTCGGCTGCCTTCGGTGCCGATTGCTTCTCTGCCGAGACCGCGGGTGAGAGCGAGCTCGCGGCTACTGGGCGATCGACGTACACCACGCTCACTTGCTCGTGCCCGAGGGCACCGTACAGCGCGGCGCCGGTTGCGCCACCCATCAGCCAAATCCCGGCGGCCGCGAGTAGCATTTTCGAGCTCACGGCGCCGGCAACCGCGGGCGCCGCCGTCGCGGGCAACGTTGCGCTCGCTTTGGGCAGTGCGGCCGCGACGGCCGCGGCGGCGGCCGCGCTCTCGAGCGAGCCAAGCAGCGCGCCGTACACGCGCTGTTTCGCTTCCGCCGGTGCTTCGCGGCCCGTGCCGAGCGCGCGCAACGCATCGAGCGGCTTCATGGCTCACCTCGTTGGGCGCGCAGGCGGCGCACCGCGACTTCGTATTCTTGGCGCGCGAGGCGCAGCCGCGAATAGGCGGTATTGAGCGGGATGCCGAGGCTCTCGGCAATTTCCGGAATGCTGTGCCCCTCGATCTCGTGTAGCAAGAGCAACGCACGACGTTCGAGGGCAACCCGCGACAGCGCCAACTCGGCGAGCGCCAGCTCCTCACGGGTGATCAGCTGCTCATCGGCGGAGGGCGCGGCGTCGGCGGGTTTGGGGGCGACGATGGAGAGCTCGACGCGGTGGCGCGCCAGTGCGCGATAGTTGGACGCGGCGTGATACGCGAAACTGAACAGCCACGGGCGCAACGGGCGGCGCGCATCGAAAATCGGCAATTGAGCGTGCACTTGCAAGAATACCTGCTGCCCGAGATCTTCCAGATCACGCTCGGCCACGCCCAGGCGCTTGAGCACGTTCCACACGTACGAAAAGTGCGTTTCGAAAATGTCGCGAAAGACAGGCGCCGCCGAGCTCGCCTGGGCCTCCCGCTTCAATGACATCCGCACGCCCATCACCCCCCCATTATTGGCCAGAGCCGACTTCCGTCACGCAATCGTATTTGCCGGTCCAGTGGCCGAGTGCCGGGTGGACTGGCACGGGAAAGCAGCGGGCTACGAGCTGCGTGGCGGGAGCGCGGGCGCCCCCACTCTCGAACTCGCGCTCAGCCGAGCTCGGCGTCGGGCAGGCCCGGCGGAACGAGTGGCTCTTCGTCGCTGGCTTGCGGCCGCGGCGGGTTCACGCCGGGCACGCGCCGGAGTGCTTCGACGTCACTCACGATCGGTTTGGGGGTCACGAAGGTGAGCCAGCTCTTCCAGATCGCTTCACCCCAACCGAAGGTCCGATAGGGGATGCCGTTCTCTTTGCACCACGCTTGGACCATGGGCTGCAGAGCGCGCAAATGCACGTGGCTGAGCGAGGGGAAGAAGTGATGCTCGATTTGATATTCGAGACCGGAGCACACGAAGCGCCCGAGCAAGCCGGTGCGGAAGTTCACCGTGGTCGCGCCTTGGCGCAGGTAAAAATCCGCGGACAAGCGCTGGTTCGGCGCGAGGCACGCGGCTTCAGCCGGGTAGTGGCCGGGCGCGAGCACCGCGAACATGCCGCAGCCGATCAAGGCCAAGCGCAGCAGGTAAAACAGAATCACATCCAGCGCGGGGAAGAACAGCATCGGTAGCGCGATGAACAGCGCGAGGTGCAACACCATGCAGCTCAGATCCATCCAAGGCGCGAGCCGATTGCGCCCGGGCTTGCGCAGCACCGAGAACAACCGCACCCAACCCTGACGGATGATGTTCAGGCCGTTCAACGGCAGGAGCAGGAGCAGGAGCAGGCCCTGCAATAGCGGCCAGCGCTCGCGCCAACCCGCGAACGCGGACAGATGCGCTTCGTTCAAGGCAAACACGGGCCGCAGATCGCAGTCGTCGTCGACGCCCGTGACGTTGGGCGATGGGTGATGAACGATCAGGTGGCTGTATCGCCAATAGCTGCACGAGACCTGCAGCAAGAGCGGGAAGCTCAGATAAAACAGCACGCGATTGGCGAGCGGCGAGCGGAAGGTCGCGTTGTGCGAGGCCACGTGGCCAAGCGTCGCAATGCCCGTAAATCCCAGGCAGGACACGAGTAGCCCGACGATCCGTAGCGGCAGTGAGGGAAGCAGCACGAACGCCGTAATGCCCGTCAGCCCGAGCGTCAGATGCAGCGACCAAGCCAGCAGCACCGGAAAAGCCGGACGCTCGTGGAAGCCACTCGCTTTGACCAGCGCGCGCAGCTCGGCACCGCGCAGAGCCGCGTCAGCGTCGTTTCTTGGATATGTAAGGGGCAGCTGGGCCTACTTCACGTACTCGTAGTACTCGACGCTCAGGTCTTGAAAGGATGCGTCGTAGGCGGTCCCGACACGGTCAATCACGAATTCGGAGCTGGGCGCGTACGGCAAGTCGAGCTCACGGCGATCGTGAAGCGATTCGTACTGCGCTTGGTTCAGATCGATCGCGCCTCCCAATGCGCGCGCCAAACCGATGTGCGCCGCCGCGTTCTCGAAGCCCTCACTGGGCGAGATCGGAATCGCCTCCGCCGCGTCTCCACTGCCGTAGCCGACGGCGACCATGTTGGCGCGCGCGAGCGGCAGCTTCTTTTCGGCCGCGTCTTCCAAACCTGCGGCGATCCAGGCCGGGAGCGCAGCGCTGTACAGGTTGCCGAGCTGTTTCGTATTCTCCGAGCCGAGCGACATTTTCTGCGTGAGCAACTCGCGAAAGGTCGGCTTCTTGCGCAGCAGGCTCGCGACTGCGCTGGTCGCGCTGTACGGGTCGTTCTCGGCGCCGCCCTTGAGCACGAGCTCGTATAGGTCGGGCGTGGAGGTGGTCTCGGTCAGCACCGCGTCGACGCTCACGCCGGCCTCCGCACACAATGCCTGAAATTCCGCCTGATGATGGTCGCCGCGCGCCAACCCGCGCACGTACAAGAAGGCCATCGCTTGCACCGGCATCAGGTGATACGGGCGGTGGAAAAACAGGCCCTGCACGCTCTCGTAGTAGCTGCCTGCGGAGACATCGAGGCGCTTCAACATGTCCTCGACCGCGTGCACCGTCTCGTCCAAGTAAGCGTAGGTGGAGTACTTGCCGCTGAACACGGGGAAGTCACTACGGCGCTCGGTGTTCGGCGCATAACCGTCGGTGAAGTGACGCGCGTGCGGTTTTCGGAAATCCGGCCCGCGGTAATCCGAAGAGCTACCGGCGTGCAACAGATCCACTGCGAACAGCCGGGGCGTGTGCTCGACCAGCATGGCCACGGCGCCCGCGCCCTGCGTCTGCTCGCCGCTCGAGCCGCGCTCGTACTCCGCCACGTCCGCGCTGACCACGATCGCTTGCCGGTCGCGGCCGTCGTAGTTCACGTAGCGGAGGGCATTCTTGAGCGCGTACACGCCGCCCAAACAGGCGTGCTTGAACTCCGGCACCTCGAGCTGGCGCGACAAGCGCGGCATATTCAGCTTGTCGAGCGCGCGGTCGACCATGCCACGCACGATCACCGCGCCGGCCGCGTTGTCCGTGCTCGATTCCGTCCCGAGGCCGAGCGAGCCGATGCGCGCCGGGTCGATCTCGTTCTGCAAGATCAAGCGCAGGACCGCGTTGGCGGCCATCGTGTACACGTTCTCGTGCTGACCACAGACGCGGAAGCTGTGCCCAACGACCGCGCGCACCTTGTCCCAGCTATTTCCGGTCCAGGCGCACCACTGGTCCAACGGCACTCGCAGCCGCGGGACGTACAAACTCATCGCGCTCACGCCGGGCAGTCGATCGTCGTTGGTCACGGGTCCGCGTCGTAGTGAATGCGGCTCCGGGTTTCAATCACGGGATCGGCAATGCCTCGAGATCAAGCATATAAGTTGAGTTTCCGGCCCTGATCGCCCGCTGCTTCCGGGCGATTCACGCCCAGTTCGGCGCTCTTCTTCGAGGCTTCGACGGTCGATAGGGCGCCTCGATTGCGCGCTGCGTCGGAGGCCGAAACATAGACTTCGCTGCCGGCGAGGGCCTGTTGGGGGTGCGCGGGGTCCACGCCCTTGTTGGCCAATTCCGCGTCAGCGCAATTGCGACACACGTAGCCATTGACCATGCGCAGCGACATATCAGGCGTATTCGGCGCGGGGAAGGACGGTTACCAAGATTCGAGCGCGAAGCGCAATCAGGTGGGATATGCGCCCCCTGGGGGCCGGCCGTCAGTCGAAGCGCACGACGTGCCAATTCTTCTTGCCGCGGCGGACGAGCGCGATCTCCCCAAATAAAAGCCAGTCCGCCGTGACGCGGGTTTCGGCGTCGGCCTTGCGTGCGCTGATCATGATCGCATTGGTCGACAAGAACTCGCGAGCTTCGCGTTTGCTCTTCACGACGCCCGCTTCGACCAGAAAATCGATCGCCGCGATGCCTTCTCCTTCGAGCTTCGATTTGGGCAACGTCACCGTCGGTGCGCTTTGAAATAACTCTTCGAGCGTGGCGCGGGGGAGCGACGCGACGTCACCCGAGAACAGCGCTTGGGTGGCGTTGCGGGCATGGCTCAGCCCCTCGGCGCCGTGCACCAGCTCGGTCACGTGCTCCGCGAGCGCGCGGTGCGCGGCGCGGCCTCCTGGGTTCACTTCGTGTTCGGCGCTGAGCCGCACAATCTCCTCGTGATCCAGAAAAGTGTAGATCTTGAGGAACTTGAGCACGTCACTGTCGGCCGTATTCAGCCAAAATTGGTAGAAGGCGTAGGCCGAGGTGCGCGTTTGATGCAGCCAAATTGCGCCAGTTTCGGTCTTGCCGAACTTGCCGCCGTCGGACTTGGTGACGAGCGGCGCGGTCAGGCCGAAGGCCTCGGCTTGGTGCTTGCGGCGGATCAAATCGATGCCGCTGACCACATTGCCCCACTGATCGGAGCCGCACACTTGCAACGTGACCCCGTGGTGCTCGAACAGATGCAAGAAGTCGTACGACTGCAGCAGGATGTAGCTGAACTCGGTGTAGCTGATGCCCTGTTCGCGGTTCTGTAGCCGATCGCGGACCGAGTCTTTCTGGATCATCATGTTGATCGAGAAATACTTGCCGACGTCGCGCAGCATCTCCAAGTAGCCGACGTTTTTCAGCCAATCCGCGTTGTTCAGGATGATGGCCGCGTTCGGGCCCGTGAAGTCCAACAGCTGTTCGAAGATCGCGCGCTGGCCCGCGACGTTCTTGTCGATCTGCTCGAGCGAAAGCAGCTGCCGCTCCGCGTCTTTGCCGGAAGGGTCGCCAATCATGCCCGTTCCGCCACCCGCGATCACGACCGGGCGATGCCCCGCCTGCTGAAAGCGCCGCAGGAGCAAGATGGGCACCAAATTGCCGATCGTCAGCGAATCTTTGGTCGGGTCGAAGCCGCAATAGACCGTGCGCGGGGTCTGCAGGTGTTCACGCAGGCCCTCCGGATTGGTCTGTTGGTAAATCAGGCCGCGAAACGCGAGATCTTCGAGCAGGTCCATGTGGGGGGCGCGGACTATATCACGCCCGCACGGCTCACAAGCTCGGGGTGAACCAACGCAACGGGCCGCGTGCGAGGCGCGAGCCGTCTGCCTCGACACTCGGGACGAGCAACTGACCTTCGCTCGAAAGCGCGAGCGGGCGCTCGTTGCTCAGGCCCACGAGGCTCGCGCTGTCGAGATTGACGAGTGCGGGGGAGATGAACACGAACGGCGGGGTCACGAGCAGCGCCGGATAGCGCTCGAGCGCGACCGCGAGCGGCTGTTCGGTTCGGCTGTCCGCGTCGTAGAACAGCAGCGCATTGGCGCGGCGAACCAGCGCGCGCCCGCCGCGTGTCGCGAGCACGACATCGCCGCTGCGCAGGGGCAGGAGTTCGCGTCGATCGGCGTCGAACAGCACGGTCTCGAGACCGGGGTAGAGCGCGAGCAAGCGCGGAGCATCAATCGGTTCGCGGTCGAGCTCCAAGCTGGCAAGCTCGATGTTCAGCGGTTTGCGCTCGCTGCGCGTGACGAGCTCGAGGCTGACGCGCCCCGTCTTTTTCTGCGCGCAACCGATGATGAACAACTCGCGCCGCGCGTCGGCGTGGACCACGCGCCCTTTGCAGGCGGCCGGCTCCAGCACGCGCTTCTGGCCCGCGCGTGCAAGCAGCAGCGCGCCACTCGAGTCGCGCAGCACGAGCGCGTCGCCGAAGGGCATGACCAATTCCGGATCGACGACGGGCGCGTCGCCATTGAGCGGCACGAGCACCGTGACTGGGCGATCCCCCCGATCGAAATAGGTGTGGTAACGGGTGGCGTCTGCGCTGCACGCTCGGGGAGCGAGCAAGAGCGGGGCGGGAAAGTCCGCCCTGCCGTTCTTGTTGCTGTCTTCGCGGATCGACTCGACGATCGCAAACGTGCCACCGGGAGCAAAGCGCGCGCGCCAGATCGGGCCCGGCCCCGGGTCGAATTCCCGCTCGCTTCCGTCATTCAGCTTGCGGATGACGACGCGTTTGCCCGTCTGCCCCGCGCGCACGTACAAGAGATGCTCCGAGCCCGCGTCGAACGACAGCGCTCGTAGCTCGGCAAATGACTCGGCGCTCGAGCGCGCGTCCGCGCCCAATGCGGACAAGTCGAGTCGATTGCGGGTTTCGGCATCCCACAGAGTGAGCACGCCCTGTTGCATCAAGAGCGCGTAGCGTCCGGTCTCGTCCGCCGCGAGCAGTCCGTCGATGCGCAGCTCTTCGTTCGGAGTGAGGAGCTCGCGCGTGAGACTGCCGCCGCGCTCCGTACACAATTGCACCCAATGCCCGTCGCGGCTGGCCCGTTCGAGCCGCAACGGCGCGTCGCCCGCAAATGCTTCCGCTCCGAACGAAGGGCTCAGCGGAGCCGCGAGCGGCGGCGTGACGACGGCCCGGGGGGGCGCGGTTGCGGCCAGCGGCTTGTCCGGCGGAGTGACGGGCAGGGCCGGCGTGACCAGGTTCGGATACTCGACCCCTCGGGCATCGAACGCGGGCTTCGCGCAGCCAAGCACGGTCATGGACGCGGCAAACAGGCGAAATACGCGGGAAGAACCAGGCACCGGGCCGGAGCATAGCCGAACTGGAACACTCGGCGATTCGCCGCTAAGGTCCGAGCATGCGGTCATGGTCAGCGCTCTTGGTTTTGCCAGCATTGCTCGGCGCCTGCGGTGGCGACAAGAGCGACATCTCCTTGTCCGTGTTGATGACCGACGAGTCGGTCAAAGTGACGGACGGCGCTTTTAGCGCGCTCTCGGGCGGCTTCGAGCTGCGGCTCGAACTCGGCGGGTATTCGTCCGGCTCGACTCAGGTCAGCCTCGGCAATTTTTCACTGGAGACCGAAGGCGGTGCGCGCCTCGTCGAGATTCTCGATCTCGATCCGAGCGTCGCGTTCCCGATCAATCTCGATGCGGGCGACGCACAGAGCGTGGTGTTCACGCTGAGCGCAGACAGCGTCGACCGCGATGCGCTGTGTGCGGGGCGCGTGCGAATCGTGGGTTCACTGCTGGACACGCTGAAGGGCGGCACCGAGCCGGTGCGCAGCGCGACCATCGCGCCTGATTGCGGTTAGCGCTTGCTAGCGGGCCCGCGCACCTGAGCGACGCTGGCAACGCGAAGCGTCATCGACTCGGGTGGCTGCGGTTCTTCCTCCACGGGTCGCGGTGGGGTCGTGGAGCGTAAAATGCGCTCGACTTCGGCGCTGAGCGAAGCCGCGGGGGCGCGTACGCTCACGGGCCGACGCGACGGGGGAGGCTCGTGCCTGACCTCCTCTTCTTCCAGCGGCAAGTAGCGCGCGCTGATGTTCGTGCGGTCGGCCACATTCTCCGCCGAAATCTTCAAATGCTCGGCGCCCACTTCACGCGCAAAGCGCTCGCAGGCAATGATGGCGCCGATCGTCAAATGGCGCAGCGCGCGAGTTGCCCGCGAATGACCGGTGATTCCGACGGTCAGCGAGAACCCGGTGGGATTTCGGCGTAGCTCGAACACCATGGGCACGTTCACGAACGGGTGCTCGAGGAACGCCTGCAAACGAGCCACGCTGCCGGCGAGATCCCCGGAGCGCGCGACGCGGCCTCCTTGCGAGAGCATGCGCGCGGCCAGATCGATGCCGATGCTTTCGAGCAAGCGGCCCGTGCCGTCACCCAAGAACGAGTCGACCGAGAGCAAAATCTCCTCACCCTCGTGCAGCGGGACAGTGTCGAGCGCAGCGCTTGCGCGCAGTGCTTCGAGCGAAGCGTGCGCGGCCAAGCGCGGCGGTAAACGACCTCGCAGACCAGTCACCGCGGGCGCTCCCAACTGGCGCTCCGCCGCTTCCAACACATTCCTCAGAAACCAGCTCCTGAGCTCGCTCACTGCTTGCTTCCCCAATCACTCCTGCTCATGCAGGTCAGAGATAGTGGCCGAACGCGGTCAGCTTACTCCGCTCGCTCGCGTCGGGCGATACGAAAACGATGAGCAAAAAACGATGCGCAAGATTAGACAACTACCGTCGGAAACCATCACTCCCGAAACGTTCTCGAAGAATGATTTTTCGTCGCGTCTGACACGTCCGACACGTCCGACACGTCTGACACGTCTGACACGTCCGACACTTCCGAGCGCGAGCAGGCGGTTCCCGCCAGTCGGGGCGTTTCGTCAGCGGCGCGGGTTAGACGAGTAGCGCTTGTTCGAGGTCGCGCACCAAGTCAGCGGTGTCTTCGATGCCGACCGCCATGCGCACGAGCGCCGGGTCGATGCCGACCTTCGCCAGCTCTTCTGTGGACAACTCGGAGTAGCTCATGATCGCGGGTTGCTCGATCAGCGACTCGACGCCGCCGAGCGAAGCGGCAATTTTCGGGATCTTCACCGCGTCGATCAAGCGCGATGCGGCTCCGCGCCCGCCCTTGACGATGAAACTGACGACGCCGCCACCGCCGCGCATTTGGGTGCGCGCGATGGCATGCGACGGGTGGCTCTCGAGCATCGGATAGAACACGCGTTCGATGCGCGGGTCGGCTTCCAAGCGCCGCGCCACGGCCAGGGCACTGGCATTTTGGCGCTCCACGCGCACGCCCAGGGTCTTGATGCCGCGGGCAATCAAGAACGCCGCGTGCGGATCGAGCACGCTGCCCAGCACCCCGCGCGCGTCGCGCAGCAACGATACCAGGTGCTGCGGCCCGACCACGACGCCGCCCAGCACGTCGTTGTGTCCAGACAGATACTTGGTCGCGCTGTGCACCACCAAGTCGATGCCGAACTCGAGCGGTCGACAGTTGACGGGCGTCGCGAAGGTCGAATCGACCAACGTCTTGATTCGACCTCGCGCTTTGACGATCTGGGCGAGCTCGGCCAAGTCCACGCAATACAGGTATGGGTTGGTCGGTGACTCAGCGATCACCAGCCGCGTGTTGTCTTTCAGCGCGGCCGCAAAGGCGGTCAGATCGCCCGATGGCACGATCGTGTGCTCGACGCCGTAGCGCGCCAGCGTTTGCGTCACGAGCTGGCGTGTGCGCCGATAACCGTCGCGGAACAGCACCACGTGCTCACCGGCTTTGACCAACGACAGCACGGCGGTGGCGACGGCGGCCATCCCGCTCGAAAACGCGACACCCGCCTCGGCGAGCTCGAGGTCGGCCACGCGCCGTTCGAGTTCGCACACCGTCGGGTTACCGTAGCGTCCGTATTCCTCGCGTGACGGATCGGGATCTTCACCGCGCATGTAGCGCTCGAGCTCGGCGGTGTCGGTAAACGTGAAGGTGGCGGTCGCTTCGATGCTCAGCGCGAGCGCATTGTGCGGTCGGCCTGCGGGCACTCCCGCGTGCACGCTATCGGTGGAAGTGGCGACGGTCTTCTTGTCCACGCTCATCTCAGCTCGCCTTCGCCTTGGTCTGTGCGAGCAGACCGCGCACTCGCTCGCCGATCAGCCGCACTGCGTCCGCTTGCGGTAAGAGCTCGACCTTCTTCGGGTCGCTCTCACTCCGTAGTTTGAACTCGATCTGTCCGCTCTTCAGGCCGCGCGCGCCGACCGTGGCGCGCAGCGGAATGCCGATCAGATCGGCGTCTTTGAATTTCACGCCCGGACGCTCTTCACGGTCGTCGACCAGGACCTCGATGCCCGCGGCTTCGAGCTCTTGCTCCAGGCGCGCCACCTCGGCGACCACTTCCGGCTCGGTGCCGAGCTGCACCAAGTGCACCTGGTACGGAGCAATCGCCATTGGCCACAGGATGCCGTTCTCGTCGTGGTGCTGCTCGATGGCCGCCGCCACCAAGCGCGAGACACCAATGCCATAGCAGCCCATGACGATCGTCTGGTGCTCGCCTTTGACGTCGAGGAAGGTGGCCGACATCTTCGCAGTGTAGTGCGTGCCGAGCAAGAAGATGTGGCCGGCCTCGATCCCTCGGTAAAGCTTGAGGGAGGCTCCGCAGTTCGGGCACAAATCGCCATCGACGACTTGGCGCACCTCGACCACTTGGGCCTGGAAGTCGCGGCCGTGCTGCACGTGCACCAGGTGAAAGTCGGTCTCGTTCGCGCCGGTCACGGCGTCGGTCAAGCTGGCCGCGTCCTGGTCGATCACGACGCGCCCTTTGAAGTTCACCGGTCCGGCGAAGCCGACCTTGGCGCCAGTCGTTTTCACCACGTCCGCCGGAGCGGCCAAGTGCACCTCGCCCACGCCCAGCGCGCGCGCGAGCTTCACTTCGTTCACGTCGTGGTCGCCGCGGAGCACGACCATCACCAGCTCTTTGTCGACCAGGTACAGCAGGCTCTTGAGGAAATTGGCCGGCGGCTGGTCCAAAAACTTGGCGACCGCTTCGATCTTCCCGTGCCCGGGCGTATGCACCTTTTCCAGCGCGGCCACGGTCTCGGGCTCGGCGCCGCGACGCGGCAACGGTGGGGCCTTGGCCACCTCCAGGTTTGCGGCGTACGTACACTTCTCGCACGCGGCGATCACGTCTTCACCGCTCTGCACCAAAACCTGGAACTCCGCGCTGCCCGAGCCGCCCATGGCGCCCGAATCCGCGCTCACCATGCGGTAGTCGAAGCCGATGCGGTCGAAGATGTTCGTGTACGCCACCCGCATGCGCTCGTAGCTCTGCTTGGCCGAGGCTTCGTCCACGTCGAACGAATAGGCATCTTTCATCGAGAATTCACGGCAGCGGAGCAGCCCACCGCGCGGCCGGGCTTCATCCCTGAACTTGGTCTGGATCTGATACAAGTTCTTCGGCAAATCGCGGTAGCTCTTGATCTCGCGTCGGGCCAGATCGGTGATGATCTCCTCGTGCGTCGGGCCGAGGTGGTAGTCCGCGTCCTTGCGGTCCTTGAGTCGAAACAGGGTGTCGCCGAACATCTCCCAGCGCCCCGTCTCCTTGAAGTAGTCGGCGGGCAAGAGCGCGGGCAGGAGCACCTCTTGGGCGCCTGCCGCGTCCATCTCCGCGCGCACGATCGCTTCCACCTTGCGCAGCACGCGCACGCCGAGCGGCAAGAAGCTGTACACCCCCGCGCCCACGCGCCGGACGTACCCGGATCGGAGCAGAAAGATGTGGCTCTTACTGGTGGCGTCAGCCGGAGCTTCTTTGAGGGTCGGAAGGAGAGCGCGCGTGTACCGCATAGGTGACGCGCGTGTAGCACGGGCCAGCCAAAGTCGGGATATCCTCGCCACCCGTGAACGTAAACGTGAACGTGAACGTGAACGATCTCCCTCATTTTCCGCAGTTCTGTAGGGGTGGCGGCCCCTCCGCAGCCCCCTTGCACAGGTCCAGTGAATCAGGCGGAACCGAATAGCCTGTGCGGGATTCCCGACTTGTTCCGTCGGGAATCCCGGGTATAACCCCGGGGACGCAAACACCCGGGCAATTCACTAGTACGCCCGGCGCCGGAGACGGAGACCCCCTGATGACCGTTGCTACGACCTGGAAGCAGAAGCTGGCTGGCCAAGTGCGCGAAGACTGGGCGCGAGAGATCGACATCTTCGAGACCCAGATCGACCTGCGCAAGAAGGGCAAAGTCGAGGAAAAGCTGTTCGCCGAGACGCGCCTGCGCCGCGGTACCTACGGTCAACGCTACGACAACGGTCAACGTCACGACGGTGAGAAGACGCAGACCCTGCCGTTTCCGTCCGGTGAGCTCACCAAGGGCCCGGTCACGATGTGGGATGCGCCGGGCATGCAGCGCATCAAGATCCCGTACGGCAAACTCACGGCCGAGCAGCTCGATACGCTGTCCGAGCTGGCCGAAGAGTATTCGGACCAGATCCTGCACATCACCACCCGGCAGGACATTCAGCTGCATTTCATCCACATCGAAGACACGCCAGATTTGATGCGCCGCTTGGCGGCCGCCGGCATCACGACTCGCGAGGCCTGCGGGAACACGGTGCGCAACGTCACCGCCTGCCCGTACGCCGGCGTGTGCAACACCGAGTCGTTCGACGTGATTCCGTACGCCAACGCGCTCACGTTCTTCTTGCTCGGCCACCCCGACACTCAAGATTTCGGGCGCAAATTCAAGATCGCCTTCTCCGGTTGCAAAGACGAACCGTGCGGGCTCACGAACTTCCACGACGCAGGTGCGATTGCGCGCACGCGCACCGTGAACGGTGAAGTGAAGCGCGGCTTCGAGTACTACGTCGGCGGCGGCCTCGGCGCGGTGCCCTATCCGGCCACGCTGTTCGACGAGTTTTTGCCGGAAGAAGAGCTGCTCCCGATCACGCAGGCCGTGTGCCGCGTGTTCGCGCGGCTCGGAGAGCGCGACAACCGCGCTCGCGCGCGGCTCAAGTTCGTGGTCAAAAAGCTCGGCATCGAGGAGTTCAAGCGCCTCGTGCTCGAGGAGCGCGCGAAGCTTCGCCAAGACGAGCGCTGGGTCTCGTTCCTGAACGACCTGCACGTCACGGACGAGAAGCCGCTCAAGCCGGGCTCCGAGCTCGCGCCGGGCAGCTACCCCGCTGGGTTCGAAGCATGGCGCAAGACCAACGTGCTGCCCCAAAGCCAGAAGGGCTACTCGACGGCCAAGGTCACGCTGCCGCTCGGTGATTTCACGCCCGCTCAAGGCCGGCTGATGGCTGAACTCGCGCGCCGCTTCACCGGCGACTCGATGCGCGCCACCGTCGAACAAAACATGCTCTTTCGCTGGGTGCCGAACGCTGACTTGCCGGCGTTCTACCGCGAGTTGGCCCAGGCCGGTTTGGGTTCGGCCGGCGCCGACCACATCACCGACGTCACGTCTTGCCCGGGTACCGACACCTGCAAGCTCGGTATCTCGTCATCGCGCGGACTTGCCACCGAGCTCCACAAGCAGCTCTCGGTCATCTCCGATCAGCTCGACCCTGCCGCTCAAGGGTTGCACATCAAGTGCAGCGGCTGCTCCAACTCGTGCGGGCAGCACCACGTGGCCGACATGGGCTTCCTCGGCGTGAGCCGTAACGTCAATGGTCGCCGCGTGCCTCATTTTCAGCTCGTGATCGGTGGCCAGTACAAGAACAACGCCGGCTCGTACGGCCTCGCCATCGGCGCGATCCCGTCCAAGCACGTGCCCAAAGCCGTGAAGACGCTCATGGATCGCTTCGTGGCCGAAAAACAGCCCGAAGAGACGTTTCAGGCGTTCGTCGCGCGCATCGGCAAGAAAGAAATCAGGAAGCTCGTCGACCAGCTGAGCGCGATCCCCAGCTACGAGCAAGACCCGAGCTACTACTCGGATTGGGGCGACCCGCGCGAGTACACGATCGGCGATCTGGGCGTGGGCGAGTGCGCGGGTGAAGTCGTCCCGCTCGTGCAAGTCGGGCTTGCCGACAGCGAGCGCGAACTGTTCGAGGCCCAGCTGCTGCTCGACGAAGGCAGCAGCGACAGCGCCGCGGCTCGCGCCTTCAGCGCCATGGTGCTCGCGGCCCAGGCGCTCACTCGCGAGAAGAACTCGTTCTTGGGTGAAGGCGTGGACGAGATCGTGAGCGAGTTCCGCGCTCACTACTACGACACCAAGTTGTTCTTCGATCCGTTCGCGGGCGGCAAGTTCGCGCACTACTTCTTCCGCGCCTACGAGCACCGGGGTGAGGCGGGCGGCTCGAAAGAGGGCGCGCACCAATTGATCGAAGAAGCGCAGCTGTTCGTGGAAGCCGCGCACCAATGCTACACGCGCATCGCCGGCGCGCTGCCGTAAGCGCGCGGCTCGCCTCGCAAGCTTTTCACTCGAGAACGTCAATGCTTTCAGAACGTCTACAGCTCAAACTCTATTTGGAACCCAGCCCGCACTTCGAGCTCGAAGCGCTGATTCCGGTATTTCACCGCTTCATCCGTGAACAGCTGATCAAAGAGCTGATGATCGACGTGGTCGACTACAGCCATGTGCCGGCCGGCCCCGGTGTGGTGCTGATCGGCCACGCCGCTGACTTCTACGTCGGTGAGCTCGATGGCGCGTTCGGCCTGGTGTACAGCCGCAAGCGCGGTGGCCCCGGCCCGGAAGGGCGGCTCGAAGACGCCCTGCGCCGCTTGGTCAACACCGCACGGCTCCTGGAGCAAGAGAGCAGCGTGAAGCTGCGCTTCAAGAGTGGTGAGCTCGGCCTGCGCCTGACCGACCGCTTGCACGCGCCGAATGACGACGCCACTTTCGCGAGCACCAAGGCCGAAATCGAAACGCTGTTCGGGCGAATCTATGGCGGCGACGTGGCGGTCGAGCGCGTCGTCGCGGCGAAAGAGCCGCTGAGCGTACGCATCAAGGCCAATGGCTCACCCTCGCTCGAAGCGCTGCTCGAGAAGTTGGGCGGCCCACCCGAAGCCGCGAGCTGAAGCGTGGCGGATCCGATCACGATCCGCCCCGCATTGCTCCAAGATTGCGCGGCGATCAACGAGATCTACAATCACTACGTCGTGCACGACACGTGCACGTACCAGACCGAGCCCGACACGCTCGCTGAGCGGCAGGCCTGGTTCGAGCGGCACCGCGGGCCGCACCCGGTGCTCGTGGCCGAACACGACGCCGAGATTTTGGCCTGGGGCGCCTTATCGGCGTTCCACCCCCGCGTGGGCTACCGCTTCAGCGTCGAAGATTCGGTGTACGTGCGGCATGACCGTCAGCACCGTGGCTTGGGCAAAGCGCTACTGGGTGAACTGCTCGCGGCCGCGCGCCGCCATGGCCACCGCACCGTGATCGCGCTGATCTCGGCGGACAAGCCGAACAGCATCGCCCTCCACGAACGCTTTGGCTTCACGCGTGCCGGCTTGCTCTCGCAAGCCGGCTACAAGTTCGAGACCTGGCTCGACGTCGCCTATTTGCAGCTCATGTTGTGAGCGGCGCGCTCTGCGTCATCACCGACACCGCATCACCCACGCGCAGGACTCCGCGATGGTCATGGATCAGGTTCATCCCGAACCAGACTTTTTGATCACTCAGCCGATATTTGGCCAACGTGCGTAACGGCTCCCGGCCGCGCTCGCCCGTCGTTGGGTCGACGGTCGTGACGACGCAGCGCTCGCAGCGCTTGGGGCCGCGAAACGAGATTTCCCCGATTTGCACGCGCGCATAGCTGTCTTCGGCAAAAGGCTCGGTGCCACTGACGACGATGTTCGGCCGAAAGCGATCCATGCCGATCGGCTCTGCAAGCCGTGAATTGAGATCGGCGAGCGACGCTTCGGAAATGATCAAGAACGGATAGGCGTCGGCAAAGCCGACAATCTCGCCCGGGTTCGCGCGCTCAGGGTTCACTTGACGCTGGTACGACTCGGGCATGTACACGAGCTCGTGGCGAGCGCCGAGGTAGGTCGAGAACCACGCGCTGCCGAGCTCGTGCGGTACACCGACGGCCTGGTCCCGCCAGACTTGGACTTGGCGCGCCTCACCCTGCTCGTACGCGAGTGGCATCCGCAGTTCCGGCTGCCCCGGCGCCGTCAACCGGAGCTCGTCTCCCGCCAGCTCCGTGCCGACGAGGGTCAGCTGCGGCAGCTCGCGCTGCGTCACGAAGCGGCCGTTTTGATCGACGATCATCCAGCGTCGATCGGCGGCGAAACCGCGCGCAAGTACCGGCCACTCTTGCACGCGAATGCCGCGACAAGACTTGATCGGATAGACGTGCAGGGCGGAGACGACGGCCACGCCCGCAAGATAGCAGGCGCGGGGCCGTGCGCGTGGGTCGCGCCCCGGTTCAGCGCTTGATACCGGGGCTGGCTTCTGCCGAGCCTAGGTATTTGCCGATTTCTTCGCGCTTACTTTGCACTTGGTCGAGTAGTGCCAGGGCGTGGGCCGTGCGTTGCGGCGCCGCTGGGTCGGGGTGCGCGAGACGGACCTTGTCCCAGCGCAACTTGAGCGTATTTTGAAGCTCGCGCAGGTCGTACACCGCGCGCTGATGCACGTTTCGGAAAGAGTCGGACGGCCAGGCCGCGTCGATGGCCACGCACAGGGCGGCCAGCACACTGGCGCAGATCGTGACTTGCGCACTGCCGCGATTGGCCATCACCGCTGCGAACAGCGCGCCGGTCACGGCCAGGCCACGCAGTACCCAAAAGCGAAGCTTCTCGTTGCGGCTGCGCGCCAAGTTGGCCTCTGCCCAGCGCTCGAGGTCGCCGATCTGTTCGTCGATGGCCGTCTCGGGCGCGAACGCGCCCGGTCGAAAGATTTCCGGTTCTTCTTCGTGGTGAGTCGTATCGACCGGAGCGATGCCGCTCGCGGAGCGCGTGTACTCCGCGGCGGCACGTCGCCCGACGATCTGCGCCAGGTCGATGTGCGGAACGCTGGCCACCGCAGCGCGAGGCGGCACTGGCGTCGGTGGCGGCAAGGGTCGACTCGAATCCGTTGAAGCCATGCCTCGGTGCTACGCCTGCGCATTCAGCGACGCAACGCGGGCTCGGTTGATTTGAGTGCGATTCCGTCTCGTTGGAAAATTTACCAGAGCCTCAGATCAACGCGGCTTTGACAATCTTGCCACTGATGATTCGGCGATCGAGTAGTTCTCGTGAGAAGCCGAGTGCGGCGCCCAGCGTTTTACCTGCGGATTCGAGCGATGTTTCCGGCGGCACATCGCCACTCGTGGCGGGTAGTCCGGTATTGGAATCGATGCCGCTAGCGGCAAAATCTCCGCCCAGAGGAATTACACCGCCAATCACCGACGGACGAATACGGGGGCCGGCAAGCATCAAGACGTGGTGATTCTGGTTGTGATTGCGCCCGCCGGTCTTACTGCGAACCAACGTGCGCCCGAACACGTTCAAGGATGCGATCGTGACTCGGTCTTCTAGGCCGAAGCTTTTGAGCTCGGTCCACAGCTGCGCGAGGGCGCTGGTACTGGAGATGGTCTGATCGCGCTCGTCGCTCAGGTCATCGTCTCCGTGATTGTCGCCACCGAACGGCAAATGCAAAGTGATCACGGGCGCGACCTTCATACTGACCAAAGCCGCGGCCGCGATCACCTGATCCATCGCCGAGTTGCGCTTGGTTGGATCGACGGGCAAACGCGCGAGCATTGCCCCCAACCCGTCACCGAGCTTTCTGACTTGCTCTCGACCGAGTGAGTAGCGATCGAGGAAGCTCTTCTGCGCATTGGAGCCGCTCCGTTGCAGATCCTTGTACATCGCACTCAGCTCTTGGTCGCGCAATTGCTGCAGATTCTTCCCGAGCTCGTCAGGCTGCGTGAACAGCGATTTGAGAGAATTCGTGTCGACGTTGTCGAGGGGGTGTCCACCAAACGTGATCTGCTCTTGGCCAATCGCGATCGGTTCGGCCTGTACCGTGCCGAGCGCGGCGCTCGACTCCTGCGCGAACAGTGACACGAGCATCTCCGGGCCGACCCCGCCGGTTGCCTTGGCCGCGCCCTGCAGGCCCATCACCTTCGCGTATTCTGGGTGCGCGTTGGTATATGTGCGGTGGTGGAAAAAGCTCATTCGCGCCCGCAGGTCCTCGGGCAGAGCACTCCACGGTTTCGCGGCTTTGGTGCTGACCGAGCCCAAATTGAAGGTCGTGGGCGCCATCAACGGGTCGGGATTGTTCTGCACGCCCGTGACGTACGATCCGGGGCAGTTGGCGTTCATGGGATCGCCCAAGCCCGACGTCGCCAGGATCAAGAAGTTGGGCGGCGTGAGGCTCTGGGCGAGCGCTTGCCGTTCGCCCAAGAACCAACTGGGAGGCAATCCCGTCGCCAGGCCTTTCAAACCCGCGTAGCCCGCCCCGAACAGGGCACCCAGGAGCAGCTTTCGTCGATTCGTATTCATGGGCCTCAAAGACCGAGCGCCATCACGTCGGGTGATAGGCAGGCCAGGGTGAACGTGGAGCGCATCGCGATCGTGATGTTCGAGCCCGTGTTGGCTTGCCCGAGATGATGAAGCAGCGCGGCGCGGGTACTCGCGTAGCGCGGATGTGATGGGGGCAGGCCCATCAAGTTCTGGGTCAGGCGATCCAGCGCGACGGTCGGTTGCAAGGGATTGAAGAGTGACGTTGCCGTGGTCCCCACCCATTTGCTGGACAGCGCGTCGCACAGCTTTTCTGCGGCGCTGAAATGGAACAGGCTGGTCACGGCGGGTTGCACGGGTGTCGCCGAGCCGCGGCTGAACTCATCGTCCGGGATCAAGTTGGAGAAACTCGCGGCAAGCGCGCACGAACCGGTCGTGCCCAGTCGAGCATCGAGCAATTGGCACAAGTGCTGCGAGCGCGTGATACTCACCAAATAGGCCTGTTTTTCGGCGGTCTGCGTGGGCGTGACTCCCGTCACCAACGCCGAGCTGAAGAGCTCACGAATCAACGTCTTGAAGTCGTACTTGCTGGCCACGAACGCCACGCTGACGCGCTGAAACTCGGGGTCTTTCTCGTCGCACGCTTGCGAGTTTGCGTAGAAGCACAACTTCTGCACCCAGGCGTCGGCAAAGTGCGGGTGCAAAGTGAGCGTCGTGGCGAACGTGAACAGATCGCCCCCACTCTTGCGGTACCCGTCGAATGCGAAGGATGGCGTGCCCGTCAGCGGCTTTTCGGCGATCTGGTATTTCGTCGACAGCGCCTTGCCGAAATAGAGGCGCATCGGATCGAGGAACTGATGGCAGCCGTAGCAAGTGGTGCCGGGCGCGCTGTGCGCCTCGCTCAGGCCGTCTTTGCCCAGCGTCGGTGTTTGATCAGCGGGAGAAAATATCTCACCTAGCGCGGTGATCACGGCCTGACTCGTGGTGACACGGAACTGGTTGTCGTCGTTGGTGTCCCAATTGGCCAGGAACGCGGGGCTGGTGAAGAAGCCGACGCGCGGCAGTTTCAAACTTACCTGGTCGAGCCCGCGCAGCAATTCCAGATCGTAGAAGCGCGGCGCGGGCGACGCCGCCGTCGCGCTGCCGATGTCCACGAAGCGCCAGTCGCTGAAGTCCGCCGCCGTGAGCACGGTCGCCGTCTTCGCCAAATTCACGGTCTTGCCATTGCCGCAGTGAATGGCGCCGAGCATCATGTCGAGTACGTTGGGCAAAGTCTGGGCGGGCACCACGCAATCGGTTGGAATCGACGGAAACAACCATGCGCGATTCGCGACCGAGTACGACAGTGAAAAGGGCGCAGACGGCATGCCTTCCAGCGGCGCGCTCAGCACCTGATGTTTCTCGCTGCGCAAGACAGTTGCGGTGTTGTCCAAGTAAGCGAGCGCCATCAAGGTGGCGGTCGTCGCGGCCCAACGCCGGGTCGTGACCACTTCCGTGAATGGCCGCCCCGCGCTCACGATCTCGAGCGCGGTGCGAGTGAACGACTCTTGCAAGTTGGCGATCAGCGAGGCGCCCCACGTGCCCTGCACGCCGTCCAGCTGCGTATTGAGCGAGCCGACCAAGCGTTGCTGCAGCGCGCCAGCGAGAAAAGCGCTCATCTTGGTCGAGAATTCGGGCTTCGCGACATAACCGGTGATCAGCGCTTTCAGCGCCGAGGGGTCGGCCGACACTTGCGCCAGCTCCGCTTCCGTCAACGCGCCACCGGTGAGCAGCGTCTTCACCTTGTTCGCGTAAGACGCGACGGATACGGGCTCGAATGCCAGCGCGGGCGGCCTGGGTGACGGCACCTCTTCCGCCATCTTCTGCACCCATTGGCGAAAGCAGGCGAGGTCGCTCGCACCGACGCCCTCGCGGCTGCCGAACGGCATCATCACGCCGCAATGGTCCGGCTCGGCGAACCGCTCGGGGTCGATCAGCTGCAAAATCAGGCTCGACTCTGGCTGCGCCGGATCGACCAACAGGCGACCCGAGCAGGCTCCGGTGGTGGACGCCACGCCCACCAAGCGTGGCCCGATGCCCGGCGACAGCAGATCGACGTCGCCCTGGGGTTGCTCGCCGTGACAACCGCTGTTCGAGCAGGCATGTTTGCTCAAGATCGCGGCCATGTCGCAGCCATCCGATGGTGCTTCCCGGTCCGCGGAAGCGTCTGCGGGCGGGGGCTCTGAAGCGTCGGCATCCCGATCCACAGGAACGCGATCGCCGGCTGGGTTCGGTGCTTGCGGCCGATTCGGGGCGGGCGCGTCGGGCTGATTGGGATCGCTCGCGGCGTCGGGCCGATCGCTGCTTGGCGCTCCGTCGTCGGCGACCCACCGGGTTTGGCGGCCGTTTCCGCAAGCAACACCGAGCAGGACGACGGATGCGAGCACGGTGGCGATGCGCGCCGTCCACGCTGCGCGATAGAGCTGAGGATGCATGATGCTTTTGTCAGAATTCCCGTCATCTTCACCATCGCGAGTCAGCGATTGCCTCGGCGCTTCGCGTGCGTTTCTCGCGTTCGACGGCAACGATCACTCCCGAGGGTGTCGACGGTTGGGTCGGCATGGTGAGGCAGCCCGCCTCGCTGCACAGTCTCGCATCGCGACGCGGCCGAGTTCGCCACATACGCATTCGCGGGTTGCCTTAGCAATGCGTTAACAAACTGCGATAACCGAGGATTTTAGTCGCCGTTTGGAATGGACCGCCCTGGCGTGCGTTGTGCACTGCAATAGCGATTTTCAGGAGGCAAGCATGGGATTTTTTGGACGTCTGATGGGTGTAGAGAGCGACGCGGATCGGCAACCGGGGCCCTCGGCCGGGCGCGCCCGCGCGGCGGGCGGCGCGCCCGCGGTGGATACTGAACAACAAGCGCTCGAGCGCTACCGCTACATGCTGCGCACGGCGCCACCGGAAACGTTGGAGCAGGCTCACGCCGAGGCATTCGCAAAACTCACCCCTGAGCAGCGGCAACGGCTGATCGCGGAGCTTGCCCAATCCGCTCCTGCCGCCGAACGGAGCGCGATCGCGGCCACTCCGCTCGACGATCCGCAAGCCCTCGCGCGCGTCGCCACGCGCGCTGAAGTGCGTCAGCCCGGCATCCTCGAGCGCTCGCTGGGGTCGGGCGCGCTGGGCTTTGGCGCGAACTTGCTGACCAGCTTTGCCATGGGCTTCGTGGGCAGCATGGTCGCCCAAAGCTTCTTTTCCGCCTTGGGCGGCTTTGGTGAGGGCAGCGCGGACGCCTCCGATTCGGCCGATTCGGCCGATGCGAACGATGACGAAGGCGCCCTCGCCGACAACGGCGAAGACGGCGGCGACTTCGACGATGGCGGCGACATGGGCGACTTCGACGTCTGAAACGAAGAGCCGGTCGGCTCTAACTCTGCTGCGGGCTGGGCCGAAACAGCCGCAAAATCGCGAATGCGAACAACGCGGTGAAGACGGCCAGCACATAGGCGCCCACGCCCGCGGCAGATCCCAACGCGCCCGCGACCCAAACACTGGCCGCGGTGGTGATGCCTGTGACTTGCCCACGATTTTGAATGATCGCGCCCGCGCCCAAGAAGCCGATACCGCCGATCACCCCCTGAAGCACCCGCGTCGGGTCGAAGCGATCGCCCGTGTTCGGCGCCAGGTGGTCGCCCACCTCGAAGCCCAGCAAGGTGAAGCTGGCCGACCCGAGCGCGACCAACATGTGCGTGCGCAGCCCCGCAGGTTTGTCTGCCTGTTCTCGGTCCCAACCGATCAAGGCTCCGATCGCGACGGCGACCAATAGTCGGAGCGCGACCTCCGTGAGCGAAGCACCTTTCGTCCAAATCACATCCATGCCCCGCACAAGCAACTTGCGTACCTCGCGGTGAGGCGTGCCGCCCGACATTGTCGTTGACCAAAACTGGTATCTGACGTGGGTCAGATCAGTGAGAGCTACCGCATCTCGCTGAATCATCTGCTCAAGGTGGTGCAGAAGCTTTCGCATCTCGGTTACGTGGAAACCACGCGTGGCAAGTCCGGTGGCGTGCGGCTGCTCGCCGATCCGAGCTCGCTCACTTTGGGGGCGATCGTGCGCGGCATGGAACCCGAACTCGGCGTGGTCGCGTGCTTGCGCGTCGGCGAGCAACCTTGCGTGATTGCTCCGGCGTGCAAGCTCAAGTCGATCTTGACCGAAGCCACGACTCAGTTCCTGGCTACGCTCGACGCGTAGACATTTCCGACATCACCGTGGGCAAGCCGCGCGTGGTGCGCCTCCTGCAGTTAGCCGCCCGCTGAGCGCTTTCTGGCAACTCACCAGAGTTGATGCACGGCGCGCCGGATACGCGCATCGTAGAGCTCTTTCACCCGGCGCATCACCTCGGCGCTGAGCGGCGGCAAGTCCGAAGCCGCTGCATTTTCCGCCACTTGGTCGGGGCGTTTCGCGCCCGGAATCGAGCACGTCACGGCATCGTGCATGTCGATCCAACGCAGCGCAAATTGTGGCAATGACATGCCTGCCGGTACGAGCGCACGCAGTTCTTCCACGACGGAGAGCCCGGTATCGAAATCGAAACCCGAGAACGTCTCGCCGCGGTCGAAGGCCTCGCCCGCGCGATTGAAGTTGCGATGATCGTCCGACGCGAACGTCTGCCCGGGTTTCATCTTGCCGCCCAAGAGGCCGGAAGAAAGCGGTAAGCGCGCCAAGATGCCGACCTTTCGGCGCTGGGCCTCGGCGAAGAAGAGCTCCGCCGGGCGCTGTCGGAAAATATTGAAGATGATCTGAATCGACTGGACGTCGGGATACTCGATGGCCTTGAGCGCTTCTTCGACGCGTTCCACGCTCACGCCGTAGTGCTTCACTTTGCCCGCGCGCTTCAAGTCGTCGAGTACACCGAACACTTCCGGCATGTAGTAAACGTCCGTCGGCGGACAGTGCAACTGCACCAGGTCCAACGCCTCGACCGCCAGGTTCTGCGCGTTGCGTTCGACGAAAGCCGTCAAGTTTTCACGCGAGTAGCCGCTCGCCACGTGCGGGTTCAGGCGTCGCCCGATCTTCGTTGCCGTGTGGAAAATTGGCCCGCGCTCGCGCCGCAGGCGAGCCAGCAGCCGCTCACTGTGGCCATCGCCGTACACGTCCGCGGTATCGAAGAAATTCACGCCCAAGTCGAGCGCGCGATGCAGCGCTTTGAGCGAGTCATCGTCGTTGACCGGGCCCCAAGTGCCGCCAATTGCCCAGGCGCCGAAGCTGATGGCAGAAACATTGAGACCGGTGCGGCCCAGAGCGCGGTATTGCATGGCCGCGCAGCCTAGTGCGCCGGTCGCCACGGGGGGTAGCCTTTGCTCAGCTTTTTTCACGCGCAATCGCCGGGCGCCGCGATGCGCGGAGCCAGCGCGTGGTAAAGACTGTTGCGCTATGGGCATCGTGGACCAAGCTCGATTCCAAAACGTGGTCGCCGCCTTCGACCGCGCCAACGCCGAAGACCCGCACACCTTGTCGGTCGGGGGCGTTCAACGTCCGCGCGAGCTGGTCGACGCCGAGCGCTTGTCCGCGTGGGTCGAGCGGCTCGAGCCGGGCGCTTCCGAAGCCCTGCGGCTCGCCTCGCGCTGCCAACACATTCGCCGCTGGCAGATCCCGCGCGATTCGTACCCGTCAGGGCGCGTCGGCTATTTGCAGTGGCGTACACAGCTCGGCCGGTTCCACGCCGAAACCGCGACACGCCTGCTGGAGGAAGCCGGCTACGAGCGCGATCTGATCGACGCTGTGCGCCGCATCAACCTCAAACAGAACCTGCACAGTAACCCCGACACTCAAACCATGGAAGATGCCCTGTGCTTGGCCTTTCTCGAGTTCGAGTTCGAGGAGTTTTGCGCCAAGTACCCGCCCGAAAAGGTGATCGAGGTGGTGCAGAAGACCTGGAAAAAAATGTCCGAGCGTGGTCATGACGTCGCGCTCACGTTGCCCTTCAGCGCCGCGTCACTCGACCTCGTGAAGCGCGCGCTCAGCCCTGCCGGCACCTGACTCAGCGCGCTCGTTGACGCAACCGGTCGATGCTCATTGCGACTACGATGATGAAACCGGTGAAGATCTCCTGCACCCAATTCGGGAAGCCCAAATGGGTACAACCGGCCTTGATCACCGTCAGCAGTAGCGCGCCCACGAGCGTGCCAGAGGCCGACCCTTGCCCGCCGGAGAGCGAGCCCCCGCCGATCACGACCGCGGCGATCACTTCCAACTCGAGCCCGACCGAGTCCGTCGGATCGCCCACGGTGAGCGTCGAGAACTCGAGTACTCCCGCCAAGCCCACCAGTAACCCGCTGAGCGCGTACACGAACAACGTCGTTTTTGGCAGCGAAATGCCGCATAAACGCGCCGTTTCCCGGTTCGAGCCCACGGCCACGATCTGACGGCCAATTTTCGTGTACGTGAGTAGGCCTACGCCGAACAGCGTCGCGGCCAACATCAGCCAGACCCCGGGTGGCGGCGCGAGTGAGCCCGCGTGGTTCTGCATCAGGGCGTCCAGACCACGCGGGTCGGCGTCGATCTTTTGCTCGTCGGCGATGCCCTTGGCCACCCCGCGCAAGATGCTCATCGTGCCCAAGGTGACGATGAAGGGCGAAATCTTGAGTCCGGTGACCAGCGCGCCGTTGCCCAAGCCGAGCACTCCGCCGCTGAGCACACCCAATCCGGCCGCTGCTACAGGACCCATGCCCGCGCGCAAGCACTCGGCGACGACGACGGTGGTCAGAGCCACCGCCGAGCCCACCGATAAGTCGATCCCGCCGAGCACGATGGTGAAGGTCATTCCGACGGCGGCAATGCCGACCACCGAGGTCTGGCGCAGCATCGTGAGCAGGTTGCTCTGGCGAGCGAACGTGTCCGGCGCGAGCGCGGTGAACAGCGCGTACAAGAGGCACAGGGCAAGCAGCGGCCCAAGCCACGGCGTACGAAATAGTCCGCGAATTTCGCTCATCCTGTGGCCTCCAGCAACAGCGCGTGTTCGCTGAGTTCGCTCGCGGGGCGCGCAGGCAAGAGCCGGCCGCGGACCATCACCGCGATGCGATCACACACGCCGAGGAGCTCGGGCAGGTAGCTCGACACCATCAGCACTGCGTTCCCGCGCGCCGCCAGCTCGTCGATGATGCGATACAGATCGGCGCGGCTGCCGACATCGACCCCGCGCGTCGGTTCATCGAGCAAGAGCACGTCGAGCCCGTGGTGCAGCAGCCGCGCAAAGCAGATCTTCTGCTGGTTGCCACCCGACAGGTCGCGCGCGAGCTGTTCTGGACCGCGTGCGCGCACGCCCAAACGTTCGAGATGAGTACGCGCGATGGCCGAGCGGCGCTTCGGACTCACGAGTCCGAACGATCCGAGCGATTCGAGCTTGGACAGCGTGATGTTGTCTCCCAAACTGAGCGACTCGGCCAAGCCTTCACCCTTGCGGTCTTCGCTCAGCAGGCCGACGCCCTGGGCGAGGCGGCGCGCGGGCGAGGCGGCACCCACGACCGCTTTCACGCGCAGGGAGCCGCTCTTTACCGCCTCGAGCCCGAAAATCGCGCGCAAGAGCTCAGTGCGGCCCGCACCCAGCAAGCCCGCGATGCCCAGTACTTCACCGCGCCTCAGCGTGAGTGACGCAGAAATCGGCAGGTTTTTCCCGGAAAGTTCGCGCAAATCGAGCACGACTTCGCCGGGCGTGCGCGCGGAGCGCGGGAAGAGCGCCTGCACGTCGCGACCTGCCATCAGCTTCACGAGTTCGCTGCGCGTGGTTTGTGCAAGCGCGCCGCTTTGCACGAACTGACCGTCGCGCAGCACCGTGTAACGGTCGGCGATGCGCTCGACCTCTTCCAGAAAATGCGACACGTAGAGCACGGCCATGCCGCTCTTGGTCAGCTCGCGCACCACGCCGAACAAGCGCTCGGCCTCGCTCGAATTGAGCGTGCTGGTCGGCTCGTCCAAAATCAAGATGCGGCATTCCGTTTGCGCCAGCGCGCGCGCCAAGCACACGAGCTGGCGGTCGCCCTGCCCGAGCGCTCCCGCGCGCTGTGCGAGATCGGGCAGCAGAGCCCCCTCGGGCAAGACGCGCGCGAGCGCGGCCCCCGCGCGCCGTCGCAGTGCGGCGCGGTCGACGACGCCGAAGCTCCCCGGTAGCGCGCCGAGCAAGATGTTCTCGGCCACGCTCAAGTCGGCGCACAGCGCGGGCTCTTGAGCGACGAAAGCGACGCCCAAGGCCTGCGCTTGCAGCGGCGTACTGGGCGCGTAGCGCCGACCGGCGAGCTCCAAGCTTCCGCTGTCGGCGCGCTGAGTGCCCGCCAAGATCTTGAGTAACGTGCTCTTCCCGGCGCCATTTTCGCCCAAAAGCGCGTGCACTTCGCCGGCCCGCAGCGAGAGCTGCACGTCTGAAAGCGCCTTCGTCGCGCCGAAGCTCTTGCTCAGCCCTGCGACGTGCAGCAATGCGGGCGCGGCGCTCCCGCTCATGCCTCGGCCCGCGAAACCGTCATGGCGCGTCGAGCCATTTGGCGAGGTTGGGTTTGAGCAGTTCGGCGATCTCCGGACTCTTCGAGTTGTCGCGATCGACCAGGGTGGCACCGGTGTCGATGCGGGGCTCGATCGGCTGCTGGTGCAGGGACGCGGCTAGTGTTTTCACCGCGAGGTAGCCCATCTTCAGCGGATCTTGCAGCACCAACGCGTCGATTTGACCTGCGTTCACGCCGGCGATCAACTTGTCGGAAGAATCGAAACCGATGAAGCGCACCTTGCCGGCAAGCCCCGCTTTCTGCAAAGCGAGGAGCATGCCGAATGTGGTCGATTCGTTGGGCGTGAAGATGCCATTGACCGTGCCCTTGGCTGCGTTCTGCGCCAAGAGCAGGTTCTCGCTGGCCGCGTGAGCGGTTTCGGTCGTGGCGCCCGCGTAGCGATTTTCGGAGATCACCTTGATCTCGGGAACCTGACGAATCGCTTCCAAAAATCCTTCCTCGCGGTGGTTGGTGCTGGCGGAGCCCTCTTGATAGCGGAGCACGATCACATTGCCCTTGCCGCCCAAGAGCTTGGCCATTCGTTCGCCAGCGAGGCGCCCGGCCGCGCGATTGTCGGTCGCCACGAAGCTCAGGTAAGACTTGTCCTTCAGGTCCGAGTCGAAGATCACGACCGGGACTTTGGCCGCGAGCGCGGCCTTGACCGGTGGGCCGAGCGCGGTGTCGTTCAGCGGTGCGAGCACGATGCCGGACACGCCTTGCGCGGTGAAGCTTTGCACCAGGTCGACTTGTGACTTGAGGTCGTCTTCTTTGAGCGGCCCCTTCCAAATCACTTCTACGTTTACCTCGCGCGCGGCCTTCTCCGCGCCCGCGTGGACCGCCTTCCAGAATTCGTGCGTCGTGCCCTTGGGGATGACGGCAACGCGCAGCTTCGCGGGCGCGTCGGAAGCAGATGCTTTGCCAGCCGTCGCCTCGATCTTCTTCTTGCAGCCCCCGCCGAGCAGCGCGCACAGGCAAAACGCCCAGACCCAAAAACCACGCCTTTTCACGATGGCTGATTCTATGCACAAAAGTGAACGAGCAGCTCGTGTCAGGGCTGCTCGTTCGTCGGTAACGGGAGGGACGGGGAGAAAGTCCCGCCGTGGTCTTTTCTCAGCGGGCGAGGGGCGCGGGGGGAGGGCTGGCGAAACCGCCTGGGAAGGGGTTGGCCGAGTCGCGTCGCTCGAGCTCGCGTTCGGTCCAGGGCAGTGAGCTGCCGCGTTCGTGGAAGAAGGCCACGCCAATCACGCCCACGTTGCGGTCGTTGCCCTTGCGAGCCGCATAGGAATCTTTCACCGAGCCGAAGCGAAAGGCGGCGACTGCCGACTGGCTGCGGCGGAAGCCGTCGATCTGCAGGGTGGCCCACGGATCGATCAGGTAACCGCGCTTGCTCAGTGCGCCGTCTTTGCCGTCGACTACATCGAGGCCGTCGACGGTGGCCACCGCTTCGAAACGGTTGCCGGTGTGATTTTCAATCTGAATCACGTAGCGCTGTCCGTCCGAACCCGCGACGTAATCTCGATTGCCGAAGTTCGCGCTGGGCAATGGCGATCCGTTCTCGTCCAACAAGCGCACGCTGACCGCCCCTTGCGCGGCGTCGACGCCGCTGCGGTCGAAGCTGGCGTAGGAATTTCCCAGGCGTCGCGCCATGGCTTGAATGCCTGCGTCATCGTTGTAGTCGAGCGAGACCAGCGCGAAGGGGCGCGAGGAGTCTGCACGTTCGAAACGCGCGTTCGATACGTAGCTCGTTCGCGTCTCACCCCAGGTCGTACCCAAGCCGGGTCGATCTTCGGCTTTTTTCTCGGCGGGCGCACGGTGAGACGAGCTCGCCCCCGCGGCACGCGGGGCGGCCGCGGTCGACGAATCGTTGCGGCTGCTGCGCGCTTCTTGGCTTGGCATCGGGGCCGGCGCGGACTCGACCGTATCGCCGCTCGGGGCCGCCGCAAAAGCGGCATCGTTCGGAGCGCTGTTTCCAACGGGGCCGGCGCTGGGTGCGTTGGGAGCCTCGGGCGGGGAAGCTGACCGCGTACATGCGGCCACAGGTAGGACCAACAGACAGGCGAAGAGTTTGGCGAAGTTCATGGTGTTTTTCTCCGTTCGTTACCGACACCCAGGAAACGGAGCTCACTTCGTCGACCTTACAGTGCTCGTTTCGCAACCCTCGGCCAGGCGCAACCGGGACCGACGGTCCAGTAGCAACGGACTCGGTCTCGGCGGCGAGCACGAGTCTGCTCGACCTATCAGGAGAAGCGCCCGAGCAGTTTTCGGCTGATCAGGTCGAGGTCGCTCGCGACGGGCACTAGATAACGCATCCCGTGTGAGTCGCTGATCAAGTGACGCCCGTCCTCGAGCGGGCGCACATGATCCTCTTGATCGACCACGAATTGCGTGGGGCCGCGATCGGTGTCCACCTGCCAGCGCGAGAGCGTGGCCTCTTGGACGATGCCGCGGATGCGCGCGATCTTCGGCAAAAAATCGGCGTTCTCCAAGGCGCGGCGCAAGACGGCACGGGGAGCCTCGGGCAAGGCGTCGAGGGTCACGAAGCAAGCGCGCTCGAAATGGTGGGCGTCGACCAGTGACACGAAGCGGTCCGGATGAGTGAGCGGAAAAGCGCGGCGAGCAAAGACGGCCAGGCGCTCGCTCCCCGGTACGACCGCCCACAGTTGATCATTGTCGTCGAGCGTCAATTCGAGCGTGCTCGGGTCGAACAGCGGCAGCGGTTCGTGCGCTGCTTCCGGCGGGAGCTCTTCGCTTGGGCTCGCTTGGCCGAGGGCCGCCTGGGCGGTGCTCTGCGCACGCCAGAGTTGCGCGTACTCGCCGTCTTTGGCGAGCAGCTCGGCGGCGCTGCCCATCTCCGCGACCCGGCCATTCTTCAACACGATCAGCAGATCCGCTTTGCGCAACGTACTGAGCCGATGGGCGATGGCCACCGTGGTTCGACCTTGGACCACGTTGTCGAGCGCGCTCTGGATCTCGCGCTCGGTCTGCACGTCGACCGCGGACGTCGCTTCGTCCAAAATCAGGATCTTGGGATCGACCAAGATCGCGCGCGCGATGGCGATGCGTTGGCGCTCGCCGCCGGACAAAGACTGACCGCGCTCACCGACCAGTGAATCGTACGCCTCCGGTAATTTCAGCACGAATTCGTGAGCGCGCGCCGCGCGCGCCGCGTCAATCACCCGCTCGACACTGGCATCCGGTGCGCCATACGCCACGTTCGATGCGATGGTGCCGAAGAACAAGAACGGGTCTTGGAGCACGATGCCGATATGGCGTCGGTAGTCTTCCAGGCCGATGCGCCGCACGTCGATGCCGTCGACGCGGACGGCTCCGGATGAAGCGTCGTAAAAGCGGCAAATCAGGTTGGACACGGTGCTCTTGCCGGAGCCGGTGTGGCCCACGATGCCGACCATCTGACCCGGCTTCACCTTGAAGCTCACGTCGTCCAGCACGAGCCGGCTGCCATAGCGGAAGGACACGTGTTCGAAGTCGATTTCTCCTTCGACGCGCTCGATCTTCACGGGGTCTTTCGCGTCGATCACCGTGGGCACGCGGTCCAGGATATCGAACAAGCGCTGCGCGGCGGCCGCGGCTCGCTGAGTGACCGTGAGCACGCGGCTCATGCTTTCGACGCGCACGTAGAAGCGGCTGATGTAGGCGATGAACGCCGTGAGCACACCGACCGTGATGTGGTGGTGCAGGATCTGCCACGCGCCCACCGCCCAAACCACCAGCAAGCCCAGCTGATTGAGCAGCGCCACCAGCGGCCAGAAGGAAGTCCACAGGGTGTTGACCTTGTTGTTGTTGGCCACGATCACCTGATTCGCCCGCTCGAAGCGCGCGACCTCTCGTCGCTCCTGCGAGAAGGCTTTGACCACGCGAATGCCCGGGATGGTATCCGACAAGATGTTGGTCATCAGCGCCCAAGCGCGGTTACCGCGCAAAAATCCCTGCGTGAGCGCACCGCGCACGCGCATCATGAACCAGGCAATGGGCGGGAAAGAAGCGAGCGCGGCCAGCGCCAGGAGCGGGTCGAGCGTGAACAGCACGATCGAAGTCCCCACGATCATCAGCACATCGGTGATGAAGTCGATCAGCGTATCGGACAAGAACGAACACAGCCGGTCCGTCTCCGAGCTGATGCGCGTGATCAAATCCCCCGTGCGCTTGCCGCCGAAGTATTGCAGGCTCAACCGCTGCAAGTGCGAAAACGCGCGGTTGCGCAGGTCTGCGCTGATCAGCTCACTGACCCAGGCCAGCACCGCGCCCTGCGCCCAGGCGAGCATCCACGCCACTACGGCGGCTACGGCGAGGCCTCCCAAGTACACGTACAGCTTTTCATACGCGGACTCGAGCGCGACCCCGCGCGCTTCTTGCCAAGGCACGAGCACGTTGTCGACCAGGGGCAGGGTGAGATACGGCGGAATCAAGCCCACCGCGGTCGTCCCCAGCGTGAGCGCGAGACCAACCGCGATCTTGCCGAAGCGCGGGCGCGCGAACTCGAGCAGTCGCAACAGCGGATGACCCGCCGGGGTCGAGCTTTCCGGCAGCGCGAACTCGTCATCGAGTTCTGCTTCGGGCGTCGCGGAGTGAGCGCGGGGACGGCCGCGCGTCTCCTCGTACGCATTGACGAAATCATTGCCCGCCGACGCGAGCGCCAATGTGTAGCGAATGCGGAGCACTCGCTTTCCGTGCTCCGCAAACGTGAGCTCGGTCAGCCCCGCGTGCTCGTGTCGCGTCAATTCGAGTGACGGCGTGAGCGTATAGCTCAGGAACGCGCCGTCACCTTGACGCACGTGCACCCGTGCGTCGCTCAGCAGCACGAGCCCTGCCGAAAATTGCAACGCCTCGTCGATGTCGGGGCGAAAGCTGAACAAGAGCCGCTCGTGCGGCTGCAGTGCGAGCCCGGGAAAGCTCGCAGGCGTCAAGGCATCGGAAGCTTTGGAAGTCATCGAGAGGCCCGGGACTCTAGTCCGAATGCAGCAAAATCAAGCGCGCTCTTCGGTCACGCGACTGCCACTCGATAGAAGGCCTGCTCACAATGGGGCGGTTTGGCCGCTATACTCCGGGCCGTTGCCAATGACCCGCCACGCATTCCGCATCCTCAATGTGTTTGCCGAGTCACCCCTCGCCGGCAATGCGCTCGCCGTTTTCGAAAGCGGCCGTGAGCTCTCCGATGAGCAAATGCAGGCGCTCGCCCTGCAATTCAATCTTTCGGAGACGACGTTCATCGGACCCTCCGCGAAAGCCACCGCCAAAGTCCGAATCTTCGCACCCACATTCGAGATGCCGTTCGCGGGGCACCCCACCCTCGGAACGGCACACGTGGTGCGCTCACGGTTCGATTGCGGCGATCGCCTGACGCTCGAAACCAATGCCGGGATCATTCCCCTCTCCGCCGCAGGAAACTCGTGGACCTTACGCGCCAATTCGCCGCACACGCGCGTGCCCACGGCCACGAGCCGCGAGCTGGCGCAGATGCTCGGTATCGAAACCGAAGAAGTGCGCGAACGACCGCTGTGGGTCGACACCGGCTCCGAACAGCTCGTCGTCCGACTGCGCGATCCGGAGGCCGTGCTGCGCTGTCGCCCCGACCCCGTGTTGCTGGCCCAGCATGGATCAAACGGCAAGCGCGTGGGCCTCGTTTACGTCTGGGCACACGAAGACGTGGCCCCGGACGAGCAAGGCGAGCGCGTCGTGGCGCGCTTCTTCTTCCTGAAACACGGCGCGGTCGTGGAAGATCCCGGAACCGGCTCTGCCTGCGCCAATCTGGGCGGTTGGTTGGTCGTGACGAAGCACGAACTACCGATCTCGCTCTCGATCGCCCAAGGCGTACTCACCGGGCGAAAGTGCAAGCTGTTCCTGCGTGTCGATGCGGACGGGCAAATCTTCGTCAGTGGCAATGTGATCGAGATCGGGAGGGGCGAGATCGAACTGTAAATTGCGTGCGTTGCCCTGGCACCGTGACTTCGAGCTGCTAGCCTCTTGGCCTCAGGTGGAGGGATTTATGAAGAGTGCGCTATTGGTTTCGATTCTCGCGGCGTTGACGGGCTGTGAGGGGACGCATGATGGCGAGGCTTGCCTGGCCGTACCGGCGGAGCAAACGTCGTGCCCTGCGGCAAGTTCAGTGCGCATCGCTGACTTGTCCGTGAATCCGTCGTCCTGCAATGGTGAAGACGTCGTGTCCATCAGAGGGGAAGGCACGCGAAAGTTGGCGGGTCAGGCTTCGGTGGAAGCTTGCTGCTACGCGGCCGAAATTACCGATGGTGAAGACAACGGCTGCGTTGTCGGTCGCCCGTACATCGAGGGCGGTGCGCCGCGGCAAGCCCCGCTTCGTTCGTCGGTCGAGGGCGCGGCAATCACTGACGCCGCGCGCGCGGCGGCTTGGGCTTTGGCCGGTTCCGGCGAGCATGCATCCGTCGCAGCGTTCGCGCGCCTGTCGCTGCAACTCATGGCGCTCGGTGCCCCCAATGGGCTCTTGCGAGACGCGCATCAGGCCGCGTTGGACGAGGTGAAACACGCCGAACAATGTTGGGAATTCGCGCGCCATTTCGGCGGTGCCGAAATCACGGCCGGGCCTTTTCCATTTCAGGATTCGTTTTCTGCGCGCGTCGGCTTGGCCGAGTTGGCCGCCGCCGCGGTGCGCGAGGGTTGCTTGGCCGAGGCGCTTGGTGCTCACGTGCTGTGCGTCGCCGCCCAGCACGCGCCCGAGGCCCACGTGCGAGCTGCGCTATCGAGCATGGCGGAAGAAGAAACGAGGCACGCCGTGCTGTCGTTCCGCATCGTCGCCTGGGCAATGCGCAGCGGCGGCGCTGAAGTGAGCGCCGCCGTGCGGGCCGCCTTTGCCGCGCCCTGGCCACGGGTGGACGTGGCCGAGCTCAGTCTGCGCAGCCACGTAGCCGCCGAGCAGCTTGCGGCCGCGATGTTGCAGGGCATCGACGAGGTGCTCACCCCAGCGGCCAATCGCTTGCTCGCGGCCTAGCTCCTTAGCAGCGTATCCACGGCGTTTCGGCCGCGTAGCGCTCCAAGTCGCAGATGTTTCTCGAACATGCCGTGCGTTCACGGCTGGGCGATGACGCGTCTCATCAGTGGCGAGAACGCTTGACGGCGGTCGATGCAGAATCGAGCATCGCCGTCGTCATGTCTGTCTCCTCCTCGTCAGACCTCGGCACGGCTCAAGGCTCACACGGAAGTCTTCACTTCAGACCGCTCTCGAGCGCGTCGAGCGAGGTCGACTTTGGCGTCGAGTTGGAAGGGCGTGACTTGTCGCGACTCACCGCGTCGGAGTTCATCGAGCTCGAACGGGCGGTGCTCTCGCAGCAAGTCGTGGTCATCCGTGACCAACAGGCACTCTCACCGCGTGTGCAATTCGAGCTGACGCGTCGCTTCGACCCGACCGTGAAGACCTACGGTCATGGCAATCGCCTCGATATCATGCGTCAGAGCGTGCTGATGCAGGACCTCGTTTCGATTCCCGATCAACCGCAGGTCAAGCTGCTGGGTAACGGCCGCGTGAAGGACCACGAAGGGATCGCCGAAGTCGAGCTCCGCCACCCGTCACACCGCTCGTTTCACCGCGATCCGTTGAGCGACGAGCAAGAGGCACGCGGCCTCACGCGCTTTTACCGTTGGCACATCGACGCCGCGCTGTACGAGCACCACCCACCCAAGGTCACCACCCTGCTCGCGCTCGAGGTGCCGGCGCCGCGCATCGAAACGGTGACGTACGACGACGGCAGCGGGGACACGCTCGAAGTTTCGCTCGGCACCACGGCGTTCGTGTCCGGCTATCGGGCGTTCGAAGCGCTTTCGCCATCCGATCAGGCGTGGGCGATGCGTACCTCCGCGCGCTACGCGCCACATCCATACGTCTGGATGCGCAACGCGCGCGCCCGCTCCACGGGCTTGGGGCTGGAGTCCGAGGGCAAAGAGCTGCGCCGTGACGAGCTCCCGAGCTACGACGAGGACAAGATCGCGACCTTGCCGCTGGTGTGGGTGAATCCGCTCACGGGCAGGCGCGCGTTGCAACTCCACGCTTATTGCGTCGAGGATTTATTGACCGACGGTAAACCGATCGGAAACCTCGAACACTGTCGGCGCGTCTTGTACGACTTGATGCGCCCGATGATCGCACCGGCGCGCGTTTATGCCCATCCATGGCGCCCCGGAGATCTGGTGATCTTCAACAACCGCGGAGTTTGGCACAGCGTAGTGGGCTCGCTGCAAGCCTCGGACCGTCGCATCTACCACCAGTGCAATCTCGCCTGCTCGGAGCCGCCCGTCGCTCCGACGAACTAGGTTCGACCGCGATCGAACAGGGCTGGATCGCGAAAGCGCAGCGCGAGATGGTCGATCCAGGCGCGCACCACGGCGGGCAGCCCTCGCCGCGTCGTGAACACCAAGTGCACGATTCCGTCTTGCCCACGCCAATCGGGAAAAATGCGCGTCAGTGCGCCGGAGCGCAGCGCCGCCGCGCACGAGTGATCCGGCAAAAAAGCGACACCCAAGCCAGAAATGGCGGCCTCGCGCACCGCGGAAAAATCCGCACAACCGAGGCGCGGCGTATGCGAGTGCTCGTGCGCTTCGCCCGCCGGGCCCTCGAGCTTCCAGGTCACTTCGTCCGCGTCGTCGGTCGTGCTGAGCGTGGGCAGGGCGCCCAGCGCGGCAATGTCTTTGGTTTGTAGCGTGCTCGCCAAACGCGGGCTCGCGAGCAGGATACGTCGGCTGTGGGCCAGTGTTCGCATCGTCAGGGCGGCGCTGCTGTCGAGTTTGACGCGCACTCGCAGCGCAACGTCGATGCGCTCGCTGACCAGATCGAGCGCGCGGTCCACCGCGACCAACTGCACGCGCACCCGCGGGTAGAGCACGAGAAAGTCGTTCAGCATCGGCGAGACGATCTCGACCAAACCCGTGGGACACGAAAATCGAACCAAGCCGCGCGGCTCTTTCAAGCTCGCCTGCGCGATCGCCTCGGCGCGTTCGGCGGCGCCCAGCGCGACTTGGCACTGCGCGTAGAAGGCGGAGCCGATCTCGGTAACGCCGAAACGGCGCGAGGTGCGTTCGAGCAAACGCACGCCGAGCTCGGCTTCGAGCTGCGCCACGTGCCGACTCAACTTCGACTTGGGGATGCGTAGTTTGCGCCCTGCCGCCGCGAACCCCCCGTGGCTCACCACCTGGCTGAAGTAAAAAAAGTCGTTCCAATCTCGCATCGCCGCATCGTTCCATAAATAGAACGCTAAGGGCCATTTTTGCCGTATTCCCGAGTCATCGTTCTAGACATATATCCATCGACATCGGCATCGCCGACGAAAGGCAGCAAATAATGTCCAACACACTGAGCGGTAAAGTCGCGGTGGTCACGGGCGGTTCGACGGGTATCGGCCTGGGCATCGCCCAGGAGCTGGCCGCCGCCGGCGCGCGGGTGTTCATCACCGGCCGGCGTCAAGAAGAGCTGGACGCCGCGGTGAAGCTGATTGGGCCGGACGCAGTAGGCGTGCGCAGCGACGTTTCTCGGCTAGCGGACTTGGACCACTTGTACGACGTCGTGCAGCAACACGCTTCGCAGATCGACATCTTGGTCGCCAATGCGGGCGGCGGCTCGTTCCAACCGCTGGGCGCGATTACCGAGGAGGAGTTCGACAAGACCTTCGCCATCAACGTGAAGGGCACGCTGTTCACGGTGCAGAAGGCACTGCCTTTACTGCGTGACGGCGGCTCGGTCATCCTCACGAGTTCCACGAGCACCACCCGCGCGCTGCCCGCGTTCAGCGTCTACGGCGCGACCAAAGCCGCGATCCGCAACTTCGCGCGGCATTGGATCCTCGATTTGAAAGACCGCCACATTCGCGTCAACGCGATCAGCCCTGGCCCCACGAAAACGCCTGGTCTCCAAGGGTTGACGAGTAACGACGCGGAATGGCAGCAGCTGGAGAGTCAGCTCGCGGCGCAGGTGCCGCTCGGTCGCGTTGCCGACCCGCGCGAGATCGGTAAAGCGGTCGTGTTCTTGGCCTCGGACGACGCGAGCTTCGTCAACGGCACGGAGCTTTTCGTAGACGGAGGCATGGCGCAGATCTGAGGACACCGCGGACCAACCGCGCATGACAATGTTGCAACACGCGATCGACGGTATTCATACGCGTTAAAAAAGTTGTCCCCACTACCGCTTTGTGGGGGCAACTAGCGCGAAATCGCGGCTACCGCTAAGGATGGCCCCGCCGTCAGCCCGTTTGGGTCAACACCGTCATGCAGATCGTCGCACTGAAACGCCTCGTTGGCCCGAGCATCTGGGCGAACTACCCGGTTCTCGAAGCTTGGGTGGACTTGGGAAAGTACGAGGATTTCCCGTCCAACACCTTGCCCGGCTTCAACGAGAAGCTGACGCGCTGGCTACCCACGATGGTCGAGCACCGCTGCACGATCGGTGATCGCGGCGGGTTCTTCCAGCGTTTGGAGACCGGTACCTGGCTCGGGCACGTGCTCGAACACGTCACGCTCGAGATCCAGTCGCTCGCGCACGCGCCCGTCGGCTTTGGGCGCGCGCGTGAGGTGAGCGAACGCGGCGTGTACAAAGTCGCGATCGAGGTGCTGGACTTTCGCTTCGGCGAGGCGTGCCTCAACGTCGGGCACGAGATGGTCATGGCGGCGGCGGAAGGCCGTGACTACGACCTCCCGGCGTCCCTGCGACGCTTGCGCCAACTTGCCGATGATTTTTGCTACGGCCCGAGCACGCAGGCGATCGTCGACGGCGCGAACAAGCGCTCGATCCCGAGCTTACGCCTGACCGACGGCAACCTAGTGCAGCTCGGCTACGGCAAAGCTCAACGTCGCATTTGGACAGCCGAGACCGACAGCACGAGCGCCGTCGCCGAGAGTATCGCGCACGACAAAGACCTCACGCGTCAGTTACTGACCTCGGTGGGGGTGCCGGTGCCTCGCGGGCGTGTCGTGTCGAGCGCCGAAGACGCTTGGGTCGCGGCCGAAGATATCGGCCTGCCCGTGGTGGTCAAGCCGCAGCGTGGAAACAAAGGCATTGGCGTGTCGATCCAGCTCACGGATCGCGATGCCGTGCTGAACGCCTTCGCCATCGCGGAGAAGGCGATTCTGCCGGCCAGTGTGGTCGTCGAGCGCAGCATTCCCGGCCGGCAACATCGCGTGCTGGTCGTCGGGGACCAAGCCGTGGCGACCAGCGGCGGTCAGCCGCAAACACTCGTGGGCGACGGCGTGCACACGATTGACGAGCTGATTGCGATCGGTAATCGCGATCCGTTGCGCGGTGATGACTCGGCGCAACCGCTCTCGCCCCTCGTCCTCGATGGCATTGCCCGCAATCTGCTCGATCGTCAGGGTTTGAGCGAAGCATCCGTACTGTCCGCGGGACAATCCGCGATGCTCCGTCACAACGGTGATCTGACGATCGACGAAACCGATCGCTTGCACCCGGAGACAGCCGCGCAATGTGTGCTCGCGGCGCGCTCCATCGGCCTCGACATCGCGGGCATCGACTTGATCGCCGAGGACATCTCGCAGCCGCTCGAGGCTCAAGGCGGCGCGGTGATCGAGGTCAATTCGAGCCCGGGCTTGATCATGCATTTGAAGCCCCAAGTGGGCTCCCCGCGGCCCGTGGGTGACGCCATCATTGGGCAGTTGTTCGGCCCCGAGCAAACCGGGCGCGTGCCGTTGTGCGCGGTGTCCGGCACCAACGGCAAGACCGTCGTCGCCGCGCTCGTCGCCGAAATTTTGCGAGTCGCAGGCCGCACCGTGGCGGCCGCGAGTTCCGAGGAGCTGCGCGTCGGTGAGCGCGTGCTCGGCTCGGGCGACCGTTGCAATGCCGACAGCATGCGGCGCGCGCTGATGAACCCGTACGCAGATGCGTTCGTGTTCGAAATCTCCGAACCGAACGTGCTCGACGAAGGCGTCATCTTCGACCGCTGCGACGTGGCCGTGGTCACCAACCTCGGGGCTGGCGATCACCTGGGCAAGAAGTACGTCGATGAGCTGACCACGATCACGAAGGCGGTACGCGCGCCGGTCGACATCGTGCTGCCCACCGGCCACGCAGTGCTCAACGCAGATGACCCGGGCGTGCTGGAGATGGCCTCCTACACCAAAGGCCAGCTGATGCTTTTCTCGCGCACGGCGAACTCGCCTGCGCTGCTCGAGCATTTGAAGAACGACGGTCGCGCTGTGCTCCGCGATGGCGACCGGATCGTGCTGGGCCACGGCGCGCGCCGCATTCCACTGCTCGACCTTTCCGGACTGCGCTGTCCGCTGCTCGGTTTGCCAGCATTCTTGGTCGAAGATCTGTTGGCGGCGGTCGCTGCGGCGATCGCGCTTGGCGTGAGTGCCGAGCACATCCAAGCGGGCGTCTCCAATTGCCTTGGCCAGGGCGGCGTCGCTCTGTTCGAACTGCCAAAGACGGCCGCTCGTCCGAACGGCGGGCTGCTCGTGGTGTCGCCCGCGCGCAACGCCTCCGCACTCGACGCGTGGGGGCGGCATTTTCAGGAACAGTTTCCCGGCCGATCGGCTCACGCCTTGATCGACCCCGCGGCCGATTGGCGGGCCATGGACGCGGCGCCGCTAGTGGGGCAACTTAGTCAATGTTTCTCAGGTGTTACGGTCGCATTGAATTCGGAGAGCGCGCACCTCGTCGAAGCACTCGAGATGGCGCGCCCGGGGCTTTTTAATCGGCCAAAAGGCCAGTCATCCGACCTCTTGGCCTGCCTAGATCAATTGCTCCAGGGTGCCCTCCACACGGATCTGGTATGCGTCTGCCCCGCAAATGCTGCGGGTTTTCTGGGCGTCCTGCGCCATCTCGAAACAAAAGGGCTGAGCCGCAGGAGTGCCGGTGGCCTTGCCTCCGTAAGACATTGCCGATGAACATCGAGTCGATTCGCGCCCTCTCTGGTCCCAATCTCTGGACGGACCAACCGGTCCTCGAAGCCGTGGTCGTCCTCGACCACACGGGCCTCGGTCCGGACGTACTCAATCGTCTATGCGGCTCGCTGCCGCCCGCTTTGGCAGAGGCCGTCCGTGGGGACTTCACCGCCACCGACCTCTCCGCATCTTGGGCGGCACTCCTTGGGCGATTGGTTGTCGGTCTGCAAGTGGCCGCCGGCTGCGCGGTCGGTTTTTGGACGGCCCGAGCCCTGGGCGCGGGAGTCGAGTACCGCATCGTCGCCGAGTACACCGAGGAGCCGACCGCACGTCGCGCGCTCGCCTTGGCGCTCGAGCTGGTGAGCGCAGCTCGGAACTCCCGCGCGGTCGATGTCGACGCCGAGCTGCTCGCCCTGCGCAAGTTGAATGAAGACACGCGCCTCGGGCCGAGCACGGGTTGCATCGTTCGCGCGGCGCAAGAGCGCAAGATCCCGGTGCGCCGTCTGACCGGCAGCTTGGTGCAATTCGGACAAGGCGCTCGCCAACGCCGCATTTGGGCGGCCGAGACGGATCGCACGAGCGCGGTGGCCGAGTCGATCGCTCAAGACAAAGAGCTCACCAAATCGCTGCTGGATGCGGTGGGGATCCCGGTGCCCAAGGGCGTACCCGCCGCGTCCGCGGAAGCCGCGTGGGCCGCGGCCCAAGAGATCGGCCTGCCCGTGGTGGTCAAGCCGCGCAGTGGCAATCAGGGGCGCGGGGTCTCGGTTCGGCTGCGCACTCGAGAAGCGGTGATTTCCGCGTTCGAAATCGCGTTTGCGGCGGACGGTGAAGTGATCGTCGAGCGCCACATCGAGGGCGCGGACTTTCGCATGCTGGTCATCAATGGTCGCTTGGTGGCGGCCGCACGCCGCGAGCCGCCCCAGGTCATCGGTGATGGTCAGAGCTCGATCGCGCAGCTCGTGGCAACCGAGAACCTCGATCCGCGTCGCGGCGACGATCACTCCACCTCACTGAGCAAGATCTTGCTCGATGAGATCGGTCGCGAAATCTTGGCCGAACAGTCGCTCTCGGTGGACAGCGTGCCGGCGCTCGGTCGCGTGATCGTACTGCGCCGCAATGCGAACCTGAGCACGGGCGGCACCGCGGCCGACGTGACGGACATCGTGCACCCGAGCGTCGCGCGCTGCGCGGTCGAAGCCGCCCGCATGGTCGGCCTGGATGTCGCAGGCGTCGATATCGTCGCCGCCAACGTGACCGAGCCACTCGAAGTGAGCGGCGGCGCGATCGTCGAGGTAAACGCCGCGCCCGGTTTGCGCATGCACGTCGAACCGTCGAGCGGCGTCGGTCGCCCAGTGGGCAAAGCCATCGTCGACTCCATGTTCGCCCCGGGTGATGACGCGCGCATCCCCGTGGTCGCGGTCACCGGCACGAACGGCAAGACCACGACCACCCGTTGCATCGCGCACCTCTTGCAGCAGCGCGGTCTGCGCGTCGGGATGACCTGCACCGACGGCATCTACGTCGAAGGCAAGCGCATCGATACCGGTGATTGCGCGGGCCCCAAGAGCGCTCGCTCCGTGTTGGCTCACCCGCGGGTCGACGCGGCCGTGCTCGAGACCGCGCGCGGCGGCATGCTGCGTGAAGGCCTCGGCTTCGATTGGTGCGACGTCGCGGTGGTGACCAACGTCGGCGAGGGTGACCACCTCGGCATGGGCGGCATCAACACCGCGGCCGAGCTCGCGCGCGTGAAGGCGATCCCGGTGCGGCGCGTGTCGGAACGCGGAGCCGCCGTGCTCAACGCGGATGACCCGCTGGTCGTGGCCATGGCCGGCCTATGCCGCGGCGCAGTCATCTTTTTCAGCCGTAATCCGGACTCGGCGCGCATCGTCAGTCATCGCGCCGCGGGCGGCAAAGCCGTGACCGTGCGTGACGGTTACATCGTGATCTGCTCGGGCAAAGACGAACGCCGTGTGGCCCAGGTCGATCAGCTGCCGCTGACTCATGGCGGCCGCATCGGTTTCCAGGTCGACAACCTGCTGGCGTCCGTCGCAGCGGGGTTCTGGCTCGGACTCTCGGTCGATGCGCTGCGCTTCGGCGTGCAGACGTTCTCGAGTGACGTCGGCACGGTGCCCGGCCGCTTCAACGTGCTCGTGCACCGCGACGCCACCGTGATCCTGGACTACGGGCACAACGCCTCCGCGCTCTTGGCGCTGAACGAGGCCATCAGCAAGATGCCGCACCGTCGTCGCAAGGTCGTGTACACCGCGGCGGGCGATCGCCGCGATGAAGACATCCATCGCCAAGCCGAAATCATCGGCGGCTTTTTCGACGACGTGTACATCTACGAAGACCAGTGCACCCGCGGCCGCGCTGATGGCGAGATCATCCGTCTGATGCGCGAGGGCATGCAGCGCTGCAAGCGCCCCCCGCGCCGCATCTTGCAAAAGTCCGGTGAGCTCCCGGCCATCGCAGCCGCCATTTCCGGCCTCGAAGCGGGCGATCTGTTGCTTTGCCAAGTCGATCAAGTCGACGTCGCGCTCGAGTTCGTCAAAGGCCTGTTCAACCAGGCCGAAGCGCGCCCGGTCGTCCCAATCGCTCAGTTTGCCGCCGCCGCCCTCGCCGCTCTCGGCATCATCGGCTGACCTGACCCGGGGTGAGGTCAGAAATGACCCACCCCGTTGCTTGCCTTAGATTGAGGGGGCGATCGCGATCCAGCGACGCACCTCAGGGCTCAGCGTGGTGCCCGATGCGGTTGGCTTCGACGCTGCCCTCGACTTGCATCGAGGTCGCGCTTGAGGTCAATCGCCCGGGCAAACGGTGCTGCCCGCGCAATCCTTCGGTTCGTCGCTGCCGTCGGTACAGTGAGGGGTGCCGTCGCAGATCTCCTGCGCGGGGATCTCGACCACGGCTCCGTTGTACTCACAGCTCATGGCCGTCTTGCAACCGGCGTGCTCGTCGCTGCCATCCGAGCAGTCTTTGTGTTGGTCGCAAGTCTTCGTGTAGTCGACGTACTCGTCGACCGTTCGACATTTGTAGCGGTAGGTGCCGACCGAGCAACCCGCTTCGTCCGAGTCGTCGCCTTCGCCGCATTCGGGGAAACCGTTGCAGCGCGTGTAGCCCGCAATGACTGCGCCGCTCTTGCAGGTCACGGGTTGCAAGCCGATGCATTTGGAGTTGCAGATCGAGAGCGCGCTGCTCGGGTTCGCTCCCTGCGAACACAGCGATTCCGTCAGTTCGGCGCAGGTCGTCTTCGAAATGCATTGGATTTCGCAGGGCTCAGCGGCGTCGTAGTAGTCCACGCAGCTCGTGCGCCCAGGGGCGAGCAGTCCGCATTCGCGCTCCTTTCCGTCCCAAGCTGCGCAGTAAGAGCTGCCGCCCGCATCGTCGCTGCTGCTACACGCGGCTGCCAAAGCCGAAAACACCATCAGACCTACCGCCCCGAGATTTCGTCCACGACCCCAGAAAAAGACCATCATGACTTGCACATTACACGATGTACATTTTCGCACCAGCGTTGCTCCGCGGACCGCCATGCGGAAACACTGACTCGCTCCGAGGTGCGTGGCTGGTTCGCGAGCGCCCCATTATTTCAGCTGTGTGTCATTGAATCGACGTGATCGAGACGCGCGTTTTGCGTCCATTCAACCAAAACAAGATCGCGGGCAAGAACAGCACGGCGGACAGCAGCGTCGCGACTTCACCTACGGCGGCGGCCAAACCGAAGCTTTCGGTAGCGCCATTCATCGAGAACATGAGCGCGACGTAGCCGAGCGTGGTGGTCAGCGAGCAGAGCACGACCGCGCCGCCGGTCTCGACCAATGCCTTCGACAGGTGAGCGTCGTCCGTGAGTTCGCGGCGTTTCATGATGTTCAAGGCGTAGTCGGCGCCGACGCCGATGCTGATCGGCAACGCCACGAAGTTCAGGAAGTTGAGCTTGATGTCCTGCCAAGCCAGGAACGTGACCAGCCAAGAGAGCCCGACGATCAGCACCGAGAGCGCGAGCAGACCGTTGCGGCTCCCTCGAAAGGCCAGAAAAATCACGGCCAAAGTCCCGACGAAGCTGAGCAAAATGGCTTTCGGGGCGTCGTCCCGCACGGATTGCAGCACGTCGGCGAAAATCACGGGATCGCCGGAGCCGTAGATCACTTCGCCATTGGGCAGGTGCGTTTCGCGGAACGCGTCGGCCCAGCGCTGTAAGTAGTGCGCGTCGTACACGCTCTCGCCGGCGGTGGGCACGATGTACACGATGCGGCCACGCTTGCCGTCCTGATCGATGAATGGTCGCGCGATCGCCTCGGGGAGATCGGACATGTCGATCGGCTCGATGCGCGCGGGGATGTAGTCGTTGATCTTGGCGTAGTCCTGCTCGCTCACGAAGCCGCGCTTGTACCCACGCTCGACGCGATCGCGAATCTCACTCAAGAGCGCGATTTTTCGCGTTTGATCCTTGGGCAAGATGTCGAACACCGTGACCATCTTCTCGAATGGCTTCTGCTTCGCAGGCGCGGCGTCGCGCCGCTTCGTGAGGGCCGCCACCAGCGGCTGCACTTGGTCGACGCGGTCGACTACGATGGCGCGGCCGTCTTGCCCCGCGCGACCTACGATGTCGTCGACGCGTCCCGAAAGCCGGCTGGCCTCGGTCTGACGATGCGCCCTCCCGCTGAGCATCGCCCGAAGGTTGTATTCCATCGGATCGCGCACGAAATAGCGGACGGACACCGCGATCGTCAGTACCCCCGTGACCAAGCCGAATAGGGCGATCGCTCGTGGGGCGCGCGCGGCCGCCCACACGAAGGGATAGCCGTAGAAGCCGCGTGCCTTCGAGCGCCAGCTCGGGCCGCGTCCGAACATCGGGCGAACGCGCTCGGTGACCGCCAACAGAGCCGGCAAGAGTAAGTACGTGGCTAGCCAGCACAGGGCCATGCCCGAGCCACCGATCACGCCGAAGTGCTTGAAGCCGCGGAAGTTGGTCACCGCGAGCGAGCCGTAGGCGACCATGGCTGCGGCCGCCGCCGCCAACGTGGCGATGTACGTCTCGCGATGCGCGGTGAGAATGGCCTCCGAGATCGATTGCTGAGCCCGTCGCGCTTCGATGTAGCGCGCCATGTACATGATGCCGAAGTTGATGCCGTTGCCGGCGATGATGCTGACCAGAAAGCCGCTCGCGGTGTTCAGGTATCCGATGCTGAGGTAGGCGGCCGCGAACGACCACGTGCAGCCGACCAAGATCGTGATGCCCATGCAAGCGAGCACGCGAAAGCGCAGGAAAAACAGCAGCACGACGCCCAAGATCATGCCCACGCCCCACGCGCCGACCTGAGTCAGGTCGTTGGTGATCTCGTGGTGCGTCTCGGCCGCGGTCACGAGGTTGCCCGAATAGCCTACCGTCATGTTCGGATCCCAGGCTTGCGGGTGGAGGGCACTCACCAGCTTCTGAATTTGCGAACGTAGCTCGAATGCGCGCGGATCCATGCTCCCGAGCGGAGTACGCACCAAGATCACGCCGTAGGTCTGGCCGTTGGATTTGCCGATGTAATAGCCGTCGGTCCCCGGCTGCTTCTTCTGCGCTTCCTCGATTTTCTTTCTGAAGCGGTCTTCCAGCGCTTGCGCGTTCAGGGGCGGGGGAGCATCGGCTTTGGTGGCGGCCTCACTGTCCTCCGCGTCGTCTAGACCGAGATCCATTCCGCCTTTCTTCTGAACCTCGTAATCGTATCGGTCGACGACCTCGTCGTGGATCTGCTGAACGTCGGCGAGATCGGCGTACAGGTGCTTGTGCGCCCGCAGAAAATCCTGCACTTCGCGGGTGCCGTCTTCGACCGTGGTCACCAACTTCGGGTCGAGCTTGCGGATTTCCGGCGCCAACGCATCGACGAAGCGCTTCAGCGCGTCGACGTTCTCACTCTTGGCCACGACGCTCAGCGTCGAAGTCGAGGTGAGGCGCTCGGCGATGCGGCGCGACTCGATCACGCTGCGCTTGCCGTCCGGCAAGAGCTCGGAGAACGCCGTGCGCAAGCTCAACCGCGACGCGAGAAAGCCGGTGGGGGCCAAGCTGAGCAGCACCAACACGAGCACCGTGAGCGGCCGGCGATTTTGAAATTCTCCCAACCGAACGAGCAAGCGCTCCAGCCACGAGGGTCGCATCGCGCGCGAAGCTAACACAGCTGGTTCGAGCGCTGCGTGCGCTCAAACCGGATTAAAATAGCCGCAAATCTTTCAGCGGCGAACGGGGTCTTTGGAAAGCTTGCGCTGCAACGAGCGACGATGCAGCCCCAACAGGCGCGCGGCTTGTGAAATGTTGCCATCGCAATCACTCAGCACGCGCTGAATGTGTTCCCACTCCACGCGCGCCAAGCTGGGTACTTCGTTGCCAACGCTCGGTGTGGTGACCTTGCCTTCGAACGCGGCCAAGATCTGGTCGATGTCGACGGGTTTGCTCAGGTAGTGCACGGCGCCCGCGCGCACCGCTTCCACGGCCGTTGCGATACTGCCGTAACCGGTGAGCATCACGACCACACTTGCCGGGTCGATCGCGTGTAGTTCGCGGACGACGTCCAAACCCGAGGCTCCGGGCATACGCAGGTCGACGACCGCGTACTCCGGGCTCTCTTGGTGGGCGAGACGCACTGCTTCGGCTGCGCTATGCGCGGTGCGTACGTCGAAGCCGCGGTCTTGAAAGGCTTTGCCCAACCGCGTTCGGAACACGTCGTCGTCGTCGACGACGAGCACCGAGCGCGCGGCCCGTTCGGCTTCGTTGCTCATGCGGGGCTCCACGGTTTGAGCATGTCACGTGGCACGCTCAAGCGCGCGACCGTGCCGCCGCCGGGGCGGGCCGCGAGCGTCAACTCTCCGCCCATCTTCTCGGCGAACGCGCGGGCCAAAAATACGCCGAGGCCGAGCCCGCGCCCGGGCGGCTTGGTGGTGAAGAAAGGTTCACCCACGCGCTCACTCGCGTCGGCGGGAATTCCGGAGCCGGAATCGAAGATCTCGAATGCGGCACGCTCGGCGTCGACGCGAGTGAGCAGTCGGACCGGTTCGCTCTTGCCGGCCTCGGCCTGCGCGTCGAAGGCGTTGCGTACCAGATTGGCCAGTACTTGCACGAGCAACTGTTTGGGAGCTACGAGCTCGGAGTGATCGCCTTCGCGCTCGAAGGTCAGCGTGGCGGCACGCGAGCCGAGCGCTTCGGAAAGCTCCTGTTCCACGCCGTGCACGCTGATTTGCGCCAGCATTTCGCCCGCGCCTTCGCCCGCGCGCGCCGCCATTTGCTGCAAGATCTCGCGGCAGCGCTCGACCTCTTGCCGAATCAAGCGAGCATCGGGGATGAGCGCTTCGGGCGCATTGCCGTGCTGCAAGCCGCGCTCGAGTTCCTTGGCGACCAGCGCAATCGTACCGAGGGGCGTACCGAGCTCGTGCGCCGCGCCCGCCGCGAGTGTGCTCAAGGAAGCGAGCTTTTCGTGTCGCACGGTCGAACGCTGGAGTTCGAACAACTCGTGCTCCCTTGCGTGCAGTGCACTCGCGACGCGCGACACGAAATGCACCACGAAACCAGCGGCCAGCGAATAGGCCAGCCACATGCCCTGCAAATGCAGGTTGGATGCGCCGTGATGCATGTGCATCGCGTGGGGATCGATGGTGTGCGAAGGGACCACGAACAGCGAACCGAAAGCGAGCGAAGTGAGCGCTGCGACCAGCCAAGCGCGCCGCGGCGGAAGCAGTAGCGACGCGAGCGCCACGTGCACCAGATAGAAGACGCTGAACGGGTTGGAGGCACCGCCCGCGGTCAAGAGCAGCAAGGTCAGGGTGATGACGTCGAGCAAGAGAACGCCTACCAACGCGTGTGCCGACGGCTCGCTCTTGCGCAACCAAGCCGTGAGTCCGAGGTTGCTGATGGCCGTGATCGAGATCAACCCTGCGATCAATGGCAGCGGTAAAGACAAATGCAGCGCGAGCAGGGCCAGGCCTACGATCGCGAGTTGCCCCGCGATCGCCAGCCAACGCAGGCGTACCAGCCAGGCCAAGCCAATCTTGGGCGCGGTCGCGACCGACGCGGGTGTTCGAGCAATCACCCTCGGAATCTAGCAGACCCCACCCGTCGGCCGCGCTGCGACGAATTGCCGCGCATTTGGCGCACGCCGCTTTCCGGCTCGTGCGAGAAAGGCTAGGATCTGCACGAGGTGGCCATGGTGAAGATCGGTGGGCGGGAGGGCCGTCGAGTGCCGGCGGCGATGCTGGCCCTCATCCTACTCGGGGTGGTTGGCGCCTGCGGCGGTTCGGCTAGCCATGTACCCGGTGATGCCGATGAACGGGTCCCGCTGGAAGCGCTGCCCGAGCGCATGGCCGACGCGGGTTGCAGGGGCATTGCCGAATGCTGCAACGCCGCGGCAATCCCTTTCGACCTTGCGACCTGCAAGGCGACCGCGAAGGCGCGCTTCGCCCTCGGGTTGATGGACCAGTCGACGGCGACCATCCGCTACGACGCCCGTGCGGCGGCCGCTTGTGTCACCGCCTACGGCGAGTATTTCGCGCACTGCATCGTCGGCGAGTCGGTAGCGACGGTATGCACTCGCATCTACACCGGCGCGGTTGCGCTCGGTGAAGCGTGCACCGACCCATACGAATGCGCGCCCGTCGAAGCCGGGACCGTTCGCTGCCTCTTCGATTCCGAAAGCGCGCGAGGGGTCTGCGCTCCGCCGAGCTCCTATGCAGAGGTGCACGGCCGCTTGGGTGACGCCTGCGTCGGTAGCTGCGGCCGTGAGGATTGTGCGTTGCCCGTGCCCCGTGAGGGTGACCCGCCGCCGACGCCCTTTTGCTACGCGGAAGATGGCTTGTACTGCGACTACGAGCAGAAGATCTGCTTGCCGCTCGCAGCGGTGGGCTCCTCCTGTCAGGTCACCCCGTGCGTCTCGGGAGCGTTTTGTTCGCGTGATCTCGTCTGTACCGCGCCCCTGACCGATGGTGCGGATTGCCTAGGAAATCGCCAGTGCTCGAGCGGCCGCTGTGTGCGCGCGGTCGACGAGCCAGCGCGTGCGACTTGCGGTCGCCTGAGCCTCGCCACGCCGGCCGCGTGCGGCAGCCTACTGGAGTGGTGACGGGGCCTTTAGTGGCCCGCGTCGACCTTCACGTTCTTGTCGACCTTGCCCAGCAAGAGCACGAGCGGCAAAAAGACGACGATCACCGCGCCCGTGGCGAAGAAGGTGTCGTTGAACGACATGACCAGGGCTTCGCGGTTCACGATGCCGTTCAGCGAGGCCAATGCTTGCTGCTGTGCGTCGACGAGGATCGCGCCCTTGGCCATGAACGCTCCGCTCAGGGCATGCACGCGGTCGGCCAGTGCGGGGTCGCCCATCGGCATCTTCTCGACGAGCACCGCACGGTGAAAGGCTTGGCGTTGAGTGAGGAGGAGCGTGAGCAGCGCGACGCCGACGCTGCCGCCCAGCTGGCGAGTCAGGTTGAAAAAGCCGGACGCGGCCGAGATGTCTTTCTTCGGAATCGGGCCCAAGGTCGCCATATTCAGGGGCAAGAACATGGCCACGGTGCCCACCGAGCGGATGATCAACGGCCAGAAGAAATCATCGACGCCGGTCTGAGAGGTGAGATTGCTCAGCTGGTAGACCGCGAACACCAAGATGCACGCGCCAACCACCAACGCCAGTCGCGAGTCGATCTTGCGGATGATTTGACCCGCGCCGATCATGGTCACCGCGGACGCGAGCGCGCTGGGCAGGAGCAACATGCCCGTCTCTTGCGAGGTATAGTGCATGAGCGATTGCGCGAAGATGGGCACGGCGAAGAGTGTGCCGTAGAGGGCCATGCCCACGACCACGCTCAGGATGCTGCCGGCCCACAGTGAGCGGTAACGCAGCACGCGCAAGTCGACGACCGGGTTGTCGCTCTTCAGTTCCCGGTAAACGAAGGCCACGAGCGAAGCAACGGCGAGGACGAACAACACGCCGATCATCCGCGACTCGAACCAATCCTCCGAGTTGCCCTCTTCCAAAAAGGTTTGCAGAGAGCCCAGGCCCGTCGCCAGCATCAAGATCGCGATCCAGTCGATTTGCTTGGTATTTCGCTCGTCGCCGTCCGGTTTCAGGCTGGCCTGACACATGAACACGGCCAGGATGCCGAGCGGCACGTTGACGAAGAAGATCCAGCGCCAACCGATGTTGGTCACCAGGTAGCCGCCGAGTGTCGGTCCAATGGCTGGCCCCGCAATGACGATCGCGCCGAAGAAGGCCTGGGCGACCCCTTGTTCTTCCTTGGGGAAGGTTTCGAACAGGATGGCCTGGGCCTTGGCCAATAGGCCGCCGCCCATCAGTCCCTGCAAGACGCGCGCGATCACGAGCATCGGCAGCGTGGTCGCGAGCCCGCACATGATCGAAGCCACCGTGAAGCCCACGAGCGAGAAGATGAAGTAGCGCTTTTTGCCGAAGCGATCTCCGAGCCAGGCCGTGAGCGGCAGCACGATCACGTTCGCTACCGCGTAACCCGACACGACCCAGCTCACTTCGGCCAGGGTCGCGCCGAGCGAGTTCTGCATGTCGGTCAGAGCGACGTTGACGATGCTCGTGTCAACGACCTCGAGCAGTGCGCCGAGAGCGACCGCGATTGCGATCGCCCACTTGCCGCCGGCCGCCGCGCGCGGCTTCGCTTCCAGAGCCACGCTGGACTGTGCCATTGGGGTCTCGATTTCCGATTATTTGCGGGTGTTGACCGTGAGGTCCACGCTCATGCCAGGTCGCAACGTGATCCCCGGAGGGAGCTGATGCAGGTGCACGCGCACGGGTAGGCGTTGCACCACCTTGGTAAAGTTACCGGTCGCGTTGTCCGGCGGAAGCAGCGTGAACTTCGCGCCCGTTGCGGCGGAGAAGCTCTCGACTTCGCCTTCGAGCGAGGTGCCACTGAAGGCATCGACCTCGATACTCGCGGCCTGCCCGACGCGCATCTGCGCGACCTGCGTCTCTTTGAAGTTGCCGGTCACCCAGAGCTTGTCGGTCACGAGCTGCACGATGCTCTGCCCGGGCGACAGCATTTGTCCGACGTTGATGCTCTTCTTGGAAACCACGCCGTCGCTGGGGGCGAAGATCTTGGTGTAGGACAGATCGAGCGCCGCCAAATCACGCGCCGCCTTGGCCGTGTCGACCTGAGCGTGGGCAGCTTTGGCGCGCGCTTGCGCCAAGTGGATCTGCGTGTCGACGTCGTTCGAGATTTTCGCTTTGGCTTTGGCCTCGACCACGCGGCTCTGCGCTTGCGCCGCCGAGCTCTTGATCGACGTCAGGCGAGCGCGCGCGACGTCGACGGCGGACTGCGCTACTTTCAGCTGCGTATCCGCGCGGTCGGACTCGGCTTTGGAGATCGCGCCGGTGTCGAGCAGGCGCTTCGCGCGGCCGTTGTCGACCTGCGCTTGAGCGAGCGAACTCTGTGCGGACTCCAGTTGCGCGGCCGCTTCCTTGATTTGGTCCGAGCTCGACGCGGCGCCAACGGAGGCGGTGATCAACGAAGCGTCCGCGACGGACTTGTCGCCAATCGCGTTGGTCTCGCTGACTTGTGCGGTGGCGTCGGCTGCGTCAGCCTGCGCCTGCGCCGCAAACACGTTTGCGTCCGCTTCGGCCAAGCGCGCTTGCGCGGGTGCAGAATCCAGCTCGGCCAAAAGATCGCCGGCCTTCACCCGCTGATTCTCGGTGAACGCGATCTTGGTCACGATGCCGCCAACCCGCGCTGGCACCGATACGACGTCACCGTCGATCTGAGCGTTGTCAGTGCTCTCCAAGCCGCGATGCGTGAAGTACCAGAGCCCGCCACCGGCGATTACCGCCGCTGCGATGAGCCCGAGGACGAAGCCGCGCTTGCCGCGCGGTTCAGTGTTTTCTTTTGTTACCGGTGTGGTATCGATCTCTGCAGTCGCGGTCGCCATTCATGCCTTCAGGATGAGGGGAGGAACGCTGCGTGGTATAGGGCGTTCGTGACGATTAGCAACGGGCAGTTGCCTTAGAAACTTAATGGGCCATATAAATGCTCGGATACGCTGAGCATTTGCCCGTCCAGTCACGCCGCTACGCAGCCGACTTCCATCATAGTGCGGGGCTCGCGGCGCGGAGCCCCGACTAGCGATGTTTCACACTACTTCAGAGAACCGACACATGACAGCAGAGGCAGGCGCGACGCGCGCGCGTCGTTGCCTCAGCCCGAGGCCGGCGGTGTGCTGAACAACTTGTCTTCATGGAGCATCGCCCACTCTCGCATGGCTCGCAGATGGGGAAATAGTCCACGGCCCAGGTCGGTCAGCACGTACTCGACCCGCGGTGGAGTCGTGGACAACACGATGCGGTCGACGAAGTGCGCGCGCTCGAGCTCGCGCAACGTTTGCGCCAACATGCGTTGCGACACGCCAGGAATTTCGCGTTTGAGTTCGCTGAAGCGGCGGCGCTCGGTGCGCAGGGCGGTGAGCACTACGAGCGTCCATTTCTCGCCGAGGAGCGAGAATAAACTGCGCATCAACGTCGCGCCGCTGGCAGTCGCGGGCGTTTGGGTTTCGGGCTCTTGTTCGAGGCTGTGCGCGGTCATCGATACTTTCTGAAGTCAGCAACCAACGCTGGAACCTGAAGCCGACCTGGGCAACTCGAAAGCCCCTAGTGTGCGATTTGTCTGCTCGTACCGCTGACACTCGAACGACAAGCGTGGCGCTGTTGCGTTGGCGAGAGCACGCGCGTCCGGCTCTACGTCCTCGGACGTCAAAATGCCGGGACCTCGATAAAAGTAACACTGCCGTTACCCAAATCGGGGTATTGGAATTGAAATTGGTTCAACTAGTTGGGTCCGAACCTTGACACCCCGACCCCGCGCCCTAGTTACAGAGCTGTTAAGTACTCGGGCCGTTTTCGTTCTCGGGTGACACTCGAAACCGGTTCGCACTCCAAAACGGCCTCGGTTTTTTCAGGAGAGTTTCGCGTGACACAGACCTTACGTTGCGCCCTTATCGGTTATGGCTTCATTGCGGGGAAGGGCCACGCGCCCGTTTACGCCGAACGCAGTGTCGGCCTCGGGGACTTCGAGATAGTCGCGATCGTCGATAGCAACGAGGCTCGGCGCGCCGCCGCCAGACGGGACTTTCCCCAGGCACGCATCTACAGCGATCATTTGGAAATGTTGCAGGCCGAGGCGGACCGGATCGACTTCGTGGACATCACGACGCCGCCCTACGCCCATGCCAGCATTGCTCACGCCGCCCTCGATCGCGGCCTCCACGTTTTGTGTGAGAAGCCCATCGCGGTATCGCCGGAAGAGGCCGTCTCCCTGGCCGAGCATGCCCTGCGCGTGAAGCGCGTGTTCTTCCCCTGTCATAATTACAAGCACGCGCCCGTCATTAAGACTGTGCGCGGCTTGATCGATAGCGGCAGCATCGGTCGGGTTCACCTGGTTACTTTGCAGACCTTCCGCACCACGCACGCTCGGGGCGTGAGCGAGTGGCGCCCGGACTGGCGCCGTGAGCGCCGTTACTCCGGCGGCGGTATCGCCATGGATCACGGCAGCCATACCCTTTACCTGGCCTTCGAATGGCTCGGTTCCCACCCGGTCTCGGTCAGCGCCAAGGCCAACACCCTGGGTGACTTCGATACCGAGGACAACTTCAGCTGTACGTTGACGTTTCCGAACGGCATTGCCACTGCCCAGCTGACTTGGACGGCCGGCGCTCGCAAGGTGATGTACACCATCCACGGCGAGTACGGCGCGATCACCGTCGACGACGATCAAGTCCAACTTTTGGTGCGCGACGACCTGGTGGCGCAACGTCCCGACTTGGCGCGCCGCGCCGGCGTTCAGTCCGTCCCCTCGCATTGGATGGACGCGAGTCACAAGGAGTGGTTCGGCAGCTTGCTCGACAAGTTCAAGGCGGCCATCGCGGTCGATGACTACGTGGGCGCTGACGCGCGTGATGCCATCGAGTGCATCAAGGTCATCTCGGCCGCTTATTTGTCGGCCAGCTTGAGCTCGCGGGAGGTGACCGTCGTGGATGCGAGACCCCCGACACGCGAGAACGGTGCTCGTGCGAACGGGCACCACCGCGCCGCGCCCTCGCGCCCATGAGCGCCCTCGGGCTTCAAGAGAAGGCGCTGATCGGGCTCTTTCTCGCGCTTCCGGCCCTCGTGCTGGCTGCCTACGGTGTGCGCGTGGCCATCGCCGGCCGCGCGCTCGATCCACGCGTGCAACGCGTTTCTAGTACGCCGCTGATGGGGCGCTTCCCGATCGAAGCGTTTCACTGGATGCTGCGTGGTATCGGCCACACGGTCTCGCGTACCGGTGTTTCGCCCGATACGCTCACCTTGCTCTCGTTGGTGATCTCGTGCGCCTCCTTGCCCCTCGCCGCGCTCGGCATGCTGCCCGCAGCCGGAGCTTCCCTCGTATTCGGTGCTGCCTTCGACGCGCTCGATGGCATCGTCGCGCGTGAGCGAGGCATCGCCTCGCACGCGGGTGAAGTGCTCGACGCCGTGGTCGATCGCTACGCGGATGCCGCACCGCTCTTTGGCCTCGCAATCTACTACCGTGCCTCCGTGCCCGCGTTGCTGCTCGTGCTGTTCGCGGTTCTGGGTTCCATGTTGGTGAGCTACGTGCGCGCCAAGAGCGAGGCCATGAATCTCTCCCTCCCGGGCGGCTTGATGCGCCGTCACGAGCGCGTCGCGTACCTGACCGCCGGGTTGTTTCTCGGACCGGTTCTGAGCATGACGAGTGTTCCGGTGCCGGCACCGCTGACGTTGCTGGCCGTCGCGGTCGTCGCAATCGTCTCGAACATCGCCGCCGTTCAGCTCACGCGCGCCGCACGGCTCGCGTTGATCGAGCTCGGCCGTGGCCCGAAGGGGCGCGCTTGAGCCCAACTCCGGAACCGAAACACCGCCTGCGCGTGCTGACCGAGCTTCCCGGCCCGAAGTCGCGAGCGCTGCGCAGCGCCGAGGCGGAACACCTCGCGCCCGGCACGCAGGCGATCTGGGAGTATGCGGGCATCGCGGTCGACTCCGGCTCGGGCAGTGAGTTGCTCGACGTCGACGGCAATCGCTTCCTCGACTTCGTAGCCGGTATTTCCGTGGCCGCGCTCGGCTATGCGCACCCGCGTTACCTCGCGGAGTTCGGCGCGCAGCTAGCGAAGATCCACGTCGGTTCGTTCACGACCGAAGCCCGGCTCAAAGCGCTCTCGCTACTGGCGGAGATGCTGCCCAAGGAGCTGGACAAAGTGCAGCTCTTCTCCGGTGGTTCGGAGGCGGTGGAGAGCGCGCTACGCCTGGCCCGCGCCCACACGGGTAAATTCGAGATCTTGTCGTTTTGGGGCGGCTTTCACGGCAAAACCAGCGGCGCCTTGGCGCAGATGGGCAGTGACTTCAAGCACGGGCTCGGCCCCATGCCGCCCGGAGCGCACCTCACCCCGTACGCTGATTGCGCGCGCTGTCCGTTCAAGCTGCAGCATCCGTCGTGCGGTCTTTTGTGCGTGGAGTTCGCGCGCGACAAGTTGAAGAAAGAAACCACCGGCAAGCTTGCCGCGATCTTGGTCGAGCCCATGCAGGGCACGGCGGGCAACATCGTGCCGCCTCCGGATTTTCTGCGGGCCGTGCAAGACGTTGCGCGTGAGAACGGCGCCTTGCTGATCGCCGACGAGATGATCACCGGCTTCGCCCGCACCGGCAAGCGCTTCGGGATCGAGCATTCCGGGATCAAACCGGACATCATGACGCTCGGCAAAGGCATGGGCGGGGGTTACCCCGCGACGGCCGTCGCCACCCGCGCTGAAATCGCCAGTGCCGAACCGTGGTCGAAGCCGAGTTTCTCTTCGTCCAGCTACGGCGGTAATCCGTTGGCCGGCGCGGCCATCGCCTCGAGCCTGGGAATCATCCGCGACGAGGGTCTCGTCGAGCGCGCCGCGAGCCTCGGATCTCGCCTCAAAACCGGCCTTCTATCGCTCGCCGAGCGGCACCCGACGATGGCGAACGTGCGCGGTGAAGGCTTGTTTCTCGGCTTCGATTTGGTGAAGCCGGGTAGCCGCGAGTCTTGGTCGACGGCCGAGTGCCGCAAGCTGTTCGATGCCACGTTGCGCCGCGGGCTCGTGACCATGGCCTACGCGCCGCGCGTCCGCATCAACCCGCCCCTCGTGCTGACCGAGGCCGAGGCGGATGAAGCACTCTCCGTGCTGGATGATTCATTGACCGAGGTCGAGGCGCGCGATCATCATGCTGTCGCAAAGAGTGCATGAAGCGCCGCGTTCGACCGAACTGTTCGTCGTAGCCAAGGCGGCGCTGTCGTCCGGCGCCGCGACGATCGCCGATGGCGTCGTGTACCAACTGCTGTTGTTCGTGCTTCCCGCTCACTACGGGTTCGTGGCCGCCGCGGGCGCCGTGGCGGGCGCGATCGTGAATTTCATGATCAACCGTCACTATACGTTTGCCCAAAGCGCCGAGCGTGCATTGCCGCAAGCGGTCCGCTACGCCGCGGTCTCGCTGGCCACGTTCCTTGCGTTGCGGTTGCTGCTCGCGGGCACGGTCGAAGGCTTGGGTTGGTCGCCGCGCATCGCCTGGCTACCCGCCAAACTCCTGGCTTTTGCGCTGGTTTCATACCCCGCGCAACGGCTCTGGGTCTTCTCTCGCAGGGCGCCCGCATGAGTCAACTCTGGTCGCGGTTTGCGGCGCACGTTCGCAGGCTTTGGCCGCGCTGGCCGCTGTCTGGGCCCGCGCCGTTTTGGCTCTTGGCCGCGTTCTGGGCGGTGCGGGGTCAGCTGCGTTGGGAACACGCGGCGCTCGCGCTCTTGTCCACGGTGCTCGCCTACGGCTCGGTTTGGACCAAACGCCTGTACCTCGGCATTTTGCCGATTGGCTTGGTCGGCGTGCTGTACGACTCGATGCGGTTGGTCAAGAACGTCGGTTTGTCGCCGGACAGCGTTCACGTCTGTGACGTGCGCGCGATCGATCAGCGCTTCTTCGGTCTAGAGCTGAACGGCGCACGCGCGACCTGGCACGACTACTTTCAGCAGCACTCGTTTCTGCCCCTGGACCTTTATTGCGCGATCCCCTACGGGATCTTCATCGGCGTGGTCGTCGCTTACTCGGTGTACTTGTTTCGGCGCGACTACCCGGGCCTGCAGCGCTTCACCTGGTCGTTCCTGGCGCTGAACGTGGCGGGTTTCATCACCTATCACGTGTATCCCGCAGCTCCGCCCTGGTACTTTCACAAATACGGTTGCCTCGTCGATCTCGCCACGCATGCCAGCGAAGGGCCGAATTTGGCGCGGGTCGATGCGTGGCTGGGCATCCCGTACTTCGCGGGAGTGTACGGCCGCTCGAGCGACGTGTTCGGTGCCGTGCCGTCGCTACACGTCGCCTATCCGCTGTTGATGCTGCTCGAAGGTTTCCGTCGCCATCGCTGGCTCGGTCGCGTGCTGCTGATCTGGTTCTATCTTTCGATGTGTTTTGCGGCAGTCTATCTCGATCATCACTGGATATTCGATGTCGTGCTCGGCTCGCTGTACGCCGTCGTGATATCGCAGCTCATGCGGCGCTTGTTCAATGCGCGCTTCGGCGTCCCTTCACCTAGCATCGCGCAGCCCGGAGCCGCGAAGTGAGCTTGGGTTCGGAGGAAAGCGCGGCGCCCAGCGACCGCGTGCGGCGCTATGTCGCGTGGGCCATGCGCAACGGCTGGTGGATGTGGCTCGTGGCCGCGATCCTGGCGGTGCCGGCCGCCGTGCGCACGGTTCAACTGTATACGAACCTGAAGAGTGACGTCGAAGAGCTGCTGCCGCGCAACGCCCCCAGCGTCGCCGCCATCGACGAGCTGCGCGCGCGCATGCCGGGCGTGCGCTACCTGGGCGTCTTGGTCGACGTGGGCAAGCCGGAGAATCTGCCCGCGGGCGAGCGATTGGTCGATGATTTGGCCGCGCGCGTGCGCGAGTACCCCAAAGATCTCGTGGCTTTCGTGCGCACCGGCGTGCAGGTCGAGAGCGCATTCTTCAAGCAAAATGCACCGTTGTACGTGGACCTCGCCGACCTGAAGACGGTCGAACAGCGCATCCTGGATGAGCGCGATCGCGAGGTATCGAAGAGCATGGACCTCGGGCTGGGTGAGGGGGCGGAGGACGACGAAAAGCTCGACTTTAGCGATCTGCAGAAGAAGTACGACGCCAAGGGCGTGGACCGCTTCGAACATCAGCGTTTCTCCAACGCCAAGCAGCATTTGACGCTGATGCTGATCGAAGTCGCTTCGCTCACGACGGGTTCGGATTTGGGCAATGCGCTGTTCCGGCGCGTGCAGACCGATCTGAAAGACCTCGGAGGCACGGACAAATACGCGCCCGGGATGCGCATCGGCTACACCGGTGACGTCGCCATCGATATCGAAGAGCTCGCGGCTTTGGTCTCTGATCTGAGCGTGTCTTCGGTGGTGGTGATCTTGCTCACGCTGACCGTGATTTTGGTCTTCTTCCGCTGGGGGAAGGGCGTGGTGGCGTTGCTCCTCCCGCTGACGCTGGCCGCGCTTTACGCCTTCGCGCTCGTCACCTTGCCGCCCGCCAATATCGACGGCTTGAATTCGAACACCGCTTTCTTGGCTTCGGTGATCGTCGGTAACGGCATCAATTTCGGCGTCATTCTGTTGGCTCGCTACCTGGAAGAGCGACGCGGCGGCAAAGCCATCGACGAGTCGCTGGTGATCGCGGTTTGGGGCTCGCGCTCGGGCACGGTGGTGGCCGCACTGGCGGCCGCGACGGCCTACGGCTCGCTGATGCTCACGCAATTCCGCGGCTTTCACCAGTTCGGGGTGATCGGCGCGGTCGGTATGATCGCCTGCTGGGCAATGGCTTTTCTGCTCGGGCCATCGTTGATGGCTTGGCTCGATCGCGACGGCAGCAGCTTGAAGGGTGGTGTGCATCGCCCACGAATCATGGGTCGCGTGGCGGATCTGGTGCAGCGGCATCCGCGGCCGATCGTGATCGCCGCCTCGCTGCTGACGGTGCTTTCTCTCTACCGCGTGCGAACGATCGACGGTTCGTGGATCGAGTACGACTTCTCTCAATTGCGTCGCTCCGACTCGCGCGTGTCCGGTGAAGCCTACTGGGGGCACCGAATGGACGAGCTGCTCGGTCGCTACCTGACGCCGTTGGTCGTGCTCACGAATTCGCCCCGAACGACCGAGCGGGTCAGCGCGCAACTCAAGGCTTCGGCGGCGCACGGTGTGCTCGAGCCGTACGTCTCCGAGGTGCAAGACAGCCACGACGTGATCCCCGTCGAGCAGCCGGCGAAGATCGCGGAGGTCGCCAAGATTCGCGAAATCTTCACGCCGCGTATTCGGGCCGAGCTGAGCCCGGAGCAACGCTCGGCGATCGACCCGTACTTGGCGCCGGATAGCCTGCACGTGCTACACGCCGACGAGCTGCCGCACACGCTGACGGCCGGCTTGCGTGAACGCAGTGGGCGTCTCGACCGGGCCGTGTTGGTTTATCCCAAACCGGGCGACGCGACCTGGCATGGGGACGCGCTGGCGACCTTCACCAACGAGCTGCGCCGGATCGGCGGGTCGGATGCTCGCCCCGCAGGCTCGATCCCGCTGTCCGCCGACATCATCTCGTCCATTTCCCACGATGGCCCATTGGCGACCTTGGCCGCCTTGGCGGGTGTAGTGCTGCTCGTGGTCGCGATCTTCCGCTTCAGCCGCTCGACGGTCTTGATCATCGGCTCGCTGCTGATTGGCGTGCTCTGGCTCACGGCGTTGACCTTGGTGCTCGGCGTCAAAGTGAACTTTGCGAACTTCATCGCCTTTCCCATCACGTTCGGCATCGGCGTGGACTATTCGGTCAACGTCATGGCGCGCTATCGCCAGACCGGATCTCGCGATGTGATCGACGCCATTCGCTCCACTGGCGGAGCGGTGGCCGTGTGTTCGCTGACGACGATGATCGGCTACGGTTCGCTGCTGCTCGCCAAAAACCAAGCCTTGTTCCTGTTTGGCTTGGTCGCGGTACTCGGTGAAATCACGTGTCTCGTCTCGGCGGTGGTCGTGTTGCCGGCCGTACTCGCCGCGCGCCCGCGACGCCCTTGAAACATTCGCGATGCATGCTGCGATCCAACGCGACATGTGTCGGATTGAAATATTTCGCAGCGTGTAGAAGTCGCCGATCTCGAGTCGCGGGTGCTATGACGAGAGTCTCGACTGTAACACTCGACAGTTAGCGTCACGCAATACTGTCACAGACACGGTGGTGTGACCGATGGCTCAACGCATCTCTCGACGCGTCGTGCACTACTCCGCCCACGACCCGCGTACCTCACGCGGGGGCGTGGAAAGTTTCGGGCTCAATTTGCGCCTGATCTTCGACGAAGTGCTGTTCATGACTCCGCGCACTCGCGACGAAGCGCTGGTGCGCGACCAGCGCCTGCCCGTCATTTGTGACAACCAACTCGTCCTGGATTGGCCCGTGGATTTGCGCGTGATTGGCTTTCAACACGGCGTCGCGTGGCGCAAAGCACGCGCCACGCGAAAGGTCGGCGATTTGCGGCTCGCTTTGAGACAAGCACGCGCCGCACGACGTCGAAACGTGGTCTGGGCCGCATGTGCGGAATGGATCAGTCGTACCTTCGGCGCGTTGCACGGGAACGCCGCCGATGCGGTGATCTACCACCCCGTGGATCTCCAGCGCTTCGACGGCTGCCTCGAGAATGATGGCTCTCGGCTCGTGCTCCACGACGCCCGCACGGACCACAAGGGGCAGAAACAATTGGCGGAGCTTGCGCGCGCCCTGCCCGAGTTCCAATTCGAGGCGCTCGATTGCCCGCCGGAGCGCGTTGCCAGTCGCATGCGCCGCGCCTTGGCGTTCGTGCACCTCAGCCGCTACGAGGGCAATAGCATCGTGTGCAACGAGGCCATGGCCATGGATCTGCCGTGCCTGTTCACGACCGTCGGGTTGATGCTCGATAGCGAGCACCGCTTCCATGTCGAGCAAGTAGATCCGCGCGTCGCCGCGAGCGGGGGGGCGCCGCTGGTCGCCGCCGCCCGCCGCTTCTTGGAGGCCGCGACCACGCACACCCTGCATCCTCGAACCTGGGTTGCGGCTCACGCAGGCGTCGAGCAAGCCGTAGCGGGCTGGTCCTCGGTCATGCGCAAGTTCGACGCCTAGTCGCCAACTCGAAGATTAGAACGTGATCTCGATTGCAGGCGTGGAGCGCTTGGCCACACCGTGGAACACGGCTTCGACGTTGTTGCCGTCGGGATCGATCAAGAAGGCCGCGTAGTAGCCGGGATGATACGGCCGTTCGCCCGGCTGGCCGTTGCTGACGCCGCCGGCCTCGATCCCGGCTCGATGAAAGCGCTCGACGACTTCTCGGCTCGCGGCCTGAAATGCGAGGTGGACGCGGCCCGTCAGCTGACCTTGCGCAGCACGACTCTCTTTCGTGGAGACGAACAGTTCGTCGGCCCAAAAGTAGTCTTCACCAGTTCCGCCGATCGGCACGTCCAAGGTCGCGAAGATGGCTTCGTAGAAGCGCTTGCTGACTGCGAGGTCTCGCACCACGAGTTGCAGATGATCCAACAATCGTCCCCGAAATAGCTTCTGAGTTTCCATGCGAGCTCCTCCTTTGCCAAACTTGAAACAGTCGCTCTCGGAGTCAACGTGGCATTGTCGCCGATACGCGAGTGAGGCATCGATGTATGCTTTAGCGTCGAATGGCGCCCTCCTCGAACGTCACTCCGCCGTCATCAGCCCCTGATTTTCGCCCGTTTGAGCAGGAGCGCAGCTTGTTCCTGGCGAGCCTGTTTGCTTTCGGAATTGTCATCTCGCAACGGATGTTGGGCGACTTCGATTTGCCCTGGCACATCGCGCTCGGGCGCGCGGTGGTCGCACTGCGCGCGATCCCGGAAGTCGACCCACTCGCCTACACCGGTCAGCACGTTCGGTTCATCGAGCCACTGACCGAGGTGCCGCTGTATGCCCTGTGGCAGGTGGGCGGGGCGCTCGCGTTGCAGATCGCTGGTGGCGTTCTTGCCTTCGGCATCGGCTATTTCTTGTGGCGCGCGTCGCGAAGTCCGGGCCCCTTCGTCTACGTCGGGGTCGCGTTCGCGCTCGCGGCGACGAACAGCTGGCTAGTCGTGCGTCCGGCGACGGTGTCATTTTTGCTGATCGCGTTGCAACTGGCGTTGATCGAAGTGCATCGCTCCGCACGGTCGCGAAAAGTACAGCGGTCGGTGCTGGCGGGCTGGCTCGGGCTGCAGCTGTTCTGGGCCAGTGCGCATGGTTTTGCGTTCATCGGCGCCGGACTATGTTTGAGTTACGCGGCGTATCGCGCTTGCTGCTGGCTGGCGCGCGGGCGTTTGGGGGCGCTGCTGCCCGTAGCCGACGGTGTCGAGGCTTTGCCGACCGCGATTGCCGCCGGTTTGTCCGCGTTGGCCTCGATGCTCAACGCGGGGGGCGTGATTGCCCGCACGGGACCGAGCCGGTTTTCGGGCGATCCAGCCGCCCGATTCGAACTCGAACGGATCACCGAGAACGTATTACCGAGCGTCGACTTCTACCTTCGACACGAGCCGCTCGCGCCGCTGCTGCTATTGGTTGCGCTCGCGGCGTTGCTGTTTGGTCGAGACGACGAGGGCAAGCGTGCTTTACCGAGCGCATTCGACATCGGCTTGGTTGCTCTCGGTTCGATTGGATTGGTTTGGATGGTGCGCGCAGTGCCGCTTGCCGTGCTGCTGGTGACGCCCGTGATCGGTCGTCGGCTCGGATCGATATTGGCACCGACGACCGTCACTCGTTGGGCGCTCGCGACGGCCCCGTGTTTGGCAGGGGGCTTCGCGCTGCTGAACCCGTCGATGAACCTCGGCGTGGGCTTCGACCCGACCCACTTTCCGGAGCGCGCTTGCGAGTACATCGTGAAGCACGACGTCCGTGGGCACATGTTCAACTTCTCCCCGTTCGGCGGCTATCTAGCCATGACGCTCGGCCCCGAGCGCAAGACGTTCATGGATGGCCGCGTGAACACCGCGCACGATCCACAGCTGGCCTTGCGTGCCGACCAGGCGTACACGAGCGAGGCTGCATTCCGCGGTTTGGTCGACGAATTCGACATGCAGTATGCGGTGATGAGCGCGCGCGAGGGGGAATCTTTCGGCATCCCGCTGGCGCGCGCCGGTGACTGGGCGCTCGTACACTTCGACGACGTGGCTGCGGTCTACGTTCGCAAACAGGGGCCCAATGCGGGGCTTGCCGAGCGCGGCTATCGGGTCTTCCGCCACCTCATGGATATGGGCGAGGTGCTGAATCTGGCGTCGCAAGGCGGCTCGACGGCAGCGCTCCTACAACACGACGGGCGGCTGGCCGTGGCACAGGATCCGGGCAGCGCGCGCGCGGCCTTTTTACTGGCGTGTGGAGAGCTCGCGGCGCGCGACACGCCCGCGTTCCTGAGCGCGTTGCAGCGCTTGTCGGTGCTGGCGCCCGCCCACCCGGCGATCGGTTTGCTGGGGGCACGCTTTCGGCAACTGAGCACCCCCCCTTGAGCCCGCGCGCATCCGTGTTCACACTTGCGGCATGTGCCGCAACATTCGCCCCTTGTTCAATTTTGCACCGCCCGCGACGGAGGAGGAAATTCGAGCGGCGGCGCTGCAATACGTGCGCAAGGTGAGCGGCGTCCAGAAGCCGTCGCAAGCGAACCAAGACGAGTTCGACCGCGCGGTGGCCGAGGTCGCGGAGGTCACGCGTCACTTGGTCGAACGGCTCGTGACCAACGCACCGCCTCGCGATCGCGAAGAAGAGCGAGTGAAGGCCAAAGCGCGCAACATTCGCCGCTTTGGCGCAACCGGTCGCGGCTAGCGCCTCACTTCTTGGCGTCTTCGCCGTACTTCTCGAGGAAGTCGTCGTAGGTGCCCCGCCAGTCGATGAGCCCCTTGCTGGTAAAAGCGAAGATGCGGTTGGCGAAGCTGGCGACGAGATCGCGATCGTGGGTCACGACGAAGGCGGTGCCCTCGTATTTCTGAAGTGCGTCGCCGAGCGCGATGATCGACTCGAGATCCAAGTGATTGGTAGGCTCATCGAGCACGAGCACGTTGTCTTTGGCCAGCATCAGCTTGGAGAAGATCATGCGCACGGCCTCACCACCGGACAACGCGTCGGTCGGCTTCATGCCTTCTTCGCCCTTGAACAGCATTTTGCCGAGCAGGCCGCGGATGTCTTGCTGGGTGGCCAGCGTGTCGAACGAGTGTAGCCAGGCGCTGACGGTCGTTCCGTTCGGGATGCCTTCGCGGTGATCCTGCGCGAGGTAACCGATGCTCACCTGGTGGCCCCAAGTGATCGTGCCTTCGTCCGGCTTCAGATTGTCGGCGAGCATCTTGCACAGCGTGGTTTTACCCATGCCGCTCTTGCCGATGATCGCGATTTTCTCGCCCTTGGTGACGATGGTCGAGAAGTTGTTGCACACGGTGACGTCGGGCCAACGCTTGCTCAGGTTTTCGATCGTCACGGTTTGCTTGCCGGACGGCTTTTTGACCAAGAACTGAATGAACGGGCGCTCGATGTTGGAGCGCTTCAGATCCGTCAGTTGCAGGCGTTCGATCTGCTTTTTGCGGCTCTGCACCTGGGTCGCGCGGGTACCGGCCGCGAAGCGGGCCACGAAGTCCTGCAGCTGCGCGACCTTCTTTTGGCGCTCGGCGTTCTCTTGTTCGACTTTGCCGCGCACCTGGCCCTTGGCGATGATCATGTCGTCATAGCCACCGGGGTAGGTGATGATGGTCTCGTAGTCGATGTCCGCGATGTGCGTACAAATCTCGTTCAAAAAGTGGCGATCATGCGAGATCGTGACCAGCACGCCGCGGTAGTTGCACAAGAACTTCTCGAGCCAGCGGATGCTGTCGATATCGAGATTGTTCGTCGGTTCGTCGAGCAAGAGCGCGTCGGGGTTGCCGAACAACGCCTGCGCGAGCAAGACGCGTAGCTTCAGGCCACCGGGAAGTTCCCGCATCTGCTTTTCGTGTTCGCTTTCGGGGATACCCAAACCCGAGAGCAATTCGGCCGCGTCGGACTCCGCTGAGTAGCCGTCTTCTTCGGCGATCACGCCTTCCAGCTCGCCCAGCAGTTCGCCCTGCTTGTCGGTGAGCGTCTCTTTCGCGAGCAACTCTTCCTTCTCTTGCATCGCGGCCCAAAGCCGGTGGTTGCCCATGAGCACGACCGAGAGCACGATCATCTTCTCGAAGCCGAACTGATCCTGCTTCAAAACGCCGGTGCGCTCCGGCTTGTGCACGTGGCCGGAGTCCGGTTCGAGCTCGCCCGAGACGATCTTCAGAAAGGTGGATTTGCCAGCGCCGTTCGGACCGGTCAGGCCGTAGCGTTTGCCTTCGCTGAACTCGACCGACACCTCTTGGAATAGGCGCTTTTTGCCGTAGGCTTTGCTGACGTCGTTGACATTGATCGAGGGCATGGGCGGCGCCCCTCGTAGCAGCTTTTGAGCGGACTGGGGCTCGGACTCGCGGCTCCTCGCAAATTGGCTCGTGAAGTCGAGAGCTTACGAGTTTTGTCTCGTACAGTGTCAGCGGAACGCTGCTAGCCGAGCACGAGCTGGCCGCAGGCCGCGCCCACGTCGCGGCCGCGCGAGCGGCGAACCGTGAGCACCGTGCGCCGCTCAGCGAGCACCGCGCGCGCGAACTCATCGACCACGGCTTCGGTCGGCGCGCGGAATTCCGCGACGCGATGTTCGTTGAACGGGATGAGATTGATTTGATGCGGGAAACTGGCGCAATAGTTGGCCAAACGACGCGCGTCTTCCGGACTGTCGTTCACGCCCGCTAGCAAGACGTACTCGACCGTGATGCGCTCGCGCGCGCGTACGGGGAAATGCTCCAGCGCGGTGCGCAGTTCAGCCAGCGGATAGCGTCGACCGATCGGCATCAAAGCCGAGCGCTGTTCGTCGGTCGTACCGTTCACGCTGATGGCCAAGAGCGGCCTGGGTTCGAGTCGGCCGAGCTCGGCAATCTCGGGCACGAGGCCCGAGGTGGAGACGGTGATGCGTCGTGCCGAGAGGCCGAGCCCTGCGGGATGACACAGCACGCGTAGCGCGCGCGCGACCTCGGGCAGGTTGTGCAGCGGCTCCCCCATGCCCATGAACACCAAAGTGAGGTCGCCCGGGTGGCGTGGCCCGAGCTCGTGCATCGCGACCAACACTTGGCCGATGATCTCGTGGGCCAGCAAGTGACGCCCAAAGCCCATGCTCGCCGTGGCGCAGAAGGTGCAGCCCATGGCGCAGCCGACTTGGCTCGAAATGCACAGCGTGACGCGACCCGCGCGCGGCATGTGCACCGCCTCCACGCGGTCCCCCGACCCGAGCTCGAAGAGCAACTTGGTCGAGCCGTCGGCGGCGCTGTTGCGCGTCACCAGGCGTGGTGGGGTGAGCGAGAGCTGAGCGCTCAGTGCGCGATCACTGCGTCCGAGTTGCGGCGCGCTCGACTGCCACGTCCAAGGCCGCTGCAGCTGCGCGAAAGCATGCTCGGGGTTGCCGAAACCGAGCGCTGCCAAATCACTGGGCAATGCCGCATAGGCGGAGGCCGGGCCCTGACTCGAAGAGCGCCGAGACACGTGAACGGGCGGCAGAACGGGCAACGCGGCAGGCAAAGCGGCGCGAGCCTAGCTCAGTTCGGGTCGCTCTGCACCGACGGCAGGCGCGCGCCGTCTCGGCTGGCGAATAGTGAGACATTGCGCGGGGTCACGGCGCGCTCGAAGATCGTCGCCACACGCACCGCGTAGCCGCTCTCTTCGAGGCGCGCGGCGCGGTCGAGGATGACACTGAGCTCTACCGCGCGGGCGAGCATGTCGCGGGGCAACGAGAACCGGCGAATCGCGCTAAATTGCTGGCTTGCTTCGCGCTCGATGGCGGCAATTTCGGCGTCGCTGGCCGGCGGCAACGCGTGCACCGGCAGCGAGCGCTCGGCCAGCGCGCGCAGGCCCGAATGCGCCTGCCGGCGATTCACGCCTTGCATCTCCGCACCCGGCGCGAGCTCGAGGCCACGTGCCCGCAACAAGAGTCGCAGCGCGTAGCGCGCTTGGCGCGCGCGAATCGTGTCCTCGATGCTGCTTTCGACGCCGATCGCTCGTGAGGTCAGGTTGCTGAGACCGAGCACGTCCTTGTTCAGCGAAAAATCACCGGCGGCGCGCGATAGCGGAGTGCGCTGCGGGCCGCCGATCTTCTGCAAGCAGCACGACACGAGCGCCAGGTCGGCTCCGCTGTCGGCCACCGCGCGCACGAGCGTGTCACCCAGCTCGCCACAAGCGTGTAGCCCGATCGCGAGATCGCCTGGGTAGAGCACGAGCGGCTCGCGGCCGGCGTCGAGCACCTTGAACTCCGCGCCGGCCACCTGCCCACGGCTCGCGCCGTGGCGCGCGCGGGTCGAAGCACGCGCCACGCGCTCCGGATCGCGTTCGAGTCCGAGGGCCTCGCGGCCAAAATGCTGCGCGGACAAGCGCGCGAAATGCCCGCTCCCGGCCCCGACATCGACGATGCGCCGCGCCGACGCGACCAACGGCGTGAGCGCGCCGAGCAAAGCCGCCAATTGTCTCTGCTTGCGCGAGGCCACGCCGCGAAAGTCTTCACGGCTGGGTTGCAGCGTGTGCGGCTCGAGCGCCGGCAGGGTTGCAACCTGCAGCAGTTGCCGCGCGAGCTCGGTCAGGCTCTCGGGAGCCGCGTCGAGCCCAGGCAACGCGACCGCCAAGCCCTCGGCCTCGCAGCGCGCGAGCTCTGCGTCATCGAGTCTGCGCAAAAACTCGGTCCAGCCGCGCTGCTCGCACCAGGTGGGAGGGCGTGCGTCGTGCACGCGCTGGTCGAGGATATCGAGCACGGGCAACAGCGTGTTTTGCGCGCGCGAAAGCGCGTGCCGGATCGAAAAATCCATCGGCGTGGATATGACGCTGCATCTCGTGCGACGCTAGCGACGAAATGTCGCCGCGTCGGATTTTCGTTTTCGCCAGTGTATCGAGTGTTTTGGGGCTCGCCCTGCTCGGCGTGTGGTTTCGACCCGCGCTTTGGGCGCTGCTGCTGGTGCTGCCCGTGGTCGTGCTCGGCGCGCTCGACCTGCGCCAGACCAAGCACACGATTCGTCGCAATTTCCCGTTCTTGGGCCGCTTTCGCTACTGGTTCGAAGCGGTGCGGCCGGAGATGCAGCAATATTTCGTGGAGAGCAACAGCTCGGGGCGCCCGTTCAGCCGCGAGCTGCGCTCGCTCGTGTATCGCCGCGCCAAGAACGTGACCGACACGATCCCGTTTGGCACCGAGCTCGACGTGTACGCCATGGGCTACCAATGGATGAATCATTCGCTGTGTGCGCTCGAACCGTCGGAGACGGCGCCGCGTGTTCGCATCGGAGGGCCGAGCTGCACGCAACCGTACGATGCGGCGCTACTGAACGTGTCAGCCATGAGCTACGGCGCGTTGAGCCACCGCGCGATCTCGGCCTTGAACCGCGGCGCAAAGCTCGGTGGCTTTTACCACAACACCGGTGAGGGTGGTCTCTCGCCCTATCACGTCGAGGGTGGGGGGGATCTGTGCTGGCAGATCGGCACCGGCTACTTCGGCTGTCGCGACGACGCAGGTGAGTTCGAGCCTCGGTTGTTCAGCGAAAAGGCCAAGAATCCGCAAATCAAGCTGATCGAACTCAAGCTGAGTCAGGGCGCGAAACCCGGCCACGGTGGCATCCTTCCGGCGAAGAAGGTGACGCTGGAGATTGCCAAGATCCGTCATGTGCCGCTTGGCCAAGACGTGATCTCACCGCCCACGCACCGCGCATTTTCGACGCCGCTCGGCTTGTGCCAATTCATTGGCCGGCTGCGCGAGCTGTCTTTGGGCAAGCCAGTTGGCTTCAAGTTGTGCCTGGGCAAGCGGCGCGAGTTCTTGGCCATCTGCAAAGCCATGGTCGAGAGTGGCATCCATCCAGACTTCATTACCGTCGATGGCGGCGAAGGCGGGACTGGCGCGGCGCCGCTCGAGTTCTCGAACGTGCTCGGCACGCCGCTCGACGAAGCGTTGGTGTTCGTGCACAACGCGCTGGTCGGCGTGGGGCTCCGCCAGCACATCCGCGTAATCTGCAGCGGGCGCGTGGTCACCGGCTTCGACCTCGCGCACAAGCTCGCGATCGGCGCGGATCTGTGTAACAGCGCGCGCGCGATGATGTTCGCGCTGGGCTGTATTCAGGCTCAAAAGTGTAACTCGAACGAGTGCCCGACCGGCATCGCCACGCAAGATCCCGGCTTGGTCGAGGGCCTGGTGGTGGCCGACAAAGCGCTGCGCGTGCGCAACTTTCAGCACAACACGGTCAAGGCCTTCTGCGAGCTGCTGGCCGCGAGCGGTCTACGTGAACCGGCCGACCTCCGCCCTTGGCATATCCTGCGCCGCGTCAGCCCGACGGAAGTGCGGCACTACGGGGAGATGTACGAGTACCTCAAGGACCGCGAGCTGCTCGCCGAGCCGGTGCCGAAGAGTTTTGCGCGGGCCTGGCGCGCGGCAAGCGCGGCGACGTTCGACGCCGCGTGCGCGACTGAGCTCATCGCCGCTCAGTAGTGAGGGGGCTTCTCGTTTTCCATCGGCTCGCCCAGGCCGCTGATGCGCGTGCGCAAGGCGAGCAGTTGCTTCTCCAGCCGCGTGATGGCCTGCTGCTGCTCGAACACGACCTGATTGAGCTCGCCGAGTTGGCGCTCCAAGTGGGCGTAGCGGATCTCGAGGTCGACGACGCGGGGTTCCATGCGAGGGCGTAAGCTTACTCGTAGCCGAGGCCGCTCGGGGGCTCCGCAATCGGGGCCGGGGCGTTGGCGCTCGGCGCGGGCGTCGTGGAGGACAGCTTTTCGGCCGGTTCCTTGGCCGCAACCGCGGCCCGCGGCTTGCTGGCGACCGGTTTATTGTTCGAAGCGACGGCTTTGGTCGGGGTCTCTTTGCGTTTGGCGACCACGAAGCGCGGGGCGGCGGCCGGGTCGCAACCGGGCCCGAAGCCATCGGCGTCGAAGGTCGTCGAGTATGAGCCGATGCTCTGCTTGCCCTGGGCGTCGCGGCTCGTGACTTCGAGCCGCAGCTCGCGTGCGCCGGCGCGGCCCGGCGAGCAATAGGACACCAGGTAGTTGCGGAAGAAGTCGTCGTCGACCGCATTCGCCACGTCGTTCAACGGCGCGCTCATGGTCATGGCGGAACCGGCGCGGTTCTCACCGTTCTTGCCGATGAAGGAAATATTCGCGGCGCTCGCGGTCTGCCCAACCGTCATCAAGAAGTAGTGATGCGGCGAGTCGGCGATGAAGTCGCGCAGCTTGCTCTCTTCGACGCGACCGGCCGAGTCGGGGTTCAGCGCGACCACGATCAACGTGCCGTTTTCGATCGGCCGCCCTTCGGCCGCGAGCGAAGCGCTGAGCTTCTCGGCGCCGTCGATCACCGCGCTGTACAGGCTGGTCGAGGAGTCCTTGCGGCTGAAGCTGAGCAGGCGCTCCATGCTGGTGTCTTTTTCGTCCGGCTCGGCCCGCGCGTCGCGCGCGTATTCTTGCACGAGGTGCGCTTTCTCGGCGCCGTCGAAGGCGTACAAGCTGACGGCCTCGCGCTGACGCAAACGCACGATGAACGGGCGCAGCGCGTTGGCGAGTGACTTGCGTTCGTCCGCTTTGAGCGTCTTGCTCATGTCGACCAACAGCGTCGCGTGACGCGAGGTGGACTCATTGGTCGGGAGCAAGGTCAACTTGATCTCGTCGTTGTCGAGCGCAATGCCATTTTCGTAGACCTTGAAGTCTTGTTTTTGCAGCCCCACGATGCCGCGGTCGTGTTGGCTCACGGCCACATACAGCGCCACGTTGCCCGGCTTTTGCGTGCTGACAGCGACGGGGTCGACTTTCACGCCCCCGGTCACCAAGTTGCAGCCGCTCAGCGCGTACAGCGCCAGTGCGGCCCACAGTCCTCGAGTGGCGCTCACGGCTTGGCTCCCGAGCTCAGCTGCGCCTGGGCGTGAGCCAGTTCCGGAGTTCCGGTGAGGCACGAGTTACAGGACGCATCCTTGGTCGAGGTGCACGCGGCGCCACGCGCAAAGCGATCCAACGTGGCCAGCGTGCGCTTGCCGCCTTCGCGTTCAGCGCGTGCGAGCAACGCTTTGCGCGCACCGCAATTGGGGGCCAAGAGCAGCGCCGTCGCGACACGGGTGTCGGCGCTCGCGTCCGCGGCGAGCGAGTTCTTCAGTTCCTTCTTGGCGCGGTCGCGCACGGCGTCACGCACGCCCGAGGTCGTGGCCAAGTCGAACGCGATGTCCGAGCCGCGTGCGCCCAGCTTACGCAGCGCCGAGAAGCTCGGTTCGGATGCACTCGACTGGGCGGCGCGCCACAAGATCCCCATCACTTTGCCGTTCTGTGCGCTCTGCGGAGCCACGTTGACCACGCGCTCGATGCTGGCGACGGCGGCTTCGAAACGTTGCGCTTGGGCTTGCTGACTTGCGAGGGCAATGCCGACCTGCGGGTCACTCGGGAACTTCTGAGCCAAGGCCTCGAGCGCAGGCAAACCGTGACTGGCCGCGCTGGCCAGCTCCGCTGAGTCTGCTTCCGGAGGCTTGGGCGTCGGCGCTGCGCTGGTGGAGACGAGGATCGCGGAAGCGGGCGGGGCTGCGTTCTCGGCGGGCGTGGCTTGCGGAGTCGCCGTGGGCAGCGCGGCCTCGGTCGTCGTGCTCGCCTGCGCGCTGTTCGTCTGCTTGTTGCGAGCGACCATGCTGTGCACAGCCCAGATCCCGAACAGAGCGATGAACGGCGCCGTGACCACGAGAGCGCGTGGTGCGGTGCGCAGAGTCTTGCGAGACCAAGCGTGCGCCCGCGGCAGGACCTCGCGTCCGCGTTCCAACCACTGCGCCGCGGACGAACTGCCGCCACTCTTGCGGGGCGCGGGCGCGGTGATCACGACCGGCATCTCCGAGCCCGACGAGGTGAACGAGCGCGGCGGCCCAGCGGGAGTCGGGTACGGCTGCACTACGCTGGGGGGTTGGTCGTGGAGCTTCGGGTCGCCGACGGCCGCTTCCGCGCTGTCCGATGGGGCCGCTTCGACGGGCGCCGGCTCAGCAGTTGTCGGCTCGACAAGGGCCGAAGCGTCGCTTGCTGTTTGCGCGGCTTCGACCGAATCGCTCGCCAGTGAGGGCGCTTGCCGCTCCGCACCGAGGGTGATCGGAGTTTCGCTGACCGGAACTTCGGTCGCGGCGGTGGCAAAGCTATCTGCGTGCGCGACCAGCGCTTCTGCGGCCTCCGCGGTCAGTGCCGGCTCCCCGGGGGGCGCGTTCACGGCAGCTTCGACCGCGGTCTCCGGCTCGGGCGCGGGGCTCGTGAGATCCGGAGATTCGACGACGGCTGCGGGCGGCGCCGCGATCAGGCTCGCCACCACTGCTTGCTCGACGATTGGACTCGAAAATACGGCCGCTTCGATTGGGCTCGGAGCCACGGGGGCTTCGACCGCGACGGGGGCTTCGACCGCAACGGGGGCTTCGAAGATCGGGCTCGCGATGACAGGTGCTTCGACGCTGGCGGCCACTTCGACGACCGGCCTCGCCGTGATTGGGGCTTCGACGGGGGCGGGAACTTCGACGATCGGGCTCGCGATCACCGGCCCGACGATCGGGCTCGCGATCACCGGCTCGACGATCGGGCTCGCGATCACCGGCTCGACGATTGGCCTCGCGATCACCGGCTCGACGATTGGGCTCGTGAAGCTCGCCGGCTTCTCCGCGAACGGGTTCCAGGAAGCCGTGGGCTCGGCAAACGGATTCAGGGAAGCCGTGGGCTCGGCGAATGGATTCAACGCTGCGGCCGGCTCGGCAACTGGGCTCGGCGGCGTAGGCGGCTCCACGTGCACGTCGAATGTGGGCAGCGTGACCGACCGGCCTTGTGCGGGGGGGGACCAGGGAGCAAGCGGCGTTGCCGATGGGGGCAGAGGCGGCGGCATGCTGGAGCCAGCGCGACGGATCGGGGCCGGTGGCGGCTGCGCGGGCATGCTCGAGGCGCGGCGCGCGACGATCGGGGAGGGGGGCGCGGGCGGCGGTGCCACGCTGTGCGACGCGAGCGCTGCGCTCTCGTTGGGCGCGGGCGGACGGCTACGCTTCGGCGGAGGCGGGGGCTGACTCACGCCGCCGACCGGGCGCGCGCTCACGGGGCGAGCCTGCGTGCCGGGACGCGGCGCGAGCGGCGCCTGGCTGGGCACTGGTCGCTGTGGCGGTGGTGGCGGACCGGCCGAGCGATTGCGCACCGGTGGTGGCGGCGGAGCCGAAGGCAAGCTTCGCGACCTGAGGTCTGCTGTGGTCGCTTTTGCTGGTGGACTCGAATCCCGATTCGCAGTCATGGCCGTTTTGCATAGGCCCATCGCTTGCGCGGCGCAAATCGCACTTTGAGAAAATGCACCGGGAAATGCGTCTTTTTTTGAGGCAAATGGGATTCCCGCCACAGCTTTCGGTATTGGGGCGGTAGTATTCCGTTGGCACGGATTTCGGGTGCAACTCTGGAGTGTGCCAATGACTACTCGCCAAGTGCGTCGACGAGCGTGCTCGAAGCGACGTCGGGAGAGCCCAAGCACTGCTTCGGGGACGTTTCAAGCACGTGCGCGCCTCGGTTTCAGTGTCGCGAACACGTGCGCGCGGCGCGCAAATCACCGTGCCGCGCTCACATCGGTGGTTCCAACGTGATCGATCATTTGTGATCATCGCCTGGCATCGCGTTCATCACTGCCGTAGGTGACAAACCCATGACTGAGACCGAGATACCGCAGGGGGAACAGCGCGTCATCGACGGTCAAGTGCGCGTCTACTACGACGGTTACTGGATCAAAAAATACGACGTGCCGGCCGACACGTTGCTGGCGAAGAAGCGCCTGATCGAAGCGCTCACGCATCGTTTGTTCAACCACGTCGAGTACGGGTTGAACGTGCCCGGTATTCGTTTGACCGAAGCGCGTCGGGCGTTCCTCGACGAAACCGATCAAGCCAAGAAACGCGTCAAGGGCGGCATGCTCGCGGGCGCGTTGTTCAACAGGGCCACCGACATCTTCACCAAGCTGGTCGAGCTGCAAGCGTGTGGCGTCGAGATCCAATCCGACAACGCGCTGATGCGACAGTGCGGTGAGCACCTGCAAGAGTCGCTCGCGCTGGGCAAAATGGTGCTGCACCGCAGCGGTGAAGAAGGCATCGACGAGCTGTGGGGCGAGCCGTTCAAGGCATTTGCCTTCCCGATCGAAGAGTTTTACAAGAGTCGCTACGTGAAGATCGCGCTCACGATGCGCGCGATCGACGCCATCGGTGATGCGTTGCGCGCCGCGGTTGCGGCCTTTCCACCGTTCGCGGCGCTGAGCCCGGTGATCGATGAATTCGTGCGCGCGGCCAAACTGAAGACCGAAACGTTGCGCACGGACGTGGACGTGTTCGAGGTCTGGTCGTCGTTCGTGGTGGCCAGTGAGACCCTGGGGAACTACCAACCCGCCCCGCCGGTCGCGGGTCCCGCCGATCCGCAATTGTGCGCTCAATACGGTGAGCTGCTGCGCGCGGGGGGCGTGCTGGTCTCATCCATGGCGCGCGCGCGCGTGCCGATGCCGAAGAGCGCGCGCTCGTTCATCGACCGCTGCGACGCGTTGGCTCAAACCGCCAAGAACAAGAAAGATCCCACGCCGCGTCCCGGTGCGCTGACCGCACCGGTCTTGACTCCCTGACGCGCCTTGGCCGGGTGCTCAGCTCAGCGCAACGCGGAGACCCAAGAAAAATCGTACAGCTCGCTGCCTTGCTTGAGGTTGTTGTACAGGTTGGCGCTCGGCTGATCGCTCGAATCGTCCTTGAACGAGTACACGCTGCCTGCGAGCGAAAGGGCGCCGAAATCGACGTTGATGAACAAGCGGCGAGGATCGACGCGTAGCCAGAGCGCGCCGCTGCTCTGCACGCGGATCGAAGTCGGTATGGGCGACACGATGCGCTGCTTGCAGACCGGTGAACCACCGGCGACAACGCCGGTCGCGCTGACGCGATTGCCGGCAATGGTGAGCTCGGCCTCGAATCGCCGCACTTCACCTGCACGTTGCGCGCTGCCCGCGAGCTCCAAGATCACGGCCGGTCGCGCGGGGTCGTCGGTGCGATTCACGTCGCCGCTGGTGAGCCAAACTTGGCCGGCTCGAGCCTCGAGTGTGGTCCCGCGCCCGAGCACGGGGAAGGGCTGCGGTTCGCTGGACAATAAGTCGATGTCTCGTCCCTCCACCACTTGCGCAACGTAGCTTCCCGGCAGAACGCAGCTCGTGGCTTGCGCGCCCGAGACCGGCATGGCTTCGGCCAAGTAGATGGCACCGATGTGCAAACGCGCGGTCGTCAACGTGACCTGCCAGTCGCGCGAACCGGTGAACCGCAACGGCTCACCGGCCACGACATCCGCGGGCCCCGAGGCGGCGGCTTCGAACTCCACGACTTGGTCGCCAGTGGTGCCGACGCAGCCCGTCGCGGACAGGATGAGCGCGGAGAAGAACAGCGAGGTGACTGAAGCACGCATCACACGCCTCCGAAGTTGATCGCGAAGGAACCATAAATGGCGCGCGGCGCGCCGGCCGTGAACGTGCGCTCCGGCACCAGCGTGGGCTGTGCGCTGCCACCGCCCGGCTGCGCGCGAGAGCTGCGAAAGTCCGAGGCAAAGTTGTATTCGCCCAGGCGATACTGCGTGCCGAGCAGATTCGTCACCGTCAACCCGAACTCATAGTGCGAAAAGGCGAGCGTGGCCGAGGAGTCGAGCGTGAACACCGCGTCGCTGCGTTCGCCGAACGGCAGTGCGCGCGGGCCGACGTACGTCGCGCCCACGCCGAGCGCGGCGCGCGCTTGGTGACCGAGCGGCGCCCAAGGCAAGTCCTTGAACAGCGCGGTGTCGGAGCGCAACACGACGCCCGGCACGTAGGCGACCAACAAGTGCGTATCGTTGAACTCGGATCGAACCAAAGTCAGATTGAGCGACTCGTCGAAGAAGCGCCCGGTCGCGCGCACATTGCCGGCCCAGCCGGTGCGCGTGGTCCCGACGCCGAGCACGTTCCGACCCGCGGTCTCGCTGAAGATCAGGTCTTTGTCGACGTGGGTGAGGAAGAAAATCGAGCGGGCGGAGAGCGCCAAGCGATCGCCCTGGTGCGCGTACATCACGCCGCCTTCGTACGACTTGATGCTCGCGAAGGGCGTTTTTACGTCTTGCGTGATGTAATTCGGATCGATCGAGCGCACGCCCTCGCCGTAGCTCGCGGTCAGCGTGAAACCGGCGAATGGTCCAAACAAGACCGACGCTCGCGGCAACACGGCGATGCTCGAAGTCGACGCATGTTGATTCGGTTCGCGCGGTTTGCCGTAATCCTCCAAGCGCAAACAACTCTGGTCGACGGGAGGATTGGTGACCGGCGGATGGTCGACGTCGTGCACGGCGCAATTGTCGGTCACGTCGTAGCTGAACAGATCGCTGCGCAGGCCGCCACGTAGCGTGATCCAATGCACGGGCTTCAAATCGGCGTCCGCGTACAAGCCAATGTCGCCGAGGCGAGCATCGAGATCGGTCTCGGTGGTGTAGGGGTGCCCGGTAGCGGCGGCGATTCGCTGCTGAATGCCGTGGGTCACGTCGCCTCGTGCGAAGTAGCCGAACTCGATGTGCTGCGGCTCGTCGAAGGCTTGCCCGTGCCAACGCGCCGAGCCACGCGCGCCGATGGTTGCGGCCTGCACCGAAAGGTCGATCATGTCGCCGCGTTGACCGTGTACGCTCTGCAGCGGTTCTTGTACGTCTAGTAAGAAACCCGTGAAATTCTCCAGGATCCGCATGCTGCGATAGGTCAGAAACAATTGCTGCGAGAGCGTGGTGTCGGCGGCACGCGAATCCAGATCTGCCGACAACGTGTAGCGAGAGGAGTCGCCCCCTTCGGGAACCGCTTGGCGCGCAAACGACGAAGCGGAGTAGCTATCGTAAAAGCCAATGCGCCCGTTCTCGTAGTCGTCTTGGCGAATCACACCGGCGGCGTGGTAGTGCGTCGCGTAGGCGGTGGCGAGCACGCGATACGAGCCTTCGGCGCCGAGTCGGCCTTCGTATTGGCCCATGGCGGTCGCGCGTTGCGCATCGCGGTTCTGACCGAAACCGTCGGTCTTGTACACCTCGGCGCCCGCGAGCGTGCCTCGACCTTCCCCCGCGGGGCCCCAAAGCAGGAGCAGACGTTGCGTGCCGAAGCTGCCCCCCGTGTACTTGGCCGTGAAACCGCGTTGCGCCAAGCCGAGCTCGAAGTTCGCACTGCCCGCGACCGCGTAGTTGCCTTGCCGGGGGTCGAACGGCCCTTCGACGACGCGTAGCGACGACACCAGCTCGGGGATGATGAAGTGCAGATCCGCGTAGCCATTGCCGTGCAGATTGCCGCTCTCGTTGATCGGCATGCCGCCCAACGTAAACTCGATGTCTTGTCCGTCCTTGGCGTCGAAACCGCGCAAGAACACTTGCTCGGCGTGGCCCTCGCCGCCTTCGTTGCTGAGCATGATGCCGGGCGCGAGTTTCAGCAGGTCCGACGCGTTTTTGCGCGGCACGAGCGAAAGTTCACCGACGGTCACGGCGTAGTCGGAGGCGCCCCGGCTGGGCGGACGAGCGCGTCCCGCGACCGTGATTTCGGTCGGGCCGTGAGGATCTTCGGCCGCCTCTTTCGACGCGCTGTCGGGCACGACGGGATCGGGCTTGGGGGCGGGCTTCGTCGCGGGCGCGGGCTGTTTGGCTGGCTTCGCCGGCGGCGAGTCCGCGGGCGCGGCGGCGCTGGGCGCGAAGTGAACCAGGGCCCGGACGCGCGCGGGTATGGCTTGCCCATTGCGCGTTGCCGGATCGAACTGCCAGCGCTTCACGGCGTCGATCGCGGCCAGATCGTAGTCGGCACCCATGCTGTCGTCGACGTGGGCGTCGAGCACGCTGCCGTCGGCCGCCACCGTGACGATCACGATCACATCGACGTCGCGATCGGCGGGCAGATTCGCCGGCCAGTCAGGGGCCGTTTGCGAGCGCACATGCGGCGGGATCACGGCATCCGCTGCCTGCGTGCCGCTCGCGACCAATACGGAAACCAAACAAGCCAGAGCGCCCAGTGAGCGCGCGTGCAACATTCGACGAAACATCAGACACACCGATAACCTAGTTGAAAACTCACCACGTCCGCGCACGTGCGCGACTCACCGAACCGCAATCTTCGATCGAAGACGCGCTTCAGACGGGCGGCGAGGTTTTCGGCGCGCTCGGAAATACACGGAGTGATTCGCGGGAACGGGCCGCGCGCTTGCACAGCAGGCGCGCCTCCCCGAACGCGATCGTGCCTGCGGGCAACGGCTCGATGCGCGGCGCGAAGCCGTGCGGGGCGTTCCCGATCGGGCACTGCTCGGCGCCACACGCAGGAACGTCGCTGGTGAGTGCCGTCTCGTGCGAAGCCGGCACGGTCGACCTCGGTTTTGGCTCCGCGCGTGACAGCGCGTGCACGTGCACGACTCCGCCCAGCGCCGCGGAGTAACCGTGCCGAACCAAGGTGAAGTGCAGCGCGCCAACGATCTGCAAAGCGATCACGATCAGCCCAAAAAGGGCCCGCCGCGATTTGAAGCCAGGCAAGAACCGTTTCATAGCGCGGCGGAGGCGTACCGCGAGCGCAGGCGGGTGGCAATTGGACGTATGAACAGCGATCGAAAAGGCCGCGCTTCCTCCGAAAGCGCAAAACTATAGGCCCGCCTCGGACGGCACGGATGGCATACGCTGAGCGGCCCATGAGGATGGAATACCTGGCCGCGCCTTCATCGCTGATGTCGAGCAGGTGGTCACGCGACAATCTAGTGACCTCTCACCCCGCGCGCCTTTACGACGGGCGCGTGCTCGAGCCCATCGAGCTCGAGTACCTCGACTACTTGGTGCAAGATCTGAAACGCTTCCGCGGTCCCTGCGAGCTCGGCTGGGGTCGCATGGGTGTCTTCACTTGGGACATCACCTGCGAGGGCGCTGACGGGCCGTTCATCCTGCAAGTGCCTCGCGTTCTGGACGAGCGTGGCAAGCGTGGGCGCTCGATGCGTGAAGTGCCTCGGCTCAACGTCGAGCACATGCGGTCCTTCATCGCCCAGGGCTTGAAGCGTTTCGTGGTCGAACCCAAGGATCTGATCTTGCTCGCAGGGAACGTGCCCGGCGCGCTCTTCGAAGCCTTGCCCGAGCATCACACGCTGACCTTCGGTCGCGGTGCGATTCAGGTCGAATTGTCGTCGGGGCGCAAGTCGTGCGTCGTGGGGCTCGGGTCGCAGGCAACGGCCGAGCTCTTGACCGAGATGGTCGCCGTGCTCGTCTACCACTACGATCCGGACTTGGACGGCGGCACCGCGATCGCCGACGTGTGCGTCAACGATGGCGATTTCGCGGTCAAGCGCACGCACGAAGGTTCGTTCGAGCTGCGGCTGCTGGCGGCGCGCGCCAAAGAAAGCGGTATCGGTCCGAGTTTGCTCCTGCTCTACCTCGTGCAATTGATGGCCTACGAAGATTGGAGCATTGGCGAAGACTTGGTGGGGCTCCCGGTGCTGATCGGCAATCCTTCGCTGGCCTTCGCTGGCCTCGTGCGTGGGCTCCGCTACCGCTATCGCGACTTGGGGCGACCAGAGGAGCTCGCCACGCTCGAAGCCGAACGCTGGATTCGCGAGTTCGGATCTTCACCGATCGGACGCGGCTACCGCGGGTGGGTGGATCGCTTCCTCGCGGGTCGTTTGCCGATCTCGTTCGGCGACGATCTGCGTGAGCGTTGGTGGCAACTGATGCCGATGCAAACCAAATTCGGCGTGCTGGAGCTCGCCGGGCGACGCGCCCCGGACTCGAGTGAAGCGCGCGCGGCGCGCACGCTGAAATCGTTCTTGGACCGTATGTCGCACGAGATCGGCCGTGTTCCCGTGGAAGCTGCGGGCGAGCTACGCATCAACGAACTCGGGCGGGAGGGGTTGACGCGGCTGATGCAAGAGTCAGGGACGCCCGCGGAGGCATGCGCGGGCGTGGCTGCGGAGTTGCTCGCCCACTGGCCGTATCGAAGCTTGGATCAGCTGTTGGCCTCGGTTCCGAGCGCACGCAGTCTGCGCCGCATGAAGAGCCGCCTCTCGTTCGGTCGTGTGACGGACCACGCGGACGAGGGCACGCTGGCTAGCTTGACTCCGCTGCCCAAGGACGGCCGCGCGCGGCGCGACGTGGCCAATCCGGAGTTCTTCGGTGCGCTCGAACTCGACCCGGCGCAGTACGCGGCCGCCGCGCGCACGTTCCTCACCTTCGAAGCGTACATGGACTCGGCGCTGCACGACCCGAATTGGGGCTACTACGCGCAGCGCGTGTCGATCGGCAAATCCGGCCATTTCGATACTCATCCGGAGGAGCATTCGCCGCTCTATGGCGCTTGGGTCGCGAGCTGGGCGTTCAAGGCGTGGACGGACATGCTCGCCCACGGCGAGCTCAGCGAATTCGACGCATTTCCGGTGCTCGAGTTCGGCGCTGGCAATGGTCGCTTGGCGCGTGATTTTTTGAGCGCGATCGCGCTCGCCGCGGAGCCGCGCCGCACGGGTGATTCATCCCGTTGGCAATTGTTCGCCGCGCGGGTTCAATACCGAATTTACGAAGTCTCCGCGTCACTGCGGGCCAAGCAGCGCGAGCTCCTCGGTGAGAGCGCGTTGGTTTTGGAAGGAGACGCCCGTCACCCGAAGCAAACGCTCGAACGTGATTTCCCGAACGGCTTGACCGGCTTCGTGCTCAGCAACGAGCTGCCGGATGCGTTCGGCGTCCACAAAGTGGTGCTGAGTGCCGAGGGCAACGCGCTCGTCGCGTTGGTCGTCCCGCGCGTGCAGCCGGCGCTACGTGCCCTGCTCGACGAAGCACTGGCGCGCCGGATCGATGCGGCCAACCAGGCGACGCGCGCGGAATTCGGTCTCTCTGGCCATGCCGCCGATTCTTACCTCGACGCGGCGACGTATCAGGAAGTGATGAACGCGCTCGCCGCGCTGCCCGCCGATCGTCACGAAGCGCACCTGGCGGGGCTGTGGTTCGAAGAGGCGTACGTCCCCGCCCGCACCGTGCCGGAGCTGGCCGCGTACCTGCACGCCAACGCTCCCCAGTACGCGCTGGCGTTGGCGGCCGAAGACTCGGGCGTCGTGCAATACGTGAACTTGCACGCGGACCAGTTCATGACCGAACTCGGCTCGTCGTTGGCCGCGGGCTTCATTCTGACGCTCGACTATGGGGACACTACATGGGGCTTGATACGTGGCGCCCGGCGCGGTGAGTTCCCGTTTCGGATCTACGGGCACTGGGAAGATTACGTGCCGCGATGCAACGATCCGTACGCGGCACCCGGCACGCAAGACCTGACCGCCGACGTCAACTTCACCGATCTCGCTCGCGCGGGGCAAGCCGTGGGCCTCGAGGTGGTCCACTTTGGGCCCGAACGGGACGTCGCCGCGGAGCAGCTCCCTCAGCTCTTGCTCCGTTGCGGTGAACAAGATTCGCTCAAGATGTTCCTCGGCAACGCATTGTTCAAGGTGTTGATCCTCGGCAAGCGTCCGAGCCAAGCATTTCGCAGCGCGCTCGAGTCGCCCTTGCCGCTCATGGGTCGCGAGCAAGACGTACCCAAAGCGCGTCGCCCCCGGATTGTCGAGATCGAACGCGCCCTGCGTACGCACTGAATCAGCTCGCTTTTTCTGGCTCGCTCACTTGCGCGCGTAGCGGTGCTTTACGCCGATCGGGAAGTACTCCGGATGGCCCGCGGGCCAGAGTGTGACGAGCGGCAAACGGCGCTCGGCCGGCACGTAGTTGGCAAACTCGCTGTTGAGCCGCAAGAGCACGGCTTGGATCGCATCGGCCACGCGATCGGCGAAGCGGGGCTCGGGCGTGGCTCCGGGCACGAGCTCCACCGCGATCGTCAGCCGCCGGTCGTGCTGTTCGTCTTCTTGCACCTCGAGCACGAACTTGCCGCTGACGAAGGCGCGCGTTTCGGGCTGCTCGAGACCGATGCTCACCGTGTCGGGGAACACGTTCGCGCCGTAAAAAGAGACGGCAAAATGCGAGCGGCCGAACACGTACACGAAGGGCAGTCGGTGTAGGCGCGTCGCGCCGCTGCGTCGCGCTTCGGCCTCGGCATCGAAGCCGAAACCGCGCAAGCGTTCGAGCAGCGCGTCATACTCGTACAGGCCGCCCGTGTCGGAGATGTGATAGCGCAGGTGCGGCACTCCGCCGTCGCCCGAGAAAACCAACGTGCGTTCGTGTTGCTCGAAGTAACGCTCCCAAGGGTCATACTGCACGAGCGTGGGCAAGCGCGCTTCACCGAAGAGCGCCTGCGCGACGTCGCTGCGCTCGGCCAGAAAGCGGCGGATGACGATGGAAATCGGCGTTTCGTTGCCCAGGACGCCGCCATCCGCGGTGCCGTACAGCGAGGCGAAGTCACAGGCGAGATTGTGCATCCCCGCGCGTTCTGCGACCAACGCGCGCCACTCTTCGCTGAACACTTCGCCCGCGAGTACCAGTTTCAGCGCGTACGAATGCCAGGGCACGCCTTCCGCGATGCCGGCGTCGATCACGTCTTTCAAGAACGGCGGATAGCCGAGCAAGACCGTCTGCTCGAACATCGGGGCCAGCGCCTGCACCACTCGAAATATTTCCGCCTTTTGGTTGCCAGGCGTGACGACCGTGAGCAGGTAGCCTTTGCTCGCCAGGTGCCGACAGCAACTGGCCGTGAACATGCCGCCCACCCACGTGCCGAGGGGGAAGCACACGACCGCCAACGTGCGCCGGGAATCGGCCCCAAAGCTATCGCGAAATACCTGTTCGAAGCGAGCCGCCACCGCGAGCTCGTCCGTGAGGAAGCGCGGCCAAAACGTCGAGACGCCGGTCGAGCCGGACGACGCGGCGATCATGTCGCTGGTCGTGAGATCACCCTCGCGGCAACGCTCCGCCAGCGGATAGCGATGATGATAGTTTTCCTTGCGGGTCAGCGGCAGTTGGCGAAAATCTGCCAAAGAGCGAACCGTTGCTGCGTCTACGCCGTGTTCGGCGAGAAACGCGGCATAGGCGGGAACACTGGCACACGCGCGTTCGAACAGGGCGAGCAGGTGTCGTTCGAGCGAGGCCGTCGCGTGCTCGTGCAGCACGCTCGCCAGGTCGGTGTGAATGAAGCGTTCGTAGGCGGCGAGCGCCTGCTGCGCGCGAGGTCGATGCATGCGCAAAGACTGCGGCAACCGCAGCAGGCGTCAATCCGACTTGGACTCAGTTCGGCTTGGGCTTTACGGGCGCTTTCGTTGCCGGTCCGGGCGTGGCGGGCGGCACCGGTGCCGCCGTAGCGGGCGCGATCGGGGCGCGGGTTGTCGGCGCCGCCGCCGGCGCGCCGGGGGCAGCGCCAGGGCTGGAAGGGACGGCGCCCGAAGGAGCCGAGGCGGGATCGATCGGCTCGGGCGCCGGTGCGGGGGGCGGTGCGCTGGGCTCGTCTTCGTCGTCCCCGAGCAGCGAGCGGCGCTCCTTCAGGAACACTGCAATGCTTTCGCGTGACTCCTGACCGAGTTCCCATTGCTCATTGCACACCGAAAGGGGCGCGTTGGTCGTGGCCAGTAGCTCGGCCGCGTGAATCGGCAGACGGCCCGTCAGGTAGTGCTCGCCGTGAGTACGAACCAGCCCTTTGACCGGCTCGCCATTTTCATACACCGCGATCTCGTTGCAATCGCGCAACGCGAACTCTTTGCGCGACTCGGTCAATCGCACGAGCATGAACGGTCGCGCCGGATCTTTTGCAAGCTGCAGATAGAGCCGGCGGTATCGGGGCAAGTGGATGTCGGTGGAAACGATCTTCGACGCAGGCGCGGCCGGCGCGGCCGGCGCGGCCGCCAGTGGCATGGGCGTGGCGGCGGGCCCAGGCGGCGGTGCGCTAGGCGGCGGCGCGGAGTCGATCCACGCGCTCAGCCCGAGCGAGAGCACCACTTGCACGCGGCTGTCGGAAAAATCGAGTTGAGAGGTCGACGTCGGCAGAGAGCTGCCGCTGTTGCTGGTTTTGCTAGTGCCGGAGCCGGACGCGTAATAGACGCCCAATTCCGGGTCGAGCGACACCGAGCGAGTGAGAAAATGGTGCAGGCCAAAAGCCGCGCCCAAGACGAAGTCCGTCAAGGAAGATTCCGACGTGGCCGTGTCGAACGAAGTGCTCGATCGTGGAATCGGGGTCGAGCTGGAACCGGCGCTGTGCAAGATGCCCAGCGTTCCCGCGAGGTATGGGCGCGTGGTCCCCCGGTCGAACATCACTTCCAAGCGCGGTAGGAGCCGAACGGTAGTGCTCGAGGTCTCCGCCTCTGGTGCGTCTTCGACGCCCGGCCGGGTCGTGGTCGAGGTCGTGATCTCCGAGCGCACGCCGAGCAACACTTTGTCCCATGCGTAGCCAATGCCCGCACCGAAGCCCGAGCCCAGAAAACCATAGCTCGTCGTGCTCTGCTTCTGCTCCGGGGCGTCCTCTCCGTTCACCTGCGTGTCTACCTTCGTGGTCACCCGCTGGTAGTTGAGGAGCGAGCCCTGCAACGACAACTGAAGCGCATTGCGTGGGCGCTGCATCGACGCGGCAAAGGACTCCGCTTCTTGCGCGCGCGCGCCTCGCGCTGCCCCCAGACACGCGACCGCCAGCCCCACGCACACCCCGCACCGTACCGTCTTCGAAGCCATCCCACGCTACCTTTTCACTGTTCGAGTAGCGAGCCCACTTGCCCGCCGTAACGCTCTTATACATGGAATTGCAACCACCGTGGCGGTGTTGAAATTGTCACTCTGCGGGGTGAAGTAGCGCCTACGACTACCGCGGGTGGAGCTCGAGATTTTCTTGATGGTCACGCAGCCGCCCGCGTTCCGTCTCAGCCTTCGGCGGCCCAGAGCGATCCCGGCGATGACCCGTAAATATCGGGCTTATTTGGCTTTTTTAATGAGTGATAATGTCTGAAGGGGTCACTTTCGACCTCAGCCCGGGTGAGGTCAAAAGTGACTGCACCTGGGGTGAGGTAGGTCGCTCTGCGAGCTTGGAGCCGCGGCGCGCGCTCCGCGCCCGCTACCCAAACCCCCTCTCGCACGCGCGTCTTCCCGCGCCGGCGGGTTCGTTAGTTTGTTCTGTGCAGTTCCAGCTTGGCGAATGCGATTTCCAGACCACGAAAGAAGCGAACGCGGTCGAGAATCGGGTTCATCCAGCCGGTGGTGATGCACTAGTGCGACTCGTGAGCGCCCTGGTGAAGCTGCCGGTGGTGTTCGGGCGAGAGGAGCATGCGCGAGCGCTGCAGCGCGCGGCCCCAGCGCGGTGGCCGCTCGCTGTGGGCCCATTTGTGGATCTGCGAGTTGCAGTAGCTGCCGGAGAAGACGCCGAAAATTAGCGCGAGTACGAGCGGATTTTGCACCGAGCATAGGAGCAGAAAGTGCACCGGTGAGCTGAAGATGAAGACATCTCCGTTGGTCTCGATCGCGTCGTGACGAGTGATGTCGAGCGGATCGGCATGGTGTTCACGGAAGGTACGTACGAAGCCGCCGAAAATAGGCATGCGCGCGTGTCCGTAGCTATCTGCCGACCAATGCACCACGCCGGAGATCAGATCGGCCAGGCACAGGCCCGCGCAGGCACTGAGCAGCGCACTGCCGTGGGCCGCCGCGGGTAAGCGTTGGAATGAGAGCCACGCGGTCTCCAGCAATAAGCTCGTGCCGAAGATCAAACCAAACACTTCCGCGATGCGATGCGAGCGCGCGTATCTGTACGTTCGCGGCGCGCTGCACTCGAGCGACGCCACGGGTCCGAGCGACACCTCGCCGGCTCCGCTGCCGCCACCAGAACGATCGGCCATCTATATCCAATACGAACCAGAGCGCCATGCGGATTTCACATTCATCTCCGTCGTTTGGCCAGCCAGTCATGTAGTTCTGGTCGCTGGCCGGAGCGAAACTCGTGGCACATTCGCAGCAGCGCAGGGTCTGAGCGTGGGCTCGGCATTCTCGTTGTACGCGAATCACATGTAGTGAGAGTTAAGAACGGTGGGTGGAGGGTCGTCCATATCGGACATGTTCAGTCGGCGGCGGCTCTCGGCTTTGGGAATGCTCGCGGCGTTCTCGAGCGTGCTCGGACTGTCGAGCTGTCTGTACGACTCGGGCGACCGTTGCGACGCAGGCCAAGCGTACGATTCGAGTGCCGGTTTGTGCGTGTGCACCGGCAACACCGTCGCCGGCAACGAAGGCTGTGTGCCGTGCGCCGAGCACGAGCTTGCGAGCAACGACGCGTGCGGATGTGAACCGGGCTACGCGCGACCGACGCCGGGCGCAGCCTGTGTGCTCGTACCCGGCGCACTCGGTCTCGCCTGCGAGTCCGACGCGGATTGCACGGACGAAACGTACGCTGTCTGCCACGGCCTTGCCGATGGCTCGGGCTATTGCACCAACGTGGGCTGTGCGGTGGGAGAGTGCACGGGCGGCTACGCGTGCGACACGAGCGCCGAGCCGAGCTACTGTGCGCGCCCACCGGACGGCGCGGGCAAATCGTGCCAGTCGAGCGACGATTGCGCGGGGACCGCCGCCACTTGGTGCGACACCTACCGCTCACACGTCTGCTACGTCGAAGGCTGCACGCTCGGTGGCAACGACTGTCCCGGCAAAGAGTGCTGTGACTTGGCCGTGTCGTCGTTCGGCTTGATCGAGAAGACTATCTGCGTCGACCCGGGTACCTGCAAGGGTGTCGATTGATGCGCGCGCTGAGCTTCGGGCTGGGTGCTTGGCTGGTGTCGCGCGCGGGGCTGGCCGTCGCGGCGGAGCCCGTAGCGCCGGAAACCGCGGCAATTTCCCCGGCCGCGGAAGCCGCGGCCCCGCTCGCGACGCCCGCCGTTGCGCCGGTCGCGACCCCAGGTCCGACCGCGGCCAACGCCGACAAGGACGCGGAAGGCAAGTTCGCCGCCGCACCAGAACCAGCCTCCGATAGCCTCACGGGCGAAGAAGGCGGGAGCGACAGTGATACGCAACGCAAGCTCGATCTGTATGGCTTTGCCGACTTCACTTATCAGCGCTTGCTGATCCCGGAGTCCAACGTTTGGACGCGCACCTATCCGAGCGTCAACTCGTTTGCCGTCGGCAATTTCAATCTGTACGCGAGCAGCAATCTGGGTGACTCGTGGCGCGCGCTGGCCGAAGTGCGCTTCCTGTATCTGCCCAACGGGGCTTCGACCAACGACGATGCGGGCAACGCGATTCGCACCGACACCACCGTGCTCGACTACGCGGGATTCGCCGAGCCCATTCGCTGGGGCGGCATTCGCATCGAGCGTATCTACGTGGAGCACGAGTTCAATGGCTTGCTCAAGCTACAGGTCGGGCAGTTCCTCACGCCGTACGGCATTTGGAACGTGGATCACGGCTCCCCGACGATCATCGGCATCAAAAAACCGTTCGTGGTCGCCGATCAGCTCTTTCCGGAGCAGCAGACCGGTCTCCAACTGTACGGCAGTTATTTTTGGGATCCGGTGGAAATTGGCTACCACCTCACGTTGTCCAACGGCCGAGGCCCGGTCGAGTATCAAGACTTCAACGACGACAAGGCGTTCGGCGGCCGCCTTTACCTGAAGACCGACGTGCTGGGCTCGCTGACCGTCGGCGCCTCGTTCTACCGCGGTGGCTATTACAATCGCTCCGCGAAGTACGTGCCGAGCCCGGACGGCACCAAGGTCGACCAAGAATTCAAAACGCTCTCCAAGTACGAAGAGCTGTCGCTCGCGGCGGACGTGAAGTGGGAATACAAGGCGTGGCTCGTGCAGGGGGAGGCCATCCTGAACGAAGCCAAGTTCGACGCGGGGCAGCGTCCGCGCTTGCAGGTGGTGCGCCCGCCGCAGGGATTTCTGCCGGACTATCGCAGCTGGGGCGGGTACGGCTTGGTCGGCTATCGCTTGCCCTTCGCGCCGCTCATGCCGTACGTGATCGTGCAACACGCGATCGCGCCCAACTCGCCCAACATTCCGCCGGCCACGGCGTACGAAGTGGGCGTGAACTATCGCCCGACCGCCGCCGTGGTAGTGAAGCTCGAGTACACCGATTGGCACTTCAGCGGCGCCGGCGCGGCGGGCTTCGGCAACTATCCGCTCCGAATTTTGGCCTCTCAAGTGGCGTGGGCGTTCTGAGATGCGCACCCTGGCGCGGCTCCGCACCCACCGTCGCGGTCTGCTCGCGTTCGGAGTCGCGCTCGGCTTGGCGTGCGCCTTGCCCGACATCGAGCGTACGGCGCTCGCGGCCGAGCGCGTAACGCTAGCCGTGTTCGTGCCCAAAGATTCCGCGCTGCAAAACCTGAAAATGAACGAATTGCGTCGCGTGTTCACGAATGCGGACGACAGCGGCTTCTCCGGGCAGCGCAGTGTGCCGTTCAATCACCCCGCGCGCTCGAACGATCGCGTTGGCTTCGATCAAACCGTGCTGCGCATGAGCGCGGAGGAAGTGAGTCGATTTTGGATCGACCGCAAAATCCGCGGCCTGCCCGGCCCGCCGCGGGCGGTGGACTCGCTGTCGCAGCTATTGCGCTTGGTCGCGCACACGCCGGGCGGCATCGGCTACGCGCGGCCGGCTCAAATCACGCGCGAGGTGCGCGTGATCAAGATCGACGGCAAGCTGCCGACCGAGGCCGGCTATCCGCTTTCGTTCAACGAATAGCCCCGTGCCAACGCTCACGCCGGCTGTTTCAGCGAATCGGTCACGAGCTCGATCAGTTCGTCCGAGCTGAGCCCGGCGATGGCATCGCCGTCGTCGAGCAATGCGCCCGCGAGCTCGCGCTTCGAAGCGTGCATGTGGGTGATGCTGTCTTCGATGCTGTCGCGGGTGATCAGCCGATACACCGTGACCGGTCGCTCTTGCCCGATGCGGTGCGCGCGGTCGGTCGCTTGCGCCTGCACCGCGGGGTTCCACCACGGGTCGAGGTGAATCACGTAGTCGGCGGCGGTCAGATTGAGCCCAAAACCACCGGCCTTCAGGCTAATCAGGAACAGCGGCGCATCCCCGCCTTGAAAAGCGGCGACGCGGGCTTGGCGCTCCGCCTGCGGGGTACTGCCGTCCAAGTATTCGTAGCGGATGCGGCGCTCGTCCAACCGCTCCCTCACGAGCGCCAGAAAATCCACGAATTGACTGAAGACGAGCGCGCGGTGTTGGTTCTCGCGCAACTCTTCCACCAAGTCCAAGAAGGCGTCGATTTTCGAGCCCTCGCGTGGCGCATCGGGGAAAACCAAAGACGGGTGACAGCAGAAGCGTCTGAGCCGCATGATCTCGGCCAGCACTTCGATCTTGTTGTTGCGCCTACCGTGCGTCGTGTAGAGCTTATCGTGGATTTGCTTGCGGAGCAGTGCGTAGCGCAGGCTCTCGTCCGGCGACAAGTACACGTCGTGCTGCACCTCGGTGAGCGGAGGTAGGTCCGAGAGCACGTCTCGCTTCAGGCGGCGGAGCAGGAACGGTCGCACCAATTTTTGCAGAAGTTCGGTCGATTCACGCCCCGCGTCGCGCTCGACCGGCATCAGGAAGGTGTGCTTGAAATGCGGCCAGTCTCCCAAGAGGCCCGGGTTCAAAAAGCGAAAAATCCCCCACAGGTCACCGAGGTGATTTTCGACCGGGGTGCCCGTGGCCGCGATGCGCTGCTTGGCCGATAGCGAATAAGCGGCTTTCGCCCGCAAAGATTGCGGGTTTTTGATGAACTGCGCTTCATCCAGCACGACCGTGCCCCAGCTCGCCGCGGAGAGCTCGGCTTGGTCTTGTTGCAGCAACGTGTAACTGCACACGACCACGCTGGCCGTGCCCGAATCGCCCGACGAGCGCGCGAGCAACGCCGCGCGGTCTTTGCCCACGTACTCGAGCGCCTTCAGCGTGGGCGCGAAGCGGGCGATCTCGGCGACCCAGTTGCCACAGACCGAGGTCGGGGCGACGACCAAGGCTGGGCCCTGTGCTTCAGCGGCACGGGCCAGCAGCAGGGCGAGGATCTGAATCGTCTTGCCCAGGCCCATGTCGTCCGCCAAGCACGCGCCCAGTCCGAGCTCGCTCAGTGAGGACAGCCAGCGATAGCCTTCGACTTGGTACGGCCGCAACGTGGCGCGCAACGTGCTCGGCAACGCAAACTCTTTGTCCGACAGCCGCGCGACACGCTCGAGCCAGCTCTGACTCTCGACGTCCAGCTCGAAGCCGCTGTCCTTGTCGTTCAATTCCGCGAGCGCGGCCAGCGCACTCTTCGGCAGGCGCAACTCGGCGCTGGCTCGGGGCGCCGAGTTGACGGCTTTCAGCGCCGCAATCACGCGGCGGATACGCGCTTCGACCTCGACGAAAGCGCCGCTTTCGAGCCGCAAAAAGCGGCCATTTCCAAGCGCCGGCGCGCGCACCAATTCGTTCAGCGTCACCTCCGTGATCGAATCGACGCGCATGCCGCCGGTCACCAGGTACCAGCCCTTGTCGGTGCGCAAACGGCCGTGTAGCGTCTTCGAACTGGCGTACGCACTCAGCTTCAGGCCGCCGGACTCTGGCCATTCGAGCGCGCAGGGCACGTTCGAATCACGCAACTCACTGAGCAGCTGCAGGACGCCCTCCTCACCGAGGGTCCAACTGTCCGGCGTATCGAAGGGCGACAGTTCGTCCGGCTCGGGGGGCTGCGCGAGCGTCGGACAAGCGCTGCGCAAGGCCAGATTGCGATCGCGCTCGAGCTGCAGGTCGCGCTCGCAGCGCAAGCGCTGTCCGCCCGCGTATGCGCTCAGGCTGGCACGCCCCACGCCGGCCAAGAAGAAGCGCCCTTGTTCGGAAAAAGGCCGCACGCCGAGCTGCACGAGCCACGCGCCGGCATGCACCGCAAAACGCACACACGGGGTCGGATCGGCCAGCATGGTGCGTTCACTGCCGAGCTCGGGACTGCGCACTTCCACGCTCTCGGCCAGCTTGCCCAATACCGCTAGCAGTTCTCGCTCGTGGCTCTTCGGGATGCGCGTGCCGCCGCGTAGCGCTTCGCTCGCGCGGAAAATGGGCTCCGGAACGCGATAGACCAGCAAACGCGTCTCGCTCTCCGGCACCAGGTTCACGCCCCGTACTGCGCCCAGGGGCTCGACGAAGACCTGCACGTAGCCACGCTCTTCGCGCGTCTCGATGCGGGGCGTGCCCCGCGCCACTTCCACCGGGGTGCGCGCGCGCATGCCGTTCACCACGCGCGGGTGGCCGATCAGCGCTTCGGGCGCTTCGGGGGTGAAATCACGCTGACCGTTGTGTTGTTCACGCGTGCAGTCGAGCACGCGCCGATCTTCCGGCGGCAGCTCGGCATATAGCGCATGCAGCTCCGCGAGCGTCGCGCGGCGCCCGTCGCTCCAGCCTTCGCCCGGCCGGCACTCCTGCAATGCGGGGCGACTGAGCTCACCGCGCACCATGTCTACGTACCAGGCCACGCGGTAGCCGTGCACGCGATCGACCGGTTTGGCATCGGGGATCAGCGCCAGCGCGTCGAGCGCCTTCTGCCACTCGGGCTTGATCGAAATCAAATCCCAAAGCACGAGCTCACGCGGCGAGCGCTCGAGCGCCACCTCGAACTCGAGCCGGCGCAGCTCCTGCGCGAAATGCTCTTCGTTCAGCATTTGCGCCAAAAAAAAGCCTTGGCGGGCCAGGAATTCATAGCCCGCGCGCTGCCACTCGCGCGCCCGGCGCAGTACGTCTTGGCACCAGTTGGCGCGCGCCCACTTGTCGCCCGCGTGCAGGTGCACGGTCAGCGCCAAAATCAACAGCTCCCACGCCCCGATGTCCGGCGAGAGCTGATGCACGTCGAGCCGCCGTTGCTCCTCGGAGGCTTCGGTCAAATGCCGGAATAGCGTGCGCAGCGCGCGCTGGGCCCCGCGGCTCAGCTCGCCGTCACTGGCATTCAGTACGCGCTTGGCCGCTGCGCGCCCCGCGTCGCTATCGCGCGAACACAATAACAGTGCGAGCAACGGCCCGAGCGCGCCGCAGTCCGGGATCGCCTCGCGCTTGCGAGTGGTGCCGAGCAGCTGATCGAGCCGTTGCTGCGCGTCCGCCAGATCTCCCTCGACGAAGCGAGTCGCGGCCGCAAACGCGAGGCGAGTCTCGCTCGAAACCAGGGGCACAAGCGGCGGCACCTTGGTCAGCGCACCGCGCAAGATGGCGTGCTGATATAGCGCCGCGCCCGAGTCCGGATCCGCGTCCGCCCCCGCCGCTTGGGTACGCCGCTCGAGCCACGCATATACGTCACTGCAAGCAACCGGGCCAATCAAGCACTCCGCCAGCACCAGGCTGCAAACGCGCTCCGCGTCCCCGCCCCAGGTTTGCTCTAGCCACGCTGGATCGAACGGTTCGCACAGCGAGCGGCGCAGCCACTCGGCGCGCGTGCTCGGGCCGGCTTCGGGCGCGCGTTTGCGAGCCGCGTAGCGACGTTGAAACTCGGCCAGCTTGCCCGATTGCAGCGCGAGCGTGAGATCACTGACCGAGCGGACGGTGAGCAGCGTGCGCATGGCCGACGCGATCTCGGTCAGCTCGTCAGTGCGCGCGAGGTGCCGTAACACGAGTTGCTCGTAGTCTGGGTGAACCGAAAAGTGCGGCTTGAGCGAGCCGCTGCGCTGCAGCCGCGTCGACACCACCCAGCCCGCGGTCTGGGCGCGTTTCAGCCAAGCGGCGGCCGGCATCGCGGGCGCCGGGCTGAGTTGCTCGATCACGCTTTGCGGCAGCGCTTGCTCGACCGCGAGCGCGCCGAGCAGCGTCCAATCTTGCGCGCTGAAGTCCGCGCCCAGGGCTTCGAATCGTTGCGTCAGCGCGGGCAATGTCACCGCGGTCGGGGCTAGCAGGGAAAAGCCCGGCGTGCCATGGTAAGCGGCATGCCGAGCTTGCGTCGGGGCGAGATCACGATCGAATATCAGGAGCACGGCAGCGGCTACCCGCTCTTGCTGCTCGCGCCCGGAGGCATGCGCTCCGCGCGCCCGTTCTGGGATCGCGCGCCATTTCACCCCGTCCGCGAGTTCGCGAACCAATTCCGCGTGATCACGATGGACCAACGCAACGCGGGCGGCTCGCGGGCGCCGGTCACCGCTGCCGACGGCTGGCATTCGTACGCCGAGGACCAACTCGCGCTGCTCGATGAGCTGAAGATCGAGCGCTGCCACGTGTCTGGCATGTGCATCGGCGGCGCGTTCGCGCTCGCGCTCCTCGATCACGCGCCGAACCGCATCAGCGCCGCGGTGGTGCAACAACCCATCGGCTACAGCGGCACCAACCGGGAAGTCTTTGGCGAACTGTTCGACGGCTGGGCCGCCGAGCTCAAACCCACGCGCCCCGACATCACGGACGACGCGCTCTCGTCCTTCCGCTCTCACCTGTTCGACGCCGATTTCGTATTTAGCGTCAGCCGCGAATCGGTTGCCGCGTGCCCCGCGCCGCTGCTCGTGCTGCGCGGTAACGACGTCTACCACCCCGCGCCCATCTCCGAAGAGGTCGCGCGCCTCGCCCCCCGCGCCGAGCTCGTTCACGACTGGAAAACGGGCGAAGACCTGCCCCGGGCGGTCGCGCGCGTGCGCGGGTTTTTGAGCGAGCACACGCCGTGACCCTCGCCAGCAAGCCGTGCCGCATGTTCTTCTACGGCACGCTGCTGCCCGGTGAACGCGACCACGCACTCTTGGCCAATGCCGAACTGATCGGCCCCGCCCAGACCGAACCGCTGTACCAATTGGTCGAGCTCAACGTGTACGCTGCGCTGATCCCCGACGGCAGAGTCGCGGTCCACGGTGAGCTCTACGCCGTCGATCTCGAAACGCGCCGCCAAATCGACGTCAAACGCCAGGTGCCGATCTTATTCCAACGCGCCAAGATCCGCCTGACCGACGGCAGCGACGCAGAAACGTACCTGATGACCGCCGACCAAGTGCGCGGCAAGCGCCGCCTCGCCCATGGTGATTGGCGAAAGCGCTTCGCCCCGACGCTCGAACGCAGCGCGCCCGGGCAGTTCGTGAACTGGACCCGCTCGCGGTTCGACAAGTAGCTGCCGCGGGTACAGCTTCCCGGCATAGACCGTTCCGCATGTGGGATGGTCGGGTGGGTCAGGCGTCGTTGCGGGGCGGCATCATCTCAGCTGGACATCGCGGGGCGCTCGCCTGCGCCGCGACCTGGCGCAATTATTTCTGCGATCGGAGCCGCAGGGCATCGCCAAAGCCGCGTGTTCGCCATAGCTACTTGCGCGTCAGACGAACCGTCACTCGTTGCGAGCGAATGAGCATCGTGCCGACGAGAGTGTTGCCGTTGTCGGTGAGGGCGGCATCGAGCTGCGTCTTGTTCTCGCTTCTGATAGAACCCGGCTCTGGTTCGTAAACGGAGCAACTCGAGGCGGTGCACGTACACGCCGCACCACATAGCCCGCTCTTTTGGCAATCGGCTTGGAACAGGTTGCTCCCTTCTCGGAACCAGCAGGTGTCAGGAGGGGCGTTTGCGGGTGCGTCGGTTTCATGGGGGAGACACGAGTACACGGGCCCCGTGTTCGTTTCTCGCCAGACGTGCGGTGTGAGCATCGGGCACCAATCACGCTCGATCATCCAGGGGCTGACGACCAAGCGGAGGCGCGTGGTGGCGATGCTAGCCGTCTCGATCGGGTACGCAAAGCCAGGGAATAACAGCTCGAGGAGCCCCGCTGGGTTCTGTTCGTCGCTCGGTGGGTACGCCGCGTCTGGATCGCTCGCGGGTGGCAGCGTCGGAGAATCACCGATCTCCAAGGTGCCGTTGCCCAGCGCGTCGAGCGAGATGCGCACTCGATCCGAGCCGTCGTAAAACGAATACGCCTCGGCGTAGCCGTCCCACGAGGCGGCGTAGTCGGCGAGCTTTTCGCCAGTGCGGCTCTCGCCGATCTCCACGGAGCCGCCCGAGGAACAAGCGATGCTTGCCGACAGCAACGCGCAACTCAGTACATCTCTGAATGGCTTCATTTTCGTATCTCCCTACCTTGAACACTCGTCCCCGGCGCCGGGGAAATCCGTTCGTTCACGGCGCTCGCTGGCCGACAAATCTCGGTCACGCGCGCCACGTACGCACTCTGCGGGTGCTTGGCTACGAATGCTCGCGCATCGCTCGGGCCGGACGGTGCGCCCAAGGAACAATTGCCCATCACGCGCGCGGCCGCGCGTTCTTCGAGTAGCTGCCCGGCAGGGATGGTCTGGTCGAGTTGATCGAGCAGCACCAGAGCGAGTCTCGGGTTCTGTTCGCGGATGGCTTTTTCGACTCGTCGAAGCTCACGAACTTCATCGTCCAAGCCGAGTGCTCGTCGGGCCTCCGATCCCTCGACCGCCATGCCCGAACTCGGGCGACTCGCCGCGCTGCGCAGACTCGAAGCGGGCCCTGCACTCGGAATCGCCAACGGCTGATCTGCGAGTGCGGGCGGCGGCGGAGCGGTGAGCGCGGTCGTGGGGGGGGCGCTGGGCACCGAACGCACGACCGTGACCACTTCCCGAACTTGGGCGCCAGCGCGATAACCTTGCCAGTAGCCGACAGCTCCCGTCAACGCGACCACGCCGGCCAGGCCGGCCCAACGCGCGGCGTGCAATGCGCGTCCTTCGACTCGACTTACCGAGGGCGGCGTCATGGGCAGCGCGAGCCGGGGCAGCAACGCATGGGCGATTCGGGCTCGATCTTTGGCGCTCGGGGTCAGGCCCTGGCGCGCGTTGCGCAAAATGCGCGTTTCGTCTGCATCGAGCTCGGTCATGTGCCACCTCGGTGCCGTTCCAAAGCGGCACGAAATTCAGCGCGCACCTTGCGCAATCGTGTGTAAACCGTGTTCAGGGGGACGCCCGTCATCTCGGCAACCTCGACGGCGCTGAATTGCTCGAGCAGGGCCAGTACGAACACCTCGCGCTTCTTCTCGTCCAGTCCGCCCGCGAAGCGCTGTACGAACAGAGCGGCCTGTGCTTCCTCGGCGGCCTGACTCGGTGAGGGGCCCGGGCTCTCGAGTTCGACGTCGAGCGGCTGCGCCCGCTCCTTGCGACCTGCGTTACGGGCTTGCTTGTACGCGACGTGACGCACGATCCCGTACAGCCAGGTGCGGAGCAGGGAGTCCCCCCGAAACCGCGCGAGCCCGCGATGCACCACGATGAACACTTCCTGCACTGCGTCATCGAGCCCGCGCTCGGGCACGCCCAGCGACCGCAAGCACCGCCACACGAAGTCGAAATAGTCCGAGTAGATCTGGTCGAATTGCGACGCGTCGACGCCACCGAGCGAGGCCCTCTCCACCGAAGGTTGAAGTTGCGACACCACTGCCCCCCTATGTCCCCGGCCCGTCCAAAATCCGTTTGTCCCGCGCCTCGCTTTTCGTCGATTAGAACGAAAGTTCCAGCCCCAGCTGGCCGCGAAAGCTGATCGCCGGGGGCCGAAATACCAGCTCCGAACCATCCAAGACGAACTCGTGCCTCACCAGAGGCAGCGCCGCACCGCTGCGGGCAAAGGCGCGAAACCCGGAGCTCACCGGGACGAGCAGGCCAACCTCTGCCCGAACGGCATACCAGAGCGTGGCACGCTGGCGCGACGCGCTGACGGCATTGCCTTGTCCCTCCGCGGACAGTTGTCCGAGCTCGTAACCCACGCAGCCGATGAACGCATTGCGCTCGAGCGGCGTCTCCGCGCACACCAGGGGCGCTAAGTAGCCCAGTTGAAACTTGCCGCCCTTTCCGTTCGCACTCGTGCGCTCGGTCGGCGCGAAAAGAGCGCCTTCGAGCTCGAAACGCAAGCGCGTTCGACTCGCGATGCTGGGAGCCCAGCTCAATCCCAAGCGGAGCGCGCCCCCGAGAGCAACGTTGGGCGTCACCGAGGAATCGAGCGAGGCTCCCACGCCCGCAAACCAAACGAGCGCCTTCGAATGCGTCGAATCGGGCGCGGCGAACTCGTTCGGCACCACGTTGGCCGCAGGGGCAGCGGGCGTGGATTGCAGTTCGGCCCGGTCCGGCTCGGGACCGAGCGCAAGTCCAATCGCAACCGCCGCCGCGTCCGTTACCTCTTCGCAGCTCTTGCCCTCGACTGAGCGCGAGCTTCTGAGGCGACCTGCACGACGCACCATATCCAGCTCGATACGCCAGGTTCCGTCATTGCCCTGCTGCGGGCGCAACTCGAAGTCTATGTCGTCGACCAAGCGCAGATCGCGACCGATCATCGACCGAACCTGCTCGGCTACCTCCAGCTCTCGACGGCACGAAGCGTCGCCGCCCCAACGGATGTCCGCCGCCGAAGCCACCTCCGCCACGCCCGCGACGACCACGGCGGCCGCCACGGCAATTGCCACCCGCGCAGTCTCTCTCGACACGCTTCTCTTATGCCGGCTGGCACGCCGAGCGTCCAGCATGGCGATCAACCCCTGCTCGATTCGCAAGCTTTTTGCAGACGTCGTTCCCGCGCTTGCGCAGGCGCTGGGTCTGTTGCCCGGCCCGCTACTTCGTCCTGCTTCTCCCAACCGATTCGATGATCGATTCGATGAACGCGTCTAAACTCATTGAGCCTGCGAATTCATCTCGCGAAGATCGTTTTTCGCCCGCCCTCACCCGCTCCCGGCATGGCAGCGCACTGGGACGAGGCCGGCCGCACCGCGCTCGAATTCTGGCTCAAACTTGCGAAGCATGCGTCCGTCTCGGCGCCGTTTCGCCGCAGACACGGCGCACCACGCGCCACGCAGGTCGAGGCCTTCCGCATGGCGGCTCGTCGACTACCCGCTCCTCGAACGCGCGGCGCTCACTGATAACCCTGAGCCTGCAGCTTGAACATACGCGCGTATTTGCCGTCTTTCTCCAGCAAATGCTCGTGCGAGCCTTGTTCGACGATTTGGCCATGTTCGAGCACGATGATGTTCTTGGCCATGCGCACGGTGGGGAAGCGATGGGAGATGACGATCGTGGTGCGCCCCTTGGCGAGTTCGCGGAAGCGTTCGAACACGGCGTGCTCGGACTCGGCGTCGAGGGCGGCGGTCGGTTCGTCCAAGACCAAGATGTTGGCATCTTCGCGCATGAAGGCGCGGGCCAGGGCGACCTTTTGCCATTGGCCGCCGGACAGTTCGCTGCCTTTCTCGAACCAGTGACCAAGGGGAGCGTCGAGGCCACCAGGCAGAGTCTGAAGCAGCTCGCTGGCTCCGCCGCGTTCCGCGGCGCGTTCGATGCGCGGTTGGTCCGCGAGGTGATCCACGCTGCCGAGGCCGATGTTTTCGCGCAGTTTGAGTTGGTACTTGTTGAAGTCTTGGAACAACACGCCGAACCGCTTGCGCAGTTGCTCGGGATCCCACGTCGAGAGATCGCGGCCGTCGAGCACGATGCGCCCTTCGCTCGGTTCGTACAGGCCGGCCAAGAGTTTGACGAACGTGGTTTTGCCCGCGCCGTTTTCGCCAACCAAGGCGATGCTGTCCCCGGGGGGGATATCGAGGTCGATGTGGCGCAGGGCCCAGCTGTCTTTGCCGGGGTAGTGGAAGCCCACATTCTCGAAGCGGATGCCGGTTTGCCCGCTGGATTCGGCGCCGAGCCGACGCTCGGCGCGCGCGTGTTGGGCGCGGTCACTCGCCTCGGCCAGCTCGATGTAGGCGAACAAGTTCGACATGTACAAGTTGTGCTCGTACAAATTGCCGATGCCGCTCAGCACGGATTGAAAGGCCTGCTGCCCTTGGCGGAGCGACACCACGTACAACGTGAGGTTACCGAGCGTGATGCGCGCGAGCGCAGCGGACACGGCCATCACCGCGTATGTGCCGTAGAAGGCAAATGTGCCGATCAGGCTGAATGCGTGAGTGAGCAGGGCGCGGCGGATGGCAAGCTTCTTGTCTTCTTCGAAGAACGACTCGGCCAGGGTGCGGTAGCGGTCGAGCAAGTGCGGGCCGATCCCGAACAGTTTGACCTCTTTGACGTGTTCGTCATTCGCCAGCACGTACTCGAGGTACAGGAGCTTGCGCGACTCGGGTGAGCGCCAATTGCGGATGCGAAAGGCGATCTTCGCGTAGCGCATTTCCGACAGGGTCGCGGGCAACGTCGAGACGAGCAGTGCGAGCACGATCCACGGGCTGAAATGCGCCAACATCACCGCGTAGCCGAGCAAGGTGACCACGTTTTGGACGAGCGCGAAGCTCTCGCTGAGCAGGGCCACCGGGCGGGACGACGCCTCGCGCCGCGCGCGCGTGAGCTTGTCGTAGAACTCGGCGTCTTCAAAGAAGGACAGATCGAGGCGCAGGGCTTTGTCCAAGATCTGGACGTTCACGTCCGTGCCTAGGCGAGCACCCAACAGGGAGCGCACGAGCCCTTGGCCGCGCTGCGTGGCCGCTGACAGCGCGACGAACAGCAACTCGAGCGCCACCCAGCGCAGGGTGAGCGCCCGGCTCTGCAGCACCACCGCGTCGATGATGCGTTTGCCCGCGAACGCGATCGAGAGCGGCAGCACCGCGCCGGCCAAGCTCAGTCCCGATAAGTAGACGAGCAGCGATGGGGAAGAAGCCCAAACCAACCCCAGCGTGCGACGGGTGTGTCCAAATAGCTCTTTGGTCGCGAGTAGGCCGGGCTTGGTGGGTGAGGGAGGCGAGATCTGCAAGCTGAAAACCTAACACCCACGCCCGCACGCGAACACTCTGCCCGATCGGTTAGGGCGTCAAAACACGCGCCGCGCGGTTGCTCGTGGCGCGAGAGTGTGGGATCTGGGGGCGCTAGGAGCACGCGTGCAGTCGATCATTTCCGTCACGAATCTGACCAAGACGTATGCCTCGGGCTTTCAGGCACTCAAGAACATCAATCTGGAGATCCGGCGCGGTGAGATTTTCGCGTTGCTCGGTCCGAATGGTGCCGGCAAAACCACGTTGATTGGCGTCGTCTGTGGCACCGTGAACCCGAGCTCGGGCACCGTGGTGGCGGACGGTCACGACATCATTCGCGACTACCGCGCCGCGCGCGAGAAGATTGGGCTCGTGCCGCAAGAGCTGTCGACCGACATGTTCGAGACGGTCTGGGACACGGTGTGCTTCAGCCGCGGATTGTTCGGCAAACCGAAGAACCCGCAGCACATCGAGAAGGTGCTGCGCGAACTGTCACTGTGGGACAAGCGCAGCAGCAAAATCATGGCCCTTTCCGGCGGCATGAAGCGGCGCGTCCTGATCGCGAAGGCGCTCTCGCATGAACCTCAGATCCTTTTTTTGGACGAGCCCACCGCCGGCGTCGACGTCGATCTGCGGCGAGACATGTGGCAGATGGTCCGCTCGCTGCGCGAAACCGGGGTCACCATCATCTTGACCACCCACTACATCGAAGAGGCGGAGCAGATGGCGGACCGCATCGGCGTGATCAACAACGGTGAGATCATCCTGGTGGAAGAAAAGACCGCGCTCATGGAGAAGCTGGGCAAAAAAGAACTGATCTTGCAGCTGCAAGAGCCGCTCAGCGCGTTGCCCGCGGAACTCTCCGAATTCGAACTCGCGCTCACCCAAGAGGGCAAGCAGATCACGTACACCTTCCACGCCGAGCGCGATCGCTCGAAGATGTCGCTGCTCTTGCGCAAGCTCGCCGAACTCGACATCGAGTTCAAAGATTTGCAAACGCGCGAGAGCTCGCTGGAAGACATCTTCGTCAACTTGGTCAGGTCGAAATCATGAACCGTCACGCGATCCGCGCCATTTTCCTGTTCGAGATGGCGCGCTTCTACCGCACCATCTCGCAGAGCATTGCCGGCCCGGTGATCTCGACCTCGCTCTACTTCATCGTCTTCGGCTCGGCGATTGGCTCACGCATGACCAACATCGAAGGCGTGGGCTACGCCGCGTTCATCGTGCCCGGCCTCACGATGTTGTCATTGCTCAACGAGAGCATCTCCAACGCCTCGTTCGGCATCTACATGCCCAAGTTTTCGGGCACGATCTACGAGGTCTTGTCCGCGCCCATCTCCTACCTCGAGATCGTGCTCGGTTACGTCGGCGCGGCCGCGGCCAAATCCGTGATCATCGGCACGATCATCTTGCTCACCGCCCGCGTGTTCGTCACCTATCACATCGCCCACCCGGTGTGGATGGTCGCATTCCTGATCTTGACCTCGGTCACCTTCAGCCTGTTTGGCTTCATCATCGGCCTCTGGGCAGACGGCTTTCAAAAGCTGCAGCTCGTGCCAATGCTGATCGTCACCCCGCTGACGTTCCTCGGCGGCAGCTTCTACTCGATCAAAATGCTGCCCCCGTTCTGGCAAAAGCTGACCCTGTTCAACCCCGTGGTTTACTTGGTCAACGGCTTTCGCTGGAGCTTCTACGACGCCTCCGACGTGAGCGTGACCACCAGTTTCGGCATGACCCTGCTGTTCTTGCTCGTCTGTCTGGGCATCACACGCTGGCTGCTGAAGACCGGGTATCGGCTCAAGGCCTAGCGCCACTCGTTCGATGGGGGGTTGGGGTAGCGGGCCCTACGCTCGCTCCGCGGCGCAAAGCTCGCAGGGCGGCGGCCGCGAATCCGACATGGCCGGTGGATTCGGCTCCACCTGGTGGAGTTGGCGGTGAGCGACGTGCGCGCGGTGCATCACGAGTTGAAGAAGCGCTCCGCTCCTGCGCCGCGGTCACGCGACGGCCGGCCGCGCCCTCGCTCATGCCCAACGCTTCGACGCAGTCTTGACGAAGCACGCGCGTCTGCAGCGTTTTCGGAGCCACGCATGCGCGCGGACGCGGCGTTTTCGAAGGCAAAAGGGCTTCAAAGTTGGGGAGATGGCGCCCCTATCTCGGCAAACGTCGCGAAACGCCCGCAGGTAGCTCGCCATGCGCTGGCGCGAAAAGACCACCCGAGCGCTGCCCACGTGTGCGTCGAACGTCCCGCTGGATAGGCCGAGCCCCTCGACCTTCAGGCGCTTCTCCGCGATCAATCGGCCCAAGAAAAGAGGGGCGGGTGAGTGCCGGGGGGATCGAACAGCGCGTCGGGGAGCTGAACTTGGAGCCGAGGGCGACGCGCGGGGTCGATGAAGTGTAGTTCGGCGGCCTCGCCGTCGAGGCTGACCAATTCGCCGCTGATGATCCGGCATTCGAAGACGATGAAGGTGTATTCGGTGACGTCGCCGTTGCCGTAGGCGAGACGGAGGCGTTCGCCGCCGAACACGCCCGCGATCGCGATCGGTTCGACGATTAGCCCGGTTTCTTCGCGTACCTCGCGCACGACGGCTTGCGCGGGGGTTTCACCGGGGTCGATGGCGCCCGCGGGCAGGTCCCAGAGCCCGTTGTCGCTGCGTACGAGGAACAGGATCTGTCCAGCGTCGTTGCGGACAATCGCGCCCACGCTGGGCATCAAGACGAGCTCGGTGCCGATGTGTGAGCGGAGCTGTTTCAGGTACGGGGAGATGGGCATCTGGCCCTCCCATAGCGCGACTTCAATCGATGATCGATGCGTGAATGCGCGGGGCGGCAGGGAGCTCGCCGAAGGTGGTCAGCAGCGCTTCGGCTGCGGCGAGGGAGGGGGCGGCGGGGAGCGTGACCGATTGCGCGTCGAATACGCAGCGATCGACGAGTTCGTTGGCTTCGGCGAGGGACAGCGCCAGGTGTTTTGCGATGGCGCGGATGACGGCCACGGTGCCCAGGCTCACCGGCCCGCACAGGTCGGCTTCGATGCGGAGGCTGATTCGGGTCATGGCGGCCCGTTGAGTTTCTCAGGCTTTACCCCTCGCGCAAATGCAGAATCGCGCCGCGCCCCCGTGGGGATGCGGCGCGATTCTGCTCGAGACTCACTGTACGTGTACGTGTCGCTGGACCCAGGTGGCTCCGCCGCGGTCGTCGTGCACGACCATCCACAGGGTGAGGTCCTTACCGGAGGCGGCCTTGCGGGCGGCCCAGTTGGTTTGCGGGTCCGAGGCCACTTTGATTTCGTATTCGAAGACGCCCTCGGTGGCGAAGTACTCGATGATCACTTGTTCCGTGAAGTCGACGCCGAACTCGGTCGTGCCAGACTCGACACTGGCGGCGCTCAGGCGTGCGGCGATTTGGTGCTTGGTGTCGTCGGCGCAGGGTTTGTATTCGTTCTTGTCCGTGTCGCAGGCGATCACTTGTTTGACCTCGTTCTCCGGCCATTCTTGGCCGTCGAACGTCACGCTTTCGATCGTGGGGTTCTGGTTGCGATCGGTGCTTCGAACTTGGATGCGCTTCAAGCCGATGATGTATTCTTCGAAGTCGAAGACTCGGCCGGTGCCGGCTTCTTTGCAGGTAAATGGCAGGTCGTTCGGACCGGGCTCCAAGCTCAAGTCACCGGGGCAGGCGATGCTCAGCAGCCCGACCATGGCCGAGGGTTTTGCGGCTGAGGGCAACGAGTCGAGCGCGTCACTGGGGACGGTGTAGCTGATGCTGCTCAGGTCCAAGCCTTGCGCCAAGAGCGGCGAGTTGCCGGTGCTCGCCGTGTCGGCTGCGATCTTGTCGAAGCAGCCTTGTACGGTGGATGAGTCCGGGTTGACGCACGCGGCCCAGGCCCAGGTCACCGGGCGACCTTGGGGATCGTAGCTGAGTGAGGTCACGTTGACCGTTTCGCCCGGCTTGGCAAAGGGCAGGTCCATTTGCTGCCCCAGCACGCGAATCGAGTTGACGCGCGAGGAGGGGTCGAAGTCCGCCGCGCAGCCCAGCATGCTCAGTAGCCCCAGAAAGAAACCGATAGTCGCTAGCTTGTTCATAGTTCGCCTCGCAAGCCGATGATCGGCAAGAACGGGATCCCAGTCAGACTCGAGGTCTTCGAGTAGTTGTAGTTGTACGAAATACCCTCGGGATTTTTGTGAATGTAGGTGTTCTGCACGTCGAGGTATGCGCTGAGCTTCCAAGCGCTGAACGTCCAGGTTTTGTCCACGCGGACATCGAGCTGATGAAAGGCTCCCGCGCGCGCCGAGTTGCGGTCTTTCGAGCTGATGGGCGCGTAGGCACCGGCGTCGTAGTCCATGACGCCACCGAGCTCGGGGGTGTACGGATTGCCGGAGATGTAACGGAAGCGCCCGCCCGCTTGCCAACCGCGACCGAGCTTGTAGCTGGCAAGCGCGGTCAGGATGTGAGTTTGGTCGTACTCGTAAATGTACGTCGCGTCGCTGTCCGAATCGCGCCGTTCACTGCGCGACAGGGTGTAGGCCACCCAACCAAAGAAGCGACCCTGCGGTTTGTAGCGGAGCAGGAACTCGGCGCCGTACGCGCGCCCGGAGCCGATGTTCCGATAGGCGAGCCCGTTTCGAGCCGTGTCGGCGGCCGACACCGGCACCACCAGGTTGTTCAAGTCCTTGTGAAAGCCTTCCACCGAGAGCTCGATGGGACGGCTGATTTCCTGCTCGATACCGATGCTGGAGTGGATGGCGCTCGGGCTGCCCACGCCCTTGGTACCGAACGGCTCGACGCTTTGATACGGCTGTGGCGGCTGATGATAGAGACCGAGGCCGCCTTTGAGCGTGGTGCGCGGATAACCCGCGTGGACGTCGTAGCGAGCGCCGAGGCGCGGATCCACCGTCCACCCTTTGGTATCCATGTTGTAGTCGGCGCGCACACCGGGGAACAACTTGAGCCCGGTCACGGGCGTGAGCTCGAGCATGGTGTACGCGGCCGGTCGAAACAGGTCCGCTTTGCCATTCAGCTCCACCGAGGCACGGCCGAACAATGGTCCCGTGTTTTGGGTGGAGTCGAAGTTGTTCGGCGGTGCCTTCCATTTCACGTCATACATGCCGTACTGGATGTCGACGCCCGCGACGGCCGTGATCCAAGGGGCGAGCTGCATGCGCACGTCGGAGCGACCTTCGATCGTGGTCGCGCCGAGGTCGAAGCCGATTGCGCCGATTTTGAATGCCTGACCTTCACGACCCACCGAGATCTGCGAGCTGATGCGCGTCGTGGTCGACGGGCGCGTCTCCAGCCGGGCCTGGAGGCGGGCGAAGTTGGTGCTCATCGAGGCATCACCGCCGATCGCGGGGTCGCTCGAATCCGGGCTATTGAGCATCAATTTGAAGCGGTCGTCGGCGCCGAAGGCAAACAGGCGCAACGTGGTTTCACGCGAAAAGTCGTGCTCCACCATCGCTTGGTAGTCGTAGTAGACCGGCGCCTTCGTCACGCCCACGCCGCTGTCTTTCAGTGCCGGTCCGAGCCAAGCGTCGAGCCACGAACGGCGGCCGGCCATCATGAAACGCGTGCTCTTGCTGATCGGACCCTCCGCCAGGAAGCGGCCGTCGATCAGATCGAATTGCAAGAGGCCGCCGAAGCGATCCTTCCGCGGTGAACGCACGCCGACTTCGACCACGCCGCCCATGCCGCGGCCGTACTGCGGCCCGAAGTTGCCCGGATAAAAGTCGAGCTTCTCGAGCATTTCAGTCGGGATGACCGAGGACAAACCGCCGAAGTGGTAGACCATCGGGATGTTCGTGCCATCCACGAACACCTGAGTGTCATTCGGTGAAGAGCCGCGAACGATCAGCATGCCATCGCCGCCAGGGGGCCGAGCGACACCCGGCATGGCGCCGATCGCACGCAGGGCATCGCCGTTCGTGCCCGGAATTCTGCTGATTTCTTCGGCTGCGATCACGCGCTTGGTCGGTTCACGCGGGGGCTTTTCGCCCTGTACTTCGAGATCCAAAGCTTCGTCATCAGCCGCGGCGACGGCCGTGGGCGGCGGGGGGGGCGGGGGTTCGACGGCGATCGGCGCCGGGATCGGGGCGGGCGCTGGCGCGGGCTCGACGGGGGGCGCGAGCTTGAAGTCGAACACGTAGCGGATCTTCGCCGGGATGGCTTGGCCGTTTTTGAGCGCGGGCTCGAAGCGCAAGCCGCGCGCCGCGGTGGCCGCGGCTTCGTCGAACTCCGGACCCGCGGATTCGGTGACGGCAACGTCGCTCACTTGGCCCGCGCGATCGATGCTCAGCGTGAGCACCACGCTCGCCGCTTCACCGCTCGCGCGCTTGGCCTCGGGGTACGTGGGGTCGACGCCTTCGACGAGCTTCGGAGGCACGAGTGCCGCTGCATCCGAGGGATTGGGTTGAGCAATGGCGATGCTCGGATATGCGAGCGCACAGGCTACTGCGATCCAACTGAGTTTCATGGTTTGCCTCTCTGCGCCGGCCTAGAGCAACGTTCGGGCCAAGTGCCTAGAGCAACTGCGAGTCACCGGCTTCTCCTTTAAGGCGCGCCCGAACTCAGTGTTCGCGGCTCGGGACAACTGTCCGAGTCCGCTTTTTCGCTGTCCGTGTCCCGCGGACAGCTGTCCGCGCGGCAGCCCCGCTTGGTGTCCGTCGATCGCGAAAGCAGCATGATTCATGGGCAATGCGCGCGCGTGACGCCGTGGCACGCGCCGTGCTTAGTGCCCCGCCCATGAACTCGAACATCGTCGAACGGTCCAAACACATCCTCCTCGAACTCGGTGCCACTCCCATCATGTACTTGATGATTGCGCTGAGCGTCGTGAGCGTCGCCATCATGATCGAGCGCGGTTGGTTCTTCGCCATGGTCAGCGAGAACATTGCCAAACTCGCCGAAGCGCTCGGCGCGCGCTTGAACGAGCACGACTTGAACGGCGCGAGTGACCTCGTGGCTTCATCCAAGTCGGCGGAAGCGGCGATCGTCGCGGCGGGCTTGAAGCAACTCGGGCGCGGCGCCGACGCGGCAGAAGAAGCGATGGCCAGCGCCACCGCGCTGCAACGCATGCGGCTCGAGCGTCGCTTGGCCTTCCTCGGCACGCTCGGCAACAACGCGCCGTTCATCGGCTTGCTCGGCACGGTGATCGGCATCGTGCAAGCATTCGAAAAATTGCAGAACGCGGGTGCGGGCGGCGGAACGGGCGGCCCCGCAACGGATGTGATGGGTGCGATCGCCGAAGCGCTCGTGGCGACGGCCATCGGCTTGGTGGTGGCAATCCCCGCCGTCGCGGCTTTCAACTACTTCCAACGTCGGATCCGCTCCACGCTCGCGAACTCCGAGGCGCTCACTCACATCTTGCTCGCTTACGCCAAGGGTGAAGCCGCGCTGCATGGCAGTGGCGGTCAGTCGTTACAGCGCGCCACACGCGACGGCCAATCGGCTCGCGAACCGTCGGACGCCTTCCGGATGCAGAGCATCAACTCCATCCCCAGCTGATCGAAAGGACGCAATCAGATGGCAAGTGTCAGCAGCAACGACGATGAAGGCATCAATGGCATCAACGTCACGCCCCTCGTGGACGTGACCTTGGTTCTGCTCATCATCTTCATGGTCACGGCCAAGATCATCGCGGGTCACGGCGTGCCCCTCGACTTACCGAAGGCCGCCACCGCGGGCGTCACGCAAACCATGTTGACGTTGAGTATCGACGCAGAGGGCAAAGTCTCCGCCAATGGTCAGCCGGTCGCCAATGACGCGGCGCTGCGCAACCAAACGCAGCAAGCGCTGAAGCAGAATCCGGAACTTCGCACCGTGATTGCCGCGTCCGCCGCGGCCAGTCACGGCAGTGTGATGCACGTGGTCGACACGGTGCGTGACGCCGGCGCGGTCAAGATCGCGTTTGCCGCCGACAAAGTTCCTTCCAGCGCGGCCAAGTAGCCCGAGCCCAGCGGAGACGACGATGATGATCACGAATCGAACCGAAATGCCGCTCGACTCGCTAGTCGGCGAGCTGTTCGGACGCGCCTCGAGAAAGCGTGGCCTGGTCACCGTGGGTTGGATCGTGGCAATCGGCAGTCACGCGGCCGCCGCGTTCTTGTTCGCCAACCACCACCGCACCACGGTCGAACGCACCCCGCCGCCGGTCGAGGTCGAGTTCCTGGCTCCGCCCGAACCACCGCCGCCTCCGCCGCCACCACCGGAGGCGGAGCCGGAACAAGCGCAGGCCGCGCCCGCGCAAGCGCTCGCCGCGCCGCCCGCGGCTGCGCGCGCCGGTGCCCTGCACCTGGCCAAGGCGGACGCCGCGCCCGCGCAGCAACCAGAAGAAGCGGTTGATTTCACGACTGACCCGCAGGGCGCAAGCTACGGCGGTGGAGTCGTGGCAGTGGGTGGCACGGCGGACTTCGGCGCCAAGGGCGCTCGTGCGGTGCCGGTCGGGGGCAATGCCCCGCAGGCCCCGGTTACAGCGCGCCCGGTTGGTGATGGACTGACGCCCGCTTCGGACTTGAGCCGCAAGCCGCAGCTCCCCGGTGGCGACCCATGTCGCGGCTTCTTCCCCAACGCCGCACAAGATGACGTCGGTAATGTCGCGGTCATGGTCACGGTCGGCAAATCCGGCCGCGTCTCGAACACGCAGCTCGTCTCGGAATCGCCACGCGGGCAGGGTTTCGGCGCCGCGGCTCGTACCTGTCTGGCCAGCCAGACTTTCGTGCCGGCCCTCGATCGCGCGGGAAACGCGGCGGCGACCGCGATTCGCGTGAACTTGCGCTTTAGCCGCTGAGTTTCGAGGTCCCGCTCGAAGGCGCAAATGCTATCGTCGGCCACCGCGGGCGCTCATGGCCGATTCTCCGTCACCCAAAGCCAACAGCGTACCTCCCGAGATCACGGGCTGGATGGCAGGCGAGTACCGCCTGGGGCGTAAGCTTGGCGAGGGTGGCTTCGGGACGGTGTATGAAGCGGTGCACCCGCTGCTCAAGCGCCGGGCAGCGGTGAAGGTGCTGCACCGGATTGCCGGTTCGGATTCGGATTCCGTACTGCGCTTCGTGGCCGAGGCCCGCGCGGTCAATCAGATCAAGAACCGTCACATCATCGATATCTTCTCTTTCGGTAAGCTGACCGACGGGCGTCACTTCTACGTGATGGACTTGCTCGAAGGCGAGCCGCTCGATCGCTTCATTGCTCGTGAAGGTCGCTGCAGTGTCGAGAGCACGGTGCAGTTGCTCCGCCCGATCGCCGAAGCGCTCGACGCGGCGCACGCCGCGGGCGTCGTGCACCGCGATCTGAAGCCGCAAAACATCTATCTCGTCTGGGACGCGACCGGCGAAACGGTGCCAAAACTGCTCGATTTCGGCATGGCCAAGCTGCTCGGTGATTCGCGCGTGCACACCGTGAGCGGTACTCCACTCGGTACGCCGCTGTACATGTCCCCCGAGCAAGCGCGCGGTGACGTCGTCGATGGTCGCTCGGACGTGTATGCGCTCGGTGTGCTGTGTCACGAGCTCTTGACGGGCCGCCTGCCGATCACGGGTGAAAACACGATCGCGGTGTTGATGGCGCACATCATCCAAGCGCCTCCGAAAGTCTCGGAGGTGAATCCGGATCTGTCCCCCGAGCTCGACGCACCCGTGCTGCGCATGCTGGCGAAGAAGCCGGAGGAGCGCCCCGCAACCGCCGCGGAAGCGCTCGCCGAATTGGCGCGTGCGGCCGAGCGCGCGGGCGTCAGCGTGCCCTCGGGGCCGCCGCGTTTGTCGCGTCCACCCCCCGATGCCGATTCGAATCGCGCGCGTTCGGCCGAGACGGCGGACACCACGCTGCAGACTTTCTCGGGTTCGCTGAGCGATCCCGATCGAGGCCGCGAAGCGATGGTGCGCAGCGCGAGTCTCGGGCAGAAAGAGCGTTCGCGCTGGCCGCTCTGGGCACTGCTCGTGGCCGTCGGTGCCGCCCTCACGGTGTGGCTGAGTGGTGATTGGCACAGCGCCCCGCTCGCGACCGCTCCCTCTGCATCCGCTGCATCCCCCGTGCCGGTGCCCGTGCCGGTGCCGGTGCCCGCCGCTGCGGCGCCTTCCGGAGTATCGAGCACCATCGCCGAGCCCAGCGCTGCCCCCGCCGCCAGTGCGCGCGAAGCCGCGCCCAAAGCGAGTAACAAGCGTGCGTCCAGCGCTGCGTCTGGCCGCGCGCGTATCCCGAGCGATCTCGAGAGTCCGTTTTGAGGTTACTCGCTCGCTTTGCCATCGCTACGCTGTGGCTGTTCGCGGGTGGCTGTACCGAGTTCCCGACCTTCCCCGGGAGCAGCTGCGGCAACCGCGTGATCGACGCCGCGGAAGATTGCGATTTCTTCCCGCTCAATCCGGGTTCGGTGTGCCGCGCGCCCGGTTCGGCATTCGAGTGTCACCTCGATTGCTCGGTGCGTGATTCGGGGCGGCCACTCTGCCCCGACGGTTGGGGCTGTGACGCCGATTCGGTGTGCCGGCAGCCGACGGGGGATTTTGCAGAGCCATCGGTCGCGTTCGATGTGGGCGCTTGGTCGCTGAGCGGCGGTGATTTCGACGGCGACGGCCAACGAGACGTGATGAGCACTGAACCGCTCGATTCGATCGGCGCGACTCGGCTGCGCTTCTTCTATTTCGACAAGCAAGCCGCGCTGGCGGACACGCGCTTGTTCCCCAAGTCAGTGCTCTCGCCGGTGATTCGAGAAATCTCCGGTGATTCGCGTAGTGACTTGGTGTTCACGCAGGGCTCGCTGGGTGTGATGTTCGGGCGCCCCGATCGCAGCTGGTTGCCGGAGACGTTCAGCTCCTACCGCGTGCCCAATGCGACCGTGCGCGTGATCGGCATTCACAATCGCGCCGTGCAATATGCCTCGCCCTTTGCGTCGCTGATCACGTTCCCGGACGTGACGGGCTTTTTCGTCGCTGATTCGACGACCGGGCAACTGACGAACCGCGTCACGATCGCCGGCCGCGTCGCGGATTTGGTCGGGGACTTGGTGAGTGGCAACGTGATCGAAGACACCAAGCACTCACCGTGTCTGGAGCCGGTGCTGGCCATGCGCGGGGCGACGAGCTTCAACGTCGTGAACATTTGCGATACGGACGAGACCGGCGCGGTCACGTGGCGCATGCCAGCCGAGCTGCTCGTCGTGCCGCTTCAACCCCCGGCCGCTATCGACGTCGCCCCGCAGCTTCTGGATCTCGATGGCGATGGTCACTTGGACGTGTTGCTCGGCGCGGGGGGTCGGCCGTACGTCGCATACGGCGACGGCATCACCCTCGCGCCCGCGATCCGCCTAGATTTCTCGGAGGATCCTGCGTTTCCGCGTGGGACGCCGCTGGCCGTGGCCGATATCAGTGGGGACGGCGCGCCCGATTTCGTCTTCCCTGATCGCTTGGTGGTCTCGGTCACGCCTTATGCGGGGGCAACCCCGACCTATTACCCGTATGGCAATCGCCTGAGCGCACCGTGGACAACCGCTGAGATCGCGGACTTCAACGGTAACGGCAAGTTGGATGTGGTCGCGGCTTCGAGCGGCAGCTTGAACCTCGAATA